>Ga0302278_10005264_pt1 | contig 12904 bp, 11 predicted proteins | sample III_Bog_N3_2_FD_194543 | JGI IMG/M metagenome (GOLD analysis project Ga0302278, IMG submission 194543) | Peat permafrost microbial communities from Stordalen Mire near Abisko, Sweden - III_Bog_N3_2 | ecosystem: Environmental > Terrestrial > Soil > Wetlands > Peat | place: Sweden: Abisko... | reverse complement strand
CGATCCGACCGGGGCGGGAAATATCACGTGGCATGAGAAGAAGCCGATTGACGGATTTCCCATTGTCGTCCCTCAGAGCAGTGACGAATTCAACGGGCCGGCACTAGGCTTGCAATGGGAATGGAATTATGAGCCGCGGGCGGATAAGTGGTCGCTAACCGAGCGTCCCGGCTTCCTTCGCCTTCACGCCTTCAAACCGCAAGCCCCAGGCGATTTCTTCAAGGCCGGAAATACGCTCACTCAACGGGTCATGGGCTACACGGGCGGTGAGATCGTGGTAAAAGCTGACATCAGCGGCATGGCGGATGGTCAGACGGCAGGCGTCTGCGCTTATTGGAAACCGGTGGCGATGCTCGGCGTCGTCCAGCATGGCGGCGTACGCACCCTCCAACTCTCAAATGACAAAAAAACAACAGTCGGCCCGACGCTGACTGGAAAGGATGTCTGGTTGAAATTAATCATCGATGACAAGGCAAGTTGCACCTTTGCCTACAGCCTGGATGGAACGACTTTCACCCCTATCGGGGATAGTTTCAAATTCGGCTGGGCCAATTACCGCGGCACGCGCTTCGCCCTCTACAATTGGAACGATGATGCCGAAGCCGGTTACATCGATTTTGATTACTTCCACTACGATTATAACGGCCCACAAAATCATCAGGGCGCGCAACCTGCAGCCAAATGATAGTGCGTATCTATTTCCTCCACCATCATGGGTCACCATGAAGGATCTCTTTTCCTTTTGAGACACCTTCTAAAGGTAAGGTGTTGGAAGCTGTTTTTCTAGGAACCGATGAACAGTGACCGCTGGAAACTGTTCACCCGAAAATAAGCTCACCCACGCCTATTCCTACTTGATTGTGTAATACCATCTCTCAGAGATAGGTGGACTCTTAAGGCGCAGGGATTGTGGTGAAGAGTAAGGCAATACATGGCCTTGGGAAAGGCCTGGATAGACTGCACAAAGTGCAGCCCTGAGTGTAACGATGGGCGAACAGAGCGGGAGCGAGTGAGTCAAAAGACCGATGGCTATCCGAAGATAACCAGAGGGATGACAACGCAGCCACACGCCAAAAAAACCAGCCAGAAAGTCCAGTTATCTATGAGAGATGGTATAAGGGACCGTTTTTTCCCCTGCGACTACGATCAGAAGTTTTGTCGGAATCGTGCCTTCGTTGACGCCGTTGTGGAGAAGATTGACGCATTCGGCCAGAGGATCGCCTTCATGGAAGGTGCGTTTGCCATGCTCTTTGATCGTGACCGTGATCTCCCCGGAGAGCACATAGCCGAAGAGCGGAACAGGATGGGTGTGCCAGCCGGTCTGTTTACCAGGTGTGATCGTGACAATCAGCATGGAGACTTCAGCCGGATGTGCCTGGGGGTATTCAATGGTCTGTCCGGCAGCATTGGTCGAGGTGCGCAGGAGCGGGGTGACCTTCACATCGTTGTTGTAGTCTGTCTGGGCAGGGCTGGCTTGAATCTGTGGCAGGAGTGCCAACCCAAGGAGCAGGAGCAAGAGTCTCATTTGACAGGAGAGGGTAGGAGTGAGAAAAGCTGAACGATGTATTTTCGTTTGATGATGGCCAGTTGCGTGATGTTTGGAATGCTGGCTGGAACGACGATGGGGGAAACTACTTCTGTTGTCACGGTTGACGCATCGACAACACAACCGATTTCCCCCTTCATTTACGGAGCAAACAATCCTGATTGGAAGCGCATTGATGTTCCCTTCACACTGGCACGACTGGGTGGAAACCGGTTGACCGCCTATAATTGGGAAAACAACGCGAGCAATGCCGGTGCCGACTGGCACCATCAGAATGATGGTTATCTTGGGCGGAGTGACGAAGCGGGTTGGACCGTTCGGTCTTTTCTCGAAGAGGCGCAGAGGCACCAAGCAGCTGCGATCCTCACCGTTCAAACAATCGGACATGTGGCCGCGGACAAAAATCCTCCGGGTGATGTCAACCGAAGTGCCAACTATTTGAAGACACGCTTTGTGCCTTCTTATGCCAAAAAGCCGGGAGCGAATTACATCTACCCACCCGACCTCAAGGATCATGCCGTTTATGAGGATGAGCAGGTCTGGTGGATAGAAAAAATCAAATCTTCAGCAACGCCCGTCTGGTACATGCTCGATAACGAGCCTGATCTCTGGAGTTGGACCCATGCGCGGATCCAGACTCACAAACCAACTTATGCGGAGATCATCGCGAACAATCTGGAATATGGGAGCGCGGTGAAAGCAGTCGCTCCCAAGGCACTGGTGTTCGGTCCGGCAAGTTACGGATGGAAAGGGTTTCAGACATTTCAGGATGCCCCGGATGCGAAGGGAAGGAATTTTCTGGATGTCTATCTGGAAGCGATGAAGCAGGGAGAGGCGCAGCAGGGACGGAGGATTCTCGATGTGCTCGATGTTCACTGGTATCCTGAGGCCAAGGGAGGAGGGGTACGGGTGACGGATAATGCGGAGGGAAATGCGGCCTTGGAAGAGGCTCGGATCCAGGCACCACGATCGTTATGGGATCCTGAGTATATCGAGGAGAGCTGGATTGCCGAATCCCTTGGGAAGAAACCAATTCAACTGGTGCCGAGCCTTCTCTCAAAGATCGCAGCTCATTATCCGGGAACCAAACTCTCGGTCAGCGAGTACAATTTCGGAGGGGGCTCCCATCCGAGTGGCCTGGTTGCTGAAGCAGATGTGCTGGGCATCTTCGGAAGGTATGGGGTTTTCGCAGCCTGCAACTGGGGAGTGAGTCGAAAGGATGTAGCGATGTTGGCAGGCTACCGCGCTTACCTGAACTATGATGGGCAGGGAGGGAAATACGGATCGATGGGTCTCAAAGTCACAGGAGAATCCCCGGCAAAAAATTCAATCTATGCCTCACTCGATGCGGCTGATGCAAAGAAGATGACGGTCGTGGCGATCAACAAAACGGGTGAAGATCAGAAAGTAGAGCTGAAGACGGAACACTTCATGCCTACTAGAGCCCATGCCTTCACGTTCAAGGAAGGCTTCTATGAACAACCGGTGACCAGTGACCCAATCATTGCCCCAAAGGGTGAGGGAGTAACCGTGTCCCTTCCTCCCTACAGCGTGACAACGGTGGCGCTGGAACGATGATTAGATAATCGACTCGATGGTCTGGAGGCGGCGGCGTTTATCTCCCAGACGCGGGATGCAGGCGATGAGAGCCTTGGTGTAAGGATGCTGGGGATCGCGAAGGATCTGCTCGGTGTTGCCATGCTCGACAACCTTGCCGCGATACATGACCGCGACATTTTTGGCCAGGCCGGGAATAATGGCGAAGTTATGGGTGATGAGGAGAACCGCCATCCCGAGTTCCTGCTGCAGGTCGCGGAGTTTGTTGAGAATCTGGGCCTGTATCGTGACATCAAGCGCTGTGGTCGGTTCATCGGCGATGAGTAGATCCGGGCGTGCCGAGAGGGCCATGGCGATCATGACGCGCTGCTGCATCCCACCGCTGAGTTGATGAGGATAGTCGTGCAGGCGACGGGCAGGCTCATTGATCCCGACGGCATCAAGCCAGTGGATGATCTCGGCGTCGATGTCCGCCGTTGACTTGGGGACATCTGGACGGTGAAGTTCGATCATCTCCGCGATCTGGCTGCGGATGGAGTAAACGGGATTGAGTGAGGTGGAGGGTTCCTGAAAGATGTAGGCGATCTTCCCCCCACGGACACGGCGGAGTTCGGCATCGGAGACCTTCAGCAGATCGCGTCCTTCAAAAAGAATCTCTCCGCCCTGATACACCGCCGGTGGTGTCGGTAGGAGGCGGGTGATGGCGAGCGCGGTGACGCTCTTTCCGCTGCCACTTTCCCCGACGATGGCGAGGGTTTCTCCCCGCTCTAGTGAGAGCGAAACACCGTGAAGAGCAGGAGTAATGCCGGATTCTGAGGAGAAGCCGATTTTGAGGTCTTTGATCTCAAGCATCATGATTGCAGGGTTATTGGTAGGATTTACGAGCGGCTATTCGAAGCTTCACGCAGGGCATCTCCTGCAAGGTAGAAGGCAAGGGAGGCAATGAAGATGGCGAACCCGGGGAAGAGAATGAGCCACCAGGCTTCCAGTAGGTAGGTTTTGCTGTCGGCAATGATATTCCCCCAGGTGGCCTGGGGTGGCTGCACTCCGAAGCCCAGAAAGCTGAGTCCCGCTTCGGTCAGGATGGCATCAGGAATCCCGAGGACCGCGGTGACAAAGATCGGGGCCGAGGCATTGGGCAGGATGTGACGGAAAATGATTTTCCAGTCTTTCTGACCCAGGACGCGGGCACTTTTCACGAACTCTGTTTCACGGATCGTGAGAAATTCACCGCGCACGAGACGGGCCGTTCCCGTCCAACTGACGAGTCCGATGATGACGACGATATTGATCAGGCTGGGGCCAAGGATGGCCACGGCAGTGAGTATCAGGAAGAAGGTGGGAAAGCAGATAAGCGCATCGACCGAGCGCATCAGGATTTGATCGGTAAGGCCGCCGAAGTAACCGGCGATCGCACCCACGATGACGCCGATGCCCAGCGAGACAGCCACGGCGATCAGGCCCACGGTGAGTGAAATCGTGGCTCCATTGAGCATCCGGGAGAGGACATCGCGTCCGAGATTATCGGTTCCAAGCCAGTGCTGCAACGAGGGGGGAAGGAGTTTCTGATCCAGATTGGTCAGATTGGGATCATAGGGCCAGTGATGGCCGAGTGCCCCAAGCAGGGCAGTTCCTCCGGCAGTGAGCGCAAAAAAGAGAATGATGACGACCGAGATCCGGGCGATCGGATTTCCCCAGAAACGACGCAGGATGCGTGCGCCGGGAGTCTCCTGAGTGACTGCACCAAGAGCGCCGGGAGTAATGGCAAGGGTGCTCATTGAGTGAGTCGTGTGTAGAAAAAGTATTTCATTCAGGTCGGAGAATTTAGCGCGCCTTATTCCAGTCGTGGTGGTTGTAACTCCTTATTCAAGTCGTACGCGTTTATCGACGACGGCATAGAGGAGATCGGAGAGAAGATTTCCAAGGAGGACAAGGGCGGCGGCTACGAAGTTCAGGGCGACGAGAGTCGGATAGTCTCGTTCCAGCACCGCTTCATAGCCTAGGCGACCCATGCCGGGATAGGCAAAGATTGTTTCCACCACGACGGAGCCACCAAGGAGTGCGGGGAGAAGCATTCCAATCCCAGAGATGAGGGGACGGATCGAGTTGCGCAGGGCATGTTTGTAGAGCACGACATCTTCGGCGAGTCCCTTCGAACGGGCGGTTCGGATGTAGTCTTCCCGCAGGCTTTCCATCATGGTGGCCCGCAGGTAGCGGGATTGGGAGGCAAGTCCTCCGAGGGCCAGCACGATCGCTGGAATCAGAAGGTGCCAAAGGCGATCAAGTCCTGCGGCGGCAGCATTTGGAAAATCGATGCCGTAGCTCTGGGTGCCGAGAATAGGAACGCCAAATACCTTCACCAGCCCGATGGCGATGAGGTAGGAGATCCAGAATCCTGGGAGGGCAATGAAAAGGAAAGCGACGAACGATCCGGTGATGTCCTGCCAGTGTCCGGCATGGCGTGCGGCATAGACGCCCAGAAGGGTGCCGAAGGAGAGGGAGATAAGGATGGCGGTGAAGTTCAGGGCGAGCGTCGCCGGGAGGCGTTCCATGATTCGGGAGAGGACGGGACGGTCATCCTTGATGCTGCGGAGATTCCCGGTGAAGAGGTCGTGCATGATGAAGGCGTATTGCTCGGGAAGAGGGCGATCGAGATGAAATTTCTTGCGGAAATTGGCCTTCACTTCGGCGGAGATCTTGGGATTCAACTCACCCCACGGATAAGGGCTGCCGGGGGTCAGCGTGACAATGAAAAAGGAGATGATGCTGATGATGAAGAGCAGCACCACAGTCAGAGCCAAGCGGCGGATGATGAAGGCGGACATGGAAAAGGAAGAATGATGAATGAAAGAGAGGAAAAAGCTGAAATTTGAAAGCTGAAACTGGAATTTGAGAAGGTTGCCGTTTTGTATCCTTTTGCCCCTCAGGTTTCAGCTTTCAAGTTTCATCCCTCATTTTGGGCGCGGCGGATATTCCGGGCGGTAAAACCATTCCATATTATAACTCCATCCGGCCTTACTCATCATGACCGGGGTGTCGATCCATTCACCCGGTTTCTGGCCCGGTTGGCGGATGCGGTAGCTTCCTTTCCACATGACCGAAGTGCTCTCGGGAACAAAGAGAAAGGTGTAGGGTTGATCGTTGTAAATGGTCTGCTGAAGTTCTCCAGCCATTTTGAGGATCTCGGGACGGCGGTATTCCTGACGGAGATCGCTCAGAAGATGATCCACGGCAGGATTGGCATAGTGGATGAAGTTAAGTTCGCCAGGCTGAATCTGATCGGAATTCCAGATCTGATACTGGTCAAAGTCATTGCCGAGTCCCCAACCCATCACGATGGCGTCAAATTCCCCCTTTTCGACAAACCGCTTGAGCAGGACGGCCCATTCGTAGATCTCGACCTTCACCTCAACCCCGACCTGCTTGAGATCATCCTGAACGAGCGTGGCGATGTCGCGCCGCACATCATTGCCATTATTGGTCAGGAGTGTGAAAGAAAGCCGTTTCCCATCCTTCACCCGGATGCCATCAGGACCCGGTTTCCACCCTGCGGCATCGAGCAGCCCCCGAGCTGCGGCGGGATCATAGGTGAGGGGGTGAACGTTGGGATCGAAAAACCACATTCTGGGGGTGAAGATGCCTGTCGATTGAACGCCGCGTCCATAAATGATGTATTTGATCATCTGCGGGATATTCACAGCATGAGCGAGGGCCTGTCGGACACGCAGGTCCGAGAAGAGGGGGCGCTGGAGATTCCAGCCAATGTAGTTATAGGAATTGCCTGCGGCGCTGAAGATGTCGAAGCGGGGATCTTTCTCCACTCCCTTGACGGCCCACGGTTCGGCATTCCAGAAATCAACCTGATGGGTCTGAAAGGCAAGTTGGAGGGTGAGGGGATCAGGAAGAACCCGAAAAACAATCGAGTCGAGCCATGGGGAACCGAGGTAGTAGCCGGGATTGCGGACAAGACGAATATATTCATTCGTTTTCCATTCTCCGAATTTGAACGGGCCGGTGCCGATGGGATGGCGATTATAGAGCTCTGGCCACTTGGCCGGATCAACCTTTTCCAACAGATGGGCCGGCAGTATCGACTGCATCCAACTCAAGAGTGCCGGAGAAAAGGGTTTCTTGTAGCGGACAATAACATCGTAGGGAGTCGGTGTTGTGAGGGAGGCGACAAGATCGTAATAGGAGATCTCCGGAGAGGCCACCCTCTCATCGATGAGCGCATGATAGGTAAAGGCTACGTCGGAGGAAGTGAAGGGGGCTCCATCATGCCAGCGAACGCCCTGACGCAAGGTGAAGTGGATAATCGGTTCGGCCTTGAAGGGGCGTTCTTTTTCGCCCTTTTCCAATGCTGGAAAAGAAAGGGAATGAAAACCGCCACCACTCAGGGTAGCCAACAGACTTTCTGATTCGGTCAGACCGGGTTGATCGAGCGTGAGAACAAGCTCTTTTCCACGGGCAAGACTCTGGCGAATCGGGTGTTCAGTGGAGGGAGTGGCCAGAAATGACAGGGCTTTTGCAGCCTCCTCCTCTGTTGCAAACTGAAAGGTCGTCTCCTGTGAGAGTTCCCAGTTGGTGGCAAGATCCCCCACGATATTGAGGTTCTGATCATATTTCAGAAGGCCATTGAAGATCAGTCCAGCCACCTCGCCCGCAGCCGAGTCAGCTTGCTGGATGGGATTCAGCGTCGAGGGCTCACCGATTGTGCCAATGGACATCTCGTTTTTCTTTGAGACCGAAAGAAATGAGGCATTGATGAATGACGCCACCAGCAACAGCACCAGGAGCACTGGTATACCGTAGAGAAAGAGGCGGATGGTGCGCATGTGGGCTAAAAGGGTTTTAGGCTGAAGGGTTTTAGTCTGTTAGGCCAGAATAGAGATAGTGAATACAAAGCCTTTGCTTTTATGGGATACACTTCAGTTCAAGTTTTCCTGAGTTCCAGATTAAAAAATCACCTTTGGGGGTTGTCCGGGGTGCTACTCCGTGCTTTGCTACTCGGCTCATCATGAAAGTCACCATCGAACAGAAAGAGCCCTGCATCGTCGATCTCCACATCGAGCTTCCCCCCGAGCGTTTCCAGTCTGAGTGGAAAGAGGTGGGTGCAGAATACCGTCGTCAGGCCAATCTTCCCGGTTTCCGCAAGGGAAAAGCCCCTCTCGCCATCGTTGAGAAAAAATATTCCCAGGACATTGAGCAGGAAGTCACCCGCAAGCTCCTTGACGGAGCCGTCCGCGAGGCGATCACCGAACAGAAGCTGAAGCCTGTCCAGACGCCGAATGTGACCGAGATCAAACTGGAGGGGGATCGCTCTCTACGATTCACTGCCACGATCGTTACCCGTCCGACCATCGAGCTTCCCGAATACAAGGGGCTGGTTGTGACCGTCGAAAAGCCCGTCGTTGACGAGGCTCAGGTCGACACCTTCCTGGATGGTCTGCGCGGCGATCTTGCCGAGTTCAAGACAGTCGAAGGGCGCGCCATCGCGATGGAGGACTTCGCCGTTCTGGATTACGAGGGATTCATCGACGGTAAGAGCCTTGCCGAGACCTACCCCGATCTTCAGCCGACCTATGCCGGGCGCAAAAATTTCTGGATCCGCATGGAGGAGGATCGTCCCATCCCGGGGCTTGCCGCCGCCATGGTGGGCTTGAATCCCGGCGAAAGCCGTGATTGCGAAGTGACATTCACTCCGGAATTTGGCGAAGAAAAACTTCGCGGCTACAAGGTCGTGTACAAGGTGACTCTTCATGAGGTGAAGGAGCGCGTGCTTCCTCCGGTGGATGACGCCTTTGCCGAAAAACTCAGCCCCGGATCGACACTGGAGAAGATCCGCGAGCAGGTGCGCGAGCGCCTGACGGTCAACGCCCAGCAAAATTTTACTCAGGCCGTTCGTGGTGAGGTGGTGAAGCAGCTTCTGGCGCTTGTCACCGTTGAGACTCCCTCCACCATGGTGCAGCAGGAGAGCAGTGCCATTCTCAAGGAGATTGTGCGCGAGAACCAGCAACGCGGAGTCAGCGAAGAAGAGCTTCGTGCCCATCAGGACGAACTTCTTGGAGCTGCCCGTCAGAGTGCCGGAGACAAGGTGAAGCTGAACTTCATCCTCGGTGAAGTCATCGGTCGGGAGAACATCAGTGTCACCCACGAGGAACTTGCCTGGCGCATTACCAATATGGCCGAGCGTTACCAGATGACCCCGCAGAAACTGGTCAAGGAACTTCAGAAGCACCGCGCCATTCCTGGCATCGAGGAGGAGATTGCTTTAGGCAAGGCCCTTGATGTGGTCGTCTCTCATGCTAAAGTAAATGGAGAAGAGCCCAAGCCAATCACGGCGACAGCCCCTTCCACACACACCCATTCCCCAAATGTTACTAACGAAGAACATGTCCATGGCCCCGGTTGCGGGCATGACCACTAAAATGTCCCAACCTTCCAGCAATATGCTCATTCCCATGGTGGTGGAGCAGACGAGTCGTGGCGAACGCAGTTATGACATCTATTCCCGTCTCCTCAAGGATCGCATCATCTTCATCGGCAGCGGCATTGATGATCATGTTTCCAATCTGGTCATCGCCCAGTTGCTCTTCCTCCAGATGGAGGATGCCAAGAAGGACATTCATATCTACATCAACTCCCCGGGCGGTTCCGTCACGGCAGGATTGGCGATCTATGACACGATGAAGTTCGTGACCTGCGATGTGAATACCTACTGCATGGGGATGGCGGCCAGCATGGGGGCATTCCTCCTCTGTGCGGGAACGAAAGGGAAGAGATTTGCGCTCCCGAATTCCGACATCATGATTCATCAGGTTTCCGGTGGTGCCCAGGGTACCGCCAGTGACGTTGAGCGCAGCGTGGAGTTCATGTACAAGCTCAACCGACGCTTGATCCGCATTATTGCTGAAAATACAGGCAAGCCCGAGGAGCAGGTGAAGAAGGATGCCGATCGCGATTACTACATGACCGCAGCGGAAGCGTGTGAATACGGCCTGGTTGACGAAGTGGTCCAGTCCCGCAAAGAACTTAAGAATCCTGTCGAGAAGAGCCCAAGTTCTGTCGAATAAAGCTCCAGAATCCCTAAAACATCACTCCATGGCACGATCCAGCAACTTAACGATGTGCTCCTTCTGCGGAAAGAGCCACGCCGAAGTCCGCAAGCTTGTTGCCGGACCCGGTGTTTACATTTGTGATAGCTGCATCACGGTTTGCAAAGGAATCCTGGACAAGGAGGTGGGTGACCAACCTTTTGGGGAAGCAGCACATGAATTGAGGGTTCCCAAACCCTCGGAGATCCGCCGCGAACTTGACGCCCATGTCATCGGGCAAGATCTTGCAAAGCGGACGCTCTCGGTTGCCGTACATAACCATTACAAGCGCATTGCGCTCGAGCGAAATGGTCTTCCCGCAGGACTCCTCTCCGAGGGGCTTGCCGATGTTGAAGTCGAGAAAAGCAATATCCTGCTGATGGGGCCTACGGGATCGGGTAAGACGCTGCTTGCCAAGACATTGGCCCGTATTCTGGACGTCCCTTTCTGCATCGCCGATGCAACCACGCTGACCGAGGCTGGTTATGTCGGGGAGGATGTCGAGAACATCGTCCTGCGCCTTCTCCAGAATGCTGATTATGATGTGAAACGGGCGGAGATCGGCATTGTCTACATCGACGAAATCGACAAAATCGGACGCAAGACGGACAATGTTTCCATCACCCGTGATGTTTCCGGAGAAGGAGTGCAGCAGGCGCTTCTCAAGATCCTTGAAGGAACAACCTGCAATGTCCCGCCTCAGGGTGGTCGCAAGCATCCCCACCAAGAATACATCCAGCTCAACACTCAGAACATTCTTTTCATCTGCGGAGGTGCCTTTGTGGGGCTTGATAAGATCATCGAACGCCGCAACGGGAGCAAGACGCTTGGTTTCCATTCAGCCGAACAGAAGCAGGCTCAGCTCATTACCACCAATGTGTCCGCTTCCGTTGAACCGGAGGATCTCCTTTCTTTTGGAATGATTCCCGAGTTTATCGGACGACTCCCTGTTCTTGCCGCCCTGGAGCAACTCTCCGAGGCGGAACTCGTCAAAATCCTCACCGAGCCGCGCAATGCACTGGTCAAGCAGTTCACCAAGCTGCTTGCCATGGATGATATCTCGCTGACGGTGACCAAGGACGCCCTGAATGCGCTTGCCGAGGCTGCTGTCAAGAAGGGTACCGGAGCCCGAGCCCTGCGTTCCCTGCTTGAGAAAATCATGCTTGATGTCATGTATGAGGCGCCCGATCGGGACGATCTCGCCGGGGTCACTCTGAATCGCGCCGTGGTCGAGGGCCGTCGCTCCGCCTTGGTGCGCCGTCGTCAGGACAAGGATGCCGCCTAAATCAGTCCCGTGGTTCGGTTGTCTGAACTAACAGTGGCGCCTCTGCCCGGGCGGATGACTCCCAATCAGGAGCTTGTTCAGGCACGAGAGGAATTGCTCGCCAGATGTACCGGCTTCCACCGCGTCGAGTGTGACTTCGGTGCCGCCAAGGGGAAATTTTTAAGCGAGAGCGCCGTGCTCAATCCCACGGTCTTCTTCGTCGGTATTGAAGGCTTAAGTGAACGTGTGAGGAGGAGCAACAAGAAGATCAACCGTCTCGGGATCACCAATGCCGCTCTCTGGCGCGGATGGGGGAAGGAATCACTGGACGCCCTGATCCCCGATGCCTTTCTTGACGCGCTGCATGTCTCCTTTCCTGATCCCTGGCCGAAACGCCGTCATTGGTTCCGGCGTTTGGTGAACCCAGAATTTCTCACGATCGCCGCAAAAAAACTCAAGGCCAGAGATGATGGCTATGCTGGTGGAGTTCTCCGCTTGATGACCGATCACCCGGGATATTTTTCCGCCATGAAGCAGCATCTGGATTGCGAACGGGGATGGGAGGAGGTTCCGTGGGAGGATGACTTGGAACGCCCCGTCACGGAATTCGAAACAATTTTCCTGGCGAAAGGGGAGCCTATCGGAAGGGTTGCGGTGAGAAGAATTTCCCCAACTCTCTGAAACAAAACCTCCGCAGTGGTGTTTGAGTTGGAACAGTCTCCCAGGGGATTGTGAATTCCATGACCATAGCCCATTCTTAGTTACGTGACGGTTCCTCCTGCATCAGAAATTTCCGACGAAGCCTTGATGCTGCGCATCGCCGAAGGTGATTCGGAACAGTTTCGGACTTTTGTGGAGCGGCATCAGCAGCTGGTGATTAGCCTAGTGACCCGGATGATCGGTTCAGCTGATGCAGAGGATCTAGCACAGCAGGTTTTTCTCAATGTCTGGAAATCGGCTCCAAGATGGCGTCCCGAGGCGAAGGTCACCACATGGCTGCTGACCATAGCGAAGAGATTGGTCTTTAATGAAGCGAGACGCCGTGCGAGGACTCGTCTCATTCCTCAATCCGAAGATCAAGAGCATGAGCCTGAGTATCCTGATCCGACACCCGGGCCAGATCGTGAGGTTCTGGAAAAGGAACTCCATCTGGCCATCGAGAAGGCGATAAATCAGCTGCCCGAAAAAGAACGACTTGCACTGGTGCTCAGGCAGTATCAAGGAATGCCGTATGAGGAGATTGCCGAAGTGCTCGGAGTGAGCTTGGCTGCGGTGAAAAGCCTGCTCTTCCGGGCCAGAAACTCGATGAAGAGACTGCTCGCCCCCTATCTGGAGGAGGGAAAATAAGATTTAGCGCAGAGGCGCAAAGACGCGGAAAGGGGAAGGGGAGGTAAAAGAGTAGAGAATTCCATTATTCTCTGCGTCTCAGCACCACTGCGCGAG
>Ga0302278_10005252_pt1 | contig 12927 bp, 11 predicted proteins | sample III_Bog_N3_2_FD_194543 | JGI IMG/M metagenome (GOLD analysis project Ga0302278, IMG submission 194543) | Peat permafrost microbial communities from Stordalen Mire near Abisko, Sweden - III_Bog_N3_2 | ecosystem: Environmental > Terrestrial > Soil > Wetlands > Peat | place: Sweden: Abisko... | reverse complement strand
TCGGAATCCTGCGTAAGGCTGCGACCGTGAAGGACACGCTCGAAGTGAGCGATAAACTGAACGAAGTCCGCGGAGCGATCGAGGAAAGGCAAGCAGAATTCGAGGCGCTGTCGAAGCAAGTTGAAACTGTAGCCATCAACATCACGCTGCGCGCTGAAGCCGATGCCCAAGTTTTCGGCCTCAATTGGCGTCCGCTGTATCAGCTGAAGATCGCCGCCCGCGAGGGTCTCGACGGATTCGGTGAATACGCTGCCTCGATGACGGCGTTTGTGTTCTATCTGCCGACGATCCTGTTGTGGCTGTTCACGATCCTCGCCGGCGCCGCCGTGGGCTGGCGGATTCTGAAATGGGCAGCCCGAATTCTCTTCATTTCGCCAAAAACGGGCTTGGTTGAGAAAGCAGCGGGATAGTGCGTGCGCCGTCGTGCACGGCGCAACGAGCGCCGAGGCGATTTTCAACGGCTTGCCCCTCAATCGCTCGGCAAGTGACGAATTTGGGACTAAAAACCCCGTAGAATACTCCTGCAAAGGAGAGCGCGATATGGTGTACATCGCAGATCTAGATGTCTGCCGTTATCATGGCGGGCCTTTCGATCCCGACAATTGGTCGGTTTCCCTGCGTGCGGTCGGCTGGCTAGAGCACCCACAGCCATTCACGAGCGGCGCTGTAAAGAGCACTGTGACCTCGAAACTGAAGGCAATTGCTGACCAAACTCGGGCGGCTTATCCACAGTACTGTTTTCGAGGCGTGATGTCCTGTTCCCTTTGTCTTTTTGCGGGCCTTCCGTCTCCTGGCCCGATTTGGTCACAGGAAAACATTTTTGTACCTGGCAGTGGCGTTGTCTACGTCGCGCCGGGCGGCATCACGCACTATATCGAAGCGCACTCGTATCTCCCGCCCCCGGAATTTGTGGAGGCGGTTTTGCGGTGCCCCGATTGTGGCTCCGTCGAGTATCGTGAGGCTTTGCGCTCGGCCAATAATGGCATTGAACCGCCTTTAGAAGTTTTCAAACCTTACGTTTTCACCGGATCGAAAGCCGCTAAGGAACCGAATACTGATCCGCCGCTGACACTAGCCGCTGCGGAAGAGAAATTCAGGCGATTCCTTTCAGGCCAGAACTATCCGACGACAATCTGCTGGCTGATGGAGGGCGACCTGCTCGTAGACAAGGGTCGTCACTTTTGGGTGAGGGAGCGTAGTTCGAAAGCTGCTAAACATGCCGCTTTGCGTTATTCCGAAGGGCTTGAGCGCGATCTCGGTGTCCAGCTACGCGCGATTTGCTCCACGAAGGAGCAAACGTTCGCGTCTGTGTTCGTTCCCTGCGATGACCTCGACGCTCAGGGCCATTTGATGGGGCGCGGACTGAAGCTCTCGTGCCCTACCGAGAGGTATTTCACCACGACGGTAAAGAATCCCTTCCACTGGCTAGTGCTTTGGTTGCGATACGGACGACAAGGGGACAGTTCGCAACGTTTTCTGTTTGAGTAACTTCGTCGAGTTTCACTTCGCGCAGCCGTGCATATGCTCAACTGTTCTAAACCGGCCCCTAACTTTCAGGATCCCAGTCAATGAGCCCATGGGAAGTTAACAAGTAGGTGTATCTCACGCCCTTTGCATCCAGTGAATGCGTTTGAATTCGATGAATTGGACCTTGGACTGAGCGTCAGCGCCTGGCGATGTGTCCTTCAAGTACTCGGCGAGTGTACCGCCTTCGATCCAGTAGCCATGCTGATCAATAGCGCGGATTACGCCCTCCTTCATATCTGTGAGTTCGTGCAGCTTGAACCGAACAAGCTCATTTATGTGCGTACTGAACTTGACTCTCTCGCCTGGCACAACCATGAGATTTTTCGTCGTGGGAATCGGACGCTGCTTACCTAGAATCCGCAACCAGTCGCTTGTCGCTGGGGGAACGTAGGTCGGAAGAAGCAAACCTCCAGAATCAAACCATTCGCTTGCAGCTGGTCCCACGTATCCACCCATCCACGAAATTGGGTTCTTGCGCCAATTCTTTCGGATGTACCTGACAATTCGCTCGTACCATTTCTCAAATTCAGGAGGCTTTGCATCGAAGACACCGTAGATGCGGCCCTGGGTCAGAGCTGGAATGCCTTCCCACTTGGTTAAAACAGAAATCGAAAACTCAAGAATCGGCTCCGTCTGTTCGTCCGCCAGATAATACGGCGGATTAGCAGCCGCAATATACCTACGTTTCAACGTGGGAGCGAAACGCCGACTCCATAAAACCAAATCTCGGAAGTCGTCTGGGATGGACTGAAGGGGCTGTGGTTCAGCAGAGTTGCCGGAACGGGCAGCGACTTCAACCAACTCCCTTGAGCCAATGGCCCCAATCAAATCATTCGCATCAGCCGGAAGGATACTTAGTTGGATCTGTCGCCCCATCGGACTCGGAATTATACACTGAGCTACAATCGCTCTAATGTTGGATCTTGAATCAGCACCATTCAAACGGTCTCTCTCGGAAACCATTGCGTGGTGCGCGAATCGGCCCGCGGGTGCCAACCACGCAGGTTCGGATGCGATACGCCGTCGTCGTGCTCTGTACGCCCAATCCGAACAGCAATTGCAGGAAGCCCGTGTGCGTGCAAGCCGAGGATGGTTCCGTCGGAAGGTCGTTAATACCAAGCAGTGGCGTCAGGCCGTGGCACTGCTCAAGCAGATTCGAGATTCGCTTGGCCCTCTGGAGCATCGTCTAAGGAGTGCCAATCTGAAGCCTGATCTCGATCTGAGTGAGATTAGAACGGATTCGCTATGGGCTGAGGTGGTGGCTGAAGTTGTCGCCAAACGATCACAATTGATGAGCAAGATTTCGCCCAAGGGTTGCAGCGGCAATGAAGCGGGCGGACGACTGCTGCTCTACAACCCGAACGAGAACCTGGCCTGTGGTGCTGGAGAACACAGTTCCAACGGATTCTTTGATGTGAACAATGTTCCGCCCTGGGACATTTGGATTGATTTTTCAGAAGGCACCTTAATTAGTTGGGTGCCGCCGACACTGGTGGATGTTGCGCAAATGGGTATTGATGTAAATCCAGAGGCATGTATTCGCTGGGCAGATCCAGGCGCTTCTAATTCCAGCGAGTCGACAAGATAGAAAGCTTCGCCGACTCCTGAAACCTCCTTGACAACAAATCCTCGACGTTCGAGAACGCGTCGTAGTTTGAGACTTGGTTTCGCACAAGATACGGCGTGGACAATCCATTCAACACCCGACAATGCATGCAACTTGGCATATCGTCTTGCCAGCGAAGCCAGAGAGACCAGCACACCTTCACCGCCGCCCTCGATCTGGGCCAACTCCACTACAAGGCGGTTGCAGTTGACGCTAAAAGAGCCGAGAAGCATGGCTGAGCCAACTCGAAACACAATCGGTTCACCCAACAGGATTAGCTGCTCGACGGTCTCCCTTGGGAGCTCAAGAATCGCCTCTTCCCGTAGTCCTTCGAACCGTACTTCACGCTGGGGCACCTGAGCCTCCATCACTCAAACAATTTAGCATCAGGCAATGATTGCGATACTCCCACATCGGGTTTCACCGTTGCGAGTACGTCAGAAAATGTGCGGCGCTTGCCCTAAGTACAACGTAGCGCATAAGCGCCCTTGTTGCCTGGAGTCGAAGGGGGCCGGATCTCCAGGTTGACCTAACGTTCATAATAATGTACATTAAATCTGTTAGTGACCATTAGTCTGGACATTAAGTATGAGGACCAGTCGATCATCCGTCGTAATGCCACTCCCGGTAAGGCATGCCCTGCGCAAGCTCGGCCGCGACATCCGAGACGCCCGGCGGAGGCGACGCATCCCCGCGGCCATCGCGGCGCAACGTGCCTCGATCAGCCGCACGACCCTCGTCAAGATTGAAAAGGGCGATCCCGGCGTCGCGATCGGGATATACGCCACGGTCCTTTTTGTGTTGGGTATGGCGGACCGGCTGGGCGATCTCGCCGCGCCGAAGAACGATCCCGTGGGCCTGCAGCTCGAAGAAGAAAACCTGCCGCAACGTATTCGCGTGGCGCCCAGCCCGAAACGCACGAAAGACAAGTGATGGACAGAGAGGCTCTCGTATACGTGGATCTCGACGGCGTCCCGCACCTCATGGGGCGTCTGTGGGCCCGTACGCGCAAGAACAAGGAAAGCGCCACTTTCGAATATGACAAGACATGGCTGGAAAATCCCGCGCGATTCTCTCTGGAGCCAGCTCTGCAGATTGGTCCCGGCCCGTTTCACACGCCGGCCGACACGCCCATGTTCGGCGCTATCGGCGACTCCGCGCCCGACCGTTGGGGGCGGGCGCTCATGCGCCGCATGGAACGCAGGCGCGCGGAGCGCGAAGGCGGAGCGCCGCGCACGCTCCGGGAAATCGACTTCCTGCTGCTGGTGGACGATGAGGCCCGTCAGGGCGCGCTGCGCTTTGCGGAAAAAGAAGGCGGACCCTTCCTGCGGGAGGAAGGCGTAAAGCGCATCCCCCCGCTGATCGAGCTCCCGAAACTGCTCTCCGCGGCCGAACACGTGATGGAAGAGAAAGACACCGAAGAGGAACTGCGCATGCTGTTTGCGCCCGGCTCCTCTCTTGGCGGCGCGAGGCCCAAGGCTTCCGTCAGGGAAAAGGATGACCATCTCGCCATCGCGAAATTCCCACGCAAGGACGATGAAATCAACACGGTGGTTTGGGAGGCGGTCGCACTGTCCCTCGCGCACAAATCTGGCATCCCCGTTCCCCAATCCCGTGTCGAAACCATCGCCGGGAAGCCTGTGCTCCTCCTGCGACGCTTCGACCGCGACGGCGAACGGCGTATCCCGTTCCTCTCCGCGATGAGCATGCTCGGATCGAAAGACAGAGAAACGCGAAGCTATCTGGAAATTGTTGACGCGCTACGCCAGCACGGCGCCGCGCCGAAAGCCGACATCGAAGCGTTGTGGCGGCGGCTGGTTTTCAACATACTGATCTCCAATACCGACGACCACCTGCGCAATCACGGCTTTCTGTATGAAGGACAGGCGGGCTGGCGCCTGTCGCCCGCTTACGACCTGAACCCGGTCCCAACCGACATCAAGCCGCGCATCCTCAGCACGGCAATCAACGAGGATGACAATACAGCTTCACTCGCACTGGCGATGGAGGTGGCCGGATATTTCGAACTGGACGACGGCAAAGCGCGTGACATAGCAAAACAGGTCGGCAAGGCTGTCTCGACGTGGCGCGATGAAGCCGCGCGGCACGGCCTGAGCAAAGCCGAAATGGATCGCATGGCATCGGCATTTGAGCATGATGATCTGCGCGCCGCACAGCAGGGCGGATCGCCTAAAATCTGAGCAGGACAATTATGGACCCGGAATTTCAGAGACTAGTGGATGCCGCGGCAGAGGTCGCCGCGACTGGACGGTGGGACGCCGTCAATGAAAGAATCAAGAATCTGGCGGCAAATCCGGGGCCCGATAGCGCGTGGCATGTGCAGATTTTGGGCTGTTTGTGTTCGCAGCTGTTTTCCGAGTACCTCCTTTTGAAGCGCGCGTACGGTGATGAAAGCGACAGAGACTCATCTCTCCTTGCGTGGCGTGCCCGAAATCTGCTGGAACTCACGGTCTGGTCCCTATACTGCGGAAAGGGTCTGGTAAATGCGCGCAGGCTTTACGAAGACGCTGGCCGCGATGTCGTTGGAATCTACAGCGCTTACGAGAAATGGGGGACAGCGACGGTCAAAGAAGCCGAGTTTATCAACCTGTTTTCCAGCGCGAAGCAGGAACTGTCTATCCGCGCTGCCGCAGACGGAATCGTATCTCTTGACGGGGACTTCAAGAAGGTCAACGAAGCGGCGGAAGAGGTTGGCATCGGGGAGCATTTCAGGCTCAGCTACAAGATGTTGTCGAAATTCGCACATCCTACCGCCATGCGAATCTTGGCTCCGCCCGACGACGCGCGAAACGCACTCCAGCGAGACTGTTTCTTCAGCCAGGGCTGTCTTTATTTCCGCGGCGCATTCGATTCCCTAGAAAGTCAGCTGGCCGGGGCAGCATTAAGGCCTCAATAATCGCCTACCTCGACTGGCAGACCCGCTTCATCAAAATCCTTGCATTCAAAACCGCCAAGGTTGCCGGGATATCCGAGTTGATTTGAAATGATCCGGGTCCGGCCGATCGTCTGATCGTCGCATTCATGTGTGTGGCCATACACCCAGAGGGCCGGCTGGTGGGTCCCAATGATCTCCACCATGTCCAGGGAATTGAACGCCGGCGTGAGAGGGCCGCCCTTGTATTTGGAGTTGGGATTGATGACCGGTGCATTATGGCTGATAACCACGCGTGGACCACTTAGATTCTTGCCAAACCAGTTCAGCAATTTCGATGCGAAGTTTTTATGTAGCGCAATCGAATCTGCTGGCGTGAAAGGCGTTTCGTCGGGGTTATAGATGAGGCGGTAATCATTCATTTGAGAGCTAGCGGTCTCCATGGCGCGCAAATCACCGCCGTTGAAATCCGTCCACATGGTGCCGCCGAAGAAATTAACACCCCCGATGCTTATCTCTTCATCAAGCAGCAGTTTCACATGCGGATGTTTGGCTTTGAGCCACGCCTTGAATCTATTGTCCTCTTCGTTCATTGGCCGCCGCGTGTAATATTCGTGGTTTCCCGTCACGTAGAGGACTGGTTTCTTCCACTTCTGCAGAATCTTGTCGAGCGGCTCATAATCCCTGAGCGTGACGATATCGCCTGCCAGGATCATGACATCTCCGTTCACTGCCGGTGGCAACATCCAGCCCGAGCCAAATTCAAGATGCAGGTCGCTGTAAGTAATGATTCTCATTGCTCGTAGGAGAATGCTTATTTGAACACGTCTTTCTCAAGTGCCAGATCTCCGCCGACGGCGGTTCGACTCGGCGCGAGCCCCGTTTGTGGAAGTAGAAATCTGACATCCCCCGGATAGCAGAATAATAAGCCGAGGCGCAAAGGCCAGTGTCAAGGCTCTTGGACCGCGAAGGCGGCGCGCGAAGCGCGGCCTTGACACTGGCCGGGCCTCGGCTATGCTCTGGCTATCCGGGGCATGTCATTTCGTGAATCCTGCATCACAAACCTAGACCGAAACCCTGACTGATCTGATTCGTGTGCGTAGTTTGTGGTTCTATCTTGTGCGCCACTGGCCCTTGCTGAATCGCGGGGGAATGGGACACGTCGCGGCTGAGTTCCTGCCCTAGCGTCGCCGCGTTGTTCGTATAAATCTGGGCGTCATAGCGTCCACGCGACACAGAAACGTATGCCATGCGGCTGTTGAGCAGAGCCTTAGCGCCCAACTCAGTGTCCACGTGAATGAGAACACGGTCGGCAGTCTGTCCCTGGCTGGAGTGGCTCGTCATGGCGTAACCGTAATCGAGATGCAGATGCTTGCGCGGGTCGAGTTCAACGGGGCGGCCACCGTCCATTTTCAAGCGCAGCCGCCCGTTTTCGTGAATGCTCTCGATGGTGGCCAACTCGCGGTTCGCAACTTTGACCTCGTTGGCCGGCGCAGTAAATTGGATGCGGTCGCCCACTGAAAAACTCCGCATCTCCTCGCGGAAGACAGAAACGCCCTGCTGCCGGCGTGGATCGTAAGTGCGCTGCGTGCCATCCTGCAGCTCGACTGTTAGCCGGTTCTTGGGCGCGTCGATGCTCTTCACCTGTGCGTACGCGCCTTTCCCGATGCCGGTCTCCTTCGATGCGCGCGAATAGCGCAGCACATCGCCCACCTCATAGCGTTCGGCCCATGTGCGGTCCGCGCCGGTGAGGCCTTGGCGCGGCACTAGCGTTCTGATGCGGTGCTCCTCACTGCTGACCAGGCCACTCCGCTGCAATTCTGCATGGACGCGGTCGTTGATCTCCATGCGAGAGCGATTATCGGGAGAAATCACCAGCGTGTTCTCCGGCGATTGTGCGTACTCCTTCGCAATCGCGGCGATGCGCTCGTCGTGGCCTTGAATCTCATGGACTCGGCCCTGCCGGTCAAGATTCCGTATTGCTTCCTGTACTTCGCCCTGGGCAAGCTGCTCAACAACTTGCTTCAGTTCCGGGTCCTTCTGTCGGACAATCTCTTCGAGCCTCACCGTTTTCATACCGGCGTCCTGGAGCTGCGCGAAGGGCCTCCCGGCCTCAACCGCCTCATGTTGCCGCCGATCGCCGACGAGCAACACACGGTCATTCGGATGGAGCCGATTCACAAACTCATGCACCTGCCTGGTCGATGCCAGAGAGGATTCGTCGAGTACATAGAGCCGTTTCTCCCCGCTATCCGGCTGCTGTCCACGTACCAGATGCTTTTGTAGTGTGGATGTCTCCATGCCTGCTTCCCCGAGCTTCTGCGCCGCGCGGGACGTGGGCGCGAAACCTTCCACCCTGTAGCCCTCGGCCTCCGCGCCTTCGCGGACCACGAACAGAGTTGTTGTCTTCCCACTCCCCGTCATCCCGAGAATTAGGGTGTGGGCGATCTCGCCGTTATGAAGGTTAAGAAAATAGGGCGTGCTGTTGTCGGTTTCAAGCGCGGCCAGGTACTCCGTACCGAGATGCGCATTCGTCTTCTCGCCAGGCAGGATCGTAAAGAGAAAGGACAAGTCCGCATAGTTTGAGTTCAGCAGATACAACTGGCGGAGGTTCAGCGCGTAGTTGCCCGGCAACGTTGCGAAATAAGCGTTCAGCTGATTGTAGGTTTCCGCGAACAGATTGCCATCTGCATTCGTGAAAACGCCCGTAAACTCGGCCACCAGTTGATCGAGTTCCGTTCTTGCCTGAGTGGACGACGCCCGGCCATAGAGCACAATCGTGAGCGAAAAACCACCAAGCGATTGGCCGTCACCCAAGGCACGCAGGCAATCCCCAAGATTTTCAATGTCGGCCTGCTTGGACTCATCTACCAACACATCCCGCGGGTTCGTCTGCGTGGCGTCGTTGCCCATCTGAGAGACAAACCCTGTCTTCGACATATTGAAATGGCGGCGGCGCTTGTTTACTTCCTTTCGGGCTTTGTCCGCAGGAAGCGTTGTCCACTCCGTGACGACATAAAAGTTGGCAGAAATCTTCAGAAGCGCGTCTAGGACCAAGGGCCTCGTTTCGGTGATCGCCTCTTTCATCGTCAGCACGCGGACGATGTGATCGCCTACCCTCAGATGATCGCGTTCCGCTTCAATGTCGGAATTGACAACCTGATAGTCGAGAAATCGCGTGGACTGCGGTATGCCGGCAACGCGCCAATCGTCGTAATTCAGCAAGCGGCGGAAAAATGTGAATTGCCCCTGCTGATTCAAGACCTCGACTTGCATGAAGTCTGCTAGCTGGCGAGCGAATGCCTGGACGTGCTGGTCAAGTCGTTGAAGATCGCGCTCGATATGCGTCCGCAACAACTTTTTCATGTTGTCGCTGGTGAACTGAGCTTTGAGTTCGGCAATCGCGCCATCTGGATCGCGCAACAGGCGAGCTAGGGCCGTCCCGACGCCGGTCTTCGAGCGCGCACCTTCGAGCAGAATGCAGTAGAAGATTTCAACCTGATAAAGATGGTCGCGCTTCCGTTCGAAGAACTTTCGCCGCTGATCGATCGCTGCATCCACGACAGGGTCGTCATACGTTGCGAATGGGATGTCAGGGCGATTCGACTTGAAGAGATATTGGTAGACGTGGAAGCCTGGGCCAAGCGCTTTAAGCGCCGCTTCTAACCGCTTCACTACATACTCTTGTTCCGACCGGTCAAGACTCTCGTAGTCCACACCGGAAAAACTGAGTACCATCCCTACATCGCCGCTCTTGGTGAGGAAGGTCGTCTCATTCCAGAAGCCATAGAGATTGATGTGGTCGTTTAGAGCTGCGCTCTCTTTCCACGGCTTGATGATTTTGTCGAGACGAAGCATCACACAACCTCCACACGGGGGACTTGCTGTTTCGCAGCGTCGTAGCGCAATTTATAGCGTTCAGACTTTGCGAGGATGCGTAGAAACGCCGGATCGCTGTTCGTTACCCAATGACCGAAAGCAAAACCGCCAATGAACACGGCAATGCCGGCCAAGATAGAGTTGAAGAGATTGAAGGATCCCACCGCGCCGACGCAGACGAAGTAGAACAGAGTGCGCTCGACGCCCAGATAGGTGAGCGGCTTATGCATGCTCTTGAAGACTCGATTTGTGCGATGCTTCTGATCTTTGTTGTCTGGCATAAGGGACTCGTTCAGCATCTGTTGAACTTGGCGGGCGGGGCCTCCTACACGCCCCAAAGCCAACTCAGGACGTTTACGGCGAGGACGGCAATCCCGGTTCCGGCGGCAACACCAGCCAAGGCCTTCTTTGCGCCGGGTTCGCCGTGGGCGAAACCGTAGCCGCCGATCACGATCGCCACTAGACTTGCAACCTTTGCAATGGTGCCGGTGAAAAGACTTTGGATAGCGGTAAAGCCCGTGTCGAACGGTGAACCCTGTGCCAGCGCCGCCACAGGAATGAGGAAGAACAGGGCAAGAACAACTGTGAGTGGACGCACGCGCTTCGACTGAAGAAGGCGCTCGATTCGGCAGATGGAACGGACTCGGAACCAACGTGGCATTTGCACCTCCCGCAGCCCGTCGAGATTGGCTGCTTCTGACGCAAACGTAACCTGACTCACTCAGCGTGTCTAACAACTTCTCGTCCGCGTGATATTCCTGGCAGGAATAACAGACGAACATGACGTCCTGACCCCGTAGATCGCGCCCTTCGGCGCGACACTTCGAGTGAGGATTTTTCCCGGAGGGCGATTGGTCGGCAAATGCGACTCGGACGCGCCACACGCACAGAGTCTTAATCAGCGGGGCCCTGTGATCCCGTTTTGGTGGCTGCGCCGCGTATGCACGATCTAACCCAGGTCTGCGTCGAAGTGCCTGCTGACGAGGCAGATCAGGGCGTCGTGGCGTCCTTGGGAGTTCTTCTGAAACCTCCCGCTTCTCCATCCTTAAAGAAAGTGATTTACGCGAGGAGAATGTGAGGTGAAATCGGTTTGCTGCTGTCTGATATTCCCGGCGGGAATATCACGCGGACGAGAAGTTGTTGGACACCGCTGAAGGACTGAAGCAAATTGCTTAACATCGGCGGTTCTTACCGCCGAGGCGAGATTTGCAGCCTTGGAACAAACGAACAGCCGACGCACAGATCTCAGTTTCTGGAATTGTGGTGGTACGACTTGAGACGAACAAAACGCGAGCCCAAACAAAGTGGCGCAATTATTCTCGATTTGGTGCGGCATGGGTCGTCGGGCGTAACTGAGCCACATTCAGTTCGTTTAAATCAGCACTCCACGACCGCCGTCCCCGAGCATCCAGTCCGGGCAAGAGAAGCTGCGGCGTTTCTTGGTATCTGCCCGAAGACCGCCCAAAATTGGGCAAGAGAGGGACGGATCCCGGCCCATCCCGCAGGAAACGGCTTCAGAAATCACTGGCTATTTTTCATCTCTGAACTGGACGCATGGTTACGCGCTCAGGTAATCTCAGATCGCCATCCGTGCCGCCTTCATGAAAGGGAAACTGCATGAAGCGGACACGTTATCAATACGGGCGAGTGGAGCCGAGTCCACGCGCCAATGGACCAAACGTATGGGTTTACCGCTGGCGAGAACAGAATCCGGACGGCAAGAGCAGCCGCAAGAGCGCAATCGTGGGGAGTGTGACAGAATACCCGACCCATGCTCATGCACTGCGAGCAGCCGAATACATGCGCCTCGCAGCAAATCCAGACAACCCCAACGGGAGGCTTATCAGTTTCGGAGCGCTGATCGACCGCTACATGGCGGAAGAGATGCCTCAGCGCTTTTCGACACAGGCTGCGTACCGCACTTACCTTGGGCGATACATAAAACCCAAATGGGCACAATACTCCATCTCTACAGTCAAGCCTTTTGCCGTGCGTGCATGGCTCAAGGACTTGCCGCTCGCCCCGAAGAGCCAGGCGCACATTCGCAACCTAATGAGCGTCTTGTTCAATTGCGCTATGCTGTGGGATTTAATCGAAGTGCAGGTCAATCCCATGAAACTCGTCAAGATACCGGGTTCGACCAAGCGTCGGGAGGAACCTCGTGTTCTTACCGTCGAGGAGTTCAACAAGCTCCTCGCGCAGATCGAAGGAGAGCCCTACCGAACGATGGTCGTGCTTGCCATGTGCCTCGGTTTACGCTGCAGCGAGTTGATAGGACTGCAGTGGCAAGACTTGGACTGGGAGAACCTAACGCTGCTCGTCCGACGGGCAGTGGTCGCTGCACACGTGGATCAAGTGAAAACGAAGTATTCGAAAAAGAATCTACCTCTCGACCCCGGATTGGCCGACATCCTGTTGAGTTGGCATCGCCAGACTCGGTACGGTGCTCCGACGGATTGGGTTTTCGCGAGTCCTTTCATGGATGGACGACTACCTTATCGCTGCTGGGGCATTCAGCAGCGGCACCTTCGACCTGGAGGAATAACGGCTGGACTGGGTCCGATCGGTTGGCACGATTTGCGTCATACCTATCGGACGTTGCTGGACGAAACCGGAGCTCCGATTTCCGTCCAACAGGCGCTCATGCGGCACGCGGACATCGGTACCACGATGAACGTCTATGGCGATTCGGTGGCGGAGAGTCAGCGGAAAGCCAACAGCAAGGTCGTAAGCCTATTGCTCAGCAAGAAGACGGTGTGAGAGAGCGGAACGAGGCCAACTGTTCGATTTCGAGCTTATTGGACCTTTTTGGACCTGCGCGCAAACTGGATCTCATTCATTCTGCAAAAGAAAACTGGCGGAGAGAGTGGGATTCGAAACCATCGTTCAACGTAGTTTTATGTAGTTAGCTTGCGGCAGATGGCTTCTAACGCGGCTAATTCCATGCAATGCAGCGCTAACGGCACGGAAACGGCACGGGCAGTGGAAGGTTCTCTTGATGATCGTGCCCCAAATCCATGCT
>Ga0302278_10005249_pt1 | contig 12931 bp, 14 predicted proteins | sample III_Bog_N3_2_FD_194543 | JGI IMG/M metagenome (GOLD analysis project Ga0302278, IMG submission 194543) | Peat permafrost microbial communities from Stordalen Mire near Abisko, Sweden - III_Bog_N3_2 | ecosystem: Environmental > Terrestrial > Soil > Wetlands > Peat | place: Sweden: Abisko... | reverse complement strand
TGCGGAGACACGCCGTACCGCATCCTTCGTAATGAACTAAGAACGAAAAAAAGCCCGTCTCTACAGAGAATTTTGCTTCGGCCAGCGCGCCGCCACCCCGGCCGCCATTAGTATTTTGATGATTTCCGCGAAGACAAACCAGTAGAGCCCGTACTTGATCGCCAATGACACGGAGTGTGTAAGCACAGCCAGCCAGCTCAGACCGCCCGCGAAGAGTACAACCTCGGCCGCAGTTGCCGCCAAAGCCGCCCACGCAAATCGAAACGACTCCTTCTCCGGACGATGCTCGAAGATCCAGCCCGCTACAAACGCCACTACCGGATACGCCAGCAGAAATCCTCCCGTCACTCCCGAAAGATGCGATATCCCACTGCCCAAAGCCGCGGGACTGAACACTGGCAGTCCGCCAGCGCCTTCGATCAGATAGAGCGCGAGCGCCACCAGTCCGCGACGCGATCCCAACAGCAGACCCACCGTCAGCACTCCAAAATTCTGCAGGGTCAGCGGCACCGGCGTACCGGGAATTGGCACGGTAATCCGCGCGCACAGCGCGACAAACAGACTGGCGGAGAGCACAATGGCCGCCTGCTTCACCCAGTCCTTACTAGCGTCGATTGTCCGAGTCCGTTCTAGAACTTGACTGCCTACTTTTGCCATGGTCTTCCTTTCCTCTCAGCAGACGACCGTCGTTTACAAAAACTCGGCTCGCCTCGCGAAATGCGCAGGAGGGATCACACCTCAGGCGGCGGAGGTTGTTCGAGGCCGTCCAGTTCCGCCTTGTGCGCCGCCGACCGTTTCATCTGTCGTCGAACCCGCACAAAAATCGTAAGCGCAACCGATACGACCACCGCCGTACTGACTCCTAGTATCAGAAACCACCAGAGCATCCGCACAACCTATTCAGGATAGCAGATGGCCCGCGGCGGATTTGTGAGCCCAGTCACTCCCCCGCAAACGGTCTCCTGCCTCGAATGGTCAGCTCTTCTTGGCCGGCTTCGCCATCGCTTTGCGCCGGTTTTCGATATTCTTCGAGACCATTTCCAGCCGCTTGCGAGCGGTCTTCGATCCGGTGGCCACCTTCTCAATGTTCGACCAGGCATTCGGATTATTCGTTTTCTGACGCAATTCCTTCAGAAACGGATAAACCTTGGCAAAAACGAAAAACATTTCGCCGCTGCACCCCGGCTGCACAAACAACTCTTCGTGGAGCGCGCCCTGCAACACAAACGCCGCTGCCATGTCCCAATAACTGCCCACTTGGCGCATCCACGCATTTTCCTGTGTGCCCTGCGCGTTCGAAACTTTCAGGATGTCCTCGGCGCTCTCCGGCCAAAACTCCCCCACAAACCACCCTCTCGCCTTGCGCATCTCCGCTTCGCGGCGGAGATCGTAGAGTTTTAGAATCAGTCCCGCATCATGCACTGTCGCCTTCTTCGCCATTGTTCGCCTCGTGAATTGTCTTTCGAAATTTGATTCGTTCCCAAACGTTTCAATCAGACCTGATCTCCGTCAGGCTTTCGCAGCGTCGGCCGGTCCGCCGCCTTCCACCGCGCGCTCGTAATCGCATTCCTTATTCGGACACGCGATCACCGTTCCATCCTTGCGAATGCGCTCCACCAGATACTCGTGCCCGCAGTCGGGACACTTCTCCGGCACCGGTTTCGCCGCCGAAGTAAATTTGCACTTCGGATAATTCCCGCATCCATAAAAAGTGTTGCCCTTGCGCGCCCGCTTCTCAACTAATTCCCCATCTTTGCACTCCGGACATTTCACCCCAATAAAGTTCTGCTTCACATACTTGCATTCGGGATATCCGCTGCACGAAGTGAACTCTCCAAAACGCCCGTGCCGCAGAATCATGTTGCGCTTGCACAGCGGGCAAGTCTCATCCAGCGGAATATCAGGCACCTTCTTGCCCTGATCCAACCGCCGCGTCGTCTTGCAATCGGGATAGCCCGTGCATGCCATGAACTGCCCGAAGCGCCCGCGCTTCAGCACCATCACCCGGCCGCAGTTTTCGCAGTATTCCTCCTGCGCCGTCTCCTGCACATCGGCCGTATCCAAATCAGGCAAGTTAATCGGATTCTCTTTCGTGAACTTGCAGGTATCGGGATTTTCCTTGTCATACGTACTGCACGCGTAGAACGATCCGTGCTTGCCCCACTTGATCACCAGCGGAGCGCCGCAAAGCTCACACTTCTCGTCCGTCGGCTTCTCCATACGCTTGATGTTTTCCATGTGCTTCTCGGCGTATCGGAGATCCTTCGAGAACTTCTTATAAAAATCGGTGAGCGCCTCGTTTCCCGTCTGCTTGCCTTCTTCGATTTCGTCCAGCTCTTCTTCCAAGTGCGCGGTGTACTGGAAATCGAAAATATCCTTGAAGTTTTCGACCAGCAGATCCGTCACAACCAGGCCAATTTCCGTGGGCGTAAATTTGCCACCGATTTTCTGCGCGTACATGCGCTCCTGAATCGTGCTCAGAATCGTCGCATACGTCGAAGGCCGCCCAATGCCGCGCTCTTCCAGTTCCTTCACCAGCGAAGCTTCATTAAACCGCGGAGGCGGTTCCGTAAAATGCTGCTCCGGAAGCAGCGATTTCAGCGTCAACTTCTGACCCGCTTCGAGCGGCGGAAGTTTATGCTTCAGTTCCTCGTCTTCCTCATCTTTATTATCTTTCGACTCTTCATACACCTTCAGGAAGCCGTCGAACTTCATCACCGATCCCGTCACCCGGAACCAGAAAACATCATTTCCCGACTTCGCATCAATATCCACCGACGTCTGGTCGAACACCGCCGGCGTCATCTGCGACGCCACAAAACGTTGCCAAATCAGCTTGTAAACCTTGAACTCATCTTCCTGCAGATACTGCTTCATCTGATCTGGATGCCGCGCCGCCGACGTCGGACGAATCGCCTCGTGCGCCGCCTGCGCCTCTTTCTTCTCCTTATATGTATTGGGAGATTCCGGCAAATACGGCTGCCCGTAAGATTCCGCGATATATTCGCGCACCTCGGTGATCGCTTCCGGCGCGACCCGCGTCGAATCCGTACGCATATAAGTAATCAGGCCGACCAAGCCTTCGTCGCCCAGTTCCACCCCTTCATAAAGGCGCTGCGCAATCATCATCGTGCGCTTCACGCTGAAGCGCAGCTTGCGCGAGGAATCCTGCTGCAGTTTGCTGGTCGTAAACGGCGGAGTCGCATTGCGCCGGCGTTCTTTCTTCTCCGCCGATCGCACGACCCAGTTCGCATTTTCCAGCGCCTTGCGAATCTCCTCCGCTTGTTCGCCGTTCGTGACTTCGATCTTCTCTTCGCCCTTGCCCAGAAATCTGGCATCGAAGGCGGGCGGCTTCGCGGCGGCGAGATTCGCGTCAATCGTCCAATACTCTTTTTTCTCGAAGGCTTTAATTTCGCGTTCGCGGTCGACAATCAGCCGCAACGCGACCGTCTGCACCCGCCCCGCCGAAAGCCCGCGCCGGACTTTGTCCCACAATAAAGGTGAAACCTGGTAGCCCACCAAGCGATCGAGCACCCGCCGTGTCTGCTGCGCGTCCACCAGATTGCGATCGATGTCCCGCGGATGCTCAAATGCCGCCTTCACCGCCCGCTGCGTAATCTCGTTGAACGTCACGCGGCGAATCCGCGCGCCGTCGCCGATATCGTCGGTCTTCGGCTTCGCCTTCTTGCCCTTCTTTTTCTTGCTCGAATCTTCGCCCAGTTCATCGGCGAGATGCGCCGCAATCGCTTCCCCTTCGCGATCCGGATCGGGAGCCAGGTAGATGTGATCGGCGGAGAGCGCCAGCTTCTTCAGCTTGGCCAGAACTTTCTCTTTGCCCGGAATCACCACGTATTCGGTTTCGAACTCGTTTTCGAGATCGACCCCGAGGCTGCTCTTCGGCAGGTCTTTCACGTGACCATACGATGCATCGACCGTGAATCCCTTGCCCAGATATTTCTGAATCGTTTTCGCCTTAGCCGGCGATTCGACGATGACTAGTCCTTTAGACAATGGTTCCTCAATGTGGCAGTAATGGATTTGAAACTAGCACGAATGGCCGAATTGCAACAACCCGTCGTCGGTTTTCAGTTGTCAGTTTTCAGTTAGCCACCTTCACTTTTTGCATTAGGGACGCCAGGATACGCTTCACCTCAACTGCTTGCGTTGTGAGCTTCTCGTATTCCGGATTCTGCAGATAGTCGAGGTCGTGAGCTAGCAGAAGTTGGTATTCGAGTTCACTGGCCGAACCCATCGCGATCTGGAGAAACCGTCCCAACTCAACATTGCCCTTTCGACAACACCCTTCCGCGATATTCATACCGACCGAAGCAGAAGCGCGCCGCATCTGACTCGTCAAACCATACATTTCGTCTCGCGGAAAAGTCTTGCTCGATGCGTAGATATCCAACGTGAGCCGGTGCGACTTCTCCCACACTCGAAGGGTACGAAAACTCTGCATGAAGCCTCCGCTTTTACTGAAAACTGACGACTGATAACTGACGACTAAAAGCTCTTTACAAAATTCTTCCCCGGCAGCTGTCGTATCTTCCCTCCCAGCTCCAGCTCAAAGAGCGCGGCAAAAATTTCGGACGCCGAAACTTCATCTTCCAGCAGCTCGACCAGTTCGTCGATATGCGTCGACTCGTCGGCTTTCAGTAATTTCAGAATCTTTTTTTCGTGAGGCGAGGTCGGTTCATCCGGGAATAGAGATGCCGTCTCCGGCTCGGGAGATTCATTCTGCGTCGCCGACAGAGCCACCTGCACGTCCGTCGGAAGCTCTTCCCACACGTCTTCCCACGTCGCCACCAGCTTCGCTCCCTGCTTGATCAGCGTGTTTGGACCCCACGCATTCTTGTTCGTCACATTGCCTGGAACCGCATACACATCGCGATTTTGCTCCAGCGCCAATCGCGAAGTGATGCGCGTCCCGCTATACTCCGCCGCCTCCACTACCAGTACCCCCGCCGACATCCCGCTGATAATCCGATTGCGGATCGGAAAATTTTGCGGTGCTGGAAACGTGCCCACCGGAAACTCCGTGATCAACGCTCCGCCCGTAGCAACAATCTGCTCCGCCAGCCGCGTATTCTCTTTCGGATACATAACGTCGATTCCGGTGCCCAGCACTGCCACCGTTTTTCCTTTCGCCGCTACCGCCCCTCGATGCGACGCCGTATCCACTCCACGCGCCATCCCACTGATAATCACCAGCCCTCGCGCCGCCAAGTCGGTCGAAAGCCGTTCCGCCATCCCGGTGCCGTATGGCGTCGGATGCCGCGTCCCAACCATGGCAATTCCCGGCAATGACAGAACTTCGACGCTTCCTTTCACAAAAAGAACTACGGGAGGATCGTAGATCTCCTTCAACCGCGGCGGATACTCCGGGTCGCTTAGCGAAATAATGCGGGCTCGCGCTTCCACCGCTTTGCCGCACTCCACCTGCGCCAGTTCGAGCGACTTTCCCGTGGCAATCGACTGCGCCGAAACTGCCCGCATCCCGCTTGCCTCGAGTTCGGTGAGGCTCGCCTGAAATACATGCTCGGCCGTTCCGTACTGCTCGATTAATTTCTTGATCCGCGATACACCCAGCCCGGGCGTTAGCGACAGACCGAGCCAATATACGGCTTGATGCGATGCGGGTTGCGGCACAGCGACGGCAGCATTCGACATATCGCGCGACCCTAGACGCGCCGCAAACCGCTGTCAAGGACGGCTCTCACACCACTTTCGGTATAATTTGTAAAGCGATGAGCCCGTTAAAGATCTCGGCCATTTCCTACCTGAATACAGCACCTCTCATGTGGGATTTTGAGCACGCAGAAACGGGCGCCGGACCAGCTACCGACTCGGCTCCCGACCCCGTCGCCGACTACGCGATTTCCTACACCATTCCCTCAGCCTGCGCCGAGGCGCTCCGTACCGCCACCGCCGATATCGGAATCATCCCCGCCGCCGCCTACACCACGGTTCCCGATCTCATTATTATCCCCGACGTAGCCATCGCGTCCCGCCGAGCCGTCCGCTCGATTCTTCTGGTTAGCCAAGCGCCTCTCGATGAGTGGGACAACCGAGTTCGCACCATAGCTCTAGACACTTCCTCCATGACCTCCGTCGCACTCACCAAAATTCTTTTTGCAAAATGGCTAGGTGGACCACGCGACTACCACTCGATGCCCCCCGACCTCGACGCCATGCTGGCCTCCTGCGACGCGGCCCTCCTCATCGGAGATCCCGCCCTCCGAGTTGATCGCACCCGTTACTTCACTCTCGACCTGGCCGAAGAATGGAAGGCGCGCACTGGAAAGTCCTTCGTCTTCGCCTTCTGGGCCATCCGGCGTTCAGCCTTAGCCGGACGAAACCCTGCCGCCATCGCCCACACCTTCCAGCAGTCGCGCGATCACGGAGTCTCCGCCAAGAATCTCGAATCCATCGCGCAAGAGTGGTCTCCGCGTCTCGGCATCGCCATCGAAACCCTCCGCCTCTACCTCACCCGGAACATCCACTATTACCTCGACCCTCCCGCCCTCGAAGGGCTTGCACTCTACTACCAACTGGGCGCGGACATCGGCGCCCTTCCGCCTGCACCTGCGCTCTGCTTCCTCTAAACAAATTCAGTCCCTTCACCGGATTTCCCTGCAACTCCCCCTTCGAAGGCTGCCAGACCCCCACCAACCAGGGTGCCGAAGATCCTTTGCATCTCCTTCGGCGACTCACCCGCTCCCGTCTCGACAAAACATTCCACTACCGCGAGCAACGTCGAGGCAACAAATCTCGCCAGAATTACCCTTACTTCGTCAGTACTCCCCCATTTCACTCCAGGACCTTCTCCGCGCGCTGCAAGAGCCTCCTCCACCCGCCGCTCAAAACACTCTTGTAAAACTCGCGCTCCTTCACCCGCGTGTGGACCCATCAGAGATTTATAAATCTGTCGCGCCGACTGCACGTGCCCGAATAAAGCCGACGCATCCAGCGGGCACGAAGTACTCGCCCGAATCGCCAGCATGGGCACAACGATCCGGTTGAACTGCGCGCGCAACAGCTCGTTTTTCGAAGAATAGTGAGCATAAAAAGTGGCGCGTCCCACATCGGCTTTTCTTGTGATGTCGCTGACCCGTATGTTGCCGTACCCGCGCCGGTGCAGCAGCGCGACAAAGGCGGCGTCGATCCGCTTCCCTGTTCGCAGCGCTCGCAGGTCCGTCTTCGCCGAATCTCCCGCAACTTTCGAGACACTTGCTGATTTGTGTTTCGTAACTCTCATTCGTCGACTTTTTCTCTTGTCTGCTGCGAAACGCGAACGTAGCATCGGCAGCCATGATACCCAACTCGCTTGTTTCGCCTGAACGCAAAATCCTGGCCACGGCCCTGCTTGTTTTCCCCTGCGTGTTTGGCCTCGTTTTTATCATGCACTTTCGCCACTTCACGGATTTCCTTCGCTTTCACTTGCATTACGTTCCCGCCCCACCGCAGCGCGTAGTATCCGCCTTGATCGCAGCCCACAACCAGTGGCCCCTGATCCACGATCCCCACATGATTGGCTATCTCACACTGCCCGTCATTCCCTTGTGCGCCTTCGCTCTCTATCTGTTGGGACGCCCCGCACGCCCCATCGCCAGCGCCTGCACGCTGATGATCACCATCGCCGGCTCCATCTATGCGGGCGGCGTTTTCGGCATGTGGACCGCTTTCTATCGCGGCATCGGTTCCATGGATCCCGCAGACCTGTCGGGAGCCATCGCAACCTTCTCCGCCCTCACCGCCCCTCAAGGCGCTTTTCTTGTCACCACATGGCTAGCCAAGTTGCTGATGGTCGGCCTCGCGGCGCAAGCTCTCACTCTGCTTGGAACCCGGGTGACTCCCACCTGGTCGATCTTGTCCGTGGTTGCGGGATCTGGGTTATTCCTGGCATTTTGGGATCTGGATAACTGGATGCTGATTGGCTCGGCGCTGATCCTGATCGGATTCATTCCCATGCGCCAGGCGCTGCTTCAATCTACGGACTAATCCAGTTATCGCAGTCAAGAAACTTTCTTCTTGAACGCCGGGGGCGATGGCCTTCTACGAAGGTTTGCAACTCCTTACCCCTCAAACTGCTCTAATAAGGAACCATGCCCCTTGCCGCAATCCTGCTGTTCGCCGCCAAGAAGGTCACTACGACGAACAGCGCTCTGCGCTGGCTCATTCATCTCGGGGGGCCCGGCCTCATTCTCCTGGGTTTGGCCGATAATTCGCTGATTCCTCTTCCCGGCAGCACCGACGTGGCCACCATCCTGCTCGCCGCTCATCATCGCCAGCCCTGGTTTTACTACACCATCATGGCCACCATCGGCGCGGTCGTTGGCGGATACCTCACCTATCGCATGGCGCGCAAAGGCGGCAAAGAAACCCTGGAAAAGAAGTTTTCCCAAAGAAGAGTCAAGCGGCTCTACGCCATTTTCGAGCGCTGGGGGTTCGCCTCCGTCGCCATTCCCGCCATCCTTCCTCCACCCTTTCCCATCGTCCCCATGCTGCTCGTCGCCGGAGCTATGCAGTACCCCACGAAAAAATTCCTCGCCGCCCTCACCGTCGGCCGCGGTATTCGTTTCACTATCCTCGGCTATCTCGGCGCGCACTACGGACGAACCATCCTGAAATGGTTTGGCGAGTATTATTGGCCCGTACTCATCGCGCTCATCGCCTTCTCCGCGGCCGGTGCGCTCTACGGACTCTACCAATACAAACGGCGGCAGAAGGGCGAAACTCCCAAAGCGGCCGCACCGCACCCACAGCCTCGACGCCGCACCGCGTAATCGGATCGGCCTTCCAGTCGCGCAGTCATGCCGCGTCCGTTCTAGCTCGCAACCGGCCGGTAAATCAAGCCAATCACAATCCCCACCACCAGCCATTCGCAAAAGTAGGCAACGGATTGTTCTAGCGCAATCTTTAGGCCAATCTGCAGATTGACCCAGTTGTGCATGGTGAAGGCGCCGATTGCGAAGATTCCGATCAGCGTTCCGAATTCGGCGCCCAGCCGCGTCCCCTGCCCAATGCTCAGACCGCCTGGATACAGCATGGCATACAAAACTGCAAGCGTTGCAATCGACACAAACATTGCAGCCATCCCCGCCGGCATATGACTGATCTGCCCGTCATGATCGCGATACACGGCTGGATACTTGAGGAACTCCGTCTTCAAAAATGGCATCGTGACAAACAACAGCCCGCCGACGAAAAAATAGGCGACGAAGCCGCCCAAAGATGCCAGAGCGATACGCGCAAAGTTCATCTGCAATCCTTTCGAAGTCAAAAGTGGTTTGAGCACTCTACTACGAAAGGGCCATTTTTGAGGAGAGAGAAAAAACTGTTGGCACGCCGCGAACGAACTCCTGGCCCGCCACAAGAAATGTAGAGAACTAGGACGCCAGCTTTTGCAAAATCTCTTTGCCTAGCTTCTGCGCCTCGCCGAAAAGCTTCTGGTACTCCACAAAGATGCGGTTCAACTCCAGAGACTGGTCGACCGACAGTTTGTGCCGCAGCATCATGTCGCGCACGTGGACGGGATTCGGTAAAGTGGCGTCTTCAGTCAGCTCTTCAAGCGCGGTTACGGGATTGTAGTGGTACATAGTTTCTATTCTATCGCTCCTCGCCGCTCGTCAACCTTCGTTATCATTGTGGCTCGCGATCTTTTTTCATGCACACTGTTGAAAGAATAAGACGCCACGCGAAAGTTTAGAGTTGATTGAATACGAGTGCTTTTCATCGCGACGAGCCAGACTTTGACAAAAACCGAGAAGACGACAACGAAGTCAGCAGCGCCGAACTCGATCGCCGCCATCCTCGTCCTTTTGCTCGCCGCCATGACGCTTCTCGCCGCAACTCCATCTACCGAAGAAAAACATATCTCTGTCTACTCGCCGGTTGCCATCTACACCCTTCCAATTCTCGAACGATCCGGCCACGAATATGTCGGACTCCTCGAACTTCTTGATCCTCTCGGCCGCGTCGGCAGCCAGACCTCCGGACCTTCCCTCCGGCTTCGCTACAACTCGATCGAAGCCGACTTCGTTGCCGGAAGAACGCGCGCCCGTATTCGGGGCCAGAATTTCGACCTGACCGCCCCATTTCTCGTCGAGAACTCGCGCGGATTGGTGCCCGTCGCCTCCCTGACCGCTCTTCTGCCCCGCTTCCTCGGAACCGCCGTCAACTTTAACGAAAGCGCGCGCCGTCTCTTCATCGGCGATGTCGGAATCCAGGTCCGATTCAAACTCGACTCCAACGATCCCTCCCACCTCGCACTCGCGTTCAGCCGCCCCGTCAACCCAACCATCTCGACCGAACCCGGCCGCCTTCGGATGGTCTTCAAACGAGATCCCCTCCTTTCCCCCAACAGCCCATCGATCTCCTTCGATAGCAAGATCTTCATCCAAGCCACCTACTCCGAGACCACCGGAGACGCCGAAATCGAAGTCGCAGCCAGCACGCCACTCCTCGCAACCTTCAGCAGCGACCGACGTACCATCACCTTATCTCCCGTCCAACCAATTCCCACCGCGAACGCAACCGCGCCGCCCTCCAGTCCGGGACAGCCGAATCCGTCGCCATCCCAGCCCTCTACTCCGCTGCCCACTGCGACTGCGCCCGCCGCCAGTAGCGCTCCTCACCGCGTCCTCGCCGTTGTCGAACCCGCCCACGGAGGCGACGAACGCGGCGCCGCCCTCACCGACACTCTCGCAGAAAAAGATGTCACTCTCGGATTCGCTCGCCTTCTTCGCCATGAACTCGAAACTCGCGGATTCGCCGTCCTACTCCTGCGCGATAGCGATACAAGTTTGACTCTCGATCAACGAGCCGCCGCCGCGAATGTTGCGCGCGCGGGAATCTACATCACCCTCCATGCCACGTCGCAAGGCACCGGCGTCCGCGTCTACACCGCCCTGCTTCCCGTCGAAGGCCCCAGCAAAGGGTCGTTTCTCCCCTGGAACGCAGCTCAAGCGCAGCCTTTACCCATCAGCAAAATGGTCGCCGCCGCAACCGTGGCAGAATTGCAGAAGCGCGACTTCGCAGCCCACGCCTCATCCGCGTCGCTGCGCCCGCTCGCCAACGTCGTAATGCCCGCCATCGCCGTCGAACTCGCTCCCGGACCGGATGGTATCGACGATCTCACGTCCGCCAACTATCAACAGAAAATAGCCGCCGCCGTGGCCGATGCGGTCGCCTCCCTGCGCGATCGCCTGGGAGTCACTCAATGATTCTGATCAAAATGCTTCGCACTGAAATGATTCGTACGAAGCTGACTCGTACGAAGCTGATTCGTAATCACTCGATCACTTACTCCCGCGACTCATCCCCGAGGACCCCGCAACCATGATCCCGCGACATCTCCTGATCGGCGTGACCGCGCTTCTCATTATCGTGATCTCGATGGGAATTTACCTTCGCCACATGCGGCGCCGCGCCGGCGAAGTCGGACCCTGGGCGTCCGCCAGTTTGCCCGTCGCGCCCCCCGCCACCGGACCCACCGAGACCGTCACTCTCTACGTCGCCAACGACGCCGCCGGAGTCCTCATCGCCCGCTCCGCCCAAATCCCTCTCCCCGGAGGCCGTCAGCAACGCGCCGAAGAACTCCTCCGCGCCCTCCTGCGCATCTACCAGCAACCCGGAGCCGCCCATCCCATGGTCCCCGCCGCCGACATTCGCAGCATCTACCTCGTTGACCCCGGCGCCGCCGTCATCGATCTCAACGGAGCCTTCGCCGATCAGCACCGCTCCGGCGTTCTCCCCGAACAACTCACCGTGAACTCTCTCGTCGAGACTCTCGCCATCAACGTCCCCGGAATCCAGCGCGTCAACATTCTGGTCGAAGGCGAATCCCGCGATACCTTGGCTGGACACGCCGACCTGAGGCAAACCTTCGACGTCGCCACCCTCGAACAAAGCCAGTAGTTCACCTCAATAGTTCATGGACGAGCTTGTCTGTGGGGCGGGCGCCCTCGCCCGCCGCCCTTGGCGTTAGTCTTAACTTTGTTCTGGCTTTGTTTAACTCCGACGCTACTCTCGGACCTCGCGCTTCGCGATAACATCTTCCCTAGGCACACTCCCGAGGTCGTTATGAAAATTCTCCGACGTTTTACCTTCTCCATCGTTGCCTGCTTCCTCCTGCTCGCGGTCGCTTCCGCGCAAGAGGCTCCCAAACCCGACAATAACTCGTCAGTCACCATCGTCACCTCCGGAGACATCTCGATCACCCATCCTTCCGAAGGCAAGACAGCCGTCTACGTCAACTTCGCGCCCGGCAAAGCCAAATCCGGCGACTCCCGAATTACCATCTCGGGCCCCTACACGCTCGACGTTAACGGAGGTGTCAACGAAGTCAAAACTTCGCAGGGCCTCGAACTTCATGTTCTCAGCCACGAAGAATTACGTTTCGAAGCGCCCGAGATTGTTGCCTGGGAACAAACCCACCGCTACTCCGAATCCACCGCCTGCAGCAAAATCCCAAAATTTCCGGGATGCGGCAATCCCGTCTGTGACCAGTTCGGGCATCCCGGAGACCAGTGCCGCTACAATTCCCTCTCCGGATGCGCCTGCATCGCCCCGGGCGGTGGCCCCTGTTCCGAAACCGCTACCCCGGCCCCGGAAAAGAAGTAAAGCGAGTTTCGACCTCACCTCATCTATAGCCGCTACAAAGAATTTAGGGTTGTTTAACGCAAGATTTTCGCGGATGCCGCTACCTTCGGCCGGGTGCCCCACTCATTCGCGCACTCTGCGAATGAGTGCTTTTCGCCTCCGCAAAACCACCTCTTTTTTCGTCACAATTCCGTTGTAACCAGCATCACAGACAACCACTCTGCGAACCGCGAAAATAGCTCTTTGGTTGGCCAGGGAAAAGCTGTGCCCGTCTCCAGAGACGGCCCCTCGTTCTCCGTCGGCTCCTTGAAAACACAATCGGTCGAGC
>Ga0302278_10005233_pt1 | contig 12965 bp, 8 predicted proteins | sample III_Bog_N3_2_FD_194543 | JGI IMG/M metagenome (GOLD analysis project Ga0302278, IMG submission 194543) | Peat permafrost microbial communities from Stordalen Mire near Abisko, Sweden - III_Bog_N3_2 | ecosystem: Environmental > Terrestrial > Soil > Wetlands > Peat | place: Sweden: Abisko... | reverse complement strand
AAGTACCGCCGACTGGCACCGGCGTGGGCGGAGTCGGTGGGGTAGCCCACGGGATGTTGGTGAAGTCGAAGAACTCCAGCAAGTTGGGCTGTGCGGCATCGCGGTTAGTCAGGTACTTTTGATTGCCGATAAACCGGTCTTCGACGAACTTCAGCACCGCCGTATGGTCCATCGGCGTGTGCGAAACGTAATGCTTCTTCGTGAACGGCGAGATGATGATGTTGGGCAGGCGGAAGCCAAGCTGAGCGGCAAATCCATCAATGGCCGCGGCATCTTTCGAGGTGGCGCCGGGGTCGGTCAACTCCAGATCGCAATGAAGCGTCGGCGTCCCGGGAGTCGTTGGCACGCAGGGGAAATACAGATTCGGCTGCTGAGCAGTTGTATCTGGATTTACGGCGATCACCGAGATATCCGGAAAGCTTCCGAGAGAGGCGTCGGTGTTTTGGTTAGAGGAACCGGGTACGGGTGGAACATGGTCAAATGGTCCTCCACCCTCGTCGTAGCTGAAGAAGAGAACCGAATCGTTCCAGGAGGAACTGTTCATGAATGCATTCACAACACTCGCCACTTGCGCCTGTCCCAACAGAATCGATTGACCCGATCCTGGATGCTCGTCGTTGTTGCCGTAGCCGGCCTCAATAAATGCAAAGCTGGGAAGGGTTCCGTTGGTCAGATCGCTGTAATAGGTTGAGAGGGGAGCAACGTGGTTCGGGTCGATGCAGAAGGTGTCCCCCCGATCGTCAACAATGCTTGACCCCACGGTGGGTGCCTTGCAGGCAACGCCCTTTGGATTGTCGTACAGATACTGATACGAATAGGTCAAGTTAGAGAAGTCGGTCGCGGGATACGCCGCGTTCGGGCTGGCCTGGCAGTCATCCTCGTCGAGGCAAAAGCCCTGGCTGACCGTGTAGTAGACCTTCCAGGACACACCTGCCTTGTCAAGTGCCTCGAAGATATTCGGTATATCGAGTTGAGGAAGGCCGTCGTCGCCTCCCGGGTCCTTTACCAGACCCTGGGTCGTGCCTCCCGTGAAAGTGGCGATGCGATTGTCAATGCTTTTGCTCGCCACCGGCGAGAACCAGCGATCGGATACCGCAAACTGAGATGCCATGTAGTAGTAGTAATTGAGAAAGTCCTGGTCGTAATAGCCCATTGCGAGCTGGCCATTCAATGGCTCTGTGAATTTGCCTGAACAGATGCCTGAGAGGGCACAGCTCTTATCGTAGCCTTCGGCAGTGTGAACAAAGCCATTCATCTCGATCGGGCGTGTAGTGAGAAAATCGTAGCGATTGACGCTGCCGTAGCTCGCCAGCCAATCTGAACTGTCATCGTCGATGCAGGTGCTTTTGAGCTTGAAGGGTAAGAAAGCTGTGCCTTCATCGTCAGGATTGCTGATTGTGGCCAGCGGGTATAAGTTGCCATTGACATCGGCGATGCCATCGACATTGTAAGTAACGCCGTCGTCACCCACATTCATGTTATTCGCTTGGCGATACGGATTTAGCATCCCAAAATAATTGTCGAAGGTGTGGTTCTCCTGCAACATGAAGATCACGTGGTCAATAGATTGAACACTGCCTCCCGCTCCCACGGTCACCGTCGCGGTGTTGGAGGCGTTTCCTCCAGCGCCGGTCGCGGCTGCAGTGTAAGTGGTGGTCACGGTCGGGGTGACGGACTGCGTTCCGCCAGAAGCCTGGAGAGGATATGAAGTGCCATCTGATCCGGTCACGGTGACCTGCGTTGCATTCGTCGCGGTCACGGTCAAAATGGAAGCGTTGCCCGAGGCAATGGATGTAGGGTTTGCGACGATGGTGACGGTGGCAGCGGGAGTTGAAACCGCAGTTACTGTCACTGTCGCAGTCGCTGAAGCGTTTCCCCCAGCACCGGTCGCGGCGGCGGTGTAAGTGGTGGTCGCGGTCGGACTGACCGACTGCGTTCCGCCAGAAGTCTGGAGAGGATATGAAGTGCCATCTGATCCGGTCAAGGTAACCGCAGTGGCATTTGTCGCAGTCACTGTCAAGATTGAAACAGCCCCCGCAACAATCGAAGCAGGATCGGCGCTTATGCTGACAGCCGCCGCGGAAGCCGACGTTACGGTCACGGTTAAAGGCGAAGAGGCGGTTCCACCCGCTCCGGTCGCGGTCGCGGTGTATGTAGTCGTCGCAGTTGGTTTGACTGTCTGCGTCCCGCCGCTCGTCTGTAACGTGTACGAGCTGCCATCACTTCCGGCCACCAGCACCTGAGTGGCATTGGTCGCAGTCACGGTCAAAGTGGACGAAGTTCCTACAGCAATCGACATTGGACTCGCGGTAATTGCCACAGTTGGCGCCGGAGATATACTGCGTATGCTACCGCCAGCGCATCCGGCTAACAGCAGGCTCAGCCATAGGCCGGGCGCCACCAGGAGAGAAGTCAGGCGGATACCCGCGTGAGCCATGAGGATTGCCCCTTTCAGGATTGTCCGTTCAGCCCTGCGTAGGCAAGGTTGTCGACAGCCGCATAAGGGTGGGATGATCGCGTGACAGCCAAGAATAGATCTAGCGCCCGTCACGACAATCGAGGCCACATTGCAAATAGAAGAACGGGCCAACGAAGTGGAAGGATGTTCTTTGTCCGAGCATCCCGCGGTGCTTGCAAACCCAGTATCCTAAGCTCGTGCTACGGTGTCTGTTCCGGATTGCTCACAAACCTGGCAGTGGCGAAGCAAATACACCACGGAATCGTGCAGGCATTGACAACGCGCTTTTCGGCTTCACTTTCGCTGGTTTGGGAAGTAAGCCCGCCGTGAACGGGTTTCGCGCCATAGGCAAACCAGCCTGCTGGAGAGAAGCCATGTTGGACTGCGCTACCAGCTTCCAGAACATGGGCCGGAAACAAAGATTGGCACGCTTCAAGAAAAGCTTCAGAGATCTCAGTCCCTGCTTCAGATATTGAGGCTGCCTTGGTGTTAGCTACCTGGATTCGACGCGTATGGCACGAGAGTCGTAGGCGAAGGAAATGCGGAAACATGCTATACTGGCTTTGCGCTCGGTGATTTGGTCGTGAGCGGCGTTTTCGCCTTTTGAAGGCAACTCAGCCTTGCACAGATTTCCCCAAGCCCCTACAGCGTAACCCTTTAGTCTCTCCCAGTGACTCAGCATCTGGTTTGAGAAAGGACCAGGTATACTGAGCAGCTTTGCCCTTCAAAGATTGTTGGCAAGGTTGCAGGGAGCGCGCAGAAGTTTGCGCAGAAAAGGGAGCCGGTCGGCAGTGAGCCGATTGGCGGTTCGTGTAGCGTGGGTCAGTTCCGGGCTGCGGGCATTTTATGAATGCTTGCCGCCAGTCCCAGGGACGTTTTCGGTTCTTCCTTACGCGTATGTTTTTGAGAAGGCTCGCACCCATTCGTGGGCATTCGCGCCTCTATGTCCGGCTCCGTTTGCAGGCCCCAATGAGATCTTGGGCTCCCGGAGTCCAAAGGAAGTTTTTCTATTTTGATCACTCAGTTTTCACAGTTTTCACTTTCCCCAGCTTTGATGTCCCGCCTTGAGGCCAACAAGTTCGAGATTCCCACGCCGGTACAGGCAGGTGCAATTCCTCCTGCGCTCGAAGGCCGCGACGTGCTGGCCACGGCGCAGACCGGAACCGGCAAGACCCTCAGTTTCCTCATCCCCATCATCGAAATGCTGCAGAAGCCGGAGTCGCAGAAGATGGAAGGGCTGGGAGCGCAGGCGCTCATCGTTCTGCCAACGCGCGAACTGGCCATGCAGGTCGAGCAGGCTTTCAAGGCTGTACGGCCCAGCCCCGTATTTTCGGTGGCGCTGGTGGTCGGCGGCATGAATGAGCGTCCACAGCTCGATTCCATTCGCCGCGGCGTCCGCCTCATTGTCGCCACGCCCGGTCGCCTCGAGGACTATCTCAAGCGCCGCCTTGTTCGCCTCGACCACATAAAAATCCTGGTGCTCGACGAAGTGGATCGCATGCTAGATATGGGCTTCGAACCAGCCATTCGCCGCATCGCAAGCACGATCCCTGCGCAGCACCAGACCCTGTGCTATTCGGCCACGCTCGAAGGTTCGGTCAAGGACGTGGCGCGCGACTACCTGAAGAACCCCGTTCGCATCGAGATCGGCTCCACCATGAAGCCGGCAGAGAATGTTGAACTGCGCGCTTTCAGCGTGGATGCGGACAAGAAGCAGGAGCTTCTTGAACACTTGCTTGACGCCGAGACCGGAAGCTTCCTGGTTTTCGTGCGCACCAAGCATGGCGCCGATCGGGTAGCGAGGCGACTAATCCGCTCCGGCCATTCGGCAATCCAGATTCACGGCGACCGTTCGCAATCGCAGCGCAACCAGGCTTTGCGCAACTTCACCGATGGCCGGCACCGTGTGCTGGTTGCCACCGATGTAGCTGCCCGTGGCCTCGACGTTGCCAACGTTGCCCACGTGGTCAACTTCGATATGCCTAAAATGGCAGAGGATTTTGTGCATCGCGTTGGCCGCACCGGCCGCGCGTCGGCGAAGGGAATTGCTTCTACCTTTGCCGGACCGTCGGAGCGCAACGATCTGCGCAAGATCGAACGCGCGCTGTCGATCCAGATGACACACTTTAAGGTGCGCGGCGTAAGTGCAGGCGCTGCCAACGACAGAGCGGCATAAACCTGGTTTCAGGTTCTTGACCGCATCAATGTTGAACGTGCAACTTTAGACTTGCCCGCCTGTCTCGGCGGGCAGGTCTTTTTCATTTACGGTTGTCGGAAACGCCGGCAGCTTGAATTTTGATAGCCTGCGAGTCATCACCTGGAAGTGATACCCCATAACCACCAGCGTCATGGCCGCGCCGAATGAGTGCCGATAACGCGTGGCCGCTGTCGCGAGGAACTTCCAGTAGCTCCAGCGCTGCCGGCCGAAGACTCCCTGGCGGATGATTGAGGTGACCAGCGCGCGCGCGTTAGCCCGGGTCATCCAGCGCTGCTTGATGCGTTTCTCCCCCGGCGCGGCCTCTGTCCTTTTCAGGTAGAGCTTGACCCGCTTGTAATAGGCATCGCTCGAGTAAATCTGCTTCAGCACCGAGCGGTATCCTTCAACCAGCTTGGTCGGGTCCATGCGCGGCAAAAAGTTGAGACTCATGCTGGTGTTATCTCCTGCGTCGGTGTGCACAATGCGCCCCTCGCGCCATAGACGGCGGAAGAGTTGCGTTCCGGGCATGGCTTGCAGCAGGCCGACCATGGCGACAGGAATGCCGCTCTTCTGGATAAACTCCGTCATGCGATCGAAGATGTCTTCCTTATCGGTATCGAAGCCGAGTATGAAGCCGCCCATCACCTGCATGCCATAGCTCTGGATGATAGTCACGCTCTCAAGCATGCTGCGGCGCGTGTTCTGCAGCTTGTTGGCGGCGATCAGACCCGGCGCGTCAGGTGTTTCGATGCCCAGAAACACTGAGACAAATCCGGCATCCTTCATCAACTGCATCAATTCTGGGTCGTCGGCAAGGTTCAATGATGCTTCGGTATTGAAATCGAAGCCGACTTTGTGTTGGCTGCGCCACCTGGCCAGTGCGGCGCAAAGTTCCTTGGCGCGTGCCTTATTGCCAATAAAGTTGTCGTCGACAATGAAGACACTTTCTCGCCAGCCGGCGGCACGCAACTGGTCGAGTTCGGCAATCACCTGCTGCACAGTCTTGGTTCGCGGACGGCGACCGTAGATTTCGATAATGTCGCAGAACTCACAGTTAAAAGGGCAACCGCGCGAGTACTGCACCGCCATCGTGGAATAGCGGTTCATCTTGATCAGGCTGACGTCGGGCAGGGGACTGGTTTCAAGCCCTGGCCGTTCCAGAGCCTGGTAGACAGGTTTGCCCGCATCTTGCTCAAGGTCACCTGCAAGGGTGGTAATCAGGCTTTCAGCTTCGCCAATCACCAAGTGATCGGCATTAATTTCTTCCCAAGGCAAACTGCTTGCAATGGGACCACCAACCACTGTGCGCAGGCCCAGGCTACGGCAGCGCGCAAGGATCGCGAAAAGCGCATCTTTCTGGATGTGCATTGCGCTGATCAGGGCGACGTCGGCCCATTTGAGATCGCGGTCGCGCAGTCGTTCAATGTTTTCATCAACCAGGCGTTTGCTCCAGCAGTTGGGCAGCAGTGCCGCCACGGTCATCAACCCTAGTGGGGGCTGTGCGGCACGTTTGCCCAGAAACGACAAGGCGTGCTTGAAACTCCAATAGGTATCGGGAAACTTGGGGTAAATCAGGAGGGCGTTCATCAGTCACCTCGCCGGCAGCAAAACCATCTGGCGGTCGGGAACCACCAGGAGCGCAGCCAACCCGCATTACTGCATGCTCACTATGCAAGTCGCCGCAACGAATCCACCTGAGAGGTTTTTTAGACAGGTTCCTGTGCTCCGAAACCCCTCTCGGAGTAAAACTCTACACCCTTGATGACGGGTGGAGTTGTACAAAACAGATCATCTTTCGCAGGTGCGCCGTAAACGCCGCGAGGCGCACGTGGCGCCTCGCAAAGGTAATTCCAGCATTGACCGAATTCGATTAAGCCGAAGGAGCAATTACCAGTGTTTCGATGACGGGAGGGGGAACGATTTCCGGTAGATCTACGTCAATATAGCGGCCCTCAGCTACATCGGCGAACACTCGATTCAGCGTGTCTTCAGTCCTGGTGGAGCTCACGTGCAGTTTGCGCACCGCGCGCATAACCATAGCGGACAATAAAAAGCGGTTTTGTATTTTTAGTCCTGCCGAATATACCAGCTTCGATCGCATCTGTGCCCCAATCCTCGGTAGTCGTTCGTTTGCTACTGAGCCGGGCTCATCTTCGTGTAATCCGCGGAACAAATTTGGTGCTTTCGAGTCCTGCGCCGGAAAAACAAGGAGGAGGAGGGCTGAAGAGAGGAGAAGTTTCTGCTGATCCCTTTAAAGCCAGCATACGCCTCTTCCGGCTCATCTCCTAATCGCACCTCAACGCAGCCCGCAACTCGAATAGATCGGCCTTCAACCCCGTCTAAATTGCCCCCAATCAACCTGAAAACCATCCCCGCCGCAAGGGCCTGCATCAAAAGGATGGTACACTTGATACTGGTCGTCGAATCCGGCTTGGCGTTCTTGCATGTTCTGCTTTCCCGCTCAACTAGCAATCAATTCCATTTGAGTTCAGCGATACTTCCGCAACAAAGGAATTACTTATGGAACAGGGAACAGTTAAGTGGTTTAACGACGCAAAGGGATTCGGCTTCCTCAGCCGTGCCAACGGCGAAGACGTATTCGTTCATTATTCAGCCATCCAGAGTGAAGGGTTTCGTTCGCTTCAGGAAGGTCAGGCGGTTCAGTTCGATGTTGTGAAGGGCCCCAAAGGCTGGCAGGCCGAGAACGTCCGGGTTGCCTAACGCAATCAATCGCTGGGAAGAGATCAATTGCGATATCTTCCCGGTTTTCGCCGGTCAACCTGAACACACCGACGGCGGCAGCAGCTTCGCTCCTCTTTGGATGTAGAGGTCCCGGACGACTCCGGCGACAATGAAATCCTCAGAATCCCTTGTCTGCTCCAGAAACAGTGTCGAATTACTGACTGGCACGCAAGACCTGATTTATTTGGTATTGCAAGCGCAGCTTAGAGGTCGAAAGAGCTCCACGGGCCTTGAAGCGAGTCAGTCGGCCGCGATCGTAGGCGACCGAGGCAAAACATCAAACGTAGCACTTACCTGAAGCATGGACGAAAGGGAAATATGGCTGAAGATCAGCAACTCATGTGCAGCGATTGCGGGCAGGCATTCACCTTCACCGCAGAAGACCAGGACTTTTTCCGCGAGCGCGGCTATTCGGCGCCCAAGCGCTGCAAAGCGTGCCGGCAGGCCAAGAAGAACGAGCAAGCGGGCGGCGGCGGCGGTGGCGGCTACCAGCGCAGTGAATCACGGGGAACTTCTGTGATCTGCTCTGGATGTGGTCAGCAAACCACGGTACCGTTCGAACCCCGCGGTGATCGTCCCGTGTATTGCCAGAACTGCTTTCAGGCGCGGAAGACCAGCGCTGGCGGCAGCGGCCGTCGCAGCTTCGGCGGCGGCGGTGGTGGCGGGCGCGGCCGTTAGGTCTCCGAGTTTGGAGCCTGAATAAAGCCGCCGCCTTCGATCTCGGAAAAGTTGTGGCTTTCAGTTGCACGCACACGGCATTTGTCAATTACGGCTCGCCCACGACGGCATTCAATGACTGCGTGTCTGGGCGAGTCTTGCCCAATCATGGCTCGACGCGCTCTCCAAGCGCCAAGCTCTTTTTGAAGGAGTCCCCCATGAAGAAACCCGTACCGCACGACAAGTACTTCCTCAGGTCCCTTCACCAGGAAATTGATCTCTACGACCGCAAGCTTGCCTATCTCGATAAGTATGCCCAGTTCGAAACGGCAGCCGAACGAGAGGTCGCCGAAAACAAGTTGATTTCGAAGCGCGCGTCGCTGGCTGAGACAGCAAAGCAACTGGTTGCAGACGGAGTGGAATATACCCCTTCAGATCTCCCGCGCTCCTTCCGCGCGACCCCCGAGACCAGCGCGGCTCAGTGACCGCGGCCCATTCCCCGCCAGGTCCCGCTCACTTTCGGCCTGGTTGCGTTTGGCAAGGGGTAACTCCTCCCTGCGAGAAGCCATGACATCACACAAAGATGCATTTCTCTCCTTTGTGTGATCTCCACCTTTCTGCGAAGCGCCGCGTCTTGCTTGAGAAAACAGCATCGGAAGAACCAAAATTGTTCCATTAGGGCGCGCGTTCAAGGCTGGAACCCGGGAATGCGGAGAAATAGAATGCATTCACACAGAAAAGGATGCTTCCCCCTTCTTCTCGATCAATTTTAAAACCAGGTCTACTCCATTGCACTTTCCCCCAATAGAATCAATCGATTAGATTCCAGAATCCCTCCGCTTACTTTCCCTTCCTGCCGCCAATTCTGCTCCGCATCATTTCAATTGCGTCTATTCACAAGTCTCATTCCGTCTATGCATTCAGAATCCAATATGTGTTGCGCTGCGAATCGACAATTGTGCCGGGGCACTTTCTGGAGCTAAGCCACGGAACCATGTATGCACTTTATAAGGCGCAGCTGCAATCCGCGTTGACAGTGAGAGTTCAGGCCACTTAGAATCCGCGCCATCCGAGCAGGTGAGTTGCATTGAGCTATACACGAAATCCTGGAACTGAAGCCGCGAAGAGCGCAGTGCTGGTCCGGGATTGTGGAATAATGCCGGGTTCTTGAATCGGAAATTCAACATCAGTTTTGGCCGGGGGATCGAAGATGAAATCAAGGGTGAATAACTCAATCATTTGTATTGCAGCCGCCATGGCGCTGGTCAGCATAGCCTGGGCATCCGACGCTTGGAAAGACAGGAAGCCCGCTGACTGGACTCCAAAGCAAATGGACAAGTTCTTGACCAGCTCACCCTGGTCGAACACGGTGCAGCCGTCGCAAAACATGCCGATGTCCGGTGGCTCGCCGGGAGGGCCCGGCGGGGGCGGCTATGGCGGCGGGGGCGGCATGGGTGGTGGCGGCGGGCGCGGCGGCGGTGGTGGCGGCATGGGGGGTGGCATGGGAGGCGCCATGCCGATCATGACCTTCCAAATCCGTTGGTTGAGCGCACCCATCATGCGTGAAGCTCTCAAGATCGCTGAGTCCGATGAGTTAAATGCTGAGATTCAAAAATATTCCGGTGACTACTACATCATTGGCGTACAGATGCAGATCGAAGGCGGTGCCGGCGCAGGCGGCCCACGCGGAGGCGGGGGAAGAGGCGGCATGGGAGGCGGCCAGCCGGGCGGAGCCCAGGCAGGAAGCACTCCCGCCCCGGGCCAGGGCGCTGCCAATGAGCAGGCGCAGACGCACTCGATGTATCACCCGATGCCGACTCAAAATGCGAGCCTGAAATTCGGCCATCAACAAGTGCATCCTGAAAAGGCCGAAATTGGCCCCTGCAAAACGGGCATGATGACGCTGTATATGTTCCCGCGGAGCTTGAAAATCGAGGACGCCGACAAGAGTTACTTGTTTGAAGTATCCCAGGGTCCCTCGACGACCATGGCCAGCTTCAGCCTGAAAGGGTTCGAAGAGGCGCCCGACAAAGGCTTGTAACCCGCTGTTGATCCGGCCCGCATAGATACAAGCACCGTGCCCCATCCATTTCGCAGGTTCTATCGCGAAATGGGTGGGAAGCCGACACGCTATTTTTGGGGCCGGATCAATAGTACGATCGCTCTCGCCTCGTCAATCAGACCTTTGTCTCATGGCTCCGGATAAAGCAGGGCAGCCTTGCGCCGCTCTTCAAACGCATGCAACGCCTCTTCCCAATCAGAAGCAATCTTGCCGGGGTTTTCCCCATTTTCAAGTTCCGTAAGTACAGACTGATTGGCGAGGAGCGTGTTCACCTTCTTCACATCGAAATTGCCTGCGTAAAGATGCTCCAGCGCCGAGGCAATCAAAATGCCTGTCTCAGGAGCGTCGAAGACGTTGCGCTCAGTAACCACCACCTGCACCCCGTGGCAGAGTGTGCCCACGTAGGATTGCGGGGCCAGCGGAGTGAAACTGGTTGGCAAAAATCGCACACCCGGCAAATCGAAGTGATTGAGATATCTCGCAAGTGCGCGGCCGTCGATCCACGGTGCGCCCAGCAGTTGAAATGGCGTGTCGGTGCCGCGGCCAACGCTCACATTCGTCGTCTCTATCAGGCCCAGCGCGGGGTAGACGGTAGCTTCTTCAAGACTCCGCAGATTGGGCGAAGGGTTGATCCACTCGAGGCCTGTTGAGTCGAACCAGTCTCCCCTCTGCCAGCCCTGCATCTTGACCACCGTCAGCGGAGCATTTAAATGAAGTTGCAGGTTGAAATACCGCGCCAACTCGCCCAGCGTCATTCCGTGGCGAACCGGCAGCGGCATAGGATTGACGTAACTCTCCGATCCAGCATCGGACATCGGACCCTGCACAAACGAGCCATTGATCGGGTCAGGGCGGTCGAGAATTACGATCGCAGTACCGGTTTTCGCAGCGGCCTCAAGGAAATAGCGCACCACTGTTTCGTACGTGTAAAACCGCACACCGGCGTCCTGAAGGTCGATCACAACAGCGTCCAACTTGCTTAGAGCCTCGACTGAAGGATGCCTCTCGGCCTCTGAGTTGCCGTAGAGGCTGATGACCGCAAGGCCGGTCGCTGCATCGATGGAGTTGGCGATTGCCGGCTGGTCGACGGTTCCAGAAATTCCGTGTTCTGGAGAAAAGAGAGTATCAAGGGTAACGCCGGGAACGGCTGCTGTCGCGTCGCGGAAGAGAATATCGATGGTGCGTCGCCCAGCCGTGTCAACTCCGGTTTGATTGGTCAAAAGGCCCATCCGCAGCCTGCCGCCATGGCTCCTGGCAAGTTCCGCCAATTCGCTGAAGTGGTCCTCTTCCAATACATCAATTCCGGTTTTTACATCGCCGTTGCGGGCAGCCCATCGACGTGATCCGCTGAGCGATTCGTTATAGCCGGTAATGTGCGCCGCCAATATGCCGCCGTCGGGCATCACTTCAAATGCGCGCGCGGCCGCATCGGCCACATCGGAGCGAACGGCGTTGATGCTCTTGCCGCCGTTGGGGTGAACAGCGTTTGTAAGCACCACGACATAGGTGTCGCTCACCGGATCCATCCATAACGATGTACCGGTAAATCCGGTATGGCCGAATGAGCCGGCCGGGAAGAGCGTACCGCGGTTACTTGAGTATGGCGAGTCTATGTCCCATCCAAAGCCGCGCAGCGCCGTACCGGTAGCCGGCTGTTCAGGCACAATCATTTTTTCGAGCATCGCGCGCGACAAGGGAAACTTGCTTGCCGAGCCGGCAAGACGATCCAGCAGGTTTTGCGCATAGCTTGCTACGTCATCGGCACTGCAAAAAAGTCCTGCATGACCCACAACACCACCCATGCGGCGCGCGGTGGGGTCGTGCACCGTCCCACGCAACATTGTTCCGTGCTCGTCGTATTGCGTGGGCGCTATCTGTGAATCCCATGACTCCGGCGGCAGATAACGGCATCGTTCAAGGCCAAGAGGAGCAATGATGAAACGCTGCGCGTATTCATCGAGGCTAAGCCCGGAAATACGTTCGACCAGCGCGCCCAAAATAATGTAATTGATATCGCTGTATTCAAAGCGTGCGCCGGGCGCGTGTGCCAAATCGGAATTGAAGGCCCGGCTGTAGGCATCCTGCTTGCCCTGCCACTGATCTTTGAGATCGAGATCCGGAGCAAGTCCCGAATAGTGCGTAAGCAACTGCCGGATGGTTATGGACTCTTTGCCGTTCACGCCGAATTCGGGAATGTACTTCGCGACCGCCTCGTTTACATTCAGCTTGCCCTCGTCGCAAAGCTGCATCACTGCCAAAGCGGTCATGGTCGGCTTGGTAAGCGAGGCCATGTCGAAGATGGTGTCCGCGGTCATCGGCTCGCGCGTTGGCTCAAGAGAGCGCATGCCGTATGCCTTGCGAAAAACTATTTTGCCATCGTGACCGATCACCACCACTGCACCCGGGAACAAGTGGTCATCCACGGCGCGGTTCACGATTGAATCAATGGTGTCCAGGCCTGTTTGACCGTGCGCCGTAACCGCCGGAAGCAGCAAAACAATTAGAAGTCCAACAAAAGAGAAACGCTGCCGCATAGCTGAATTGTCTCTCACCATGAGGCAGGCAAGCGAGCGGGAATCAGGCGTGCGGAATATCAATGCCCAATAGACTAAACTGACGGTTGCGGAGGACGTTCGATTTGCGCTGTCGTGGACTTCTGGTGGCTGCGGTTTTAGTAAGTTTTTTGATCTGCGGAGTGTGCCGCGGACAGCAGGATCAACCCAAGCCGCAACAGGGAGGTATGGGGGGCATTTCGGCAGGCGTCTCCGCGGCGCCTGTATTTGACGATCAAAAGCGACCCATTACCGCAGGCGGATTCGTCGACTCCGGCCCGGTGATCTTTCAGGACG
>Ga0302278_10005229_pt1 | contig 12971 bp, 10 predicted proteins | sample III_Bog_N3_2_FD_194543 | JGI IMG/M metagenome (GOLD analysis project Ga0302278, IMG submission 194543) | Peat permafrost microbial communities from Stordalen Mire near Abisko, Sweden - III_Bog_N3_2 | ecosystem: Environmental > Terrestrial > Soil > Wetlands > Peat | place: Sweden: Abisko... | reverse complement strand
GCGTAGACGACTTCCCGACCATCTCAAGCACAGGGAGTTACCAGGTCGTCGGCATGGGCAAGGATCAGTTCTACGATCCGGTCAACTGGAATGTCGACTTGGGCGCCTATAAGAACATCCGAATCGGCGAGCGTTACAACCTCCAACTCCGAAGCGAGTTCTACAACGTCCTCAACCATCACAACCTGTATGCCAACGCCTATGATTCCTACTACTATGGCACCGGCGACCAGGAGGTGATTGCACTCAAGGGAACGCCCAATGGCTACAGCGCATCGTCCGCCGACGAGCGGCGCAACGTTCAGCTCGCGCTGAAGCTCGTATTCTGAGAAGCCATTTCCTCAACAATGAAATCCAAAGGGCGTCCTCAACGGGACGCCCTTTGGATTTCCCTTCTATGATTTGTTGTCGTGTCACTCGGGCGACGAATTGCCTTGCCAGGCAATTCTACAAATACAGGAACTCATAGAAAGTTATGGAAATACGGATAACATATCGACCGCAGTTAGACGTGTCTCGGGCAAAATCGTTTACTGGAAACTGCCCCTATATTCAATGATTATTAATAGTTCACGCCGAGCGCGACGCACTCCTTCAGCTTTGGCATGAAAATTGCAACGCATCCGCCAATACCAGAAGTTCCCGCCTTTCAACTGCATTCACAACGTCCCATTAGTCTGCTTACTCAAATCAAGGAGATGGCTCATGCGCCAGCACACGCTAAGTTTACTCCGGCGTTTATTCCTTCCGGAATTGATTCTCACGCTGCTTTTTCTTAGCTCCTTCGCGGCACTCTCAGCAAGGGGCCAGGGCATTACGACCGGCGGAATTAATGGCACCGTAGTTGATCCGGCAGGTGCGGTTCTATCTGGGGCGTCTATTGCCGCCGTGAATAAATCCACGGGCGAAAAATATACGCAAACCGCGCGGGCAAACGGCGAATTCAGCTTCCAGGCAATGCCCCTGGGCTCCTACACGGTAACCATCTCGGTGACGGGCTTTGACACGCTCACCGTCAACGACGTCAATGTCACAATTGGCACGCTGTCGCTAGGCAACGAGTCGATGAAGATCGGCAAAGGCATGGAAACGGTTGAGGCCAGCGCAGTCGCCCCCATGCTCAGCACGGAACAGTCCCAGCTGTCGGTGACACTCGAGTCTGAGGCGTTGGAGAATCTGCCCTTCGGCGGCGGCTTCGATACCGTGGCACTGCTACAGCCTGGTGTGTCCATTACCCACGACAACAGCTTTTCCAACTCCAACGGATCGTATGGCGGCTTCTCTTCCCAGGGTCAGCGCGGACGTTCCAACAACTTCGAACTCGACGGCCAGTCGAACAACGACAACTCGGTCGCCGGTCCCCAGGTCTTCTTCAGCAATCAGGATGCGCTGAGCGGAATTGAAGTCATCACCAACAACTTCAGCGCGCAATACGGGCGCAATGCGGGCTCGGTGGTCAACTACCTCACCAAGTCCGGCACCAACACCTACCACGGCTCGGGCTTCGAATTCTACGAAGGAAACTGGGGCGAGTCATTCGCCCAGGGCCAGAAGTCGCCCTACTTCGGCTTCTGCGCTGCCGGCGTTGCGGCTGGCACCAATGGCTGTGTCACCCCCACGCTGCCACGGTTCGTGCAGAACAAATTTGGATTCACCATTGGCGGGCCAGTTCCTTACTTCAAAGACAAGTTGTGGTTCTTTTCAAGTGGTTACTGGATTCGATTCCGCCAGGCCGGCGGCGAGTCCCTCAGCGGGCCGTCCACGGTCACTCCGGACGCCACCGGCTTAACCCAGCTCGCGGCCGCCTTCCCCGGTGATCCCGGCGTAGCGGCGCTCGTCAACGACGGCCCCTACTCCGTCAAAACCGGTAACCCGGAAGCCGTAGGCAATCCCGTCAGCCTGCCGGTCACGGTTGGGGCGACGAAAGCGAACATCGAGATGGCGGAGATCGGTCGCAGCGTGCCCTCGCTTTCGAACGACGAGGAGCTCTTGGAGCGCATGGATTGGGCGCCCACAACCAAGGACCATTTCTTCGTCCGCTACTTCTACCAGAACAACCCCTTTATCAATGCCGGCGGCAGCGTAGTCGCGGGTAGTTGGTATAACGTGCCAGACATCGCCCATTCGGTCGGTGGTGACTGGAGCCACACCCTCACCCCCTCGTTCGTGAACCAGGTTCGCTACTCCTTCCAACAGACCGCGATCTTGTTCCAGGGCGGCGCCAACCCCGAGTGCGTGTGGACAACACCCGACCAATGCAGTGCCTCCATAGGCATTGGCGGCAAGATCACCGACCCCGCCAGCGGCAAGCCGATGTCCATGCTGGGATTCGGCTATGCCACCAACATCCCCCAGGGCCGCACGGTGAAGGTAACCCAGGTGCAGGATAACGTCACCTGGAGCAAGGGCAAGCAGACCATCCTGTTTGGTGGAGAATGGGCCTACCAGAACTCGCCCAACCCCTTCCTGCCCGACTACAACGGGGCTTTCTCCTTTACCAGCTTCGGCAACTTCATGAGCGGCACCACCAACTCCCTCACCCTTGGCAACAGCAACGGCTTCACCACCAAATTCACTGAGCCGGACGCCGCCCTCTACTTCCAGGACGACTACAAGATCAAGCCGGATCTGACCCTGAACCTCGGCTTGCGCTGGGAGTTCTTCGGACAGGCAGTGAACCTGCTGCATAACGAAACCGTGGCGCGCGAATCCAATGCCACAACGGCTTTCTGGGATCAGTCGTTGCCCCTCTCGGTCCGCACCGTCGGCGAGACGCCGGACCATTGGAAACAATTCCAGCCTCGCCTTGGACTGGCATACAATCCTGCCTTCGACAAGAAGCTGGTCATCCGCAGCGGCTTCTCGGTCAACTTCGACCCGGCGTTTTATAACATGTTCCTCAATAGTGCTACCTCAGCCCCGGTCGTCAACCTTGGAACTGTCGGCGGCTGCGGACCGAGCAAAGTCTGCCTGCCCGCTTCCGGCGCGTCGGGTGCGGAGGTCCGTGCTCAGTCTTTGGGCTATTTGCCCACCGGCCCCGGGGTTAATCCTGGCGGCAGGAACACGACCACAGTGGCTTCAAACTTCCACAACCCCTATACCCTTTCGTGGATACTCGGCCTCTCCCATCAAATCGGCAATCACGCCGTGGGCGAAGTCACCTATGTGGGCAACCACCAGGTTGGCAACTTCCAGTCGATCAACGCCAACCCGAACCTTGCCTTTGTGCAGAGCGCTTACCCGAGTGCGGTCCCCAACACCCTGTGCACCGATCCGACGCAGGTTGGATATGGACACATCGATTGCACGCACGCCAACGTCCGCGAGCGCACCAATACGGCTTACGGTGAATACGAAGCCTTGGAATCCAAGCTCACCAGCCAGAACTTTCATGGCCTCACCGGAACCGTCGCCTTCACCTGGGGCAAGACCATCGACAATACCTCTGAGGTCTTCAGCACCGAGGGGGGCGGCAACACGATTACCTTTGCCGAGAATCCACTGGATCTGAGCAAGGCCGAACGTGCCGTCAGCGGCGACTCAGAAAAGTTTGTCGCTTCTTCCGGATTCGGCTACAAGACACCGAAGATCAACTTCAGCAATGGGTTCCTGACGAAGATGGTGAATGGCTACCGCCTCGATACCATCTGGACTTTCAACACCGGAGCACCGGCCAGCTTCTTCCAGTACGGATTCTTCGGCGACGGCCCTGGGCTGCAAAGCTACAGCGACCAGGGCTTCGACAACTGGCAATTGGGCGGCGTAGATACCGCTCGTCCAGTGATCTCCAACCCCAAAGCTCCCATCACCACCGTTGGCGTTCTGGATGACGCAAACGGTGACGCTTGCGGGGTCGGGCCGGGCTACTACAACTGGGCCACCTGCGCCCCCACCACTCCGGACCAGGTTCACTTCCTGCGCAACACCCAGACTGTCGCTAACCTGGGCAGCAGTCCGTGGCCAGGCGTCGGCCGTAACTCGCTCCGCACCTACGCCTGGAACAACTTCGATGCCAGCATCCAGAAGCAAACCAAGCTCACTGAGCGCATTATGATGACCATCTCGGCAAACGGCTACAACGCGATGAATCGTCAATACCTCGGCACCCCCGATACGTTCGTAGACGATGTGGGCGCCACCTTCATGGACTACCGCAACAGCTCCGGCAGCAACCGCAACGTCGAACTGAAGGCCAACATCCAGTTCTAGGGAGTTGGGCAACACAAACAGCAGAAGGGCGCTCAATCCGGGCGCCCTTTTGCTTTCTATAATGATTCCTCTGTCAGATCGCTCCGTCGCGCCGCGCGGCACTCAGGCTTTCATAAAGTCCAAAGCGCGGCTCAAATAGCCCTTCAAATCGCGCCGATGCACAACAGCATCAAGGAAACCCTTCTCAAGCAGCAGCTCCGCGCGCTGGAATCCCTCCGGTAGCTTTTGCCGGATCGTCTGCTCAATCACCCGCGGTCCCGCGAAGCCGATCAGCGCGCCCGGCTCCGCGATGTTCAGATCGCCCAGCATCGCAAAGCTGGCGGTGACGCCGCCATACGTGGGGTCGGTGAGGACGCAGATGTAAGGCACTTTTGCGTCGTCTAACTGCCCAAGCGCGGTGGACACCTTCGCCATCTGCAACAGGCTCACCACGCCTTCCATCATGCGCGCACCACCCGATGCGGTCACGACGATCAGCGGCTTGCGCTCAAGGCGCGCACGGTCGACGGCGCGGGCTATGGTTTCCCCGACGACAGCGCCCATGGAACCGCCGATAAAGGCATATTCCATCGCGCTGAGCACAACCGAATGGGGTCCAAGCTGACCCACTGCGTTCAGTACCGCGTCGCTTAACCCGGTTTGCTCCTCCGCCTTCCGCAGGCGCTGCTTATAGGGCTTGACGTCAGTAAAATTGAGCGGGTCGGTGGAGCGAAGGCCGGTGTCGACCAGCTCGTACCCCGGCTCAAGCAGCAGATCAATCCGCTGCTGTGCGCCGATTTTGAAATGATGCTGGCACTTGGGGCATACGTAGAGGTTCGATTCCAATTCCGCCTTGTAGAGCACCGCCCGGCAGCCCAGGCACTTGGTCCATAAGCCCTCCGTGCGCACATTCTTGCCCGCGGGATCCAATGGGGCATTGCCGCCGGGATCGGACTCGTAGTCGCCGCTTTCACGCTTGAACCAGGACATTCAATCTCTCTCTCGGGTCCGCACACAGCAGTTTGCTTCCCGCAGCTCGCTCTCAGTATTCTATGCCGCGCTGGGCCAGAATGCCTTTCTGATAGGCGTGCTTGACCTCGCGCATCTCAGTGACGGTATCGGCCAGCTCCACTAAAAGCGGGTGGGCATTGCGGCCCGTGAGAATCACGTGGACCATCTCCGGCCGGCCGCGCAACGCCTCGGCGACCATGGCCGGGTCCAGCATTCCATAGCCGATGGCGTAGTTGATTTCGTCCAGGACCACCATGTCCCAGTCGCCGGAGTAGATGGCTTCGCGAGCCTCCGCCCAGGCGGCTTCAACCAGGCGAACATCCTCAGGATCGGTTTCCGCTCCTCCGACCTTCACAAAGCCGCGCCCCATTTGCTTCATCACGAAATCAGATCCGAAGGCCTTTACCGCATCCAGTTCTCCGTAGTGCCAGGAGCCCTTGATGAACTGCAGCATCAGGACCCTCATGCCGCAGCCCACTGCACGCAGCGCGGTGCCCATGGCAGCGGTAGTCTTGCCCTTGCCTGGGCCGGTGTTGATCAGGATCAAGCCTTTGCGGGTGTCGGTCATCGCAGAAATAGATTACAGGTTACAGAGGTCAGATGACAGCAAACTGCTAAGTCCTGCGTCCGGTTCTTAATTGTCATCTGAAATCTGTAACCTGTAATCTCCGTTCAGTGTCCACCGTGGTAGGGATGGCCGGTAAGGATCGTATACGCGCGGTAAAGCTGTTCCGCCATAACCAGACGCGCCAGCGAGTGCGCCATTGTCATCGGTCCAAGGGAGAGTAGAAGTTGTGCTTTGGCGCGCGATGCGTCCGACCAGCCGTCGGCCGGACCCACAGCGAAGACCATGTGCTGCGCTCCCTCGTCCCGGCGGGCAGCGAGCCATGCGGCAAAGGACTCAGATGCCATTTGCTTCCCGCGGCTATCCAGCAGAACGAGAATCGCCTTGGTGCGTCCCTGCTGCCGAAGCAGCCACTCGAGCAGTGCGTCCTCGGTCCGGAATGCCTCGCTGCCGCAGCGGGCCCACGGCGAACAACGCTCGAGATACATCCGGCAGAGAGCGTCAGTGCCGTCGCGGGAAACAGCGCGGGCGCCGATGTGGGCAAGCGTGAGGTTCATGGGGGCAGCATACGCCAAAAGCACCGCAACCAAAGGAATTAGAGCGGTTTCCATTCACATGATGCCATTTGAAGATAATGCGAGGTGGCATTTTCTTAGGAAAAATGCCACTTGACCTCAAGCTTCCTGTAAAGAGCAGAATCGAAACCGCTGTAGCCGGATTCCCCAAAAACGAGATAGGGAACCCATTTTTGGAATATCGCGACCACTTTCTCCACATTTCCATATAGGGGGCAAACCGAGAGGACAGAGTCTGAGCCAGCAAGTTATGTTGTTTCAATGATATGCAAATAATTTCTGCAATCGTGGAGAATGGCAACCCTCATGCACTATTCATTCGGGCAGGCAATCCCCGGAATTTTGGGTATCTTTGAATATCTGCGATCCGCAGGGATGGAGCCAAGCCTCCTATCTTCTTCTTCACGCTTTAAGACTTGTTGCATTTTCACTTGCGGACCGGGCTCGTTCTACACCGAGACGCTAAAGCACAATACACGGATCGAGAAGTACATGCTGAATTTCGGTCCTCACTAAATTCCTGGAGGAGTTTCGATGCGATTCTTACGGTTGCAGAATGCGGCGCTCGCGTTGAGCCTAATGGCCGTTGTCGGCCTTATGCTCAATACCACGGCCCCCGTTGCTTACGCGCAAACGGCGGTGACTGGTGGTTTGAGCGGCACAGTTTCCGACGGCACGGGCGCAGTGGTTCCCGGCGCCACAGTGGTTGTGGTCGATACCGGAACGGACTCCAAGCAGACGGTGAAGTCCAACGCCGAAGGCCGCTACACGGTTTCTTCTCTGAAGCCGGGCCTTTATAAGGTGACCGCCTCGGCCGAGAGCCTTAAGTCGGATACCGTCGAAGTATCCGTGATCATCGGTACTACCGTCCCCGCGGACATCAAGGTGACGCCGACCGGCAGCAACACGGTTGTCGAAGTCACCTCGACCAGCCTTCCGTTGGTGGATACGCAGAACGTGGCTCTGGCCACGACCTTCAACGAAGAGCAGATTCAGGATCTGCCGACTCCCGGCGGCGACGTAACGACGGTGGCTTTCACGGCTCCTGGCGTGGTTGTGAATGCCGGCGGCGCCTACGGCAACTTCAGCTCCGACGGTCTGCCCGGCATTTCGAACCTCTTCGTGCTGAATGGCTTTGACAACCAGGATCCATTCCTCAACCTGAACAACTCCGGTAGCTCCAACCTGACCCTGGGTCAGGGCGAATTGGCCGAAGCGACGGTCGTGCAGAACGGCTACAACTCGCAGTATGGCCGCGCAGCCGGCGCCGTCATCAACTACACCACCAAGTCGGGCGGTAACAAGTTCCACGGCATGGCCGATTACAACTACAACGGCACCGTGCTGAACTCCAACGGCTGGTTCAACGGCTTCTACGGTCTGAGCAGGCCGCACGCGGTTTCAAACGAGTGGGCGCTCAATGCCGGCGGACCGATCATCAAGGACAAGCTCTTCTTCTTCTCCGACTACGAGGGTCTGCACTATGTGCTCCCCGGCGCGGCTGGACTGGTGAACTATCCCTCCGCTGCGTTCCAGTCGTGGACGTTGGCTAATGTAAATGCAAGCTACGGCAGCACCGTGCAACAGTCGTATGCGCAGACCTTCAACGCCTACAAGACCGGTCCCACCTATGCTTCTTCAACGCCGCTCACCACGGGCGATGGCACCATCAATGGTGGATGCGGCGACTTTGCCGGAACGCCGGCTCCGGGCGGCGGATACTTCGGCGCATATCCCGGCGCAGGCGCCACCGGCACACTGGTTCCTTGCATGACGCAGGCAGCCGAGTCCGTCAACAACATCAACATCGAATGGCTCTTCACCCAGCGCGTCGACTGGAACATCAGCGACAAGCACAAGATCTACGCCCGCTACAAGATGGATCGTGGTTCGCAGCCCACAGGCACCAGCTTCATCAACCCGCTGTTCAGCACGGTTTCCATCCAGCCCGAGTACGAAGGTCAGTTCAACGACAGCTACGTCATCAGCCCCACCAAGACCAACGTCTTTGTGGCCGCGGCAAACTGGTACACCGCTTACTTTGGCCCGGCGAACGTCGCGGCATCGCAGGCACTGTACCCCTGGTACGGAATCACCGATGCCGGCTTTGACGGCAGCGGAACGCCCGATTCCCCCGGACTGGCCTCACTCGGCGTTCCCTACTACTTCCCGCAGGGACGCAACGTAACCCAATACCAGATTGAAGATGATTTCAGCTGGATCAAGGGCAAGAACACCATGAAGTACGGCTTCAACTTCCGCCGTGACCTCGTGGAAGATTACGACGCGCAGGTCCTCACGCAATTCCCGCTCCTCGAAGTATTCGACCTCGGGACTTTCTCGTCCGGTGCTGAAGGAGTCGGCGGAGTGGACGGCATCTACCTCCAGAACTTCTCGTCCCAATCCGATGCGCACCTGGCGCTCTACAACATCGGCATCTATTTCCAGGATGAGCTCCAGGCGACGCCCAAGCTGAAGCTGACCCTCGGTGTGCGTCTCGATCGCACCGGCAACCCTCTCTGCCACGGCGGCTGCTTCTCCCTGTATAAGGGCGCGTTCCCGAATGCGAATGCATCCGTGAACTACCAATACAACTGGGAAGTTCAAAGCGAGAACTGGCACCCGTTCGACAAGGTTCAATTCGGCAATATTCAGCCCCGCTTCGGCTTCAACTACAGCGTCGACGACAAGACTGAAGTTCGCGGTGGCGTAGGTCTCTTCGCTGACCTATATCCAGCCGGCTTCCTGGACGGCGTCATCCAGAACTTCCCCAACGTCAATTCACTTGAGCTTTTGTCGGGAACCATTTCGTCAACGGATCCCGCAGGTTTGACCGCGAACGCAGCTGCTGGTAACGCCGCTTTCACGCAGGGCTACAAGAACGGCCAGAATGTCTCGCAGATCTTCACCAACCTCAATAACCAGGGCATTCCCTTCACGCCTCCCAGCATCGGCGCCTATTTCCCAGGCACGTTCAAAACGCCGATCTACACCGAATACAGCCTGCAGATTCAGCGGCAGTTGAACAGAAGCAGCGCAGTCATCCTCACCTACGCCGGCAACTTCGGTTTTGACGGCGTGCTCATCAACCCCGATCTGAATCCCTCCAACGGAGAATATGGACTTGGGCCGTCTCTGGCCAATCCCTGGGGACCGGTTGGCAGCATCGGCGGCCTCGGCTCCACGCCGCCTGATCCAAGCTTTTCCAAAGTCACCGCCTACACCAACAACGGCCACTCCAACTACAACGGCCTGATGATGAGCTACAAGCACAGCGGACATGGCCTGACCGGCCAGGTGAGCTACACCTACAGCCACTCGCTCGACATGGTCTCCAACGGCGGCGAGGGTGAATACTTCAACGGCGGCTCCGTAACCACCCAGCTCACTCCCACAATCGGAGCGGGCAACCTGAACTACTCAAACTCCGATTACGACATTCGCAATAACCTGGTGGGCGATGTGGTGTACCAGGAGCCGTTCAAGTCCGGCAGCCGGATTCTGAACGAATTCGCAGCCGGTTGGACGATCGGCGCCAAGACCTACTATCGTGGCGGCGAGCCGTTCACTATCTCCGACGCAAATGCGGCAAATTCCGGATATACCAACCTGGGCAGCGAATTCATGGTTCAAAACAACGTTTCCCGCTCAGCCTTGACAAACACCTCTGCCAGCAACCCGCATAGCGCCACTATGAATCCGGCGCTGGACGCAACACAATATTCGGATCCGTCCGCGACCAACTTCGGTACCCTGCGCAGAAACTCCCTTTACGGCCCGCACTATGCGGACACGGATCTCAGCGTTGTGAAGAAGGTTGTCACGGCGGAAGGGTTCACCTTCTCCATCGGCGCCAACGCCTACAACGCTTTCAACAACGTAAACTTCTCAGCACCAGGTGCGACCTTGGGGACGGGTAACTTCGGCCTGATCACCGGAACCAACGCACCCCCCACCAGCCCATACGGATCGTTCCAGGGCGCAGCCGTTACCCAGCGTGTTCTTCAGGTTCACGGGAAGATCACCTTCTAAGCTTCCGGCACAAGACAGGAAGAAATCACCAAGGGCGTCCGATTCGGACGCCCTTGGTGCGTTTGGATGTTGAGCATTTAGGCCACTTGACGCGGCGTGGCCGCACAGCGGCGAGAGAACTAGCACCCGTTGGCATTGAAATCTGTGCTTTGAAAGGGCACGATTTTAATCGTGCCATCAACGCCAGTAAGAGAGCACCGGCTTTAGCCGCCGAGGCATGTCTCTCGCAAAATTCGACCTTCGGAAGCAAGCGCTTTTGCCGATTTATTCCATGCAAAGGCGCACAATCGGAATTGTGATCACGATGTTCAATTCCGGCTGCAAAAACACGCTCGGGAGGCTTACCAGTTCAACGTGTCAGGGGTGTGGCCGGCCCGTATCAAAAATAAATACCCCACCCCCCTCCCCCAAAAACCACCCCCGGGAGGTGAGGATACGGAACAACTATCACAGAATCAACAACCTGACAATCAGCCCCCATGTACTAATCAGGAAACAAGCCCCCCAAAATCGCACCTTTTTAACCAAAAATGGCACGAAATAGGGCCAAAACCGCCACAAATGGGCCGTTTTCAGGCCAGTTCTAAAGGCTTTGGGATCGGAACAACAGTTGCTGCAAGCTAGGCTCCGCTTGAAATCTTGACCTTGCGGATCGGCTTCTTCGCAGCAGCCTTTCGCGGCACAGCTTTCCGCGCCACCGCCTTCTTTGCAGCCTTCTTCGGCTTGGGCGCGGCACCATCTTTCGTCGCGGCGGGAACGGCCTTGGCAGACACCTTCGTCCGAACCGCACGGGTCTTCGCGCTGAGCTCGGCTTTCAGCTCAGCATCGAACTCCGCCGGAGTCAGCGGCCGAGCCGATTTGCGAAGTCTCTCAATGTCATAGAAAGCCCGGCGCTCCGACAGAAACACGTGCACCACAAAATCGACATAATCCAGCAGGATCCAATTGCCCGCACGTCTGCCTTCCACCGAGTTGGGCGTCACGCCAAACTCTTTCTTCAGGCGGTGCTCAATTTCATCCGCAATGGCGACGGCCTGGCGATCATTGGTGGCCGATGTGACGAGGAAGAAGTCCGACAAGCCTGCGTCGATGGGATCGAGCTCAAGAATGCGTGTATCTTCGCCTTTCTTGTCTTCACAGGCCTTCACTGCGGCCTGAACGAGAATGCGAGTCTGCGTTTTTGTCGATGTCATTCGGTAGAGAAGTGCTCCAATCCTCATCGTAGACCCTTGACGGGGCAGCGGCAAGTCAGAGGCAACGGTAAGTTACGCTCGTCTAGCGATAAAGACCGTGCGAGCGGACATAGTCAAACACCGCCTGGGGCAGAAAGGTGCGTCCGTCTGTCGTCCCGGAACATCCCGCCTGCACCTGGTCTCGAATCTGCGAAGCGCTGATGTCCACATACAATCCAGGAAGCAAATAAAACGAAGCGCTCCCTCCATGCGGGCCGTGAATCCTGTAGGTCCGCATCTCAACCCCGGCGGAGTGTACGCCACCTGGACCTTCGGGCTCAATTCGCAAGCCGGCAGGTATTGCTTCCCTCAGGCCTGAAAGCCAATGTTCGGGCTTCTGCCCGGGTCTCGATGCAACGATCAGTGGGGCAATAAAGGGAATCTCGGACGACCGGTGCCAGCGGCGTAACCCGAAGAACGAGTCAGCGCCCATCAAGCAAAAAAGGGCACCGTCCTGCCCCAACCCGGCACGCAGATCCGCCAGAGTGTCGACCGTAAAGTTGGGGGCGCCCGAAGGCTTGGGCGCATCCGCCATCGAAAGCTCGAATCCAGGTTCCCCTGCAATAGCCAGCTCCGTCATCGCCAGGCGATCTTCGAAGCTGGCTGTCGATCCTTGCGGCTTCAAGGGCTGAGCACCCACAGGCGCAAATAAAACCGCATCCAGCGCGAGAGCCGCGCGGGCAGCACGCGCAACAGCCAGATGGCCCAGATGAGGCGGGTCGAAGCTTCCGCCAAAAAAGGCGATGCGGCGACCGTTCGGCGTGGACGTTGGCTCCATCTGCCTATCGTATCGCGCACGCTCGTCGCAGAGCGCTCTGATAGCATCAGACTCACTGAGATGCGCTATTTGATTGCACTTCTTGCCCTGGCTGGCGTTGTGGCTTCCTCCCTCGCCCTGCGCGTTCATTACGACACCGGGACTGAGCCCTGCTCCATCAACGAGAAGTGGGACTGCGGCATTGTGAACCACAGTCCGTTTGCAGAGATTGCGCATATTCCGGTCGCAGCCATCGGGATCGCAGGCTACTTTGCGATGGCGGTGCTTGCTTTCCTCCGGAAACGTGCATGGCTTGCCGCATTCGCAATTATTGGCCTCGGATTTGCGCTTTACCTCACCAACATCGAACGCACCGTCCTCGAAGTCTGGTGCCTCTATTGCGTCATCTCGCAGGGCATCATCGCTGCCATCGCGTTGCTCAGCCTCGGATGGCTCGGTGTGGCGGCATGGTCAAATCGGCGCCTGCGGAGCCAAGGTTAGTGCGCGCGCAGGCACTTTCGCTCCCTATTCAGGCACCGCTGGTAAACTTGAACTGAAGCCATGTTCAAAGAACGCTATGCGCGCTGGATGTACGACTGGGAAACGCGGCT
>Ga0302278_10005225_pt1 | contig 12975 bp, 12 predicted proteins | sample III_Bog_N3_2_FD_194543 | JGI IMG/M metagenome (GOLD analysis project Ga0302278, IMG submission 194543) | Peat permafrost microbial communities from Stordalen Mire near Abisko, Sweden - III_Bog_N3_2 | ecosystem: Environmental > Terrestrial > Soil > Wetlands > Peat | place: Sweden: Abisko... | reverse complement strand
TCACCTCGCCCATCCGCCGCTATCCGGATCTGATCGTGCATCGCCTGGTTCGTGCCATGCTCGAACGCGGCGCAGACTCGCAAGGCGGCCCGATTCGCAGCGACGATCCGCAGCCGTGGAGCGGCAAGGGGCCAGGGCCCAGGCTCCAGCGTCCAGAAGACGGACCCATCGCCGCCGAGGAGTTGAATGACATCGCCATCGAAAGCTCGCAGTCCGAGCGCCGTTCCGCCGACGCCGAGCGCGAGCTCATCGAGTGGAAGAAGATGCGCTTCATGGAGGACAAGGTCGGCGACGACTTCCCCGCGGTCATCCTCTCCTGCACCAAGTATGGCTTCTTCGTCGAGCTGGAAGACATGTTCATCGAAGGCCTGGTCCCGCTCACCTCGCTGGTCGGCGACCACTACTACTTCCGCGACACCGACCGCACCATCGTCGGCTCGCGAACGGGGCATGTGTTCTCGCTGGGCCAGAAGGTCCACGTCCTGCTCGACCGCATCGACCGCCAGCAGCGGCGCCTCCAATTCGCCCTTCTGCCCGGCACGGAGCCCAAAGCCAACACCGGCGTTTCCCCACCGGGCGTCCGCAGCGGCAAGAGCGAGGCCAAGAAGGCGAAGGCAAAAGAGAAGAAGCTCAGCGGCAAGGCAAAGCAACGGCAACGGCAACGGCAACGGAAAAAGCGGTAGCACTTCAACACTCATACAGGCGATGTGCCACGCGCATCTCCTGCGATAGGATACGAGATAGTCGCTAGAAAGCGCCTCATCAAGACCACGCCTATACTCCAATCATGACGATGTAGCCGTCATGAAGCGGCATCCGGCGTGGCTTGCTCCTTGTGGGACTTTCGACCCCTGCTATAGACTCAGCCATACTCGCGAATACGTAACGTGAATCATAGGAGTGCGTGATGGCAGTAAAGCACCGCCGGTCGTTTCTCAAAAGGATACTGGCCTATCAAGTGTTAATTACCGGGATAAACTGGAGTGTTCTTCCGAGGAGCGTTGCCAATTTCCCAGCCTTCGTCCGCGATTACCGGAAGTATAAGCAGCTGAACAAGAGACCCTCTTTCGATATTAAATTCAATCATCTCTTCCCGCTGCTGAATGACCGTACGGCAGCTGCTGGTTCCATCGGGTGGGATTATTTCCACCAAGATTTGTGGGCGGCTCGGAAGATTTTCCAACGCAGACCCAGCAAGCACCTCGATATCGGTTCAAGCATTGATAGCTTCGCCGCTCATCTGCTTGTTTTCATGGATGTCGCCGTGATCGATATTCGTCCGTTGCAGAGCACTGTCAAAGGGTTGACCTTTGTGCAGGACGACGCTACCACACTGACCAACTTTCCAGACGACAGTATCGATTCACTCTCCACTTTGAACGTCGCGGAGCATTTTGGATTGGGCCGGTATGGAGACCCAGTTGATCCGGAAGCCTGCTTCACATACATGAAATCTTTGCAGCGTGTTCTAGCTCCGGGGGGGGTGCTTTACTTCGCCGTCCCTGCGGGCGTAGAGCATGTCCAGTTCAACGCAAACCGTGTTTTCGACGTCGCAACAATTCTTCGAGAGTTCGAGGGGTTGAACCTGGTTTCTTTTTCCTACGTCGGTAAAGATGGAAAACTCTATGAAGAGGCGAATCCATTTGAACCGACACCGGATCTCTACTCGACGGCTTTGTTCGAGTTCACCAAACAGGCTTGAACCGGTGGGATAGAACGATTATCAGTGCTAATTGACTTCAAGAATTTGTCTCAAACAACGCGCCTCCGTTCTGGATGACACCATGATGGCTGATGGGTAGTGCTCCAGCTTGAGTGTTGTCTATACGAACTATCCTGCGACGGCGCGGCGGTTCTGCCGGGAGTGAGACAGTTGAGAGAGAAGTTATGTCTTTGCTGACGGCCTTGAAGGACATACCAAGCGTTCCCTGGCACGGCTGACAAGATGGACCGCTGCGAAAAACTGGAGCCGGAGCGCATCTTTACGTTCGCCGACCCCTTCCAGATGCTGGAGTGCCTGACGGCGCAGCGCTACCGCCTGTTCATGGCCATCCGCAAGAAGCGGCTCAGCATCACCGCACTGGCGGAAGAGCTGGGACGCAATCGCGGCTCAGTGACGCGCGACGTGAACAAGCTGAAGAGCTACGGTATGCTGCGCCTGCGCGAAGAGGTGAACCCCGGCCACGGCGTGGTGCAGATCGTTGAACCCGTAGCGGAGCGCTGCGAGATGCGGATTGAGTTTTAGGCCTGCATCTTGCCAGTCCGCGCATTCCGTTTTAGGCTCTCAGACAATAGCCGGATATAGCGCAAGCCCGAGTGTTGGCCGGCTGGCCTCTGAGGAGTCTGCATGACATCTTCCTGCCTGCGCCACGTCTTGGGCCCCGCGCATCTTGCGGCTACAGTGCCCCTGCTGCTTTCTCTTGCACTGTCCGGCTGCGGCGCCACGCCCATCGAAGGGCCCACGGCCGTCAGCCTGGCCGCCGGGCCGAGCGGGGTGGTCCGCGGAGGCCAGCAACCCATCGGCGGCGCGCTGGTGCAGTTGATGGCCCCCGGCATTACCGGCTATGGCTCCGCACCGTCTGTCCTTGCGACAACGACCAGCAGCACCGACGGCGGCGGCAACTTTACGCTGCCGGCTTATACGTGCCCCACGCCGGACCGGCTGGTATATCTCCAGGTTTCGGGAGGCAATCCCGGCTCCGGCACGAACTCTCTGGTGGGCCTGGCTGCGCTGCTGGGCAACTGCTCCACCTTGACTTCCACCACGCACGTTGTAGTGAACGAACTGACGACGGTGGCCGCCGCCTACGCGCTGGCGCCGTTCGCCTCCGTCACGGCCGGCGGCACAGCGATTGGCACATCGGCGACCAATATTACCGGGCTGAACAATGCATTCTATCCAGCTAACAATCTGGTCTCGTACTCGTCGGTGTACGCCACGCCGACCAATGCGCTGCCGGGCATGGTGCTGCCGACCAATATGCTGGACACGCTGGGCAACATCCTGTCGGCATGCGTGAACAGTACCGGCTCCACATCCAATGCCTGCATGGGTCTGATCACCAACACGACCGTGGGGGCCGTCGCGCCGATCGACACCTTCCAGGCAGCGCTGAACATCGCATTGCATCCGGGCAGCAATGTGCCGGCGCTCTTCATGCTGGCGAGTACCAGTCCGCCGTTCGCTCCGGCCATTGCCTCCCTCACGCCGCCGGCGGACTTCACGCTGGCCATCGGCTATAACGGCTATACCATCTCCAACGAGGGCAGCTATGCCGTGGCCATGGACGCGACGGGCAATGCCTGGGTCACCGTCAACGCGCCCAACACAGGCGGACTGGGCGCGCTGATGCAGATTACGCCCAGCGGCCAGTACAGCGCGGGCAGCGGGTATCAAACGCCAACGTTCGGCCTGCTCGACGATCCAGGAATGGACATCGACCCGAACGGGGTGATCTGGGTCGCCAGCAACAGTGAGTCCCTGCAGCCGATGACGACGGACGCCGTGATCGGCTTCAACCCCAATGGTTCTGTATTCAACCAGTTTGCGGTGCCCTTCCCGCTGGGCGTCGCCGTGGACGGCAACGGCGATATCTGGAGTTCCAATTGGACGCTCCAGTACAACTCCTTTCAGGAGGTGCTGGACCAGAACGGCACCTACACGGACAACGCCGTCACAGTGACCACGGCGGACAGCGACGGCGGAGGCATCTGCATCGGGCCACAGTCGCGCGATGTGTGGGAGATTTCGGACGGGATGTACAACGGGTCCACCGGGTCAGCCGTGACGCTGTATGACACGGGCACGCAGGCGAAGACCACCATCACTCCGGATGCGAGCATGGCCAGCCTGACCGGCTGCGCGGTCGACCACGCGGGCAACGTCTGGCTGGCGGACGGCACCAGCTTCAACGGCGTGGAGGTCTATAACAACGCCGGCACACTGCTGCACTCCTACGCCATTGCGGGGCAGAACGCGTCTACCGGGCAGTTCAACCTGCTGCAGGACCTCGCGTTCGACGGGCTGGGCAACGCGTTTGTGTCGATCTTTGTCTACGACCAGGCGGGCAGCGGGGCGGCGACTTATCCGGGCCGTCTGGTGGAACTGAGCAGCTCCGGCGCGGTGGTGTCTCCGGCCTACGGGTATCAACCAACCAGTGGAGCGCCCAACACCGGGAGCAGCGGCCTACAGGCGCTCACCTCGAACCTTTTGGTCACACCGGGCGGCATCGCCATCGATGGCTCCGGCAATGTCTGGCTGACCGGAGTGGACTACTACGCCACCGGCGCGGCCAACTTCGTTACGGAGGTGCTGGGCATTGCGGCGCCGGTGGTGACGCCGCAGTCGGTGGCCGTAAAGAACAATTCGATAGCCAGCCGGCCGTGAGTTTGTGGCCTAGGACTGGGCCGATGGGAAGCGTTGGTGGAAGGCCAGCCACATTCGCGGCTAGAATACGGACACCATGAGAACCTCCTTGCTGCTGCCCTGGTTGCTTGCCCTACCGTTCTCTGCGGCCGCGCAGGCGGTCCAGCAAGAGCCGCCCCCGGCCGCGTGCGCCGCTATCCTCGCCAAGCCGTTTGATGGCGGGCTCGACCCGCGCATTGAGCCCGACTGCGACTCCACGGCTTACTACTACGGCATCGGCCGCGAGAAGGACTACGCGATGGCGCGTTCCTGCGCGCTGATTGAGCGCATCGACCATGTGGACAAGGACGGCAGCCTCTTCACCGGCGCCGGCATCCTCAGCATGGTCTTCGCCAACGGCGAAGGCACGCCGCGCGACCTGGACCTCGCACGCCGCTTCGTATGCGAGAACAAGGAGGCCGCGACCGCGGAGACCGAGGCGCGCCTGCAACTGCTGGACAAGATCGCCGCCGCGCTGCAGCCACCGCCGCCCCCACTGCCGGGACAGTTTCCGCCGCCGCCACGGCCGCAGCCACCGCCGCACTTCAGTCTCTGCGCCACCACCAGCACCGGACTGAGCTGGGGCTGGTGTACCGCCCTCACCGTGCGGCAGAACGACGCCAAACGCTATGACGAGATGGTGAAGATCGTAAATGGACTCACGCCGCAGGGCGTCGAGGCCTTCAAGACCCTGCAGACCGCCGAAGGAGCCTTCGAAGCCGTGCGTTCGGACAAAGAAGTCGATCAGACCGGCGCGGCGCGGGGAGCCTGGATCCTGCAGGAGCAGGACAGGGTGCGCGCGCAGTTCGTCAGCGACCTCAAGCTCTTTTCTACTCCGGACTTCTCCGAGCCCGTCACGCTCGCCGTCGTGGATGCCGTGCTGGACAAGGCCTACAACAACCTGCGGGCGAACGGGGCCGACGTCTTTCGCGGCACGACCATCACCGTCGCGGGCGTGGATGAGACGCAGATCGCGTGGCGCAAGTACCGCGATGCGTGGCGGACCTATGAGGGCGTCGTAAACCCCAAGGTCTCCGGCGATGCCGTGGCCACCCAACTCAGCCGCGAACGCCTGACCCAGATCCACAAGCTCAGCAACCCGTAGACTACGTCGGTTCAGGCAGCAGAACATAACAGTGCTCATGCCACCCTTGACAGCTGTAAGCTGTGGCCTTACGCTTCACATAGCGACGCAGAGCCATTTGTCGAATGATTAAGTCGTTCAAACATCGCGGGCTGGAGAAGTTCTACAACACCGACTCGAAGGCCGGCATCATCCCCGCTCACGCGAAGAAGCTACGCGACCAGCTTGCACTTCTCGATGTTGCGACGAAGCCTGGTGACTTGGACAAGTCGGGATGGCAACTGCATCCATCGACCGGGGATCTCGCGGGACATTGGTCGATCTCGGTGAATGGTAACTGGCGATTGACCTTTCGATTTACTGGCGTCGATGTCGAGGTCTTGGACTATCAGGATTATCACTAGAGGAGATACGTTATGCCGATGTTCAACCCCTCCCACCCCGGTTCGATTCTGCGCCACTATATGGGGGAAAAGATCACCATCAGCGCCCTCGCCAAGCACTTGGGCGTGACGCGGGAGCATCTATCGACAATTCTGAATGAGCGTGCGGGGGTGTCGCCACTTATGGCGCTGAAGCTGGACGAGGCATTCGGCACCAGCGATGGCCTTTGGTACAAGCTACAGACCAACTATGACCTGGCGCAGGCGAGACGGATGAAGCGGGTGAAGGTACGGCCGCTGTTTGAGGAAGCAGCCTAAGTCCTCCGAGAGACTTGCGCCGTGTCGCGAATACACACCTCGACTGAATCGAAAAGCATTTCGACCTCTCCATGCCACCCCAACCCATCTTCCGACGAGAATACTGGAGGCAGTTCCGTATCGATCTGCTACGCTTTCGCCGTGACTCCCGTGCTCGGAAGTCCCTGCTCCTGCGTATTGCGTTCCTTACCTACTGCTTCGGTGTACTGGTCTACTACTACAGCCTGTTTCATAGTCTCCATGACCCTGAAAGCGAAGCTGTCATGGGATTCGTACTCATTGTCATCTTCGCCATCATCGCGTCCGTCCGCTTCTCCCAATGGAGGGAAAGCCAACGCCAGGCCGCTGCTGACATCGCCTCGGTCCCCGCAGATACCACGGCCAAGATGCAATACCTCGCCTACGGTCTAGCCTCCGTCATCGAGCGCGCACTCGGTGAGAGGTGGTTACAAACCAATACCGTGCCCGAAGGTGCCACAGTTATCAGCCGCAGCATACAGATTGAAACTCTTCGCAAACATGGCGTCTGGGACGAGATGCCTTCCACCGCACGTATCGCCATGATGGAACCCGACGGCTCATGGTCAATTTCGCGCATTAATTCCATTCTCTCCACTGGCGAGAAGCTCAACAGCCTGCTTTGGGCTTTGGCGCTTCAGTCTTCGTTGCGCCCGGTAGAGGAACTGCTCGACACCCTCTCCATGAAGAAGCTCGCTATGGCGCTCCAGAAGCCCGCCCCCGGTTTACGGCCTACATGGGACCTACGACTCGTTCGCAATCGGGCATTCGATTACTTCTGGCGCTGCTATGCCGAGCTTATCCACCGCGGCGATCTAGCGCCCGTCGACCAAGCCCAGGCCGACGCGGTCGCGAATTGGATGAGTGAGATCGCCAGCCGTTCGCAGCGCGACTACCTCGCAGGCGCATCAACTATCGGCGAGTTGGATACTGATGCCGTGCGACAAGCGGGCTCCAGCTCCGTGCAACGGGCCGTCATCCTCAACCACATCATGAATATCCTGGATGGCAAAGATGACTGGAGTGAGCTCAACGACCTGATCTATGCTCCACTGCTTGCGGAGAGAGAAGCAGGTATGCCAGTCCCCGAGCCTGCAAACTAGACTGCCCATTCTGCGGCAGGAACAGCAAAGGCCACCCAAATCGGGCGGCCTTTGTGTTCGTGTTGAAGCTAGGACTTATTCGCTGTCTTCGCTCTCGTTCTCACTCTGCTTCCACTTGAGCAGGTCGCCCAGCGTGGTCGAGCCGGAGTTCGACGAGCTGGAGCTCGAACCGCTGCCCTTGCCGCCCTTGCCTTTGCCCTTGGGCGCAGCGGACGCTTCCTTGTAGCTCTCCACATCGGCGCGCGTGGCCTCTTCGCCAATCGCCTTGATGCTTAAGCCGACCTTCTTCTCTTCCTGATTCATCTTGACGATCTTGAACTCGTGCTCGTCGCCGACCTCCAGGTTGATCTGCTTGCCGTGGTCGTCCACCGCCTCGGAGACGTGGCACAGGCCCTCGACTCCCTCGGCGATCTCGACAAAGGCTCCGAACTGCGCCGTGCGCAGGACCTTGCCCTTGATCACGTCGCCCATGCGGTGCTGCGCGAAGAACGTCTCCCAGACATCGGGCTGCAGTTGCTTCACACCCAGCGACAGACGGCGGTTCTCCGGCTCTACGCCGAGTACGATCGCCTTGACCTTCTCGCCCTTCTTCAGCACCTCGGACGGATGCTTGATGCGCTTGGTCCAGCTCAGGTTCGAGACGTGCACCAGTCCGTCGATGCCATCCTCGATCTCGATGAACGCGCCGAAGTCGGTCAGGTTGCGAACGCGGCCTTCAATGATCGCGCCCACGGGATACTTGTCTTCGAGCTGCTCCCAGGGATTGTCCTGCAGCTGCTTCATGCCCAGCGAAATCCTGCGGTCGGTCGGGTTCACGCTCAGGATGATCGTGTCCACCTCGTCGCCCGGCTTCACCATCTTCGAGGGGTGCTTCATCCGCTTGGACCACGTCATCTCGCTAACGTGTACCAGGCCCTCAATGCCCTGCTCCAGCTCCACAAAGGAGCCGTAGTCGGTCACCGACAGCACGCGGCCGCGCACCTGCGCCCCCACTGGGTAACGCTCCACAGCGTCCAGCCACGGGTCGGGCGAGAGCTGTTTGAAGCCCAGCGAGACGCGCTGCTTTTCCTTGTCGAACTTCAGAACCTTTACCTGGATCTCATCGCCCACGTTGACCAGGTCGCGAGGATGCGTCAGCCGTCCCCAGCTCATGTCCGTAATGTGCAGCAGACCGTCGAGCCCGCCCATATCCACGAACGCGCCGTAGTCGGTCAGGTTCTTCACCACTCCGGTGAAAACTGCGCCCTCTTCGAGCGTCGCCAGCGTCACCGCCTTCTTGGCGTTCTGCTCTTCCTCGAGGATCTCCTTGCGGGAGATGACCACGTTGCCGCGCTTCTTGTTCAGCTTGATCACGCGGACTTCAATCTCTGTGCCGATGTAGCCGTCCAGGTTGCGCACCGGGCGCACCTCGACCTGCGATCCGGGCAGGAACGCCTTGATGCCGATATCGACCGTCAGGCCGCCCTTCACGCGCGACACCACGATGCCCTTAACCGGCGCCTTGGTGTTGCAGGCCTCTTCCAGCTTGTCCCACACCTTGTGGCGCAGGGCCTTCTCATAGCTGACGAGGTAGCCGCCCTCTTTCTCTTCGCGCTCCACCACCACTTCAATCACGTCGCCGACGTTGAACTTCGGCACGCCGTTGTGGTCCAGCACCTGCTCCAGGGGAATCATCCCCTCGCTCTTCAGCCCGATGTCCACCACCGCATGTTTGTCGGTGATCTTCACCACGGTGCCGTTGATCACGGCCTCGTCGGCGGTCATCGCCTGCGCGACGGCGGTCTCGGCGGCCTGCTCGCGGTCGAAGCTCTCGAGCGCCTTGGCGAAGTCCTCGGCGTCATACTCGGGCTCGGCGTCAGCGACTGCGGCTATCTCAGCCACGCCGGACTCCGGCTCGGGTGTGCGCGAGGTCGTCACCTGCACAGAGGGGTCAACCGGGACGATCGTCTCGGGGCTGGAGGAATGGTCGGTCGACGCCGCATGCTCGGTCGTCGCTTCAGTGGGGGTGGGTTCCAATATCGTGTTCAGGGCTGTGCTCTCGGGTTGATAGGGATTTTGGTCGTGATCGGCCATGGGTAAAACTGCTCCGGGATCCAGTTGCTCGCATCTACCGCCATCCGCAGTTGAGGCTCTTAAGACGGCAGAACATCCTGCCTCCCAAGGAGGGCTCAAACAAAACGGTGATGTCGGCGGGAGCGAGGTGAAGCATTGTTGAAGAGCGGCTGCGACTGGGTCCCGCACGCAGTTGGCTCTGAAGTTAAGTGTAGCAGTCGTATCTGGTCGGGTCAACGAATCTCCGCCGATGTTCGGTCTCTGCCGCTTACACCTGGATTGAGCCTGTCCGTTGGACGCTCCAGCACCCACAGAGGTTGCGATTCTTTCGTTGCACTGTCAGGGCCCTATACTCACTCCTATGGACCGCCTTTGGACCCCTTGGCGCTACGCCTACGTCACCGGAGCCGACCGCTCCCGCCGCCAGCGAGGCGTCCCGGAGGCCCTCGCCGCGTGGCCGGGCGACCTGCACTGCGTCTTCTGCAACATCATCGCCGCCGCCGACTACGCCATCGCCCACGGCATGTCCCGCGACCAGGCCGAGCAGGCCGCCGGCATCCTGGAGCGCGACTCCACCTGCTTCATGGTCCTTAACGCCTTTCCCTACAACAGCGGCCACCTGATGATCGTCCCCTACGAGCACCAGTCCTCGCTCGCGGCCCTGCCCGCGGCCACCGCCGCCGAGCTCATGCGCCTCGCCCGCCGCGCCGAGCGCGCCCTGCGCTCCGTCTACCACCCGGACGGCCTTAACCTCGGCCTCAACCTCGGCGAAGCTGCCGGTGCCGGCGTCGCCGAACACCTGCACCTGCACGCCGTCCCGCGCTGGTCCGGCGACACCAACTTCATGTCCGTCATCGCCGAGACCCGCATCCTGCCCGAAGATCTCGCCATCTCCTGGCAGCGCATCCACACCGCGCTCGCCGCCGATCCGGTCGAATTGCCATAGCGCAATTCGGCTCAATGCCTGCGCGGTCAATCCGGCTCACCGCAGGAAAATGGATGCAACCGGCAGCACTCTTTTTCCATCTGACTTTCTACTGAGCACGTTCGTCACGTTGGAGTCCCTATGCCGAATCAAGAGCTCACCCGCTTTGCCACACCCACCCGCTCGCAACTCCCCGGAAATGAAGCCATGCCCCGCCGCGTCAACCATGGCGGCAGCCCGTGGTCCATTCCGGCGCGCTATCCCTCCACCACGCAGCCGCAGGACGGCGCCCTGCGCCCCGCGCCTGTCGCCGCCCTCCACTCGGCGATGGACTGCGAACCCGAAGACGCGCGCCTCACCGGGGGAACCCGCTCGCTCTCCCGCCGTCTGCTGGGCCTGAACATCCTGCTCACCGGTCGTCGTCCCGCAATCGCGGTGAAGTTGCAGACTCCCGCTTCCCAGGTCGCCTGAGTCTCTTCCCTCTGTTGTGAACTGTTGCTGCGCTGGGGCCGGACTGCGCCCGGCCTAGCGCTGTCCTGAAGCTGGCTCCACTCCGCCGCGCTGCCGGCCACCGTTGCGCGGAATCCGCGTCGCCTCAAAGCTCGTCACCCGCCACGCCCCGCTCGGCAGATGCTGATACACCCGTGTATACCGGAAGCTCCCGCTCACCGGCTGCCCGTTGGCCTCGCCTTCCACCTGCGCCAGCGAGGTCACAATCGCAATCGCCCCCACCCGCTTGATCTTCATATCCGAAACATCCATCTTGGAGATCGCGAAGATGCGGGCCTTCATCCTGTCCAGCAGTTGCGTCTTGGTTTGCAGCTCGCCGTTGGCGGTAATGCCCAGGTAGTCCTCGGACAGCAGCTTGTCCATCGTCACAAGATCGTTGCTCAGCGTGGCCTGCTGCCACTGGTGCTCCAGGTCCTCGATCTGCACGTGGGTCTCATGCTTGCGGTGATGCTGCGCCAGCAGACTCAGCGGCACGCACACCAGCAGCGCCGTCGCAGCCAGCGTCACCGCTGGCCGGGCGTTTGTGAATCTTCCGCGACTGAGCCTGTTCCACATAGGCGTACCGGATAGTAGACCGCAGGCCGCCGGTGCGTCAAAAGAATTTTTCCACCGCGCAGCCACCTGCTCCCATACATATTGGATGCGCGCAGCAGCAAACGCGTTCACACCGGCCTCAGGCGATGGCCGTCAGGTTCTCCACCGACCGCTCCAGCATCTTCTGGTACAGCCCGCCCACCGCGAACTTCGCAAAGTGCTCGCTCTCGCGATGCGCGTCCACCGCCGCCTCATCGCGGTACTGCTCGTAGATGACCACCGTGTCCGGGTCGCTCTCCACGAAGTGCGGTATGTAGCTCACGCACCCGTCCTCGTGCCGGGTCAGCCGGGTCAACTCACGCAGAATCTGCGCAATCTCTTCCCGGTCCTCGCTGCGAAACGTCAATCTCACCGTAAAGCTGACCATATTTCCCCCACTCTTCCCTCTATCCTAGTCCCTTATCCCTTGTCCCTTATCCCTGCTTCTTCCCCATCAACTGCTCCTCAAACCCCGGCATCGTCATCGTCTGCACGCGGTCCGGCCCGGTCGAGATCATCCCAATCCGCGCCCCGCTCTCCCGCTCAATAAACTGCAGGTACTCCTGCGCCCGCTTGGGCAGCTTGTCGAACTCCGTAATCCCCTCGGTCGTCGACTTCCACCCCGGCAGCGTCGTGTAAATCGGATGGATCGCCTTGAACCCGCGCACGTCCGCCGGAACCACGTCGGTGATCTTGCCGTCGATCTTGTAGCCGGTGCAAACCGGAATCTCGGCGCACTCGTCCATCACATCCATCTTCGTTACAACAAGCCATTCTGTGGAATTAATCATGTTGCTGTAGCGCAGCAGCGGCAGGTCCAGCCAGCCGCAGCGCCGCGGCCTGCCCGTCACCGCGCCGTACTCCTGCCCGCGCGCCCGCAACAGCTCAGCCGAGTGGCCGTCAATCTCCGTGGGAAACGGCCCCTCGCCCACCCGCGTCACATACGCCTTGGTCACACCGATCACCGTGCCGATCCGCGTCGGACCCACGCCGGTCCCGGTCACCGCGCCGCCCGCCGTCGACGACGAGCTGGTCACAAACGGATACGTCCCGTGGTCGATGTCCAGCAGCGCGCCCTGCGCTCCCTCAAACATCACATTCTGTCCGGCGTCGATGGCCTCATTAAGCAGGTAGGCCGTATCCGTCACAAACGGCGCAATCTGCTCAGCGGCCTTCGCATACTCCTCATACATCTGCTTGGGGTCCAGGGGCTCGGTGCCGAAGAGCGCGTGCGCGATGGTGTTCTTCTCATGGCACGCGTTGTTGATGTGCGTGCGCAGCAGCGAGTTGTTCAGCAGGTCCACCACCCGCAGCCCGTTGCGATGGATCTTGTCCTCATAGGCCGGCCCGATGCCGCGCCGCGTCGTCCCAATCGTCTGCCGCCCCGGAGCCGTCTCCGCCGCCAGCTCGATCATCCGGTGGTACGGCAGGATCACCTGCGCGCGGTTCGAGATAAACAACCGGCCATCTCTGCTTCCGTTGCTGCCTGCAATCGGCAGCCCGGCTTCGTTCAGCTTCTTCACCTCGCCCAGGAAGGCCATGGGGTCCAGCACCACGCCGTTGCCGATCACGCCTTTGCACTCCGGCCGCAGCACCCCGCAGGG
>Ga0302278_10005221_pt1 | contig 12979 bp, 11 predicted proteins | sample III_Bog_N3_2_FD_194543 | JGI IMG/M metagenome (GOLD analysis project Ga0302278, IMG submission 194543) | Peat permafrost microbial communities from Stordalen Mire near Abisko, Sweden - III_Bog_N3_2 | ecosystem: Environmental > Terrestrial > Soil > Wetlands > Peat | place: Sweden: Abisko... | reverse complement strand
GGACAAGTTGCTGCCCTCGAGCCAGCCTTTTGCCTCCGAGGATCCCAACCGCAGCGACCTCCGAGCCAAAATGCTGAACGACTTCGAGGTGCGTGGCTATACCTGGACGACCAACGATCCGAATATCGGCGAGACGGCGATAGCCGGCGGAGTCGCAGGTGCGGCTGAGGCGGCGGCGACGTTCAGCCCGACAGCGTATCCAGTGACCCATGAGGCGTGGTGGTCGCCTGTGCTGCGGCTGTTTCTCCTGACCAGCGCGCGCGACGGCAACGGAAACCAGCAGATTATTCGCTACGACCAGATCCGGGTGAAGGAGCCGACGGCGGAGGACTTCGCCATCCCGGCTGGGTTCAAAGTGAGGACCATTATCCTGACGCCAGCCATCCACTAACCGCCGAGCAGTTCGATGCCGCCCGTACGCGCTGACGCTGGGTTAAGAAGAATTTAGCGCACACGCATGGCCGGATAGAAGATTGCCGCGCTGGCAGCGGGGACGATTCTCTTCCCCTTTGCCGCCGGATTGAATCGGATGCTCGTCGACGTCAGCGAGTCGGCAGTCAGGGTCTGGCCTACCACCCAATCACCCTCAATCACGACGTCGAGGTCCCGCGTCGTATCCTTGTTGATGACCGCGACAAGGGTCTGGCCCCGTAGATGAACGGCGTAGGCGGTTGCGTTCGCAGGGCCGGGATCGAAGTCGTGGGGGATAATCGTGGCGCCGGCAAACTGCTGGGCGAAGCGCATGCCGAAGGAAACTGGCTCGGCGATGAATTTGCCGTCGATGTCGGCGATGGGCGTATAGAACGGGCGCGGGTGCGGGGCATTCGGTTCGGCCATCAGCTCCTCGCCGGGCAGCATGCCGCCGAGCGATGCGGCCACGTACTTACCTTCGCCTCCGTGCAGGTTGACGCCAGCGTATCCCAGCGATGCCAGCCGCAGCAGGTAATCCGCGGCCCACAGCGAAGCGGCGAAGACATCCGACAGGCCGGGCTTGCCGCCTCGATAACAGGAGTTGCCCTCCGTCATGCGGTAGGGAACGATGCGATGCTCGCCATCACTGAGACGGGCGGCCGCGGCATGGATGTCGGTGTAGAGTTTGTCGACGTGCGGGTCGGCGTGCAGCAGGTCATTGATGTTCGCCTTGGGATTGGAAGGCGGGCCGGTGAAATAGTAGTGGTGGGTGAGCGCGGCGACGTCGGGGCGATCCTGTTCCGGCAACGCCAGCAGCCGCGTGACCACTACGGCATACCACTCGGGATTGCCGGCTGTGTCGGGCAGGCCGAATTTAGCGTCGGGCACGCGCGCGCGGATGGCGTTGGCGAACTTCAGCCACTCGTCAAAGTAGGAATTGGCGTTCCAGGTCTTGGGATCGCGAATGGTCGAGCCGAAGCGGTCGGCCTCGTTACCCACCTGGAAGTATTCGAGCCTGGCGCCGAGGGTTTTCGCGGCGAAGGCGGCTTCGTCCGCGGCGATCTCGGGCGTACTGGTGCCGAGGTTGATGCCGTAAAGGCAGGTCCATCCGGTGAGTTCGAGGAAGCCGCTCAGGTTGCGCACCGCCGCGGGCGTGACGTTGTAGATGAGGTCGGGCGGTGGGTCTCCGGCCTTGAACGGGCGCTTGGCACGCGGCGGCGGCACAGCATCGAGGGTGGGCTTCCAGAAGCCGTAGTCGGAGGTATTACCGCCCAGGCGCAGCACTCCAGTGGGCGCCAGCGCACGGAACTGCGCGACGAGCCCGGTGTTGGCCGGCGAAAAGAAATTCGGTTCGGAGAGCTGCTGCGTCTCGTACGACAGGCCGACGAAGTTCGCCGGAATCACCGGCCCCGGCTGGTCCGCGTGTAGCGCCAGCGTGGCAGTCTGCAGCACGGGGCCCTCCGGCGCAGGCGGGCGAGCGAGTTGCGGCGCAGGGCTCGACCGACTCGGGCCGCCGTTGGCCGGGAAGTTCTGGGCGAAGCTTTTCCAACTCGCCGCGGTGGCGGCACTGGCAATCACGAAACGTCTGCGGTCCATCCTGTTCATGGGGAGAAGGATAGGCCAACCAAGGTTCGAGGTACAAGGTTCGAGGTACGAGCGCGGGCCGTGAACGTGATACTCCTAGAGCGAGGCTTATCAATTACTGCTCGCCTATGCCCAAGATTCGCGTTGAACTTCCCGCGCACCTGCGAACGCTGGGCCGCATCGCCGGCCACGAGGTAACGCTCGAAGTGGCCGCGCCGCCCACGGTGCGAGGTGCGCTGGATGCGCTGGAGGCCGCCTACCCAATGCTCTGCGGGACGATCCGCGATCATGGGACGCAGGAGCGCCGGGCGTTTCTCCGCTTCTTCGCCTGCCAGCAGGACATCTCGCACGATCCGCCGGACGCGCCACTGTCCGCCTCCGTCGTGAATGGAACTGAGCCGCTGATCATCCTCGGGGCGGTTGCCGGAGGCTAGCGGAGAACGCAGATTCGGCGGCGCTGATGAAACAATGTCCGCGGCTGCCCGTCTACTGAGTACCGACCCGATTTTGAAGCGAGGAGTTTAGGCGATTCTGACGCGCAGGCGGTTCACGCAACTCGCGGGTATGACTTCGGCGGCGATGGCATTTAACGGCGCCCGGCGCGTTGCGCAAACACCTGCACTGCCTGCGGACTTCACGCTCGACATCGCGCCGTATGTGTTTGAAGCGTCGCCCAGGCGTCGCTACCAGACCATCGCATACAACGGCCAGGTACCCGGCCCGCTTCTGCGCATGAAGCAAGGGCGCGAGGTGTCCATCGACATCCACAACCACTCCGCCGACGCGGAGATTGTCCACTGGCATGGGCTCTTTCTTCCCACAGCAACGGACGGTGCGATGGAAGAAGGCTCGCCGATGATTGTGCCCGGCGCGTCCACCCGCATCACGTTCACGCCCGACCCGGCGGGATTCCGCTGGTTCCACACGCACACGTTTGCGGGCAACGATATGCGCAAGGCGCAATACGGCGGCCAGCACGGATTCCTGATGATCGACCCCGCCGATACAAGCGGCCAGCCTGGATACGATCGCGAGGTCTTGCTGGCGCTGCATGACTGGGGAGGTCGCGAGATGCCCTCCAGCGACGGCTCGGCCATGCCGGACTATGAAGTGTCGACCATCAACGGCAAGATGCTGGGCTTCGGCGAGCCGGTGAGGGTGAAGCAGGGCGAGCGCGTAATGATGCACGTGCTGAACTCCAGCCCGACAGAGGTCCACTGGGTCGCGCTCGCGGGGCACACCTTTCAGGTGGTCGCGCTCGACGGCAATGCGGTGCCCAACCCGCACACGGTTCCGATGCTACGACTGGCGCCTGCGGAGCGCGTGTCGGCGATCGTCGACATGAACGCGCCCGGCGTGTGGGTGCTGGGCGAGGTGCGCAAGCATGTCTACGCGATGGGCATGGGGCTTGTGGTTGAGTACGCGAATGCGACGGGATCGCCGAAGTGGACCCAGCCGCAGGATTTGGTGTGGGACTATATGCAATTTGGGGCGCAATCTGCGGAGACTGCATCGGCAGCAGGCACAAGCGAAGTCATCGAGATTCCGCTGACGTTCGACTCGAAGTTCGAGGGCCATGGCAATGCCGAGATCTGGCGCATCAACGGCAAATCGTATCCGGAAGTGGAATCGTCTCCGCTCGAGGCGGGCAAGCGTTATCGCCTGGTGATGAAGAATCTGAGCGCGGACGATCATCCCATCCACCTGCATCGCCATACCTTCGAGGTAACAAATGTGGGTGGGAAGAATATGCGAGGATTGAGGAAGGACGTCCTCCTCATCCCCGCGCAGAAAACCTCAGAGGTGGAGTTCATCGCAAATCATCCCGGCAATACGCTGTTCCATTGCCACCAGCAAGATCACATGGACCGAGGTTTCATGATGGTGTTTCGCTATGCGTAACGTTCGCCGAGTCACAAAACTGGGTGCCCCATATCTCGCTTCTGAGATGTGGGTTTACGTCATGGCAACGATGCTTCTCCTCTTCCCTCTTTCTACCCGCGCGCAGGGCAACTACGAGATCCAGGTTTACGGCGCGGACACGGTCGAGCCGAAGAACCTGATGGTGGAGCTGCACTCGAACTTCACGCCCGAAGGGCAGAAGTACGTCATCGACGGCGTGTATCCGACCAACCACCAGGAGCACGAGACGCTGGAGTTGACCGAGGGGCTGAATAGTTGGTCGGAGATCGGCTTTTACGTATTCACCAGCGAGCAGGCGGGCCATGGTGTGCAGTGGGTCGGCGACCATATTCGTCCACGCGTGCGTGTACCGGATAGCTGGCACTGGAAGGTCGGCGTCAGCCTGTCGACCGAGGTGGGCTACCAGCGCGCCGTCTACTCGCCCGATACGTGGACGTGGGAGATTCGGCCGATCGTCGACAAGACCATCGGGCGATGGTACTTCGCCGTCAACCCTGCGCTGGAGCGGACATGGCACGGGCCAGACGTGAAGCAAGGCATCGGCTTCGCACCCGGCGCTACCTTCACCTACGACGTCACCAAGCAGGTCAACCTGGGCCTCGAATACTACGCCGACTATGGCCGCATCACCTCGCCCGACACGCTGCACAATCAGCAGCAACAGATTTTTGCCGTCACTAATCTGAACGTCTCGCCGAAGTGGGAGATCAACATCGGCGTCGGTGTAGGGCCAACCGCGGCGACGGACCACCTGATCGTCAAGGGCATCCTCGGTCGGCGCTTCGACTGGGGACACCACTCCGCCGTAGACTGATCGGCATGCAGCGCAACCATCTTCACGCAGCCGTCGCTCTTCTCGCCTTGGCTCTCTCAGCTCCGAGCCTCGCGCAATCCGCGTCGCTCGTCGATCTCGATCACTCAAGCTCACAATCTGCGTTTCCGCTTGCGGCGAATGGCAGCGCTGCGGGGATTTATATTGCGCCAGGAAATCCCGAGACGGTATGGGTAGCGGCGGAGGCCTTTGCATCCGATGTGGAGCAAGTCACCGGCGTGAAGCCGCGCATGTTGACTTCGCTTGCCGCACCGTTGCCGACGGAGTTGATCCTCGTCGGCGTCCTCGGCAAGTCGCCGGAGATTGATGCGCTTGTGTCCAGGCGAAAACTTGACTCCTCGGCAGTCACCGGCAAGTGGGAGGCGGCGGTTACGACGGTGGTCGCCTCGCCGATGCCTGGAGTGCAGCATGCGCTGGTGATTGCCGGATCGGACCGGCGCGGCGTTGCGTATGCGCTGTTTCAGATTTCGCGGCAGATGGGCGTCTCGCCGTGGACGTGGTGGGCGGATGTGCCAGTCGCGCATCATGCGGCGGTGTACGTTCGCCCCGGCCTGCATGTGCAGCCTGAGCCATCCGTACAGTATCGAGGGATTTTCTTTAACGATGAGGATTGGGGGCTGCGGCCGTGGGCGGCGAAGAAGATGGATCCCACCATCGATAATGGCAAAGGGAACATCGGGCCGCGGACGTATGAGCGGGTCTTTGAGCTGCTGCTGCGGCTGCATGCTAACTCGCTGTGGCCGGCGATGCATCCCGGCTCGCTTGCGTTCAACGCGGTTCCGGAGAATGCGAAGCTGGCGGACAAGTGGGGCATCGTGATGGGGTCGTCTCATTCTGAGGCTCTGCTACGCAACAATGTCGGCGAATGGAACGAGGCCGCACCGCCCCAAGGCGACGGGCCGTGGAACTACCAGAAGAATGCTGACGCGATGAACGCCTACTGGGACAAGCGGCTGGTCGAAAACGGAAAGTACGAGAACTTCTACACTGTTGGCCTGCGCGGCGTACATGACTCAGGGTTGGAGGCGACCGGCTCGCCGCAGGTGAAGGCCAAGCTGGTCGAAGACGTGATGACAGAGCAGCGCAAGTTGCTGGCCGGCCGCGTCAACCTCGACGTGGCGAAGGTGCCGCAAGTTATCTGGCTCTATAAGGAGTCGCTCGATCTGTATCGCGTCGGCATGAAGGTTCCCGACGATGTAACGCTGGGCTGGACGGACGACAACTACGGCTATATTCGCGAGCTTCCCAACGCGGAAGAGCAGAAGCGTGCGGGCGGATCGGGCGTGTACTACCACGTCAGCTACTGGGGCTCGCCGCACGATTATCTGTGGCTGTGCACCACGCCGCCCGCGCTGCTGCAGGAAGAACTGACCAAGGCGTACGACCACAATGCGCGCAAATACTGGATCCTGAACGTCGGCGATCTGAAGCCGGCCGAGATCGACATCGACTACTTCATGCAGCTCGCCACGGATGAACCGAGGATGGCGAAGGTGAGCCAGCGCGAGTGGCTGATGGGGTGGGCGGGGGAGCAGTTCCCTGCTTTATCCCAGACGTCTACCCTGGGCGACAAGACGCCTCTAAAGACACCCACGGCCACACTGCCAACCACCGGCGGCACGCGCGTTGCCGCCTATCTGGCTGACATCCTGACCCGCTACTACGCGCTCAACTTCATTCGCAAGCCGGAGTTCATGGGCTTCAATGGGTATAACGACGGAATCAACCGCACGGCCTTCAACCCAGTTGCCTGGAGCGACACAATTCTTACACCGGCTCCTCCATTCCGATCGGGGGATGTCACAATTCATAACTCTTTCAAAGAGGCCTCTACCGACCAGAATGATGCGCGCTCCGTTGCCTGGAATCGCCTGAGAGATGACGAGAGAGTCATCGCCGGGACCCTGCCATCCGAGTATGCCTCAGCCTTCTTTGAGCTAGTCGCGTATCCGATTGAAGGATCGGCTGCGATGAGCGACAAATTTCTCGCTACCGATTTCACGTACCTCGACGCGGTTCGGCTCGACGCAGAAGGGGTGAAGCGCAATACCATTCGCGCACATGCAGCTTACGACACCATCCAGACGCTGACGGCGAAGTACAGCTCGCTCGAGAGCGGCAAGTGGGACGGCATCATGTCGGCCGCGCCACGCGAGCGGCACGTCTTCGAGATGCCGCGCACCGCGACCGCAGGCGATGCGAACACGCTGCTGCCGGCATCTTGGGGCGCAGGCGATGCGGCATGTCGGAGTGCGGGTGATTCACCTGCGCGCACACCCAGCGCCGCAGCTGCTTCAATCTTCGTCGAGCAGCAGTGCACGGTATCGATCAACGCAGCGCACTTCGCGCTCAGCGGCAGCGGCAATGTCGTCGAACAGTGGCATGTGCTGGCCGACCTAGGCATCTCCGGTTCGTCGGTGGTCTTCGGCGAACCGGGCCGCACCTCGCCCTTTGGCCCGATCATGACCGCGACCTCGGCGCAAGGCATGCTCACGATAAAGGGCGGCCCATCGCCCTGGCTGGAGTACGACTTCGCCACCACGACCGCCGGCCCAGCGACACTCGCGCTGCATCTGCTCCCGACGTTCCCGATCGATTCAGACCACAAGCTGCGCTACGCCGTCGCGCTGGACGACGGAGCGCCGATGGAGCGCGACATGAGCGGCAGTTCCGGTAGCAAAGCCACAGGCGCGGGCGATGGGCCCAGCGGCGCGGACTGGCCGCAGAATGTGCTGCGCAACTCGGCCATCGACACCCTTGCGCTGGGCGCGCTGACGGCGGGCAAGCACACGCTGCGGCTGCTCTACCGCGACCCCGGCGTCGTCTTTGAACACATCGTGATCACTTTCCCCGGCGCGCCGCCCGCATATCCCGTTCCGCCTGAAACGCGATAAGCGTGTTCAGTCGCCGAGCGTCGCCAACATCTGCGCGACGGTGTGGCCTGAGAGCGGATCGACCATCGCGGGCCCGATCTCCGCCAGCGGCTCCAGCACAAAGCGGCGCTCCGCCATTGCCGGATGCGGCAGCGTCAGCTCCGGTGTTGCCAGCACAACATCGTCCATCAACAACAGGTCGAGATCGAGGATGCGCGGCCCTTTGACGACTGCGGTTGTGCGGTCGCGGCCCATCGCCCGCTCGATCGCCAGCAGCGCGCGCATCAGCTCCAGCGGCTCAAGTTCTGTCTCCAGTAACAACGCCGCGTTCAGAAAATCCGGCTGATCGATGAAACCCACCGGCGCAGTCGAGTAAAACGAAGAGACGGCGCGCACCTGGCCCAGCCCGCGGACGCGCTTCACAGCCTCGTGCAGATTGGCCGCGCAATCACCGGCTGGCGAGGCAAGGTTCGAGCCCAGAGCGATGGCTGCCAGGCGCGTCATGCCGCCACCCCGCCGTCTGTCGTTCCGCCCAGCCGCTTCTCGTAACAAACAAAGCGCAGCCCGGGACGGAAGCTCAGGCCGATCTCGCCCACCAGCGTGTAGCCGAGTTTGGGAAACAGCCGCTGCGTCGCAGGATTCTGGGTATTGGTGTCCACGCGAAGCACCTCAATCCCGCCCGCCCGCGCGACCTTTTCAGCCTGCAGCATCAGCGCTCCGGCTAGCCCTGCGCCGCGGTGTTCGGGATCCACCGCCAACCGGTGAACCACAATGGCCGGTTCGTCGACGTCCCAGCCAGCCTGCGCGTACTCCGGCTCCTGGTCGCGCGTGATTGCCGCCACCGCGGCCGCGACGCCCTCCAACTCTGCCACCCACAACTGGCCCATTTCAATGTCACGCTCGAAGACCTGGCGGTTTGGATACGTCTCGTCCCACTGCAGGTTACCGTCCGCGCGCATCAGCGGAACGGCGCGCCCCAGCAGCGCCAGCAGGGCGGGCACATCGCTTATATTGGCAGGACGGATCAGCACACTCCCACCATAGAGCTTCAGGCGTGGACAGGCAAAGCAGACGGGACCAGATCCGAAGCTATCGCAGTTGGCTGCTGCCGTTCGTCGAAGCCATGGGCCAGCTCCCAGGCCGAGCGGTCGCGCATCAGCCGCTGCACCAGCGCCGTGTGCATGGCGTGGCCGGCGCGCTCGGCGATGACGCGGCCCTGAATACGCCGCCCCGCCAGCGCGAGATCGCCGATCAGGTCCAGCACCTTGTGGCGCACGAACTCGTCGGGGAAACGCAGCGGCCCGTTTTGCACGCCGTCCTTCGTGAGAATGATCGCGCACTCGGGCGACGCGCCGCGGATCAGGCCCATGTCGCGCAGCTTGGGCTCGTCTTCGCGGAATCCGAACGTGCGTGCCGGGGCGATCTGGCTGGCGTAGTCGCCGGTTTCCAGGTCGGTCGAGAGCTGCTCACAGCCGATGGGCGGCGGGAAGTCGATGATGTAGTCGATACCGTAGCCGGAGCCGGGATAGACGCCGATGAACTTGCTTCCGTCGCGTACCTCGACCTGCCTGAGGATGCGGATGTACTCGCGGCGGCGGCGCTGCTGCTTCAATCCGACCGCCTGGAACGCCTCGACATACGGCAAGGCGCTCCCGTCGAGGATCGGCAGTTCGAGATTGTCCACTTCGACGATCACGTTATCGACGCCGAAGCCGATCAGCGCCGAGAGCAGGTGCTCGGTGGTCGAGATCAGCACGGACTGGCGCATCAGGCTGGTGGCGTAGCTGACCTTGGCGACGTTGCGGCCGTTGGCGGGAATCTCGAAGTTGTCGAGATCAGTCCGGCGGAAGACGATGCCCGAGCCGGCGGGCGCTGCCACCAGCCGCATCGAGACCTCGGCGCCCGAGTGCAGGCCGATGCCGCGAAACTCAATGTCGGACCGGATTGTCTGCTCAGGATGAGCGTTCTGGGTCAAGGACGGGTGCTCCAGCAATTTCCACAGCCAAGATTACATCTGAATTCAAACTCCTGAGTGTGGCAAATTTACCACACTCCGACCACACAAAACCTCATGCTTTTCTGACGCCGCGCCACCGCCGCGCCGCTTGCGATACCATTCAAATCACAGAAGATGAGCGATACCAAAGCATTGCGGCAGGCCGTGGAAACGCAGGCGGACGGGTTGGTCCGGATGCTGCGCGCGCTGGCCGAGACCGAGTCGCCCAGCGACGACAAGGACGCGGTCGATGCGGCGGTCCGGTTGACGGCGGGCTTTGCAAAGGCCTCCGGTGGTCGCGTCAAATTGCACAAACAGAAGTACTTCGGCGATATTCTAGAGCTGCGATTCGGCCCGGCACGCAGCAACCGCAAGCCCGTTCTGTTGCTTGGCCACCTGGACACCGTCTGGCCGCTGGGAACGCTGAAGACGATGCCCTGGCGCGAGACCGGAGGTCGGTTTTACGGCCCCGGCGTGCTGGATATGAAGGCCGGCATAGCAATGGCGCTGGCGGCAATCCGCGCGCTGGCGCAGGTGGGGCGGGGCGTAGGACAAAATCTGCCCCGCCCGGTCACGCTGCTTCTCAACTCGGACGAGGAGGTAGGCAGCCACGTTTCGCGGCCGATTACGGAGCGGCTGGCACTGGCCTCGTCCGCGGTCTTAGTGCTGGAGCCGGCGCAGGGCCTGGCCTGTAAGACCGCGCGCAAGGGCGTCGGCGACTACCACCTGCACATCACTGGCGTGGCCGCGCACAGCGGCGTCGACTTCGAGCGGGGACATTCGGCGATTTTGGAGCTTGCCCGGCTGCTGCAGACGGTCGCGGGATTCACCGATCTGCGCATCGGGCGCACAGTGAATCCGGGAGTGATCTCCGGCGGCACGCGGTCGAATGTCATCGCCGAACACGCGTATGCAGACGTCGACGTGCGCATCGCGAAGGCGAGCGATGCCGCCAAGGTAGCTAAGCTGTTTCGCAGTCTGCGCTGCGTCGATCCGGCGTGCAAACTGGAGATTACCGGCGGGCTCAACCGTCCGCCGATGGAGCGCAAGCCCGGCACGGTGGCGCTCTATAAGCAGGCGCGCAAACTCGCGGCGGAACTTGGTTTCACGCTGGATGAAGCCGCAACCGGCGGCGGCTCCGACGGCAACTTTACCGCAGCGCTGGGCGTGCCCACGCTGGACGGCCTCGGCGCGGTCGGTGAAGGCGCCCACGCGGCGCACGAGTCCGTGGTGATCGAACACCTGGTTCCGCGCACAGCTCTACTGGCTGCATTGCTGGCCAGCCTGTAGCCCACTTTCCTCAGGGTCAGAAGAATTTTCTTGCGCTACAGTGTACTACGTGTAATAGTACACGTGTGATCCCTTTTCGCGTCCAATTCCGCGCCGGTATTTCGCTCTTCGAGCAGATCGTCTACGCCGCGAAAAAGGCGATGGTCTCCGGCCAGATGCGCCCGGGCGATTCGTTTCCTTCGGTGCGCGCGCTCAGCAAGGAGCTCAAGATCAATCCCAACACGGCGCATAAGATCGTCGCCCACCTGGTCAGCGAGGGTCTGCTGGAGACGCGGCCGGGCATCGGCACGGTGGTCGCGACGCTGCCCGATTCCACCCGCAAGGAACGCACGCAACTCCTCGGCCACGAGATCGAAGAACTGGTGGTTGAGGCCAAGCGGCTCGGCATCGGCCGCGAAGAGATGCTCGCCGCGATCGCCGAACACTGGCAGCGCTTGAGTAGCAGAGACCCGCAGGCCGCAGGCAAGCCCGCAGAGGAAGGACGCAAAGACCGATGAGTCCTACGATCCATACGCAAAACCTCACCAAGAGATTTGGCCGAACCGAGGTGCTCCGCGGCATTGATCTCGCCGTGCCCGAGGGCGCGATCTATGCGCTGATGGGCACCAACGGCGCGGGCAAGACGACCATGATCAAGGTGTTGATGAACATCCTTCGTCCTTCGGCCGGCAATGCGCAAGTGCTTGGCGTTGCCTCGCAAGACCTCGCGGGTCTGGCTTTCAATCGCATCGGCTACGTCTCGGAGAATCAGGAGATGCCCGACTCGATGACGGTAGGCACGCTGCTCGATTACATGCGGCCTTTCTATCCCCGGTGGGATCGGAATCTCGAGCAGCAACTTGTTCGTCAGTTCGATCTGCCGCTGGATCGCAAGCTGAAGCACCTCTCGCGCGGCATGAAGATGAAGGCGGCATTCGCCAGTTCGCTCGCCTACCGGCCTTCGCTGATGGTGCTGGACGAGCCATTTACCGGGCTCGATCCGCTGGTGCGCGACGAGCTGATCGAAGGCCTGCTCGAACGCGCGCCGGAAACCACAATCTTTCTCTCCTCGCACGACCTCGCCGAGATTGAGAGCTTCGCCAGTCACGTCGGCTTCCTCGAGAACGGCCGCATGCTCTTCTCCGACGAGATGTCCGTGCTCAGCGAACGCTTCCGCGAGGTGAGCATCACACTCGACGCGCCCACCCCGCTGCCGCCAGACCTGCCGCCCGCGTGGCTGCTGCCGGAGACCGCCGACTGCGTCGCACACTTCATCGCCAGCGACTATCGCGCAGGAGAGACGGAGCGCGAGATCGCAACGGCCTTCCCCAGCGCACGCGCCGTCGAGGCGGAGCCCATGTCGCTCCGGGCGATCTTCCTTGCCATCGCAAAATCTGCCCGTACCAGCGGAACGCAGCGCAGCAACATACTTCAGACGCCAACATCCGGCAGAAGGCACGACGCATGAATCAGACTCTGCATATTTTCAAGAAAGACACCCGGCGCTTCTGGCCAGAGATCCTTGTATCCAGCGTGATTATTTTCGCATACGTCTGGATGTACCCGGATAAGTGGAGGGTCTACCACGATCAATCGCTCATGTTACGCATGCAGGAGTTCGTGACGATTCTTGGCCTGCTCGTACCGGTGGGTTGGTGGCTGCTGACGGCGCGCGTCGTGCATGCCGAGACGTTGGTGGGCGATGAACAGTTCTGGATCACGCGGCCCTATAAGTGGCAGGAACTGCTGGCGGCGAAGGTGTTGTTTGTTGCGGTGTGGCTGGGCGGCCCATACCTGCTGGCGCAGTCGTGGCTGCTGACGGTAGCCGGATTTCATCCGCTCTTATATATCTCCGGACTGCTCTCTGGCCTGTGTGTGGTAGTGGTATTGTTTGCGTTGCCGATACTCGCTGTGGCCGCGGTGACCTCGACCTTTGCGCGCCTGACGCTGACAACGCTGGGCGGCTTCGTCGTCTTCCTCGGATTTACGTTCTGGTCGAATATTCCGCGGGGCTATACGCCGTCTCATCCATATTCCAATAAAGCTTTGCCTGTGTTGCTGATCGTCGGCTGTGTGACCGCGATTGTGCTG
>Ga0302278_10005216_pt1 | contig 12987 bp, 6 predicted proteins | sample III_Bog_N3_2_FD_194543 | JGI IMG/M metagenome (GOLD analysis project Ga0302278, IMG submission 194543) | Peat permafrost microbial communities from Stordalen Mire near Abisko, Sweden - III_Bog_N3_2 | ecosystem: Environmental > Terrestrial > Soil > Wetlands > Peat | place: Sweden: Abisko... | reverse complement strand
ATCCTTGCCGCGATGTTGTTCTCCATCGGCATCGCCGCGTTCCTCATCAAGCGCAATGTGATTACGATCTTCATCTCGATTGAGCTGATGCTGAACGCCGTCAACCTGACCTTCGTTGCCTTCGCCCACCTGTGGCATCAGGTCGCCGGACAGATCTTCGTATTCTTTGTGATGGTCGTTGCCGCCGCAGAGGCTGCGGTCGGACTCGCCATCATCATCTCCATCTTCCGCAGCCGCCAGACGCTGAACGTCGACGAGATTGACCTGATGAAACTATGAACCCAATGCCCACAAGTTATATCTGGTTCATTCCGCTGCTTCCCTTCTCCGGCTTTCTGATCAACGGAATGCTGGGCCGTAAGCTGCCACGGGCTGCCGTCAGCGCCGTTGCGCTGCTCTTCACCGCTCTGCCCGCCGCGCTGGTTGCGTGGCTGTGGGCGACGATGTGCTCCGCAGGCGCATCGGGCGTGATCCAGACCATCAGCCGCCCGTGGATTGCCATCACGGACTTTACGGTGGACTTCACCCTCACGGTCGATCACCTCACGCTGATCATGCTCACCGTCGTCACCGGAGTAGGCTTTCTCATCCACATCTACTCGGTCGGCTACATGGCGCACGAGGAGGGCTACTGGCGCTTCTTCGCCTATCTGAATCTCTTCATGTTCTTCATGTCGGTGCTGGTTCTGGCCGCCAACTTCCTGCTGCTCTTTGTCGGCTGGGAGGGTGTCGGACTAGCTTCATACCTGCTGATCGGCTTCTACTTCAAGAAGAAATCTGCGGCAGATGCGGGTAAAAAAGCCTTCATCGTCAACCGCATCGGCGACTTCGGCTTCCTGCTCGCAATGTTTCTGCTGATCGTTCACTTTGGCAGCTTGAGCTTCTCGCAGGTCTTTGACACCATCGCACAGCATCCCGGATGGCAGGCGCAGGGCGCGCACTTCCTGCCCGCGATATGCCTTCTCCTGGTTCTCGGCGCAGCGGGCAAGTCGGCGCAGATTCCGCTCTACATCTGGCTTCCCGATGCGATGGAAGGCCCCACGCCGGTCTCCGCACTGATCCACGCCGCGACCATGGTGACGGCGGGCGTCTACATGGTTGCGCGCTGCCACGTTCTCTTCAACAGCTCTCCGCTGGCGCTCTCGGTCGTCGCCATCATCGGCGCGACTACGGCGATCTTTGCCGCGTCCATCGGCATGGTGCAGCACGACATCAAGCGCGTTCTGGCCTACTCCACCATCTCGCAGCTCGGCTACATGTTTCTGGCCTGCGGTGTGGGAGCTTATGCCGCTGGCATCTTTCATCTGCTGACCCACGCCTTCTTCAAGGCTCTCCTCTTCCTCGCCGCTGGATCGGTGATTCACGCCCTCTCCGGCGAGCAGGATATGCGCAAGATGGGCGGCCTACGCACTCGCACTCCCATTACTTTCTGGACGATGAGCGCGGGAGTCTTCGCCATCGCCGGCATTCCTCCCTTCGCTGGCTTCTTCTCCAAGGACGAGATTCTCTACCGCACCTTCACTTCGCCGAACCCACTGCACATCGCTTTGTGGTGGGTCGGTCTCCTCACCGCAGGCATGACCTCGTTCTACATGTTCCGCCTCTGGTTCAAGACTTTCTTCGGCGAGTCGCGCTTTGAGCACAGCGACGACCAGCACAGCGTTCACGAGTCGTCGTGGATCATGCTGCTTCCTCTTGTGATTCTCGCGATTCTCTCGGTGGTTGGCGGATGGGTCGGCATCCCCGCAGTGCTCGGCGGCAACAATGTTTTTGAGCGCTTCCTTGATCCCGTCTTCGCAACCCCCGCCGCCGAGGCCGTTGTATCGACCACGAGCCACGGACTCGAACTCGCTCTTGCTGCGATCTCTGTTCTCGTCGCAGCCCTCGGCTTCTTTGTCGCATACGTCTTCTACTACAAGAAGCCGGGCACAGCCAACGCCATCGCGGAACGCAACCGCCCCGCCTACGCGATTCTCAGCAACAAGTACTGGGTCGATGAGTTCTACAACATCTACCTGGTGACTCCCCTGCTGATGTTCACACGCGGCGTTATGGAACTCATCTTTGAACGCGGTGTCGTCAATGGCTCGGGCCGTGCAGCGGGAACGACGGTTCGCGGATTCGCCTGGCTTACTCGCTCCCAGATCTCCGGCAACATTCGCTCCTACGCTGGATGGCTCGCCATCGGTGCCGCCGTGGTAATGGCGGTAATGGTCTTCGGCAGCTCGCTATGGGCACACCTATGAGGAAACGATGAACATCGACCACATCATTCTGACCCTCATCGTCTTCGTCCCGCTGGCGGGAGCGCTGCTTCTGGCGCTGCTGCCGGATCGCGGCAAGACCATGCAGTGGGCCGCTCTCGCCGTCACTCTCTTCACTTTTCTGCTGACGCTGCATCTGCCGTTTCACTACTCCTACGCGAATCCGTCGGGCGTCTTCCAGTTTGAGCAGAACCTGCCTTGGATCGCCTCACCCGTCATTCGCTATCACCTCGGCGTCGACGGTCTCTCGATGTGGCTGATGGTGTTGACCGGCCTGCTTGCTCCGCTCGGAGTGCTGATCTCCTGGCGCGCCATCGATAGTCGCAAGAAGCTCTTCTACATTCTCTTCCTGCTACAGCAGGTCGCGATGATGGGCATCTTCGTCTCGCTCGACCTCTTCCTCTACTACGCCTTCTGGGAGATGTCGCTGATCCCGATGGCGATCCTGATCTCCACCTTCGGACGCACCAAGCGGCGCCATATCGCCGCGATCAAGTACTTCCTCTACGCCTTCATTCCCTCGGCGCTGCTTCTGGTTGCGATGCTGTGGGTCTACGCGAAGACCGGAACCTTCGACCTGCCAAAGCTGGCCACGCTCGCCGCGCAACATGCAATCTCGCCCAGTTCCGCTGCACTGTGGATCGCCTCGCTCGGCTTCCTGCTCGCCTTCTCCGTAAAAATTCCTGTCTTCCCGCTGCATGGATGGCTGGTGGATGCAATCTGTGAAGCTCCGACGGCAGCCGTCATGGTGCTTGCGGGCAAGACCGCTCTCTACTCCATCCTGCGCTTCTCGTTCGCGATCTTCCCCGAGCAGTCCCACCGCATTGCACCCCTGATGATCGTGCTTGCGGTCATCGGCATCGTCTACGGATCGCTGCTCGCTCTGGTGCAGAACGACCTCAAGAAACTCGCCGCATATTCTACGCTCGGTCACCTCAGCTTCATTACGCTGGGAATTTTTACCTTTACCGTTGCGGGCCTCGACGGCGGTATCTACCAGATTTTGAACCACGGCATCTCCGGCGGTGCGTTCTTCATGCTGCTGGGCCTGCTCTACGAGCGCTATGGAACCTACGACATCCGCGAGTACGGCGGTCTGGCGCAAAAACTGCCGTGGATCGTCACTCTTTACGCCATTACCACGCTCTCGATCATCGGCCTGCCTATGCTGAACAGCTTCGTCGGAGAATTCCTGATCCTCTCCGGCTCCATGCAATCGCCCTTCGCGCATCGGCACATCCTGACGGCACTCGCAACCACCGGCGTGATTCTCAGCGCAGCTTACATGATGCGAATGCTACAGCGCGTCTTCTACTGCGATCTTGGCTCCAAACCGCAGGCCATCGCGGGCTGGGATCTTGACACCCGCGAACATCTCGCGCTCTGGCCTCTGGTCGTGCTCTTCCTCGCTATGGGCCTCGCACCCTCTCTCTGGACTCGCTCCATCGACACTTATGGCACGGCGGTGAATGCGGCAATTCTCTCCCCTGCCGCGCCTACGTCCATACAAGTCACATCATTACAAACGACCGCAGGAGGCGCGCGCTAATGAATTTTCACACCTCCATAATTGCGCTTCTGCCCGAATACGTTCTCACCCTGACCGGCGTTCTCATCATGCTCGTTGAGGCCGTTCTCAAGCCCGGAACGAGCCGCAAGCCGCTCGGCTGGCTGGCCATTGCGGGCACTACGGCAGCCGGTTTTATCAGCTACTATCAGCTTCGCCTCGGCACACTCACCGCCTTCAGCGGCAGCATTCAGGTCGATGCCTTCAGCGTATTCTTTCATCTGCTGATCGCGGCGGTCGTCCTGGCGACGCTGCTCGGCTCACTCGACTACTTCGAGGGCCACGTCAACCTTGCTGGCGAGTATTTCGCTCTGGTTCTGTTCGGAGCTGTCGGCATGATGCTGATGACCTGCTCGGTCGAACTGCTGATGGTCTTCATCGGTCTGGAGATCTCTTCGATTTCGACTTACATTCTGGCTGGCTTCCGCAAGGGCCAGGGAACGGCGGTCGAGTCCTCCATCAAATACTTCCTGCTCGGCTCCTTCGCCACGGCCTTCTTTCTCTATGGCATTGCACTGGCCTACGGAGCTACCGGATCGACCGCGATCGCTGCGATCGCTCACGGCCTTGCCACCAGCGCGACTCCGCACATGGCCTTTCTTGCGCTGGGCATGATGATCGTCGGCCTCGGCTTCAAGGTCTCCGCCGCGCCCTTCCATGTCTGGACGCCGGACGTCTATCAGGGAGCGCCCGCACCGGTCGTTGGAATGATGTCAACCGCACCCAAGGCCGCTGCGTTTGCGGTTTTGCTGCGCATCACCTTCTCCGGCTTCCCGCTGATGGAGCATCGCTGGTCGATGCTGATCTGGGGTCTGGCCGCGCTGTCGATGACCATCGGCAATCTTGGCGCGCTCAAGCAGAACGACGTCAAGCGTCTGCTTGCCTACTCCAGCATCGCCCATGCGGGCTACCTGCTGGTTGCCTTCACCGCGTTTCCAGCGGCTGGCATCTCCGCTGCCTGCTTCTACACCGCCGCCTACGCAGCCATGAACGTCGGAGCCTTCGCGGTCGTCACTCAGGTCGGCGGCTACAACGAGAGCCTGCGCACGATTGAAGACTATAGAAGTCTGGCTCTGCGTCGCCCCGTTCTCGCCGCGCTGCTCGCCTTCTTCCTGCTCTCGCTGATCGGGATTCCCTTCACCGGCGGCTTCTTCGGCAAGTTCTACGTCTTCAACGCAGCGCTACAGTCTGGACACGTCTGGATCGTCATCATCGGCCTGCTCAACAGCGGTGTGGCCTGCTTCTATTATCTGCGACTGCTAGCTTCGGTCTATGCCAAGCCGGAAGAGTCCACCGAAGCTCTTGCTTCCGCCGCCGGATCAAGCACTGTTGACCTGACCGCGTCGCTCGACTCAACCAGCGCAGTTGCCATCAGCGTTCCGGCAGGAATTGCTCTCGCGCTTGCTGCTGCGGCTGTGCTGATGCTTGGCATTCTTCCCAACCACGTTCTTCATCTGGCCAACTTCGCTAGCGCCAGCCTTCGCTAACAGCCCGTGGTGAAGGTTCAGTTTTGAAAGGGCATAGCTTCAGCTGTGCCGTAACTATGGCAAAATCAACGTGGACGTTAGCCCCTGAGGGAAGTTTTCAAGTAGTCTGGACTTTCACCACGGACCGCTAAGTCTCCCGCGCGTTTATGGCAGTAGGGCGGCGAGGTTGAGCAGTGGTGCGCCGGGAATGCCGCGTGTAGCGGTGGCCGAGGAGCGCAGGGCGGCGATGATCTGCTCAGGAGTCCAGGTCGGATTGGCAGCGCGCAATAGGGCTGCGGCTCCAGCGACGAGCGGGGCCGAAGCGCTGGTTCCAATGGCTTGAACATACTGGGTGTGGCCAAGGTCGAAGCAACCGAAGCTGTGCGCGCCGTCCGTGGGCAACCCGTCGGACGTGTTGGCAAGGCCGTTCGAGCAGGCTCCGCGCACCCATCCGCTGACTCCGCTCTCTGAATTCGAGGAGAGGCTGTCGGGGTAGCTTCCGCCGGGTGCAGCGATGGCATTGAGCGTCGCACCGTAGTTGCTGTAGTAGGGCAAGGTAACAGGGCCGGGGGCGCAGGTTGCTCCGTAGATAAGATTCTCAGCGCAGGCTGGATTGGTGGAGGCGACGACCGCCAGAACGCTGCGTGACTGTGCGGGGAGTTCGACGTAGCGGGGATTGCTCAGGTTAACGCCATCGTTTCCAGCCGAAGCGATGACGACGGCTCCGGCCTGATCTGCGGCGTAGGTAACGCGGTCGAAGGTAGCCTGTAGGCCCGCTCCTTCGCCGGTCTCCAGATCTACCAGCGTTCCCAGCGAGAGGCTGATGATGCTGGCGTGCTGCGCGATGGCGTCCTCAATACCCTGAATGACCCAACTCATCATGCCGCTGGCCTGTCCGGTCTTGCATTGCGTGGCGATGTCGGTCGCCGTGCTGGAGGGATCGGGCAAGCGTTCCAGAACTTTGATGTTGAGGATTGTGGCTGCGGGAGCAACGCCGACGAGCAGTCCGGTGCCCGATCCCATGGCGGCGGCGGCCAGCGATGCGGTCCATGTGCCGTGTCCCTGCTGATCCTGCGCTGTTCCATCGTCGCAGGCGCTGGGCAGGCCGGTGATGGGAGTCTGATCGATCTCGGAGAGATTCAAGGCGAGGTTGGGAGCGATGTCCGGGTGGTTGGCATCGACGCCGCTGTCCAGAATTGCGATGCGAACTCCCGCGCCCATTGTGGTGTTCCATGGGCCGTGGGATGGGCCTCCACTGATGCCAGCGCCGTATCCGCCCGACTGCAAAACCGCCCAGTTCTGCGGAGTGGAGGTGTAGTAGGTATCGTAGGGAGCCACGGACTGAACCGGCTGCGTGGGCGTGGTCGGAGTGCTGGGCGGAGTGCCGACGGTGACGCCGATGGTTGCAGGAAGGATCGCGCGCAGGATCAGCGAGTGCGCCGAGAGGATGCGATCATGGATGACGTACTCGACGTTTGGATCGGCGCGCAGGGCGGCGATTGTCGCTGTCTCGTCGCTGGCCGAGGAGGCGTCAAGAACGGCGATGCCGAAGCTCTGATTGCGGCGAACGATGCGGGCTCCGGCAGTCAGGACGCGAGATTCGACGTTGCTGGGGATGATGTTGTTGCGGTAGGCGATGAGATAGCGATGGGGAACGGCGGCTCCAACGGGACTGGGAAGTTGTTGGGCTCGCGCGCGCAGAGCAGCGGTCAGAATGAGGCCCGCAAAGAGCAGTCCAGCGAGAGCTATGAGCTTACGCAGAATTGAGAGCCGCCGCATGGTTCTAAGTGCGGGCTTGGAGGCGACGGATTGGATTGAGGAGAAGATAGTACACCTCGGCGACTCTGCCCTGCGTGGGAGCTTCGTTGATGAATGCATCGGCAGGTTGACGAGCGCTGACTAGCCTGTAGCGGATCGAAACGTTACGTTCGTACTGTTACGGCAAACAAGTTGATCCGGGAAGATCTGAATAAGTTTTGAAAGTTCCATCGTGGGTTATGAGCGAATCCATGCGTTCGCGTTTACCATGAGGGAGCAGATTGGCCGCAGCTTCAGACGAGTTGAATCTTACCGAGGCACAGAGGAAGAATGGAATTTGGCAAGGATTGGTCGCGACGGCGTTTTCTGGCCGTATCCAGCGCGGCGGCGGCGCAGGCCGCAGTCGGCCTCAACGGGCTTGGTCAGACGACCGGCGCGGCCCCAGCGTCCGAGCAAGGAACCGCGCGCATTCTGCCTCCGCCGGAGGTGATCTCTGCCAGCATTCAGCCGCTGATGAAGGGTCACACCGCGCGACCGCTGCGCTACCATCCAGACCACGGCGACTTCGTCATCCGCAACGGCGGCGAGTACTTCAATCGCCCGCTGTACGCGCCCTGCTCCACCGAACACTCTGCAGACTTCCGCGTGGACGCGAGCGATGTGCCCGAGTTCTCGCTCTATCTGCCCGGCCACGGAGGAAACCTCAAGCTCGGCTTCATCGCTGGCAACGCGGCGGGCAGTAAGGGGGCAGCGTCGAAGTGGGCCGCACAGGCCGACGAGGTCATCGCGCGTTATCGCCCCGGCCGCATGATCTACGAGATCCGCGACTCCATTCTAGGCAGTGGGGTCATCCGCGCCGAACTACTTACCGCAGCCGAGGGTGCCGGACTGATTTTGAAGGTTGAGGGCACCAATCTTCCCGCAGGCACACGTCTTGCCTGGGCCTTTGGCGGAGTCAGCGGACGCAAGGGCCGTCGCAACGGCGACATCGGCTGCGAGGTCCAGCCCGTCAGCCAGTTCTTCCAACTCCGCCCCGAAGAGTGCGAGGGAAATACTTACATCAGTGCTATTTATGGTGAGGCCTACGACTACGTCCAAAACAGACTCGATGTAAGCAAGCGAATGGCAAGTCATCTTGTCAGCACAACGTGCGATCTATTGCTTACATTCCCGCCGAACTCGTGGCTACGTGAGGACGAGTTTGCTGCGTGGAATGCACCGCCGGCAGTTGGAGATGCTTTTGGAGTTAAAGCTAAGCAGGCCGTTCTTACGGGCTCTGCTGAACTTCAAGACACTCCGCTCTTTGTCACAATTGATCGAATCGAAAGAGCTGCAACAGAAAATCAGATCCCTGCGCGACCGGAAGCAAGCGGCAGTAGTCTGGGTCTCGATCCCGCTCCATTCTTCGCATCTCGCAGCGCGCAGGTCAAAGCACTGGCCGCGACGCTGACGATCGATACGCCCGACGAGTACATCAACGCCGTTGGTACCGCGCTGGCCATCGCCGCAGAGACGCTTTGGGATGCGCGGCAGCAGTGCGTTCTGCACGGCGGCGTAGCATGGCGCGTGGCGTTGGCCGGATGGCGCGGGCCCTATGTGCTTGACTCGCTGGGCCAGCACGACCGCGCGCAGCAACACATTCGCCACTGGCTGAAGAAGCAGAACGCAGCGGCCATCACCACCGGCGCTTCGGCCACAGGGCAGGTTACCGGGCCGTGGGATCCTGCGCCCAACATCCATCGCACACGCAAGGAGTCCTTGCTGCACTCGAACGGCGACCTTTCGGGCAATCACTACGACATGAATCTGGTCTTCATCGACATGATGCTGCGTCATCTGATGTGGACCGGAGACCTCGCCTTTGCCCGCGAGGTCTGGCCTGCGTTGCAGCGGCATCTCGCCTGGGAGCGACGCCTCTTTCGCCGCACCTACACCACGTCCGACGGCAAGACGCTGCCGCTCTACGAGGCCTACGCCGCCATCTGGGCGAGCGACAACCTCCAGTACAACGGCGGCGGCGCGATGCACTCATCGGCCTACAACCTCTTCGCCCTGCGTACGGCGGCCCGGCTCGCCCGACTGCTCGGCGAAGACCCCTCGACGTACGAGTCCGAGGCCGCGCTGCTCGATGAAGGCATCCAGCGACTTCTCTGGCTGCCTGCGCAGGGAGCCTTCGCCGAGTCCAAAGACCTGCTCGGCCCGCAGATCGTCTACAGCAATCCGGCACTGTGGACGATCTATCACACCATCGACAGCGAGGCCGCAACGCCGCGTCAGGCATGGCAGATCTGCGCCGAACGGCTCCACACGCTGCGACCCGTTCCCATCCACGGCGAGGACCTTCTGGATGAGAACCTCTACATGCTCTCCTGCACGGACTGGCTGCCGTATATGTGGTCGCTCAACCTACTGCTCCTCGCCGAGAACGCGCATATGGCCCTCGCGCTGTGGCAAGCGGGAATGAGCGACGAGGCCTACCGTATCCTGAAGGGCAGTCTGCTGGACTCAATGTTCATGGGCCTCTGCCCCGGCGACTTCCACATGACCTCGGCGCTCGACCCGCACCGGCAGGAGGCGCAGCGCGACTTCGCCGACCCCATCGGCATCACCGCGCGCGCCCTCGTCGAAGGCCTCTTCGGCATCCAGCCCGACCTCATCGCCAACTGCATACGCATCATACGGCCCAGCGCTGTCGGGAATCGCGTCTCCCTTCACCACAAAGACTTCGACTTTAAGCGAACCGTGCGTAGCGGACCCGCAACCATCGGGACAGGCCCTGTCTTTGCGGAGGTCTACGAGTTCACCAGCCGATTGCCCAAGGTCGTCCCGGTTACGCTGATCCTATCCACGGCACAGGGCACCACAACTCTGCCTAAAGTCTTTTGCAACGGCTCACCGGTCCAGTGCACATTCGACCCCGAAGCCGTCGGTACGCCGCAAGTCGTCATCCAACTCCCAGCGCAGCGAACATACAACATCAGCGTGGAATCTAAGTATGGCGATGGCGACGAGAACATGACGTGGGATAACCTCCATGAACTCCCAAACACCTATCGCATTGGCGATTCCATCGTCCTCCCCAAAGGCGTCACCCTCGCACAGATCGACGACCCGCAACACGCGCTCACCGCTGGCCACGTCACATCCCCCGGCTTCCACACCGTCTTCGCTAATATTCACGACGGCGAATGCCGCTGGACCTTCCCCATCTCCTTCAACGCCAAGCCCGCCGAGCCCGCCTTCGCGCCCATTCCCCTGCTGACCGCGGGCGCGTACGCCGAGCCGCTCGACCTTACTTCCCTGCTGAAGGATCAGCTCAACGAGATCTTTACCCGTGTCTACGCCGAGCCGCGTTCGCCCTACTGCTCGCTCGCCATCGCCGACAACCTGCTCGGGGGCTGGGCCAATCCCGACAATCGCGCCATCATTGACGACGCGGGTCTACGCGCTTCGGGGGGGCTTCTGAAGACGCCGCTCGGAGTTCCCTTCCTCACTCCTGCGGGCCGTACGCCCAACTGCCTCTTCCTCTCCTACTGGAAGCAGGACGCGCCCTCGGCACGACTCCCTCTCACTGGTCGCGCCAGCGGGATCTATCTTCTGCTCGCCGGAACCACTCTGCCGCAGTGCAGCCGCATGACCCACGCTACGGTCGCAGTGAACTACGCCGATGGCAGTTCGTCGAAGCTCGCTCTGCGCAATCCCGAGACGTGGTGGCCCATCGAGCAGGACTACATGCTGGACGACTACCTCTTTGTCAACGATGCTCCACTGCCTCCGCGCGTCGATCTGCGCACCGGCGAGACGCGTCTGCTCGACCCCGTCGCCTTCCACGGCAAGGGCCGCGCCGTTCCGGGCGGAGCTGCGACGATTCTGCATCTGCCGCTCGACTCGCACAAGACTCTAGCCTCGCTTGAGATCCAGACAGATCTCTATGGAATTGTCGTCGCGCTATTGGCTGCAACCCTTATCCGCGCGGAGTAGAGCATTTTAGGAATGGCTATAGACCAATTTGTTTGTCATTCCGCAGCGAAGCGGAGGAATCTGCTTTTCCTTCGCGCCTCGCACTCTACACTATGACTGAAAACGCTCTAATAAATACGGAGCGAAGTGATCTTCTCACCTCGCTCCGTCTCATTTACATCTTCTATCTCGATTGATTATTTCTTGCTCTGCCCTGTCTGGTTCAGCTTAATAACCTCGCTGCCTGCCAGCAGGAATCCGCCGACGCCGTAGTTGTAGCTGGCCGAAGGCTTGTAGGTCGAGGGCTGCGCTCCGGTCTGCTGGATGTCTCCCAGCCGTCCGTCCGCGTAGACGTGCTTGAGGATTCCCGCCCACGCCTTGCTAATCACCGGCAGGTAGGTTGTGCGGTCGAGAATGCCGTTGTTAACTCCCCAGGCCATGCCGTAGACCATCAGCGCCGAGCCGGAGATCTCCGGCTGATCGTAGGACTTAGGATCAAGCAGGCCGGGACGCCACAGCCCATCCGGCCCCTGAATCTTCTTCACCGCTGCGGCCATCTCCTGCAACTGCGTGACGTACTTCGCGCGGGCTGCATCGTCCTTGGGTAGATACTCCAGCGTGCGCACCAGCCCGCCCATCACCCAGCCTTCGCCACGCGACCAGAAGACCTTCTGCCCGTTCTTCTCGGTCTTTCCGATGAAGCTCGCATCGCGCGCGTAGAGATGTTCCTGCGGATCGTAGAGCGACTGCGAGGTCTTGGCCCACTCCTCGTCGAGGTAAGTGAGGTACTTGCGATCGCCGGTTGCTGCGTACATCCGCGCCCAGGCTGGCGGAGCCATAAAGAGTGCATCACACCACCACCAGGCGATGCGCTGATTCGAGCCTAGTTGGACGCGTGGAGCCGCCAGAATCTCGTCGAAGTTGGCGCGCGTATTGGTAAGCTGCTCCGGCTTCTTGTCGATCAGATACAGCTCAAGGAAGGTCTGGCCAAGAATCTGATCGTCGCCACCGGGCAGTTTGCCATTGTCGCGCAACTCCCAGTTGTAGCTCTTGCCCATCTGCTCCATTGCTTCGCGATACTTCGGTTCATTCAGCGCATCGGCCGCCGCCGCGTATCCGGTGTAGAGAACGGCCCAGGTCCAGATGCGCCCATCCAGATTGCGCGCCTTGTCGATCACGCTGAAGTAGGTCTGCGTCTGGCCAAGCTGCCAGTCGGCGACCTTGCGCATGGCCGCGCCAACGGCTTTCGGTGTCAACTCCGGCGAAAGATCCCGGTCCAGCGAGCCCGGCTCATCTGGATCGCTGCCAAACTGCCGCGAGGCATCCTTGGCGATCCCAGCCAGACGCATTGCGTCGGTGTTCGGCGGAGCCACCGGAGTATCGGTCAGCTCTTTGGGAAACGAATGCGCGGCGGCTGGTTGGGTTTGAGCCGTCTGCGGCGAAGTTGCCGTCTGCGCATGTGCGCCTTGCTGAATCATTCCTATCGCAAAAACGCCCACAGATGCAACCAGAACTCGCCGAACTGACATCGCCTGACCTCGCTCAATCTTCCCGCAAAAATAATGCCGAGCGCACAAAAAATTCCTTTGCACCGGCAAAAGGATGATACCCGAACGATCAGGCAAAAGTTAAATCTGATAATTTTCGTCTATAGCGAAGATCGTTGTGTATCGAACAAAATACGGGGATTCTTCGCTGCGCTCAGAATGACAATCTCTGCTGTGTGCGTTATTTGGTTGCAGACAGAAAAATACCACTGACGCACAGCGATCCTGCGCGTCAGTGGTATCTATGGAAGCTCTGCACAATTCTTTGTTTTGAAGGGGCGCGGCTTTAGCCACGCCGTAAGAACCTGTTTACGATCTTGATGCTAGATATTGCGAGGATGCAGAAAAGTGATCTTCGTGCTGTTCCCCGTGCAGTAATAGTAGGGGATGGGGCCAAGAAAATCCTATCCAAGCGATATCAGTCG
>Ga0302278_10005215_pt1 | contig 12990 bp, 11 predicted proteins | sample III_Bog_N3_2_FD_194543 | JGI IMG/M metagenome (GOLD analysis project Ga0302278, IMG submission 194543) | Peat permafrost microbial communities from Stordalen Mire near Abisko, Sweden - III_Bog_N3_2 | ecosystem: Environmental > Terrestrial > Soil > Wetlands > Peat | place: Sweden: Abisko... | reverse complement strand
CCCCTATGCCTCGAAAATCCAAAGCCGGCCCCACAAAAAATGCTTGACCTGCAAGAGAGAATCTTTTTGAGCCCCAAGCCAGCAGATTTCTCATTTGAAAGCGGAAAAAATCGCCAAATCAGCTCCGGAAAGAACGGCCCGCTACAAACCCAGCTCCGCCTTCGCCTCGGCAAAGCACTTCACCGCAAACTCAAGCTCAGCGCGGGTGTGGGCGGCGGAGATTTGGGTGCGGATGCGCGCCTTGCCCATGGGAACGACGGGATAGGAGAACGCTACGACGTAGACTCCTTTGGCGAGCAGCAGCTCCGCCACGCGGGCGGCGATGGCGGCTTCGCCGAACATGACGGGGACGATGGGATGCTCGCCGGGAAGGATGGCGAAGCCTTCCTCTGCCATCGCGCTACGGAAATACGCGGTGTTTTCGCGGAGACGCTCGCGCAGTTCGTTGGATTCACTTACTAAGTCGAGGACTTTGAGCGATGCCGCGACGATGGGCGGAGCGACGGAGTTGGAGAAGAGATAGGGGCGCGAGCGCTGACGGAGTAAGTCGATGATTTCTTTCCGCCCGCTGGTGTAACCGCCGCTTGCGCCGCCGAGGGCTTTGCCGAGTGTGCCGGTGAGGATGTCGATGCGGCCCTGAACGCCGCAATACTCGGGGGTGCCGCGGCCACCTTCGCCGACGAAGCCAACGGCGTGCGAGTCATCGACCATCACGAGAGCGTTATATCTCTCGGCCAGGTCGCATATCTCAGAGAGTTTGGCAATGTAGCCATCCATGGAAAAGACGCCGTCCGTCGCGATAAGCCGGTATCGCGCGCCGCCGGCGTCCTTCAGCTTCGATTCAAGGTCGGTCATATCTCCGTTGCGGTAGCGGAACCGCTGAGCTTTGGCCAGACGGACGCCGTCGATGATGCTGGCGTGGTTCAACTCGTCGGAGATGATGGCGTCTTCCGCGTCGAGGAGGGTTTCGAAGAGGCCGCCGTTGGCGTCGAAGCAGGAGCCGTAGAGGATGGTGTCGTCCATGCCGAGGAAATCGCTCAGGCGGTCTTCCAGTTGCTTGTGGATCGACTGGGTGCCGCAGATAAAACGGACGCTGGCGAGGCCATAACCCCATCGGTCGAGCGATTCGCGGGCGGCGGCAACGATTTCTGGGTGGTTTGCCAGGCCGAGGTAGTTATTGGCGCATAAGTTGAGGACGGTGGCGCCTGCGGCGACGGTTACCTGGGACTGCTGGGGACCAGTAATGACGCGTTCGCGCTTGAAGAGACCGGCGAACTCGATCTCCGCGAGTCTATTCTTCAAATGCTGTTCAAAGCTTCCGTACATAGCGTTCTCCTAACTTAGGCCGGTCAGGTCGAGCACCACTTTTCCGGTCTGGCCGGAGATCATGGCCTGAAATCCCTGCTCGAATTCTTCAATCGGAAAGCGATGAGTGATGACGGGCGAGATATCCACGCCTGACTCGATCATTACAGACATTTTGTACCAGGTGTCATACATTTCGCGCCCGTAAATACCCTTGATCGTGATCATGTTGAAGATGACTTGCCGCCAATCCATGGGCATCTCCTTGGACGGGATGCCGAGGAGAGCGATCTTGCCGCCGTGGCAGGTGTTGGCGATCATGTCTTTGAGCGCCAGCGGGTTGCCGGACATCTCGAGACCAACGTCGAATCCCTCGGCCATGCCAAGCTGCTTCTGGACTTCGCCGAGCGAGGTTTCCGTGGGATTGACGGCGAGTGTCGCGCCCATCTTGCGGGCTAACTCCAGCCGATAGGGATTCATGTCGGTGATAACAACGTGCCGCGCGCCGGCGTGGCGCACAACGGGGATGGCCATGATGCCGATAGGTCCAGCTCCGGTAATCAGCACGTCCTCGCCGAGGACCGGAAACGACAGCGCAGTATGGACGGCATTGCCGAAAGGATCGAAGATAGCCGCCACTTCCTGATTGATGCCTGGGTTGTGACGCCAGATATTGGACATCGGCAGCGAGATATATTCGGCGAATGCGCCCGGGCGGTTGACGCCGACTCCCTGCGTATTGGCGCAGAGATGACGGCGGCCGGCCATGCAGTTGCGGCAGCGTCCGCAGACGACGTGCCCCTCACCGCTGACAATGTCGCCGGGGAAGAAGTCGTTGACGTTGGAGCCGACAGCGACAATCTCGCCCACAAACTCGTGCCCGATGGCCATGGGGACCTGGATGGTCTTTTGCGCCCACTCGTCCCACTGGTAGATGTGCACGTCGGTGCCGCAGATGCCGGCGCGAAGGACGCGAATGAGCACGTCGTTGATGCCGTAAGCGGGCTCGGGGATGTCTTCGAGCCACAGCCCCCTGCTTGCCTGACTCTTTACCAATGCCTTCATCGTCAGCCTCCGGACCCCCGCTCGCGAGAGCCGGGCAAAGCTCTACTTTAAGACATCCGGTGGGGTCCGTCGAATCGGCGGAGCGTTTCGTTCCATGGCGGGCGCTGATAGACTAGGGTGGACATGATCCTCCCGTTTGTCCGCGAAATCCTCGCGGAGCTGGAGCAATCCTCCGCTTTTGAGCGCGTACGCAGGCACCTGGGCCTCGCTACGGGGCGCAGGCGTGTCTCTGGATTGACCGCGACGGCCCGGGCCCTCTACATTCCCCTGTTTGCGCGGGCCGCGAAAGAGGCGGTCATCGTCGTTGTGCCGGACAACAAAGCCGCCGAAACGCTGCAACTGGCGCTGCGGGCGGGCTGTGACCTGACCGGCGCGGTCGATCCAAAGCGGGTTCTGCGGCTGCCGGCGCACGACGTGCTGCCGTTTGAGAATCTCTCGCCGCACCCGGATATTCAGGAGCAGCGGGCAGCGGTTTTGTGGAAGTTTGTGACCGGGGCGGCGTCGATTTTGATTGCACCGGTGGAAGCGATGGCGTTGCGCCTGTTTCCGCGCAGTTATTACAACGGACTTGCCCTGAAGCTTGAGCAGGGCGAAGAAGTGGACATCGGCATGCTGGTGGACCACCTGGCGAGCGTTGGCTACGCGCAGGTGGACCTGGTGGAGATGCCGGGGCAGTTTGCGCGCCGGGGCGGCATTCTGGATGTGTATTCGCCGGAGGCGGACCGACCGATTCGCGTGGATTTCTTCGGCGATGAGATTGAGTCGATAAGGAAGTTCGACCCGGAGACGCAGCGATCATCGACATCCCTGGACGAGGCGCTGCTATTGCCCCTGACCGAGACGCCTGCGACGGAAAAGCTTCTGGGCGCTGTTCATGCGCGGCTGAGCCGGCAGCGGACGGAAGACGAGATGGAGAGCGCGGAGGGTGACTATGCGGCGATATCCGCCGCGCAGGGAGTTACTATCTTTCCGGGGTGGGAGTTTTTTGCGGCGGTTGCGGGGGCGGATACGCACTTATTGAAACTGATTCCGCGCTGCACTTTGTTTGTGGAAGAGCCGGCGATGGTGCGCAACCAGGTAGACCGATGGTGGAACAAAGTGGAGCAGCGGCATGACCGGTCGGGGATCGGGTCGCTGATCCGCCCCGAAGATATTTACCTGAGGCCGGAGATATTGCAGGGATATCTTTCTTCGTATCCGGGGCTGGATCTGGACCAGCTAGGCGCGGTGGATGTGCTGGACGAAGATACGACGCTGGGAGAGATTGAGTTTGCGACGCGGCCCACGCTGCGCTTTCATGGGTCGATACCGGCATTTATCGAGCAGATACGCAACCTGGTGGGGCAAGAGCAACGGATTTTGCTGGCGGCGCCCAACCAGCCCGAAGTGGAGCGGTTGGCGACCGTGCTGCGGGAGTATCAACTGTCTTATCGGCTGGGGAGCCGGACACCGCATGCCGGGAGCGAGAACTTATACGACGAGAGCAGCCATCTCGCGGGGAATCTGCGCGTACCGGTCATCGTGCGGGCGCAGCTTGCTTCGGGGGTGAGTTGTCCGAACGAGAACTTCATTCTCTTCGGAGCAAACGACCTTTCCGACGATGTGGATGTTGCCGCGCGGATTGAGCCGCGGAAGTCGAAAACGGCGGCGTTCGTCTCCGACTTTCGCGACTTGACCATTGGCGACTATGTGGTGCATGTGGAGCATGGCATTGCGCGCTATATGGGTTTGAAGGAGATTGAGCAGGACGGACTCATCATTGAATTCATGATCCTGGAGTTTGCGGAGCAGGCGCGGTTGTATGTTCCGTTAACCCGGCTGGACCTGATCCAGAAGTATCGCTCGACCGATGCTGGACCCGCGCCGGTGCTGAACAAGCTGGGTTCGCAGCAATGGGCGAAGACCAAGGCGCGGGTGAAGAAGGCCATGGCTGACATGGCGGACGAACTGCTGAAGTTATATGCGGAGCGTCAGGCGGCCAAGGGGCATGTGTTCAGTGTGGACAATGAGTTTCAACTGGAGTTTGAAGAGGCATTCGATTATACCGAGACGGACGATCAGTTGAATGCGATCGCGGATATCAAGCGGGATATGGAGTCGGAGCGGCCGATGGACCGGTTGCTATGCGGGGATGTGGGTTACGGCAAGACGGAAGTGGCGATGCGGGCGGCTTTCAAGGCGGTGCAGGACGGGAAGCAGGTGGCGGTTCTGACGCCGACGACCATCCTTGCGTTTCAACATTTTGAGACGTTCAAGAAACGATTCTCGCAATTTCCGATCATTGTTGAAATGATTTCACGCTTTCGCAGTCCCAAGGAGCAGAAACTTATTCTGGAGCGGCTGGAAAGCGGCAAGATCGACATACTTGTGGGAACCCATCGGCTTATCTCGAAGGACATCAGGTTTCAGGATCTGGGACTGTTGATTGTGGATGAGGAGCAGCGATTTGGAGTGCGGCACAAGGAGCGCCTGAAGCAGATGCGGCGGGCGATCGATGTGCTGGCGATGAGCGCGACGCCGATTCCGCGAACGCTGCACATGTCGCTGGTGGGGTTGCGGGATATGAGCGTGATTGAGACGCCGCCCAAGGATCGGATGGCGATTCAGACGGTGGTGGCGAAGTTCGACGAGAAGCTCGTGCGGTCGGCGATCGAACTGGAACTGGAACGCGCGGGCCAGGTGTATTTCGTCCATAACCGGGTGGAGAGCATTTACGAGATTGCGGCAAAAATTCATGAGTTGGTGCCTGGCGCGCGAGTTACGGTCGGCCATGGGCAGATGGGGGAAACGGAGTTGGAGCGGGTGATGCTTGCTTTTGTGAGCGGCGAATATGACGTGCTGGTGGCAACGTCGATCATTGAGAATGGTCTGGATATCCCGCGCGCCAATACGATTCTTATCAATCGCGCCGACCGTCATGGGTTGAGCGAGTTATACCAGTTGCGGGGCCGCGTGGGGCGGTCGAACCGGCGGGCGTATGCCTATCTGCTGATTCCGCCGGAGCAGGAACTTACAGAGATAGCGCGGAGACGCCTCGCGGCGCTGAAGGAATTCAGCGATCTGGGCGCGGGATTCAAGATAGCGGCGCTGGATCTGGAATTGCGCGGCGCGGGGAACATGTTGGGCGGAGAACAGAGCGGACACATTGAAGCGGTTGGGTTCGAACTCTACACAACCATGCTGGAGCAGGCGGTGAAGGAGCTGAAGGGCGAGCACGAGGACGCGCGCGCGGCCACGCAGTTGAATCTGGGGATTGCGCTGCGGATAGAAGAGACCTATGTGCCGGAGGAGAATCAGCGGCTCCGCCTGTACAAGAAGATCGCGGGGGCGGCGACCGAAGAGGCCCTGGCTGAGGTGCGCGCCGAGTTGCAGGATCGTTACGGTCCCCTCCCGGAGCACACGATTCATTTGCTGGAGGCATCGCGCTTGCGGATTGCGTGCGAGCGAATTGGCGTCGCGCAACTGGACCGCAAGCGGGAGATGCTGCATCTGAAATTTACCGAGACGGCGGCTGTGGACCCTGGACGGCTGATGCGCGTCGTGGCGAAGGGCGCACGCCGGGGCGCGCAGTTCACTCCGCAGGGTATCTTGAAGTATCCTTTGAATGCGAAGGAGCCGATGGCGGTGATGGCCGAGGCGAGCGCTTTGCTTGATAACATCCAGATGGAGCCGGTGACCATGTAACCGGCAAGAACCGCTTTGAAAGGGAGACGGATGAAGATACTGGCCGCCCTCTGCCTGCTGGGAGCGCTCATATTGCAACCGATGCTGTTACAAGGCGAGACGCCGGACGCGAAGACGGCGTTTCTGAGCGCTTCGGACGCCTATTTCGACGAAGTCTACTTTCCCTATCAACCCACCGCCGGAACGCTGGCTGGCTATCATCAGTACGACGCGCAGCTTGAGGATCTTTCGCTTGAGCGCACCAACGCGGAGATTGCCGCGCTGCATGGATATGAAAAGAAGATAGGGGCGATTCCGGCGGCGGGACTCGACCAGACAACCCGGGCGGACCGGGAGTTGGTGCTCGCCAACATTCGAGGTACGCTGCTGAGCCTGGAAGTTATCCGCCCGTGGGAGAAGAATCCGGACAACTATTCAGGGATGGTATCCAATGCGGCTTTTTCTCTCATGGAGCGGAAGTTCGCGTCGCCGGAGGATCGGCTGCGTTCTCTGGTGGCCCGAGAAAAGCTGATGCCTGGGCAACTCGCCCTGGCGCGGGCGAACCTGAATAATCCGCCGAAGGTTTATACGGAGATTGCCATCGAGCAGTTGCCGGGAATCATAACTTTCTTCGAACACGACGTCCCGCTGGCATTCGCGGAGGCTAAAGATTCGGCGCTGAATGCGGAGTTCGCAGGCACAAATCGTGCTGTCATTCAGGCGCTGACCGACTATCTTGCATGGCTGAAGACGGATCTTTTGCCGCGATCGAATGGCGACTTTCGCATCGGGGCGGATGCCTTCCGCAAGAAGCTTGCCTACGAAGAGATGGTGGACCTGCCGCTGGATAGGCTGTTGGAAATTGGACGCGCGAATCTCAAGAAAAACCAGAGCGAGTTCAATCGTATTGCGAAGGAGCTTGAGCCGACGAAGGAGCCACGGGCGGTGCTGGAGGAACTGGGGCAGAATCATCCTGCGCCGGACAAACTCCTGCAGACGTTCCGCGATACATTCGACGGGTTGATTCATTTTATCAAGGCGAATCGTATCGTTACCATCCCATCGGACATCAAGCCGATTCTGGAAGAGACACCGCCCTTCATGCGGGCGACGACCTTCGCTTCCATGGATACGCCGGGGCCGTTTGAACAGCATGCTACGGAAGCCTATTTCAATGTAACTTTGCCCGATCCGTCGATGACTCCGGCGGAGGTGGAAGGCTATATGCACTCCTTCAATGTGGGGACGGTGATCAGCACCGCGGTGCACGAGGCGTATCCGGGGCATTACATCCAGTTTCTTTGGGTGCCGGCGGCGCCGAGCCGGGTGCGGAAGTTACTTGGGGCGAGTTCGAACGCGGAAGGGTGGGCGCACTACTGTGAGCAGATGATGCTGGATGAGGGTTACGGGCAGCCTGGCGCGGGCTCGAAGACGGAGCGGGAGGCGAAGTTCTTGCGGCTCGGGCAGTTGCAGGACGCGCTGCTGCGGAATGCGCGGTTTATTGTTGGGATCGAGATGCATACGGGAAAGATGACGATCGATGATGCCCTTAAGTTCTTTGAGTCGGAAGGGTATCAGTCGCATGAGACGGCGGTGGTGGAAACCAAGAGGGGCACATCCGACCCGACTTATCTCTATTACACGCTGGGCAAGCTGGAAATATTGAAGCTGCGTGAAGATCTGCGCAAGAAGCAAGGGGCGAGCTTTAGCTTGCAGAAGTTCCACGACGCATTTCTGGAGCAGGGATTTCCGCCGATCAAGATTGTGCGGCAGGCGCTGCTCGGAGACGATTCGCCTGCGCTGTAGAGACGGGGGCGATGCCTCTTTCGGGTGATAGGACACCAATGCGAAGGTAACGTAGACTTGTGACACCTTGAGCAGGGCGGGATTTCGCGAGGGGTGCGATTCTGTCCGCAACCAATAACAAGAAGGGTTGGGTTTCGATGAGCAAGAAGGTCCGCAAGGCAGTATTCCCCGCAGGTGGCCTGGGTACGCGCTTCCTGCCCGCGACGAAAGTAATTCCCAAGGAGATGCTGGCGCTGGTCGACAAACCGATCATCCAGTATGGGGTGGAAGAGGCGATTGCCTCGGGCATCGAGCATATTATCTTCATCACCGGCCGCGGCAAAGGCGCGATGGAAGACCACTTCGACATCAGTTACGAGTTGGATGCGACCCTGGAGCGGAAGGGCAAGAAAGAGCTGCTGGAGATATCGCGGAAAATCTCTTCTCTGGCACGGATTTCTTATGTCCGGCAAAAGGAGCCTCTGGGGCTGGGGCATGCGGTGCTTTGCGCCAAGGAATTGGTGGGAGATGAGCCGTTCGCGGTGATTTTACCGGACGATGTTATCGACGCGCCGACGCCGTGCCTGAAGCAGATGATCGAAGTCTATAACGAGCGACAGGGATCTGTATTGGCGACGATGACGATCGAGGGTCCCGGGATCAGCGCGTACGGGGTGCTGGCGGGGGAGCAGGATGCGGCGAATGAGCGCATCTATAACTGCACGGGGATGGTGGAGAAGCCGAAGTTTGAGGCAGCGCCCTCGAAGCAGGCGATTATCGGGCGCTATGTGCTGACGCCGCTGGTGTTCGAGTTACTGGAGAAGACCGGGTACGGAGCGGGCGGAGAAATACAACTGACCGATGGGATTCTTGGATTGCTTCCACATGAGAAGGTATATGGCTATACCTTTGAGGGGAAGCGCTTCGACGCCGGGGACAAGTTTGGGATGCTGCAGGCGACGGTGGAATTTGCGCTGAAGCGGCCGGAGTTTGGGGAGAAGTTTCGGGAGTATTTGAAGGGGCTGGGGTTGTGAAGTAGCGGGTTAGCTTGTCAGCGAGTTAGCGGCTGGCGGAAGATCCGCCAGCCTTTTCTTATGCTTTCCATTTGATGTTGCAGCCGATGCTGGCGCGCTGGTTTGGGCCGATGGGCTGACCGGTGAGCAATGCGTCAAGAGCGGCGCGGAGGTCTTCTCCGGTGACGGGAAGGCCGCTGCCGGGTCGGCTGGAATCGAATTGGCCGCGATAGGCGAGCTTGAAATCCGCATCGAAGAGGAAGAAATCGGGGGTGCAGGCGGCTTGGTAGGCTTTGGCCACTTGTTGCGACTCGTCGTAAAGATATGGAAATTGGAAACCGTAGGTGAGGGCTTGCTTTTTCAGGCCGGCAGGGGCGTCGTCGGGGTAGTTGATTGCGTCGTTGCTGCTGATGGCTACGATCCCAATCGGTTTGGCGGAGTAATCCGCCCCGAGGGCGGAAAGCCCGGACTCGATGTGCTTGACATAGGGGCAGTGGGTGCAGATGAACATGACCAGCAGCCCTTTTTGCCCGCGGAAGTCATCGCGGCGGACGAGTGTGCCGGTGACTACGTCGGAAAGAGCAAAGTCGGGCGCGAGGCTGCCTAACTCAAGCATGGTGGATGCGGTGAGTGCCATTTCCTTTCTCCTGGTAAGCTAAGTTACGCCACGGGGGCGTTGGAGCGGCGCGGTTCGCGGCCGGGATTCTGTTGAAAATAGATGCCCGCGGGGCAGTGTTCGGAGTCGTCGCGGAGTTTGTGCTCGAGGTGCGGCGCTGGGCCATCGACGGCGCGGCTCTTGAGCAGCTTGACTGCGCCGAAGCACTCTTTGCAGCGAAACTCGGTGACTTCGTCGCGGATGGCGTCGGCCACATTGGAGTTGACCCATTCCTTGCGCTTTTCGCCGTTGCGCAGGAAGAGTTTCTTGACCTGGCACTCGTAAATAACTTCTTTTTCTTTGACAGCCATTGGTTTTCCTTTTTGCTGGTTAAAACAGCGGAGCCTGTTTCTGGTGCATGGGAAGGCCGAAGTGCTGGTAAGCGAGGCGGGTGGCGACGCGGCCTCTGGGAGTGCGGTCAAGAAAGCCGATCTGGATGAGGAAGGGCTCGTAGACTTCTTCGAGCGCGTCTTCATCCTCGGCGAGGATGGCTGCCAGGGTGCCGAGGCCCACCGGACCACCATCGTATTTCTGGATGATGGTGAGCAGCAGGCGCCGGTCGATCTCGTCAAAGCCGTGGGCGTCCACTTCGAGCATCGTGAGGGCGGCGTTGGCGGTTTTGCGGTCAATATGGCCAGTGCCGCGGACCTGCGCGTAGTCGCGGACGCGGCGCAGGAGGCGGTTGGCGATGCGTGGGGTGCCGCGGGAGCGCAGAGCGATTTCCGCGGCGCCGTCGGCGTCAATGGGAACCTGCATCACTTCCGCCGACCGCTCGACGATAATGCGCAGCTCTTCTTCAGTATAGAACTCAAGTCGTATCAAAATACCGAAACGCGAGCGGAGAGGCGAAGAAAGCAGACCCGGACGTGTAGTGGCTGCGACAAAGGTGAAGGGACGTATCTCCATGACGTGGGTGCGGGCCGCGGGGCCCTGCCCGATGATGATGTCGAGCTTGTAGTCTTCGAGGGCGGTATAGAGCTTTTCTTCGAGGACAGGCTGCAGCCGATGGATTTCGTCCAGGAAAAGCACCTGGCGCTCGCGCAGATTGGTGAGGATGGCCGTGAGGTCGCCCTGAATTTGAAGCGTCGGCCCGGAGGTTTGCTGAAAGCCCACATCCATCTCGTTGGCGATAATCGTGGCGAGCGTCGTCTTGCCCAAGCCAGGCGGCCCAAACAGCAGTACATGGTCCAGCGCCTCGCCGCGCGACTTGGCCGCCTCAAGCGCAATCGCCAACTGTTCTTTGGCTTTCGACTGGCCGATGAACTCGCGGAGCCAGCGGGGGCGGAGCTTCAGCTCGAAACTGTCCTCCTCGCCGGCGCGGACGGCGCTGACGAGGCGGTCTGGATCGGCTTTCAGGTTGGCTTTTGGGTCGCGCGGCATCTGGGTAGAAGGATACAGGGCGGGAGAGGGGATGGGGAAGCGGGTCACTGCTTCGGGATGATCAGGACGCCGGCGATGAGTTTGTAATGGTTGCCGGTTTCACGGAAGTGGTCACCGAGACTGACGGTGAGGAGGATTTCGTGGGTGGGATTGAGGCCGAGCGATTGCGCCGCGTTGATTGTGGGTCTCTTGAGAGTTGCTTCGAGGAGCTTCGGCTCCCAATCGATGTCGGTCAGCGGGAGGCAGTATTGGATGTTCTCGACGCCGAAGGTGAAGATGCCCATCATGCGCGGGTTTCCACGATAATTGGTCGATCTGGTCCAGCGCAGGTTTCGCGGGCGGATGACGGCGAGCGAGCGGGCTGGCGGCTCTTGCTCGATGACGGAGTGCGGCACGCTGTTGGTGAGGGTTCCGAACAGATCGAGGAGGGTGTTGCCGGCTTCCGCCTGGGTTCGGATCCGTGCCAGCAGGGTGGGGTGGTCGCAGGCCGGGCAAAGGACGGGGCTTGAGCCGGCGAGTGAGGTTGAATCGAGCGTCCAGTTCTCCGGCTGGGAAGGATTTTCGACTTTGTCACCGAGGCGGAGGCGGACCAGGTCGAGTGGCTTCATGATTCTCAACTGGTGCGTCTGGTTATCCAGGACGACGATCTCGCCGTCGCCGAGCGCGCCTCGGCTTCTAAGATTGACGGGGCGGACCCAGGCGCCTGTGTCAATGTCGAGGCCGGCGATGCAGTTGCCGCCGTCTCTGCGGGAGACGGCGAGGCAGAGGAATCGCGAGTCGCGCATGGGTTGCCTCTGAAGTTAGAGATGGCGAATGGTAACTCCATCCCAGTGTTTCTGCAAGTATTCGAGGACGAGTCGTCGATGGCAATGCTCGGCGGTGAGTTCGCTGCAGAGGAGGACGGTTTTGCGATCGAAGCTTTCGCGGGCGATCTCCGTCTCAATCTTTCTGGCGCGCATGAGGGCCAGGAATTCCGTTTCGTAAACGCGCCAGTCCCCTTTTTGCTTTTTGTACGCGTCCAGCATCTGCTGGGTGGGGGCCAGCAGTGGCTCGTGCTCGTAGGCGCAGGTGCAGATTTCGCCGAGGAAATACGCCAGGTCGGCCTGCTTGGCGAAGCCGGCGAGCTGGCTGGTGTTGTTGAGGCGGACGTCGAGGAGGCGCTCAATGCCCGCGGCTTTTATCGCCCCGAAGAACTGGCTCGCGCTTTTTTGGGTAAAACCGATGCTGTAGATTTCCATTGGTCTTCATCCAGTTCGGCGAAAAGGGCGGGCTGCTGGGCGGCGAGGGGCTTTTTTGATTGGCGCTCGACATCTGATTCGGTTTCAATGTGCCCGTCGGCGCGGATGTGGAGCAGATCGTGGCCGCGTTCGACGAGGACACGGCCGACGAGCAGCCGGCGATGGCAGTGGGCGGGGTCTTCTTCGCCGCACATCAGGGCCACGCGAAACTGAGCCATGCCGCGCTCGAGGCGGTCAATACCGGTGAGGAAGGCGGCGGAGTGGGTGCGTTTAGCGTACAAGACGTGGCCCTTGTCGTCGTAGTAGTCGTCTCCGCGGGGACGGCCACCGAGTTCCGCGCCGAGGAAGAGGTATTTGACCTGGGCGGCGGAGAGATCGCGCTGAAGCGCCGCGCGGTCGAACTGGGGAGCGAATTTGGAGTAGGGAGAGGAGCGGGTGTCGACGACGACTTCGATTTCGTGCCCGGCGAGGAGGCCGGCGAAGGTTTCGAAGGGGTGGGAGGAATGGCCGATGGTGTAGACGGTGCTCATGGCGGCCTCCTGCCGGGAGTATAGCACTGGTGGATTGGGTTTAGGGCGAAAAAGATACGAAAGTTGAGGGCGTCGCTGATAGAGTGGTTGCACACTGGAAAGCGAAGGAGGACGCAATGATTGTGGTGCAGGAACACGTGGAGCTGACGACCAAGTGGGGGCCGATGCGGACGCACATTGTGCGGCCGGCTGCGGCGGGAAAGTATCCGGGGATTGTGTTTTACTCGGAGATTTTCCAGGTGACGGGGCCGATTGCGCGGACGGCGGCGATGCTGGCGGGGCATGGGTATGTGGTGGCGATCCCGGAGATTTATCACGAGTTTGAGGCGCCAGGCGAGGTTTTCCCCTATAACCAG
>Ga0302278_10005213_pt1 | contig 12993 bp, 12 predicted proteins | sample III_Bog_N3_2_FD_194543 | JGI IMG/M metagenome (GOLD analysis project Ga0302278, IMG submission 194543) | Peat permafrost microbial communities from Stordalen Mire near Abisko, Sweden - III_Bog_N3_2 | ecosystem: Environmental > Terrestrial > Soil > Wetlands > Peat | place: Sweden: Abisko... | reverse complement strand
GGAAGCACACTCCGCATTTGTTGACGGAGAGCCTGAGCTGGCACAGCCGGTATCTGCGCACCGGGCACATGCTGCGGCAGGCTGATTAGAGCAAAGGCAATGGCAAAGAGAATGGGCCTCTCCAGTGCGGAGAGGCCCATTTTGTTTGCGTGAATTGCGGAGTTGACTAGGCTTTGACGACGGCGCCGTCGACGACCTTGACGGGATCGAGGAAAGGCATACCGGAGCGGAGGCTTGCACCGACGGTCTCGAGGGGATGCCTGGCTTCGGCGGCGCGGATGCGTGCAAACTCCTTGCGGCCGGTCTCGTTCTCGTTGATGAACTTCTTGGCGAAGCTGCCGTCCTGGATCTCGTCGAGAAGCTTCTTCATGGCGAGCTTGGTGTCGGCGGTGATGATGCGCGGGCCGGCGACGTAGTCTCCCCACTCGGCGGTGTCGGAGATGGAGTGGCGCATGTATTCGAGTCCGCCGCGATAGATGAGATCGACGATGAGCTTGAGCTCGTGGCAGCACTCGAAGTAGGCAAGCTCGGGCTGGTAGCCAGCCTCGCAGAGCGTCTCGAAGCCAGCCTTGATGAGGGCGGAGACGCCGCCGCAGAGGACAGCCTGCTCGCCGAAGAGGTCGGTTTCGGTCTCTTCGGTGAAGGTGGTCTGGAGGACTCCGGCGCGGGTGGCGCCGATGCCCTTGGCGTAGCTGAGGGCGAGGGCGAGCGCGGTGCCGCTGGCATCCTGCTCCACGGCTACGAGCGCCGGCGTGCCGCCGCCTTCGGTGAAGACCTCGCGGACGCGATGGCCGGGAGCCTTGGGCGCGACCATCGAGATATCGACGGTGGCAGGCGGGGTGATGGTGCGGAAGCGGATGTTGAAGCCGTGGGCGAACATGAGGGTGACGTTGGGCTTCATGTTGGGCGCGATCTCGGCGTGGTAGACCTTGGCGGCGGTCTGGTCGGGAGTGAGGTTCATGATGACGTCGGCCCACTTGCTGACGTTGGCCACGGTATCGACGACGAGGCCGGCGGCGCGCGCGCGGGCGGCGCTGGGCGAGTCGGCGCGAAGGCCGACGCGGACATCAACGCCCGAGTCCTTGAGGTTGAGCGCGTGGGCGTGGCCCTGCGAGCCGTAGCCGATGATGGCGACTTTTTTGGATTGGATGAGAGAGAGGTCTGCGTCTGCGTCGTGATACGTCTTTGCCATGGTGTGTGATTTTCCTCTAGATGTAATGGTAATTGAGATGAAGGCTTAACACCGATTTGCACCGATGAAACCGATCAAGAACGAAGGATGCAAAACGGATTTAAGACGGTGTGCGTTTTCAGTTGTCTTAGTCCTCTTCGGGCTTGGACTTGGCGGCGGGCTTGGGTTTGGGCGCGGGGTTGTCGGGGCTGCCGTTGGCCTGGCCAAGGGCCTTGAGGACGCGGCTGGTGTGCAGACCTCGGCGCATGGCCATGCGGCCTGTGCGGGAGATCTCGAGGATGGTGTAGCCGGACTCGCGCAGGACCTGGATGAGGCCCTCGATCTTGCTGGAGCCGCCGGTCATTTCGAGCATGATGGACTCGGGGGCGAGATCGACGACGCGGGCGCGGAAGACGTTGGCCAGCTCGAAGATCTGGGAGCGGGATTGCAGGCCGCTGGGCGCGGTGGGGCCGGCGGCGACCTTGATGAGGCAGAGCTCGCGGATGACGGCTTCGCTGCGGCCGACCTCGTCGACATCGTTGGTGATCTCGAGCTTGTAGAGGCTGGCGCGGATGCGGTGCGCGGCGGTCTCGGGCGCCTCGCAGACGATGGTCATGCGCGAGGTGTCTGGCTGCTCGCTCTCGCCGACCGTGAGCGAGACGATGTTGATGCTGAGACGGCGGAAGAGCGAGGCGACACGGGTGAGGACGCCGGGTTTGTCTTGAACTAGGGCTACGAAGGTGTGGAGCATGGGGACCTTTCTAAGCGAGTCAGCGAGTTAGCAAGTTAGCGGGTTAGCGGGTGTGAGGTCGCCGGATTTGGCTTGGATGTTGGCTGCGAAGGAGCATGAGAACCTCGGGGGTTCGTGGTTGACGGTTAGCTTGAAGGCTGGCCTTTGACCTTTTCCAACAAGGTGAATGGACGCTCGAAGAGGATCAGCTCGCCGGGCTTGGCTGCGACGCGGACGTTTCCGCAGGTGTTATCCGTGGCGATTCCTTTGTTGAGAATTTCGGCGACGGAGTAGAGGAACTGAGAGGCTTGCTGGTTTGCGGGGAGGGTGCGGCAGCTCGCATTCAGATTTTCATCCAATGCGATCTGCGCGTTGCCGTCGACTTTGAGGAGGACCGAGCCGGTCGCATCGGTGGGCCATAGATCGGCGTCGACGTGGTTTCTGGTGGTCCAGACGCGGAGCGTCTCAGCCTTGATTGGGCGGCCGTTTTTTCCGTTGACGATGCGGATATGGATTTCGGCGGTTTGCGCGTGGGAGACGCAGGGCGCGATGAGGAGCGCGCAGAGGAGAGCAAGTTGGGAGAGATAGCCGCGTTTGTTTTGGATGTGGCGCATCTATTCGGCCTCGGGGAGTTCGATGAGGGGGTTGGCGGCGGGGCGGCGGACCATCTCGTGGAGGGCGGAGCCGGGGGCGATCATGGGGTAGACGCCGTCTTCCTTTTCGACCTGGAAGTCGATGAGGAAGGGATGGCCGCTGGTGCGGGCGCGGGTGACGGTGGGGATGACTTCGGCGCGCTGGCGGACGTGGGAGCCCGCGATGCCGTGGGCCGCGGCGAGCAGCACGAAGTCCGGCGAGAGGATGGGCGTGCACTCGTAGTTCTTGTCATAGAAGATCTCCTGCCACTGGCGGACCATGCCGAGGAAGCCGTTGTTGATGACGGCGATGTTGATGGCGATGTGCTCCTGCTGGATGGTGGAGAGCTCGGCGGCGGTCATCTGGAAGCCGCCGTCGCCGGCGATGACCCAGACATCCTTTTCGGGGCAGGCGAACTTGGCTCCGATGGCGGCGGGCAAGCCGAAGCCCATGGTGCCGAGGCCGCCGGAGGTGATGAGCGAGCGGGGCGTGTCGTGGCGGAAGTACTGCGCCTCCCACATCTGGTGCTGGCCGACGTCGGTGACGATGAGGGTTTGGGCGAGGCGGCCGGAGGCCCTGGCCTCGCTCCATATGTCGTGGATGACGTGCGCGGCGTAGAGATGGCCGTTGTCGGGGAGGTTGATGATGTCGCGGACGCTGGCGTCGCCCTTGAGGGCGGCGATCTCGGAGAGCCACTTCGTGGGGTTGTTGGTTGCTGGTTGTTGGTTGTTGGTTGAAGGCAAGAGGGGAAGGAGGGTTTCGAGGACGGCCTTGAGGTCGCCGATGAGGGCGACATCGGCGCGGACGTTTTTGTCGATCTCGGCGGGGTCGATCTCGACGTGGATCTTTTTGGCGTGGGGAGCGTAGGTGGCGAGCGTTCCGGTGACGCGGTCGTCGAAACGCATGCCGAAGGCGAGCAAGAGGTCGGACTGCTGGATGGCCTTGTTGACCCAGGACTCGCCGTGCATGCCCATCATGCCGAGGGCGAGAGGATGGCCGGTGGGGAAGCAGCCGAGGCCGAGGAGAGTGCTGGCGACGGGAATCTGGCGGCGCTCGGCGAAGGCGAGGAGCTGGGATTCGGCCTCGGAGATGAGGACGCCGTGGCCGGCGAGAATGACGGGGCGTTTGGCGGCGGCGATCAGTTCGGCGGCCTGCTCGATGGAGTTGGCTTCGGCGCGCAGCATGGGATGCGGACGATGCGCGGCGGGCGCGGCGGCGGCGAAGTCGAAGGGCGCGGAGGCCTGCTGCGCGTCCTTGGTGATGTCGACCAGCACGGGGCCGGGACGGCCGGCGACGGCGATCTGGAAGGCCTTGCGGATGGTGGGCGCGATGTCTTCCGGGCGCGTGACGAGGAAGTTGTGCTTGGTGATGGGCAGGGTGATGCCGGTGATGTCGATCTCCTGGAAGGCATCGGTGCCGAGGAGCTTGGAGGAGACCTGGCCGGTGATGCAGACGATGGGGATAGAGTCCAGCATGGCGGTGGCGATGCCGGTGACGAGATTGGTGGCACCGGGGCCGGAGGTGGCGACGCAGACGCCAGTGCGGCCGGAGGCGCGCGCGTATCCGTCGGCCATGTGGGCGGCGCCCTGCTCGTGGCGGACGAGGACATGGTGGATGGGGAACTTGCGCAGCGCATCGTAGGTGGGCAGGATCGCTCCGCCGGGATAGCCGAAGACGGTGGTGACGCCCTCGCCGGCGAGGGTCGCCCAGACGATTTCGGCTCCGGTGAGGGTGGGGATGTTCTGCGATTCGTTTGCCATCGTTGACTCCTTATGCTGCTGCGGTGAATTGATCGAAAGGCTTAACACCGATTTACCACCGATGAAGCCGATCTACTGCGAAGTACGAATTATTCGTTCGATAAACGTGTTTTGGACGGCTCTGCTTTTGTGGGAGTGGTATCGCCGGGAACTGATCCGCTAGCGAGAGCGTTGAGATCAACCATGAGGGCAGCGACGCTCTGGTCTACATTTTTCTGAAAAGTTTTCTCTCGAAACATGCTGTTGATCTGTTCGTCGAGTGCCCAAAGCAGAGTGTGAGTTTTTACGTCATAGATTTCAAGACGGAGGAGGGCCTCAAACGGGGAATCACCACCCATTACATCTGAGACGTGGCTTTGGGTTGAGACGACCATCGAGAGTTCAGCATCGGCGGGTGCGCTCACAAGATGATAGTGGCCAGCTGTGGATAGGGATTTATAAACACTGGAGTAAACAACCTGCGCAATAAAACGTTCGTTTCTGCCGCTGCCCGGAGCTGATCCACTGGCTAAGAATGCAGTGTGTGCGGTGGCAAACTGCGAGGGCACTGGCACAGCAGCGGGCACCTGCGCGCAGAGTGGCAGGGCTGCAAGCATGAGGACTGCGATGCTAAGGAAGATGCTGATAGGTGCTTGTCGTCGTTGATTGTTGTTAAGCATTTGATTCGGCATTTGCGGGCCTCGGGGTGAGCCAGAACTGTTTGTCGTGCGTGGACTCGAAGGCGTCGAGGGCGGCGGCGTGGCGCAGGGTGAGGCCGATGTCGTCGAGGCCGTTGAGCAGGCAATACTTGCGAAATGGGTCGATGTCGAATGTTGCGCTGAAGCCTTGATCGTCGGTGACGGTCTGGGCTTCGAGCGAGATGGTGATGCGGTGCGCGGGGTTGGCGGTGCTGCGCGCGGTGAGGAGTTCCACGTCGGACTCGGGCAGGCGGACGAGGACCATACCGTTCTTGCCGGCGTTGGAGAAGAAGATGTCGGCGAAGCTGGGCGCGATGACGACGAGGAAGCCATAGTCGGTGAGCGCCCATGCGGCGTGCTCGCGCGAGCTGCCGCAGCCGAAGTTCTTGCTGGCGATGAGAATCTGCGCGCCCTTGTAGCGCGGATCGTTGAGGATGAAGCTGGGGTCGGGCTGGCCGTCGGCGGGGCCCTCGTGCTGATAGCGCCAGTCGAAGAAGAGGAAGTCGCCGTAGCCGGTGCGCTCGATGCGCTTGAGGAACTGCTTGGGGATGATCTGGTCGGTGTCCACGTTGGGGCGCGGGAGCGGGACGGCGGCGGAGGTGAGTGTGTTGATGGCGATCATAGGGTTCCTTCGGAACGGTTGCTGGTTGTTGGTTGCTGGTTGCTGGTAAAGACAAAAGCAACGACAGAAGCAGATTCCCTTCGGGAATGACAAACAAAGGAGCGGGAATGACAGGCGAAGGGAGTCATGATTTCTCCTTGAAGTTCCAGGTGCGGATGTCGGTGAAGTGGCCGGCGATGGCGGCGGCGGCGGCCATTGCGGGGCTGACGAGGTGGGTGCGGCCGGCGCGGCCCTGGCGGCCTTCGAAGTTGCGGTTGCTGGTGCTGGCGCAGCGCTCGCCGGGGGAGAGCATGTCGGGGTTCATGGCGAGGCACATGGAGCAGCCGGGTTCGCGCCAGGCAAATCCAGCATCTTTAAAGATGCGGTCGAGGCCTTCGGATTCGGCTTGGGCTTTGACTGCTTGAGAGCCGGGGACGACCATGGTGCGGACGGTGGTGGCGACATGGTAGCCGCGAACGACGGCGGCGGCGGCGCGCAGGTCCTCGATGCGGCCGTTGGTGCAGGAGCCGATGAAGACGCAGTCGATGGCGATCTTCTCGATGGGCTGGCCTGCGGTGAGGCCCATGTAGTCGAGGGCGCGGTCGAAGGCCTTGCGGTCGGCCTCGGAGGCGTTGGGGTCGGCGAGCGGGACGGTGGAGTTGATGCCGGTGACCATGCCGGGCGATGTGCCCCAGGAGACGGTGGGGGTGATGTCTGCGGCGTTGATGACGAGCTCGCGATCGAAGATTGCGCCGGGGTCAGTGGCGAGCGAACGCCAGTGGGAGACGGCTTGGTTCCAGATGGATTCGTCGACTTTGGACGAAGACAAATGCGGGGATTCTTCGCTGCGCTCAGAATGACAATCTATTGAAATTGTGCCGGGGGAGAAGCGGCGGCCCTTGAGGTAGGCGAAGGTGGTGTCGTCTGGGGCGATCATTCCGGCGCGGGCACCGGCCTCGATGCTCATGTTGCAGATGGTCATGCGGCCTTCCATGGAGAGGGCGCGGATGGCCGAACCGGCGTACTCCACGACGCAGCCGGTGGCTCCGGCGGTGCCGATGCGGCCGATGATGTGCAGGACGATGTCCTTGGCGGTGACGCCGGTGGCGAGCGTGCCATCGACGTTAATGCGGAAGGATTTTGGCTTGTCCTGGGGGAGGGTCTGGGTGGCGAGGACGTGCTCGACCTCGGAGGTGCCGATGCCGAAGGCGAGCGCGCCGAAGGCCCCGTGGGTGGAGGTGTGCGAGTCGCCGCAGACGATGGTCATGCCGGGCTTGGTGAGGCCAAGCTCGGGGCCGATGATGTGGACGATGCCCTGCGAGGGAGACTGCACGTCGAAGAGCTCGATGCCGAATTCGGCGCAGTTGCGGCGGAGGGCTTCGACCTGGCGCGAGGAGGTTTGGTCGACGATGTTAAGGCGGTCGGCGACGGAGGTGGTGGGGACGTTGTGATCGACGGTGGCGACGGTGCGGTCGGGACGGCGGACCTTGCGGTTGGCGAGACGGAGGCCGTCGAATGCCTGCGGCGAGGTGACCTCGTGGACGAGCTGGAGATCGATGTAGAGGATCGCGGGCTCGCCGGCGGGCGAGGCGACGAGATGCTGCTGCCAGACTTTTTCGAAGAGGGTGCGGGGATTATTGTTCATGGATTCGCTTTCGGTTCAGAGATAGCTGGGGGTGGGGCGACGCCGAGGGTTGAGGGCGCGAGTTCGTGGGGCGTGCCGTCGGGATCGACCAGGATGGCGTGGGTGATGTTCTGCACGATGGCGGAGCCGGGGAGCGGCTGGGCCGCCCAGCGGGCGATGGCATGGAGGAGAGCGGCGGGCGGATGCTGCGCGCCGCTGAGGGAATCGTTGGGGAAGAGCCAGAGGGTGTACTCGGCGGCGGGATCGCTGGTGGGCTTGTCCGCCTTGATCCAGTCGATGGCGGCGAAGACGACGAGGTGATGCGCGCCGTTGAGATCGATCCAAAGCAGGCCGCGCGCGGGACAGAAGTGGACGACACAGCCGGAGATGGAGATGTAGCGGTTCTCGTCGGCAAGGACGCTGCCGGGGACGGTGAGGTGGTCGAGCGCGGTGCTGGCGAGCGAGCGATACTTGCCGGCGACGGACGAGCCCCAGAAGGTCTGCGGCGCGGTGAGGAACTGATCGAGCAAGGGACGGAAGCGCTCGTCCTGGACGAGGTCGTTCTCGCGGCCTTGTTTGTTGGTGTCGTCGGGAGTGTACTGCCAGATCCATTCGACGTTTTCGGGCGCGGGCCTGGGCTTCCTGACTGCCTGCGCGGGGGCGAGCGTGGTCAGGAGAAGGAGAGCGGCGGCGAGTTGGAGGAGGAGGCGCATTTTGTAGAAGCAGATCCGACGCGATGACAAACAAAAAACAAACAACAGCAAGTGCAAGAACAAAAACCAATACAGAGATTCTGGCTTCGCCAGAATGACGACGGGTCAATGGTTAGACGGCGTGCATGGACTGGCGCTGGTCGATGGACTGAGCGAGCGCCTGGTGGACGAGTTTGCCCATCTCGGTTGTCGAGACAAGGTGTTGGGCTGGCCCAGTTAAAGGCGCGTTGCCGCGTGCGATGTCGGCGGTACGATTGCCGTCGGCGAGGACCTTGCGGACGGCGGACTCGATGGCGGCGGCGTCCTGCTCGAGGTTGGCGGAGTAGCGCAGGACCATGGCGGCGGTGAGGATTGCGCCGAGGGGGTTGGCCTTGCCTGTGCCCGCAATATCGGGAGCGGAGCCGTGGACGGGCTCGAAGAGATTGACCGCGCCGCCGATGGTGGCCGAGGGCAACATGCCGAGCGATCCGGTGATGATGGAGGCCTCGTCGGTGAGGATGTCGCCGAAGAGGTTCTCGGTGAGGACGACGTCGAAGTTGCGCGGGATGTTCATGAGGTGCATGGCCATGGAGTCGACGAGCTGATGCTCGAGGGTGACGGAGGGGTAGTCCTTCGCCACTTCAGTCACAGTCGCGCGCCAGAGCTGGGAGACTTCGAGGACGTTGGCTTTGTCGACGGAGGTGACTTTCTTGCGGCGCTTGCTGGCGAGTTCGAATGCGACCTTGGCGACGCGGGCGACTTCAGCCTTGGTGTAGCGCATGGTGTTCCATGCCTCGCCGGTGGCCTTGTTCCACTCGCGCGGGGAGCCGAAGTAGAGGCCGCCGAGCAGCTCGCGGACGAAGAGGATGTCCACGCCTTCGGTGACCTCGGGGCGCAGGGGCGAGTTGGCCGAGAGCGCGGGGTAGGCGATCGACGGGCGCAGGTTGGCGAAGCCGCCGAGGGCGTGGCGGATCTGCAGGAGGCCGGCCTCGGGACGCTTGTCCGGGGAGAGCGCGTCGAATTTTTTGTCGCCGACCGCGCCGAGCAGGACGGCGTCGGATTCGAGGCAGGCGTCGAGGGTTGCGGTGGGCAGCGGCGAGCCGGTGGCCGTGATGGCGACTCCGCCGAGGAGCAGAGGGACAAAGGAGAAGTCGTGACCGCCGAATTCGGCGACGGCGCGGAGGATGTTGACGGCTTCGTTGGTGACTTCGGGGCCGATGCCGTCGCCGGCGAGAATGGCTATCTTGAGACGCATTGACTTACTCCTAAGGGCAAAGGCTTAACACCGATTGACACCGATGGAACCGATCTAGAACAAGGAACTGCAAAAGCGAAGACCAAATTACGGATTAAGAACAAGCAAAAGCGAACTACAGAGATTCTGAGTTTCGGCCAGAATGACGAGCGTAAAGGGTCAGGCAGATACCGCAGCCTTCTCCGGTTTGAGCAGGCCGATGAGGTCCTGGTCGTAGATGGTTTTTTTGCGGTCGGCGAGTTCGGTGAAGCGGTGGTAGACGGCGTCGAGTTCGGCGTGGGTGAGGTTGTGGCCGAGCGCGATGAGGCGATGCTCCAGGGCGCGGCGGCCACTGTGCTTGCCGAGGACGAGCGAGTCGTGAGGCACGCCGACCGATTGCGGCGTCATGATCTCGTAGGTGAGCGGGTTGGCGATGACGCCGTGCTGATGGATTCCGGCGGCGTGGGCGAAGGCGTTGGCTCCGACGATGGCCTTGTTGGGCGCGGCGCCGAAGCTGATGCATGTGGCGAGCATCTGGCTGGTGGGATAGAGCTGGTTCATGACGATGTTGTTGCAGAAGGGGAGCTGGTCGTGGCGGGTGACGAGGATGGCGGCAAGCTCTTCGAGGGAGGCGTTGCCGGCGCGTTCGCCGATGCCGTTGATGGCGCACTCGACCTGGCGGACTCCGGACTGGATGGCGGCGAGCGAGTTGGCGACGGCGAGGCCGAGGTCGTCGTGGCAGTGCGCGGAGAGAACGATGGCGTCTTCTCCATTGGCTCCGCGGATTCCGGGGACTCGTTCGCGCACCATGCGGAACATTCCGGCGTAATCCTGCGGGAGACAGTAGCCGACGGTGTCTGGAAGGTTGAGGGTGGTGGCACCGGCCTGGATGGCGGCCTCGCAGACCTTGACGAGGAAATCGGGGTCGGTGCGCGTGGCGTCCTCGGGGGAGAACTCGATGTCGTCGCAGTATGTGCGTGCGAGAGCGACCATCTCGGCGATCTGGTCGAGGGCCTGGGCGCGGGTGATCTTGAGCTTGGCGGCGAGATGCAGGTCGGATGTGGAGAGGAAGGTGTGGATGCGACCGCGGGCGGCGGGCTCGATGGAGCGTGCGGCGGCCTCGATGTCTTCACGCTTGGCGCGGGCGAGCGAGGCGATGATAGGGCCGCGTTCCGTCCCGACTTCGCGGGCGATGTTGCGGATGGATTCGGAGTCGCCCTCGGAGGCGATGGCGAAACCGGCCTCGAGGACATCGACGCCGAGGGCGGCGATCTGGTGGGCCATGCGCAGCTTTTCATTGCCGTGCATGACGCATCCGGGGGACTGCTCTCCGTCGCGCAGGGTGGTGTCGAAGAAGATGATGCGGTCGGGTTGCGGCGGGACAACATGGGGGATCTGGGGATCTGTCACGGACATGGGTTCGACCTCGGCTCCTTGGGTATTAGAATAACTCAGGCTTATAGTGTTTCGCGCAGGTATTATTATTTCTAATTGAATCATTCGCGGTCGAGCGAGAGGATTGCGCTTGGGGAGGGTGTGCGGCGATGGATCTTTTTCAGATGGAGACGTTTCTTGCGGTGACGGAGGAGCGCAGTTTTTCGCGGGCGGCGACACGGCTGCATCGCACGCAGCCGGCGGTGAGTCAGGCGATCGCCAAGCTGGAGGCGGAGCTGGGCGAGGTGCTGCTGGAGCGGTCGTCGCGCGACGGGACGCTGACGGACGCGGGCGAGGTGTTGCGCGAATACGCGATGAAGCTGCTGAATCTGCGGACGGAGGCAGCGGGCGCGCTGAACGAGTTGCGGGAGCTGCATCGCGGGCGGCTGAACATTGCGGCGAACGAGTACACGTGTCTTTATTTGTTGCCACTGCTGGATGAGTTCCGGCGGCGGAATCCGCGGATCAAGGTGACGGTGCAGCGGTCGCTGGCGAGCCGCATCGCGGACGACGTGCTGGTGCACTCGGTGGAGATCGGCGTGCTGAGCTTCCGGCCGGACGACGCGGCGATCCGGTCGGTGGTGGTGTATCGCGATGAGCTGGACCTGGTGGTGAATCCGAAGCATCCTCTGGCCAAGGTGGGCGAGGTTTCGATCCGGGAGCTTGGGGCAGAGAATTTTATTGCACACAATATCAGTTCTCCGCACCGGCAGAAGGTGATCGAGACATTCCGGCGGCACAAGACGCCGCTTCGGATGGGAGTGGAACTGCCGTCGCTGGAGGCGATCAAGCGGTTTGTGGAGATGGGCAACGGAGTTGCTCTGGTGCCGGGGCTGACGGTGCGGACCGAGCTGGCGAGCGGGGCGCTGGTGCGTGTACGGGTGCGGGAGCTGCAATTGGAACGCAGGCTTCGGTTGGTGTACCGACGTCAGGCGAGCCTGTCGCACGCGGCGGTGGCATTCCTGAAGGTGGTGGAGGCGTACGCGGCGGCGCACGGCGATCCCTATTGCTTTCAGGCAGAGCGAGCGGGTTGAAGCGGAACTGGCGAGCAAAGGCCACTCCTGATTTCTGTCAAGCACAAACAATTCTTGGCCCCCCATGCGTCCGGAGTGGCGGTTTGTACGTCTGTAGCGTTAGACTTGTCCGCCGGAGAGTTAAGCCGGAAGCGACACGGGAGAGCAGCCAATGAAGATGAATCTGATTGCAAGATATGCCATGCGCGTCGGCGCAGTGGCTTTGTGTAGCGCCGCGCTATGCGCGACGCCGATGCTGGCGCAGGCCGGCGGCGGAGCACCGGGCGGCGGCGGCGGTCGCGGCATGATGACACCGGATGCCCAACTGGCCTCACTGACCACCGCTCTGACGTTGTCTGCCGACCAGCAGGCCAAGATCAAGCCGATCCTGGAAGCCGATGCCGCGAAGATCACTGCATTGCGGACCGCTCAGGACCCGGACATGCGCACGAAGATGACGGCGATTCGCACGGAACAGCACGCCGCGATCAAGGCGCTTCTGACCGCTGACCAGGCGGCCAAGTACGATGCGATGCCACAGGGCCGCGGACCTGGCGGCGGCGGTGGAGCTGGCGCACCACCACCGGCACCACCTGCACAGTAATATCAGACCATGATTTGACAGAAAGGCCGGGGAGTTGTTTGACTCTCCGGCCTTTCTGCGTGGCGCGACACTGCACAGGGCACGGGCTACAGGTACAATGTTTGCAGTGACCGCGCCAGTGTTCGTTGCGATGCGAGGAGCATAGCATTCGAGTTCCGGGGCCGGGTTGCGAAGGAACAAGAAGGGGTAGACCGAAGAATGAAGAAGACGATTTTGTTGGGTGTGCTGATGCTGACGGCGGCGGCCTGTGTTGCGCAGGAGAGCCGGCAGGACGTGAGCTTCAGCGGGACCGGGCTGTTCGGGCCCACGATCCACGGACCTGGGGCCGTGGTGGCGAATTCAACCGGCGCACTGGGTCTGCTGACCAGCTACCGTTTCATGCTGACACCGCACAGCGCTCTGGAGTTGAACTACAGCTTCATCCAGAACAACCAGAAGTATTGCGTCGGTGGAGGATGCATTCCTGGCGCGCCTGTGGTTCCTGGCTTGACCAACTACTACAGCTACCGGTTCCACTCGCGGATGCAGGAGGGCACGGGCGCGTATGTCTTCGGCATGACCTTCAAGCGGTATAACCCCTTTCTGGAGGTTGGAGGCGGCACGCTAATCTTTACGCCTGTGCTGGACAATGGGACGAAAGAGCTGGGCAGCAAGGGGACGAAGGGTCTGGCGGGACTGTTTGGCGGCGGGCTGGCGTATGAGCTGAGCCCGAGCTTCGACATTCGCGTCGAGTACCGGGGCCTGTTGGTGAAGACGCCGGCCTTCGGCGAGACCAACATCGTAACAAACCGCTATGAGATCCTCTCCATGCCGACGCTTG
>Ga0302278_10005210_pt1 | contig 12996 bp, 12 predicted proteins | sample III_Bog_N3_2_FD_194543 | JGI IMG/M metagenome (GOLD analysis project Ga0302278, IMG submission 194543) | Peat permafrost microbial communities from Stordalen Mire near Abisko, Sweden - III_Bog_N3_2 | ecosystem: Environmental > Terrestrial > Soil > Wetlands > Peat | place: Sweden: Abisko... | reverse complement strand
ACGATCAACCCAGTGAGCGGAATGCCACTGCTCCACCCCTTGATTTGGCCACGGCACTTGGCATCTGCGAAGCGGACTATCAGCTACAGTGAGTCTGCTCCATGGCCGCCAATCCCACATAGACATCTACTTCCGGCGGATTGATCGAGGGTGCGTTCAGAACAACATACGAATTACAGCTTCACGCAATTGAGCAAAATTGGGCAGACAGTCTGTCTCATCAATGTGATATTTATCAGAAACCCGGTGTGTCCATTTCAAGCAATCGGATGATCGTTGCCAAATTCACCCTGCTGTCTTTGAGACAAGTTGGGACAACGTAGTTTTTTGGGCAACATATTATGAAACGTCCGTCAATATCAGCAATCTGCTGCCAGAGGGAGTAAGAATGACAACCGCACACATTAACCGCATTGCTTCAGCAAATCCCCAACACGATGTTCATGATACCTTCATTGACTTTGCGGCCCATTATCTTCCAGAAGGTACGGTGCAAAAGTTGTTTTACCGTATGGCGCGATTGTCTGCAATCGAGCACCGGTATTCATTCGTGAATCCCATCGCTACAGCAGACGGTTCGTGGCGGGATACGGAGAATATCTATGTGCCTGGCGACTTTCCCTCAACAGCGCGCCGCATGCAGTTGTTCGAACGATTTGCTCCGCAATTGGCGCACAGCGCACTGGACAATCTCTCTCTGACTCAAGAAGAACGACGCGGAATTACGCACGTAATCGTAACCTCTTGCACCGGACTCTACGCACCGGGTCTGGATTTCGAGGTGGTGAAGCATCTCGAGATTAATCCGTCGGTTGAACGTACCATGATTGGCTTCATGGGATGCTACGCAGCAATCAATGCGCTCAAGTCGGCGCATCACATTGTTCGCTCTGAACCGGAAGCCGCAGTTCTGGTATTAAACCTTGAACTCTGCTCTCTGCATTTTCAAGAAACTCATGAGCTCGAGCAGATTCTGTCATTTCTGCTCTTTGCAGATGGATGTGCTGCATCATTGGTAACGGCGCAAAAGAAAGGCCTTGCCATTGATAGCTTCTTGGCACTTAACATTCCCCAGACAAGCAACCTGATCACCTGGCGAGTTGGCGATCTAGGATTCGACATGCATCTCTCCGGAGAGGTTCCAGGAGAGATCGGGCGCGCGCTGAAAGAATCAGGTGTTGAGATTACGCGAGGTCAAGCCATATCCTCCATCGATTGGTGGGCAGTGCATCCGGGAGGGCGCTCGATTCTTGACTCTGTGGAGAAAGGCCTCAGTTTGCGTGAGGATGCACTCGCTTCTTCACGTGATATTCTGGCGCGATACGGTAATATGTCCTCTGCTACCGTAATGTTTGTGTTGCAGCAGATCATGGAGCAAGCCCAGGCAGGGCAGCAAGGCTGTGCCATGTCGTTCGGACCGGGGCTGACTGCGGAAACGATGCTCTTCCATGCAGCATAGCGCGCCGGACTTCCGCTATCGCTCGCAGCTTGATGAACTCATGGACGCGCCATGCAGCCGCGAGCAGATGCGCGCCTGTCTTCGTGACCTTGCCTGGACAAACCGTTGGACCCTGGCCTATCGGCCTCAGATGCATTGGCTTGATACTCTCGCGGATGAACTATCGGCGCTAGCGTATCCGATTCGCATACTCGATGTTGCCTGCGGCTATGGAGACGGTTTGCGCAGGATTGAGCAATGGGCACGTAAGCGCGGCATTGCCGTGGAACTGACAGGGCTTGAGCTGAATGCAGACGCGACGGCGATAGCTGCGGAGGCAACTCCGGCATCAAGCAGAATTCGGTGGGTTACCGCGGATGTATTTGCATACATGCCGCCGCATCCAGTTCACCTGGTAATCAGTTCGCTCTTCACGCATCATCTTACTGAAGACAATATTGTCAGATTTTTGCAATGGATGGAGCAGCATGCCAACCTTGGATGGTTCATCAACGATCTATCTCGCGCTGCGATTCCTTACTATTCTTTCCAGATATTCTCAAAGCTCGCACGGCTCCATACGTTTGTGCAGCATGACGGCCCTATTTCAATAGCGCGGTCTTTTGTCATGGAAGACTGGCAAAAGATGTGCGCCACCGCAGGACTCAAAGATCAGGACGTCATAATCGAGAGCTTCGCACCGGCACGTCTGTGTGTCTCCCGAAGAAAGCCATGATCATGGAGAATGCATCATTGAGAACGGCAGGCCCTACTGTTGACAATCTTGTCATTGGAGGAGGGCTTGCGGGTTCAATGGTGGCAATCCGACTGGCGACTGCGGGACGACAGGTGACTCTTCTTGAGAAGGAGACTGCTGCGCACCACAAGGTGTGCGGTGAGTTCCTGAGTCCAGAAGCCGTAGAGTATCTCAATCAGGTAGGAATTAACCCTCTGGAATTAGGTGCGGCTACAATCCGCCTTGTGCTTCTGTCCTCAAAGCAGAGAGTGGTGGAAACGGCTTTGCCCTTCACTGCGCTCTCGCTTTCACGATTCGCACTGGATGAAGCCATGCTCTCACGAGCTGAAGAATGCGGATGCAAAGTACAGTGTGGCTCATTCGTGGAACAACTGAATATTGAAGACAACCTATGGTCTGCGAGAATCCGAGGCGGTGAATCGGTGCGTGCTCATACAGTGTTTCTCGCGAATGGTAAGCACGATATTCGAGGATGGGAGCGTGCACATACCGGCCAAGGCGACCTAGTCGCTTTCAAACTGCACTGGCAACTCGATTCGGCCCAGACCGAAAAACTGAGAGATTTCGTGGAGCTATTTCTATTCCCCTCAGGATACGGTGGACTTTCTCTCGTTGAGAGAGATGTAGCCAATCTATGCCTGGTGGTTCGACAGGCTGAGTTGCGCAGGATTGGCGGGTGGCAAAAACTCCTAGCATCTGTAATCGATGACAACCGGCATTTGAAACAGCGCCTACAAGGAGCAATAGCCTTGTGTGACCGCCCGTTGGCCATCTCTTCCATTCCGTATGGACACCTTGCCGGACAACCCTTCGGTCTTTGGTGTGTGGGCGATCAGGCTGCGGTAATCCCATCGTTTACAGGAGATGGAATGTCGATAGCCTTGCACAGTGCTGCCCTGGCCGCGGAGATGTATCTCACGGGCGAAAGCGCTGAACAGTACAACCATAGGCTTCATGCTCAACTTAGCCGAGGTATGGACGTCGCAACCTGTCTTTCACGGTCCATGGTCAGCAACGCTGGCCGCACTATGGCTATTTTAGGACTTTCTGTCTTCCCAAATGCAATGCGATGGATCGCTGCATCAACCCGCATTCCGATACAAACTATTGTTGCGCCTCCGTTTTCTTCCAGGCACAAAGAGTAGCCGTCCACTGAAGTTGCATCTCTCTTTGCAACATTTTCTTTCAGCTCATTGTGAATAGTCCTCTAACAAGGCAGTGATTTCTCTGTGCAATTGGAGACAGTCCGCTTCGGATTGAAGCGCGACAATCTCTATGTATATCGCTGGAATGGGATGACCACACTCTAAAACGCGGCACGAACACAAGAGGAGAAACGAAGCGCATGACACAAAACATGATGAAGGCTGTTCTACTCCACGGCTATGGAGACGTCACTCGGTTCTCCTACGAAGACGCGCCTATGCCTGTTCCGGCATCCGGTGAAGTACTGGCAAAAACGATTGCGGTGAGCATCAATCCAGTTGATTGGAAAATTCGCCGCGGTGACCTGAAGGAGATGATGCCGATCAACTTTCCAGCTGTTCTTGGCCGTGATCTCTCCGGCGAGGTGCTTGCGCTTGGTGAAGGCGTAACTGACCTGAAGATCGGTGAACAGGTCTTTGGTTTGGTCGATCATTCCTATGCTGAATATGTCGTTTGCAAGGCTGGTGATATCGCTCGCATACCGGATGCTCTTGACCCCATCGATGCAGCGGCATTGCCTCTGGTGCTGCTCACCGGCGCCCAGGTGATCGAGGTGGGCATTCATCCGAGACCGGGAGAGACAATTCTCATTACGGGTGCAATGGGTGGCGTCGGTCGGACCGCGGTTCATGTTGCCAACATGGCGTTCATGTCATTGCAGGAGTTCGTCCCAGTCAAATGCAAGAGGCTAAAGCCTTGGGTGCGGATCGCATCATTGCACTGGATGACGAGAAAGAAATTGCAGGCATGCCTGAACTCGATGCCGTTGCCGATATGGTGGGTCATGAAACCATCGACATGATTCTCCCTCACATCAGGAAGAACGGTGTTCTGGCAACCGTTCTCGGCGCTCCCGAATCTGCAAAAGGACGCGATCTGCGCGTGGTAGCTGTCTGGGCACAACCCGACGCGGCAAGATTGGAGCAGCTTGCCCTCGAAGTTGTGCAAGGTTTGTTTTCCATACCCATCAACAGAAAGTTCAAACTCTCGCAGATTGCGGAGGCACATAAGTTGGCTGAAAAGGGCGGCATTGGTAAGATCGTGCTCACGCCTTAGCAACTTATATTCTGTCGCCCAGAGGAATGCATAAGTTCAAATTAGGATGGCCGTATTTTCACCGAATGATTAACGTGAGAGCGGAGGAATGCCAATCATGAGTGCGAATGGAGTCGCCGCCATAGCGTCGCCAACTCAGCCATCCAAGTTGGATCATGGCAGTGCTGCAACTGGACTCACGAGCGACGAGGCACGCGTTCGCCTGGATCAAGACGGCCCCAATGCGATGCCGGATACTTCGGATCATCCGCTTCGCAACGCGTTGATGAAGTTCTATGCACCTGTTCCATGGTTGCTCGAAGCTTCCATCATGCTTGAGTTGGCCCTGCATAAGTTTTACGAAGCTGCGATCATTGCTGTCCTTCTTGTCTTCAATGCTGCGCTTGCCTACTTTCAAGAGAGTCGCGCACAAGCCACTTTGGCAGCTTTGAAATCACGCCTTGCCCTGGATGCTTCCGTAGAGCGCGATGGAGTATGGAAGACCATTCCTGCAACCGAGTTGGTATTTGGCGATCAAGTTAAGCTTTCGCTCGGCGGAGTGGTCGCTGCCGATGTGCATCTGACCAGCGGGTCAGTCGAACTTGATCAGTCGATGCTTACCGGAGAATCCCTGCCCATCGATGCTGGTCCAGAGACAGATACATATGCTGGAGCCCTCGTCAAGCGTGGTGAAGCAACCGCCGTTGTGACGGCGACTGGCACACGGACAAAATTTGGTCGCACAGCAGAGTTGGTGCGCACGGCACACGTAGTCAGCACTCAGCAGACCGCTGTGCTCAAAATCGTGCGTAATCTTGCGATCTTCAATAGTTTCGTGATCCTTGCGATGGGGGCCTATGCATACACACACTCCATGCCGTGGAGCGAGATCGTTCCTCTCCTGCTTACGTCGGTTCTTGCTGCCATCCCTGTGGCACTGCCGGCAACCTTCACTCTCGCCGCAGCGCTCGGAGCGCGTGCTCTGGCAAAGCAGGGTGTACTGCCCACACGCCTCACTGCCGTTGATGAGGCCGCCTCGATCGATGTGTTGTGCTCCGACAAAACCGGTACACTGACCCGCAACGAGCTATCAGTCACCAGCGTTCGCCCATTGCCAGGGTTTGACGAATCCGACGTTCTTGGGTTGGCAGCGCTGGCCAGTTCTGAGGGCGGTCAAGACTCCGTCGATAAGGCAATTCGCGATGCTGCCTCTCACAAACCATCTTCGGTGATGCCCAAGCTGGTAAAATTTGTACCCTTCGACCCAGCGAAGAAGACATCAGAGGCAACAGCAACGGACTCCAAGGGTGTTGAAGAGCGTATCATCAAGGGCGCATTCACTGCGGTCGTTGCCCTCACATCCGCGTCGCCTGCTGCGGCTGGGATCGTTGCCGATCTGGAGAAGCAAGGCTTCAGGGTTTTGGCGGTAGCAGCGGGGCCAACGGCTTCTGTTCAGATTGCGGGCTTGATTGCGCTTAGCGATCCACCACGATCGGACTCGAGTTCTCTCATCTCGGAGTTGCATACACTGGGCGTGGTCACGGTCATGGTGACGGGAGATGCTCCGGCGACGGCCGCAATCGTTGCGCAGGCCGTGGGGTTGACTGGGCCTATCTGCCCACCAGGAAAGATTACCGAAGGAATCAAGCCACCGGACTTTGCCGTATTCGCAAGCATTCTTCCCGAAGGCAAGTATGACCTTGTCAAGGCTTTTCAAAAAGATGGGCATGCAGTTGGAATGTGCGGGGATGGCGCCAATGACGCACCCGCGCTTCGTCAGGCGCAGATCGGCATTGCGGTTTCAACAGCTACCGATGTAGCCAAATCCGCTGCTGGTGTTGTGTTGACTGAGGCAGGTCTGAGTGGAATCGTGGCCGCCGTCAAAGAGGGCAGAGTCACCTTTCAGCGCATACTCACCTATACATTGAACTCGGTCATGAAAAAAATCGTACAGGTTCTTCTGCTGGTTGTAGGCCTCATCATGACCGGCCACGCGGTTCTGACTCCGATGCTGATGGTCATCGTGATGATCTCCGGTGACTTTCTGGCCATGTCGCTGACCACGGACAGAGTGCAGCCATCAAAGACGCCCAACTCCTGGCAAGTCGGCCGGATCACGATTGCAGGAGTCTTGATGGGAGTTTGTTTCCTGGCGTTCTCGACTGCAGTTCTTGCAGTGGGCAAGTTCGAGCTACATCTTGGAATCGAAGCGCTCAGAACCATGTGTGTCGTCGGCATTGTCTTTGGAAGTCAGGCCACGACCTACGTGATTCGCGGGCGTCAGCATCTCTGGGGATTGCGCCCCAGTCTCTTCCTCGTATTATCGTCCGTGGCAGATATTCTCATCATCTCCGCGCTGGCGGTTTGCGGAATCGCCATGGCTCCCCTAACCCTCTCGATCATCGCCTCTGAGTTTGTCGCCGCAATTGTATTTGGATTGCTCATGGACGTAGTAAAGATTCCGCTCTTCACTCGGCTCAATATCTCGTAAAGTCGAGTTAGAGTTGGTGTAAGAATTGCAAATTCATGAACCATTGAGGGCAGCATTCATCAGATGGAGTCACAATGCCTGTAGATAGTAAAGAACATCATCACTCCGATCGCATTGGATGGCTGCGCGCAGCGGTTCTAGGCGCGAACGACGGTATCCTGTCAACCTCAAGTATCGTGCTTGGTGTTGCAGCCGCACATGGGAATCACCGTAGTCTGTTGGTTGCAGGGATGGCCAGTCTGGTTGCCGGTGCTATGTCGATGGCTGCCGGAGAGTATGTTTCTGTTCATTCGCAGGCAGACACCGAGCGAGCCGATCTGGACAAGGAACGCGAGGAGCTGAAGACAGACAATAAAGGCGAACACAAGGAACTGGCGGATATATACGTTGCCCGTGGGCTCGACCCGTCTCTCGCAAAACAAGTCGCTCAACAATTGATGGCTCACGACGCATTAGGTGCCCATGCCAGCGATGAGCTAGGCATCTCCAAGGCGAAGCGTCCGCGTCCCATTCAAGCAGCAATGTCATCGGCAGCAAGCTTCGCTGTCGGCGCATTGATGCCTCTATTAGTTACTGCTATCTCATCGGGAGAGGGATTGATCCTGCTGGTATCTGTCTCTTCATTGGCATTGCTAGCGCTTCTGGGTGGATTGGCTGCACGTGCGGGTGGGGCAGGAGTGATGAACGGCGCAATGCGCGTGGCGTTCTGGGGTGGATTGGCGATGGCAATGACCGCTGGCATCGGATGGCTATTCGGAGCAGTTGTCTAAGCTGTGCAATTCGCAGTCATACGAAAGGAGTGCGACATGGAACTGGGTATGATCGGACTGGGTCGAATGGGGAACAATATGGTTCAGCGCCTTTTGCGGGCTGGCCACCAATGCGTCGTCTACGACCTCCACGCAGAAGCCGTGCAAGCGCTCGTCAAAGAGGGCGCAACCGGCGCGAATTCTCTTGAAGAGTTTGCGAGCAAGCTGAAAGCGCCCCGCACCGTCTGGATGATGGTTCCGGCCGCTGCCGTTGACGCGACGCTGACCGCCATTCTTCCCTTCCTTCAAGCTGAAGACGTGATCATCGATGGAGGCAACTCATATTACCACGATGACATTCGCCGTGCCGCTGAACTGAAGCCGAAAGGCATTCACTATGTGGACGCTGGCACCAGCGGCGGCGTCTGGGGATCGGAGCGAGGATACTGCCTGATGATCGGCGGCGAAGATGCTGTCGTTGAACGCGTTGATCCTATCTTTTCCGCTCTTGCTCCCGACATTGATTCTGCGCCGCGCACACCAGGTCGGGATAAATCCAGTGGCACTGCGGAGAACGGCTATCTGCACTGCGGTCCTAGCGGCGCAGGCCACTTCGTCAAGATGGTCCACAATGGCATTGAGTATGGCATCATGGCCGCTTATGCGGAGGGGCTGAATATCCTGCGCCATGCCAACGTCGGCAAGCAGCAGCGCACTGAGGATGCAGAGACAACGCCGTTGCGCAACCCCGAACACTATCAGTATGACCTGAACATTGCAGACATTGCCGAGGTCTGGCGTCGTGGCAGCGTCATCTCTTCATGGCTGTTGGACCTGACTGCGATCTCTCTTCTCGATAGCCCGGATCTCGCGAAGTTCGCTGGCCACGTCTCGGATTCCGGCGAAGGGCGCTGGACCATCGCAGCCGCAATCGATGAATCGGTTCCTGCTCCGGTCCTTAGTGCCGCGCTCTACGAACGATTCAGTTCACGCGGTGAAGACGACTTCGCTGAAAAACTGTTGTCTGCTCTTCGTTATCAGTTCGGCGGTCATTACGAAAAGGCAGGTGCGTGATGGCCAATTCGCAATCCGATGCATTAGTGATCTTCGGTGTAACGGGCGATCTGGCCCACAAGAAGATATTTCCCGCTCTCTACGCGATGGTGAAGCGCGGCACGCTCAAGGTTCCAGTCATCGGCGTCGCCTTCCCAAAGTGGAGCATGGAACGATTGCACAAGCGCGTGACGGACAGCATCGAGCGATCTGGCGGAGTAGATAACAAACGTGCGCTGCAACAGCTTCTCTCCCTGCTCAAGTATGTGAGCGGGGACTATAAAGATCCAGCCACGTTCACAGCGATCAAAGAGGCACTCGACAGAGCGCGGCGCCCTGCGCACTATCTGGCTATTCCGCCATCGCTCTTCGAAACGGTAATTAAAGGGCTTGGCGCCGCGAAGTTGGCCGATCATGCGCGCGTCATTGTCGAAAAGCCGTTCGGGCGCGACCTGGCCTCGGCGCGGGAGCTAAATGCTGTCGCGCATACCGTCTTCCCGGAAGACTCGATCTTCCGCATCGATCACTTCCTCGGAAAAGAAGCGATCATGAATATCCTCTACTTCCGCTTTGCAAACTCTTTTCTAGAGCCGATCTGGAATCGCAATTACGTCGCCAGCGTCCAAATCACATTGTCTGAGAATTTCGGTGTGGGGAAGCGCGGCGCTTTCTACGAATCTGCCGGCTGCCTGCGCGACGTGATACAAAATCATCTCTTCCAGGTTGTTGCACTTCTCGCCATGGAGCCACCCGCGGGCAGGGACTTCGGCGCTGTGCACATCGAGAAGGCCAAGGTCTTCAAGGCCATGCGTCCACTCAGGCCCAATGACTTGGTGCGCGGTCAGTATGCGGCCTACCGCACGGAGGCTGACGTATCGAAGGACTCCGATGTAGAAACCTTCTGCGCTCTGCGCCTGTTTATCGATTCTTGGCGCTGGGATGGCGTGCCGTGGTATCTGCGTTCCGGCAAATATCTGCCCGATACCGCGACCGAGATTCTGGTAGAGTTGAAGCCGCCGCCGCAAAAGCTTTTCGCTGACGCTGAATCAGTGACCGGCCGCTCCAACTACATTCGCTTTCGGCTCTCCCCTAACTCGGCCGTAGCCCTCGCGGCTCGTGTCAAACTTGCGGGAAAAGATTTTGTTGGCGAACAGCGAGAACTCTACTTGTCAGAAGAGCGGCCAGATGAGGCAACTCCGTACGAAAGGCTCTTGGGCGACGCTATGGCAGGCAACGGCGCACTGTTCACGCGCGAAGACGCAGTCGAGGCCGCTTGGGCGGTAGTGGATACAGTGCTCAAAAAGCATCACCGCGTTCTCCCTTACAATCGACATACCTGGGGTCCGAATGAAGCCGAAGCGATCATCGCTGCGCACGGCGGATGGCATAATCCCAGCAGCGGTGCCTTATCGTAATGACAATTCGACTGTCATGAGAAAATGCTATCAGCAGTCTTCCCCTACCAACTTTTCTGCCAAGACAACATTGCATGGATATTCCTTCCCGCATATTGAATCTTTTGTTTGGTCGACCGTTGGCTAGCAGCGAGGAACGCGCTGAGCAGATCGGCCCCGTCGCCGGCATTCCAGTCTTTGGTGTGGATGCCCTCAGTTCTGCTGCCTACGGTCCTGAAGCCGCGTTGACGCTGCTGATCCGCTTGGGGCTTGCAGGTGTGCATTACATCGTCCCCGTGAGCGCAGCGATTGTTGCACTTCTGATCATCGTCTACTTCAGCTACCGTCAGACCATCGACGCCTATCCGCAGGGTGGCGGTTCGTACACCGTTGCCTCTCAGAATCTATGCGAAGGCGCGGGCCTGCTAGCGGCGGCTGCACTGATGATCGATTACACGCTTACCGCCGCAGTAGGTATCTCGGCGGGAGTGGGCGCGCTGATTTCTGCTGCTCCCAACCTACAGCCCTACACATTGCAACTATGCCTTGCCGTGCTCGCCATTCTTACCGTGATCAATATGCGCGGCGTCCATGATATTGGTGTGGTTTTCATGATTCCTACTTACCTGTTTCAGCGATGCTTCTAATCGTGATCGGGGTTGGTGGCTGGCATGTGCTCCACAGTGGAGGACATCCCCACTCACTTACAACACTGCCGCCACTGCCTACTGCCACTACCGCTGTGAGCCTTTGGCTGCTGCTGAAGGTCTTCTCTTCCGGTTGCACAGCTATGACCGGTGTCGAGGCAGTGAGCAACGGCGTGACGGCCTTTCGCGACGACACACGCAAGAATGCAAAGATCACGTTGACAACCATCATTGTTCTTCTCGCAGTGCTGCTCGCCGGCATTGCTCTTTTGAGTCGCGCCTACGGTATTCTTGGGGAATTTATGTTCTGGTCGCGCTCACCGCACTGCTTCTGGTTCTTTCGGTGGAGTGACGGATCACCTGATTCCTCTCTATGCTATTGGCGCATTTATAGCTTTCACACTTTCGCAGGCCGGCATGGTAATGCACTGGAAACGCCAAGGTGGCGCTCCGATGCGCATTCTTGTCAACGGCTTGGACGCCGCAGTTACGGGTATTACCGCTGTGGTAGTGCTGGTGGCCAAGTTTGCCGAGGGCGCTTGGATTACGGCGGTACTGATTGGCACCATGATCGTGGTGATGCACGCTGTCAAGCGTCATTATGTGAATGTGGACCGTGAGACAGCTCTCGACCGCCCCATCGCACCTGCTCAAATCATTGAACCGATCGTCGTTTTGCCGATCGATAGTTGGAACCGAATTACTGAGAAAGCCCTCAGCTTTGCGCTGGGAATGTCCGGCGATATTCGCTGTGTTCATGTTCAGGTCGGTGAGACGCTGGACCCCATCTGTCAAGATTGGGAAAAAGATGTGGCCGCTCCATTGCGCGCGGCCGGCAAGTGCGTTCCCAAACTCGATATTCTGCAATCGCCTTTTCGCTACGTCCTGGTGCCGGTGGTCGATTAAATCTTGGCGGTCGAACGCGAATCAAACTTTCAGAAAGTCTGTGTGCTCGTGCCGGAACTGGTGGTCCACCACTGGTGGGAGAATCTCCTCCATAACCGTTGCGCGGATATGCTGAAGGTCATCCTGCTTCTCCGCGGAAACCGGCGCATCGTTGTTATCAACATTCCCTGGTATCTCGAACGGGGATGAGGTTTGTTCCAGAATTCATGCAGAAGATATTCTGTTGGTAAAACTCGTCATCGTGCTCCAAACACAATCAAGACCGCTCTCAATTGTTCGACGGAATGTTCTCAATTTCTCGAATCAATGATCTATATTTCTCAGGTTGCTTGGTTTGCAACAATTCAATGTTCATCAGCTTCCAGCGAATTGCCGGAAGGTTGTTGATATCTGGTGTCGCGAGAAGCGCCCAATCAGGTTTCAGTTCGTGGAACGAAAGCAGGAACTGCTTGGAGCGTTCGTCCAGATGGGAGCGGATTTCCGAAACGAGTTGCTCACGCGCGGCAAGGAGAACATCAAGGGAAGCCTCGCCAGTTGTCATGCCAACGAATTCTTGCTCGAATGCCTGCCCTATATCCTTCAATCGCGGCTGCAAGACTTCGTGTGCCGGCCGATTGTGGCTGAGGATGTATACGAGAAAAGTTTGGAAGAGGACATCGTTGATTCCTTCATTTTCCAGCAGGAGTTGAACGTCAAACAGGTCTCGCGGATGTTGACGGTCGAGGGCAGCGACCATTTTTCCGGCGTACAGATCGGCGAACGAGACCACCTGTATTTCGGCAAAGCCAAATCGTTCTTCAGCGGCTGGACGCACAACCCTCAGTTCAACCGGATGGACCGTACCTCGAAGTACCGGAGTGACCTCAATTTTGATCTGTGCTGACCGGTGGCGAACTACGATCCGGGTTCCGTCAGAAGTTGCATTTTCGGTGACGACACTACCTGGGATCGCTTTGCGGATGCTTTGAGCGATACGTCCGAGTGCCGATCGTATTTCCAAGAGTGAGACCTCTCGATCTGCAATCGGCAGGTAAACCAGATCAATGTCTACCGAGAGGCGCGGCAGATCTCTAATGAAAAGATTGATGGCCGTGCCACCCTTCAGGGCAAAGCAGGTCTCGGCGGCCACGTAGGGAAGCGCACGCACCAAAAGCGCCGCTTGTGCTTCAAAGACTTCAGAGGTCATCGTGATCGCCGTAAGCGTCCGAAGTTCCCATCTGGCGTCGTGGCTGGCAGTGTGGCAGACTCTTGCAGATACAACGAAGTGTCCACTTGTTTTCAAGTGGACACTTCAAGCACCAGTGTTTGGTGAACTTCAGG
>Ga0302278_10005201_pt1 | contig 13011 bp, 5 predicted proteins | sample III_Bog_N3_2_FD_194543 | JGI IMG/M metagenome (GOLD analysis project Ga0302278, IMG submission 194543) | Peat permafrost microbial communities from Stordalen Mire near Abisko, Sweden - III_Bog_N3_2 | ecosystem: Environmental > Terrestrial > Soil > Wetlands > Peat | place: Sweden: Abisko... | reverse complement strand
AGCCGAAGCTGCAGTGCTCGTTGAAGGCGGAGATGTTGCAGAGGATGTTGCCTTTGTACTCGAAAAAGGGGCGGGACCACTTGATGGTTTCGACGATGTCAGGGCAAGCCTGGTGGATGAGCTCGCGGAGATGGAAGAGGATGGGCTGGGCGAAGGGTTTGGCCTTGGCGATGTAGGCGTCAATTTTGGGGTCGGTTTGGGGCATTTCGGCGCTCCTTGTGTCGGGAGAAATTCAGTTTAGCGCGAAAGCACTATTTTCGGGAATCGGGGATGCGGCCGAGGCGGGGGTCGCGGGCGAGGGCGAATTCGCAGGCGCGCAGGGAGTCGGCTTCGAAGTGGGGGCTGTCGGCGGGGATGAGGAGCCAGTGGTGGATCTTGCCGCCCAGCGCTTTGATGGGGCGAATGGAGGGGAAGGCGTGACGGAGGGCTCCGGGAGCGTGGGACGCTTCGGATACATCGGCGAACACTACCCAGAGGCCGTTGTCTTCGGGCTGCTTGAGGGAGTCGCGGAGCATGAAGACGATCTTGTTTTGGACGTAGACGGCGTAGCCGGAGAACATGGGGCGGACTTCCGGAGCGAGGGGTTCCAAGGCTTCCAGGAGGAAGGGGTAGGGCGGGGATTTTCGCTTGGCGGGCTTTGCCGGCATGAGGGAAGGATAATGCATGGGCTGCGGGCGGTGCGGTGGAGAAGCGGGTCCTTCACTTTGTTCAGGATCACAAGATTTGTGGTGGTGCGGGCGGAGGGGATCGTGCTTCGCACGATTTTGGTTAGCCGGCTTTTGTGGTAACCCACCCAAGCCGGAAAGACAAGTACCCGGCGCGGGTGGGGCACCCGACGAGCGCGGGAAAACTGATTACCAGGTTAGGGTGATCTTGGTGGTTTGCCAGCCTTTGCCGGGTGGGAAATGAATGCTCACGATAGATGGATTCTGGGGAAGTTCGCCGGGCTTGAGATGGGTTTGCTTTGTCAGGCCCACCCATTGCGGGTTTCCGCTGATGGTTTTGTCCAGATCCAACTTGGGCAGGGACTCGTTTTCGACGAGGTACAGATTCACCTTACGCTCCGGCTGTCCTGCCACTTCGAGGGTCAAAGAGTTAGGGCCGTATTCCGCTGAAAGGACGCGGAACTGAGCTGTTTCCGCTCCCGGACCTGGTAATACGTGGGATGGGGTGACGATTTCGACCGGGGGCAGCGGGATCACTAGTGCGCCTTTGTCGTTTCCAGAAGTGATCAGCTTTGTGCCGGGGTCATCGCTGCGCAAATGAATGACTTTAGTCGAAGGGTTTTCAAATGACGGGTCGTTGTTTGGCCAATGGGTTAGGCTGATGGCCCTAACTTTCAGCGCCCCGTCGGCCTTATCAAAGCTAAGCGCCAGCGATTCACTCCCGAGGATTAGGTTATGGACGGAGCCATAGGACCACTCTGCCGGCAAATGTGGGTTGACGGTGATGGTGTTGGTGGCGGCGTCGAGGGAGATGCCGAAGATGCCGCGGAGGGAGGGGGTGATGACCATGGCGCTGGACCAGAGTTGGTGGCTGGTGCTGCGGCCGAAGGGAACGAAGTAGTCGCCGGAGAGGAGTTCGGTGACTGCGCCGGGGTCCTGGGCCCAGGTGAGGTCGACGTTTTGCATGAGCATTTGTTCGCCGGCGAGGGGCTGGCCTCCGCGGTACTCGGCGAGGGCTGCCCAGCCGGTGAAGAGGGGCCAGACGGACCCCTGGTGGTAGCTCATGCCGTCGTAAATGGGCTCGGTAGTGGCGACGTCGCGGAGGCCCCAGTCGGTGGCGAGGGTGGGCGCAGCGAATTGCTGGAGGCAGGCGGCGGGGTGGTCGAGGGATGAGCCGGAATCCCAATACGCGACTGCGGGGTAGATGGTGGAGGTGCGGTCCTGGGAGCCATCGGCGTTATGGCTGAAGGCGTAGCAGCCTTTGGCGGGGTCGTAGTACTCGGATTCGAGGGTGGCTTTGACTCGTGCCGCGCGGGCTTGGGCGGCTTCCGCTTTGGCGGAGTCGCCGAGAGCGGATTCGAGGGCGGCGTAGGCGCTGCTTGCTTGCTCGTCTAGCGCGGCGAGGTAGATTTCCTGGTGGGGCATGCCGCCGGACGCGGTGCTGGTGGGCCAGCTTTCGACCCAGCCGGTGCCTTGGGAATTGTCGTAGATGCCGTCGTGGTCGGTGTCGGAGCTGGCGGCGGTTTCAAAGGCCCAGGCTTTTTCGATGGTTTCGCGGTGGGCCTGAATGAAGGCGAGGTCGCCGGAGGAGCGGTAGTAGTCGCGGAGGGCCATGAGGAAGAGCGGGGTGGAGTCGGCGGCGGCGTACATGTAGGGGAAGGACTTCCAGTTGACGACGGGGTCGGCGGCGGTTTGGGAGGACTCGTGCATGATTTTGCCGTCGGGGCGCTGGCGGGCGATGAGGAACTCGAGCTCGGCGCGGGTGAGGGCGAAGTCGCCGAAGCCGTTGACGGCGTAGAGGGTGTAGAGGGCGTCGCGGCCGAAGAACCAGCCGAAGCCGGGGCGGGCGGAGTCGCCGGAGGAGTAGTAGCCGGCGACGAGGGCGGTCTCCTGCGTGGGCCACGCGTGGGCCTTGAGCTGCTCGATGGAGACGATGCCCCAGCGGAAGGCGTCGTTGAGGGCCTTGTCGGGGGTTTCGATGCTGGTGCTCTCGGAGAGGAGCTTTTGGTAGGCGGCGGCGTGGGCGGTGTAGCTGGCGGCGAGGGTATCGTTGAGCTTTTGGAGGGCTTGGCCAAGCGCGGGGGTGGCGGCGGTTTCGGGGCTCGCGCCGACGGCCATGAGGAGCGGGAAGTATTTGCCGTTGTCGCGTTTGGGGTCGATGTGGAGCTTGAGTTCGAGCGGATGGACCTGGGGGCGCTCCTGGTAGGGGGCGAGGATGCCGGGTTGCGCGCCGGGGATGGTGACTGCGCCGGCGAGGTCGGGGTAATCCATGTGGAGGACGTAGTAGCCGCCGTCGACGGGAGTCTTGCTGGCGACCCATTCGGCGCCGGGGATGCCGTCGTTGCGCTTGGGCCACATCCAGCGCATCTCGGGGGTGAAGCGGAAGGTGATGTCCATGGGGTGGAGGGAGTCGATTTGGAAAAGAACGACGGGGCCGGTGCCGGGGGCCATCTCGGGAATGTCGGGGGAGTACATGATCTGGCGGATGGTGAAGGCGATGTGGGCGTAGGTGATGGTGGTGCGGTCGGGGCGCACTTCGATGGAAGCCGATTGGGGGTTGACTTCGATGGGAACGGAGTAGCCCTCGACCTGCGCCTCCATGGTGAGATGGCTGAGGAGCTTGACGGGGAGAATCCAGGACTCGAACGCGCCGTCTTGCGTGCCGACAAGGACGCCGCGCTGGCCGGCGACTGTGAATGGGTGGACCGGTTGGGTGGGGCGGACGATGGAGAGGTCGGATTGGGCGAGGGGGAAGGCCGGGATGGGGGCGAACGACTGTGCCTGAGCCGGGAGAGCTGTGGCGAGGAGGGCGAGTGCGGCGACGGGACGGAAAAGGTGCAAGGACTTCATAGGGCGCAAGTTTAGCCTGTTGCGCCAAATTCTGCATCTGGGGACGGCGGGTATACTTCGATTCGTCGGGGTTTGCCGCTTTCGGGGCCGGATTAGGGGAGTCCAATGGGTGAGGGTTCGGTTTGTTGAAGACAGAATGGGAGAGTTCGCGCAGGGGATTTCTGCGGTCGTTGTCGCGGACGGCGCTGGTTTTGGGGATTGAGGACGTACTGCGGATGGCGATGCCGGCCTGGGGGCAGCAGGCACCGGCGGGGATGCAGCGACCGACATATGAAGCGCCGGCGCGTCAGGCGCCCGGCGGGCTTAAGTCGCCGATTCTGGGTACGCCACTGGGGGTGAGCTTTGTGGATGTGGCGAAACAATCCGGGCTGAATGCGAAAACCATCTATGGCGGGGAACATACGAATAAATACCTGCTGGAAACGACCGGGTGCGGCGTGGCTTTCTATGACTACGACCAGGATGATTGGCTCGATATCCTGCTGGTCAATGGCTGGCGGCTGGAGGGGTTTCCCAAGGGGCAGGAGCCGGTATGCCATCTGTTCAAGAACAATCGGGACGGTACATTTACCGATGTTAGCGCAAAGGCCGGGATTAAGCGCACTGGCTGGGGTCAGGGATGCTGCGTGGGTGACTATAATAACGACGGATGGAACGATCTTTTCATCAGCTACTACGGACAAAACGCGCTCTACCGGAACAACGGCAATGGCACTTTCACCGATGTGACCAAGGAAGCCGGGTTGATGCAATCGAGATTGCGGTGGAACTCAGGATGCGCCTTTCTGGACTATGACCGGGATGGTCATCTTGATTTGTTCGTTGGGAATTATATCGATCTGGATCTTAAGACAACGCCGCTCCCGCAGGACGCGGGCTGCGCTTACAAGGGAATTACGGTAGCATGCGGGCCGCCGGGTCTTGAGGGAGGCAAGAACCTTCTCTATCGCAACAACGGCAACGGGACATTTACTGACGTCAGCGAAAAATCGGGCATGTGGGGGACGATTGGCACCTATGCTTTGTCGTGCGCGGTGGCTGATTTGGACAACGATGGATGGCCGGATATCTATGTGGCCAACGACTCAACCGCGGCAACACTTTACATGAATCAGAAAGACGGCACATTCAAGGACCTGGCTGTGGAGGCGGGTGTTGGTTACTCGCCGGATGGCAAGCCGCAGGCGGGGATGGGAGTATCTGTCGGGGATTTCAACCGAGATGGTCTGCTGGACATTGTGAAAACCAACTTTGCCGGGGATACCGACTCGCTGTTTCTCAACCTTGGCGACGGAACTTATGAGGACCACACGTATCTTTCCGGTTTGGGCATCAATACTCGGCTGCTTGGGTGGGGAGTCGGGTTCTTCGACATGGATAACGACGGATGGCTGGATATTCTGGTCTCGAACGGTCATGTGTATCCGGAGGTGGATGGCACCCGGATCGACGCATCTTACGCGGAGAACAAGTATCTCTACCGCAATCTGCGAAATGGCCAATTTGAGGATGTAACAAAGGTGAGTGGAAGCGGTATCACGGACGCGGCGCCGGCGCGGGGATGCGCATTTGGCGACTATGACAACGACGGCGATATCGATGTGGTGGTGAATTGCGTGAACGCAGGGCCGCAATTGCTGCGCTGCGACTCGACTTTGAATACTAACTGGATCAAGATACGGACAGTGGGGACGAAGAGCAACCGCTCGGGCATTGGCGCCCAGATACGGGTGACCGCCCAGGTCGACCCAAATGCGCCCAAGCCAATGATGCAACTGGAAGAGGTTCGCTCCGGCGGAAGTTACTATTCGCAGAACGATCTGCGTGTGCATTTCGGGCTCGGCCAGGCAAAGAAAGTAGATCGTCTGGAGATTCGCTGGCCATCGGGAGCGACGGACACGCTGAAGGATCTGGACGCAAACCGTCTGTATGTCATTCAGGAGGGGGGCAAGATTGTTGGCACCGACGCGTTCGTGAAGCTCAAACTAAAGGCATGATATTGGAACCCGATGCCCAGGGCATGATTTCATAGCCGCGGAAGGACTGCGCGGCGGTCGACTCCAAGTCAGGAATGCTGACAGGTTTTTTTCGCGCCGAGGCGGGGGTATTTGGCCGGTCAAAGTGGTTAGCGCCGCGCCGTCAACTTTCATTGCCACTTCTGCGTCTGTTAAAGGGAACGACCGAGAACGGCGGCGAGAGCTGGTTGGACGTGGGGTGTGCTCCCTGAACGGTTTGTTTGGACGGCCTGCGGGCTGATCTGCGCCTTGACTGCGATCTGGGTTGGATTGGTGCTGTTACGCCCCGAGCCCGTTTCGGCGGGCAGTCATGCATCCAGGCAATCGGGCGAGGGCCTGGGCGGAGATCCGAATGCCGCATGCGCCGATTGCCACAGGGAGATCTACGCTCGTTATCGCACTACGCCGATGGCCAACGCCAGCGGCAGTGCTTCGGCTGGTTACATTCCCGCGCGCTTCGACCATGAGGCATCCGGCGTTTCCTACCGGATCAGTAAGGAGAATGGCCGCGTTTACCTGGGTTTTGAACGCAAGTCCCAGGCGGGGGAACCGGAGATGAAAGGACGCCGGGAGCTTCGCTACTTTGTGGGATCGGGCAAACGTGGGCGCACCTATCTCTTTGAGGATCAAAATTACTGGTTTGAGATCCCGATCAACTGGTATGGCAAGAAGAAGATGTGGGATATGGCTCCCAACTATCAGAATGCACAGGAGATGCGTCTCACCATGCCGGTCGATCCGGGGTGCTTGCGATGCCATGCCTCGGCGGTGCAGCGCGCACTGCCGGAGGCGCGGAACAAATACGCGTCGGAGCCGTTTCTTCAGGGCGGTATTACATGTACGGCCTGCCATGGCGAAGCTGAGGCGCATGTGGCCAGCGGAGGACTGACGGCGATGGCGAAGCTGGAGATGCTGGAGCCGGTGCGGCGAGACTCGATCTGTCTAAGCTGTCACCTGGAAGGGCAAGCGGCGGTGGTTCACGAAGGGAAGCAACTGGTGGACTTCAAGCCGGGAGACAGCATCTTCGATTACGCGAGCTTTTTTGTCCATCGCGGTGAGGCCGGTTCCGGAGGGCGCGCCACCAGCCAGTGGGAGGCTTTGCTCGAGAGCGGCTGCAAGCGCGGAGCGGGAGACAAACTCACCTGCACCACGTGCCACGATCCTCACTCTTCGACGCAGGCGATGAGCGAGGTGGAGCGCGTGACGTTTTACCGGCGGCGATGTCTGCAGTGTCATGATGCCAAGGGGTCTGGAGCGGAACGGACGAACTTCGCCGATACACATCACCCGGAGAATCAGGATTGCACGTCCTGTCACATGCCGCGCAACCCCTCCAATGACATTGCCCATGAGCAGGTAACGGATCACCGAATCGTTCGCCTTTTGGCGGGAAAATTCATTCCGCCCGCAACGGCGGGACCGCTGGCTGAAGTTGGCTCGGCGGCGAGGGCCGAGGACGCTCCGGATCGGGAGCTGGGGTTGGCCTATGCGCAGATGGCGGCTCGAGGCGATCGCGAGGCTGCCCACTGGGCTCGTGAGCTACTTGAGTCCGCGGCGAAGCGGCCCACCGCGGCCGGAGACCATGAATTGCATGCTCAGCTTGGGTTTCTGCGGCAGATTGCAGGAGAGAATGAGGCAGCCGCGGCGGAGTACTCTCAGGCGCTTGCCGCAGATCCGCACGACTCCTTGGCGGCGGGAAATTTGGCGCTGCTGAAAGCGGGCGCGCATCAATACACGGCCGCCATGGAGCTTTGGGAGCGCGCCTTCGGCGAAGATCCGGTGGAGTTGAAGGCGGGGATGAATCTGGCGCTGGTGGAGTGCGGCCTGGGTAAGCGAGAGCAAGCGCTCGGCACATTGGCGCGGATGCTGGAGTTCTCGCCCGATTTCGGGCAGGCGCGGGGTCTGGAGGCAGGGATTCGCTCTGGGACGCACTCCTGCACACAGCGGTGAATTCCGGTGAGCTCCGAGTTCGAGATTGGCGCAGATCCCGCGCTCCTCTCGTTTTCGGAATGCGCACTTTCTCCGCGCTGCGATACGGGACTTTCTGGCCAGATTTTTCAGGAAGCGAGGAATAGCAGATCGATTGCCGCGGGTGAGGATGGCTGGGCTGCTTTGATTGCAGGAGGAGTTTGGCGGAAATGTCATGCATTCCTGGGAAAAAAAAAGGCATTCGACTTGCCCTCTCGTCGGGTTGGCCGAGGTGCCGGCCGGCATAGGCGCGCATCGCGCAAACTCGGGGTGAGCGGAGTTTGCCGATCTCCTGTCGCGCGAGGGTTGAGTAAAGGCATTTACTAATGCTTCCGAAAAAAACAAGGGCCTCTGACGTGCCGTGCAAGCGCTTGCCTTAGCAAGAGGAACGCATCGTGCGAGGGGAATCCGGGCGCGAATAAATGTATTATCAAATTATTCAACAAATGGCTGAAATGCTATGGTATTAAGCGGCCGAAGTGTTGGGTGCGAAGAGGTCCCCTGGGCAAAAATGAACGCTGGAAGGAAAAGTTCGATCGGTAATTTCGTCTCGGTAAATCGATTTAGTGCTTAAAATTAAGAACGAAAAGACAGGGCCGCGTACGGGGTGGAGCGGGATGTAATCGTTTTCAGTTAATGATATGACGTATCTGCATCAGCCGCTCCGTTTTTCTCACGGCAACGGGTTGACAGCCGCACCGGTTTTCAAATAATGTACGTCGGTGCTTTGAATTGCGTTTTTGCGCGCCCCGTATTGTCGCAATCGGGCGCGGGCAATTCGGGAAAGTGTCGTGGCCCTGTTTGGACCATGAGGACTCGGTAACACAGAGCGGACTTAGCCATCGCGGCGGGATTCGCCAGTGTTTTTTGTGAGCGGGGGTCGCTCTTTCATCCTTCAACTACCAGCACAGAGGTGTCCGAGCCCGGGGTAACCCGTCGGAGGAACGGATGCCATGATGCAGGAGCAAGGGTGAGGGAAGCGGCTTTGGTTTCACGAACAAACAAATGGAAGTTCATTCACGAACTGCACGTTTTCAGGAGACCGCATGACAAAGATCCTGCGGGCAGCGTACGCTCTGGCACTCCTCGCCATCGTATGCCTGCTCACCAGCGCACCGGCCTATGCCCAATCGGTTTACGGATCGATTTTTGGCACAGTGACCGATAAGACCGGGGCCGTCGTCGCAGACGCCACGGTCACAGTGACGGACGAAGCCAAGGGCACCGTCGAGACCGCTACAACCAACGGCGCGGGCGAATACACCGTGTCGCATCTCGTTCCCGATACCTATGACCTGAAAGTCGTCGTCAAGGGCTTCAAGACCGCTTTGACCAAGGGCGTCGTGGTGCAGGCCGATGTGGCGCCACGCGTGGATATCGCGCTGGAGATCGCCGGCGGGTCAACTGAAACTGTCGAAGTCAATGCCGACACCGAGCCGCAACTGAAGACGGACCGCTCGGACGTGGCCGCGACGTTTGATGCACAGCAAGTGGAGGATCTCCCGATCGAAGGGCAGAACTTCGCCAACCTGCAATTGCTTCTGCCCGGTGCACAGCTGCTTGGCTGGTCGCACGCGGCGGACGAAAACCCGCAGGCGTCGCGCCAGATTCAGATCGACGGTCAGGCGTTTGGCGGCGTGGCATACGAACTGGACGGCACCGACAACCAGGATCCGATTCTGGGCATCATTGTCGTCAACCCCGCTCTGGACTCGATCACCAACGCCAAGATCACCACGCAGAACTTTGACGCCGAGTTGGGCAAGGCGGTCGCGGCCGTGCAAACCGTGCAGACCAAGTCTGGTTCCAACAGCGTCCACGGCAGTTTTTACGATTTTCGCTTCGGGAATGCCAATTTGGCGCGCGATCCGCATTCACAGGCTCCGCCGGAGGGTTCGACAAGCACCTCGGGTCTGATTCCAGCGGGCTTAAAGAACAAGTTCGGTATGTCCATCGGGGGTCCGCTCAAAAAGGACAAGAGCTTCTTCTTCTTTTCCTATGAGGGGCAGCGCCAGAAGTCCGGAGTTACCGACACGAACACGCTTCCTTCGAAACTGCTAACCAGCACCTGCCTCGGCGGGACGAGCACCAACACCATTAAGTATGGCTCAGGATGCGATTTCAGCGAGTATCTGGCCAATCTGCCGGGCGGCGTCAACAACCCGCTCAAGACCGGCGTTTCGCCTTTCCCTGCTGGCCAGCTTTACGACAACTCAAGCGGAACACCAGTACCCTATGGGGGCAACGTGGTTCCGATTGGCAAGGTCTCGGCACAGTTCATCAGCCTTTTGAAGCTGCTGCAGCCATACACAGCAACCGAGATTACCAACAGCCCTCTTGGCGGCCTTGATTCCAACTCCACAGGAAGCGGCACGGGCGTATTCAACAGCAATATGTGGGTGACCCGTATCGACGAGACGATCAACGACAAGGCGAATGCGTTCTTCCGCTTCTCGCGGTGGACCGACGCACTTGGCGGTCCGCAGATGTACGGTGCCGCAGGCGGGCCTGGATTTGGCATCGGCGGCTACGGTGGGAACTCCACAAGTGCCGACGACAGTCTGGCGGCGGGCACGGATTACGTATTCAATCCGACCTTGGTCATGGATTTGCGCCTCGGCTACCTGCGCTATAACATCATCGACATCAAGAACGACGAAGGAACGCAAGGGGCGACGGCTCTGGGTATTCCGGGATTGAATACGGCGCAAGCCATCACGGGCGGCTCGCCAGGCTTCTTTCCGAGCACCCTGGCAGGCGGCAACACGCAGCCGCTATACGGCGATGGCTTGAATATCGCTCGCTGCAACTGCCCGCTCACGGAAAAGGAAGATCAATTCCAAATCGTGAACAACTGGACCAAGACGATCGGCAACCATGCCATAAAGCTTGGCACGGATCTGCGCTATGGCCGGAACCTCCGGGTTCCTTCCGACAACGATCGAACTGGCGTCATCAACTTCGACAACAACCCGACTTCTAATCAGAACCTGACCACCGCTGAATTGGCTGCGGGAGGATCCCAGGGCGGCATCAGCTTCGCCACGATGGCGCTGGGGGACGTGACCAGTTTCAACCGATACGTGTCGAGCTCGACCAACGCCAAGGAGTTCCAGAAGCGTGAGTTCTTCTACGTTCAAGATACCTGGCGCGCGAGCAACAAGCTGACCCTCAACCTGGGCGTTCGCTGGGAGCTTTACTTCCCCGAGTCGGTCAATGCTCCGGGTAACGGCGCTTTGATGGACCTGAAGGACGGCTATCTGCACGTGGCAGGCATCGGCGGCATCAAGTCGAACATGGGCTGGACCTTCCCGTGGGACAAGCAATTTGAGCCACGTCTCGGCGCGGCTTATCAACTCAACCCCAAGACAGTCATCCGCGCGGGCTATGGGCGCAGCTTCGACATTGGCGTCTTCGGCTCGGTGTTTGGCCATGTGGTTACGCAGAACCTGCCCGTACTGGCAAACCAAAGCATCTCCAACTCAACTCCTACCGGCCAGGCATTCTGCCTCGGCACCTCGTCGACGCCTACGACGACTGGGACCAGTCCCGGGTGCATTTACGCAAATGACACCACCTCCTCGGCGCAACCGACGAGCGGTGGGCCAATTCCATACACGCCACCGACTGTTCCCGCCGACGGGTTGCTTCCCAATCCCGGAAGCCAAGTCAACTCCAAGGCTCGCACGTTCCCGATGGAGTTCCCGACGCTCGACGCCTGGAACGCTACCGTGCAACGTGCTTTGACTCCAAGCCTGACCCTGACAGTCGCCTATGTCGGAAACAAGGGCACCCACACCCTGAGCGATGGAGATGGCAACAACACCAATCCAAACGAGGCGGCAATCACCCTGCCGGGTTCGTTCAGCCCCACCGGCCAGACGCTGCACTACGACCCGACGATCACGCCGAAAAATGGATACCCGAAGTCGATCAATTTTGCAACGGGAGCGACGTCGGTCACGAACTATCTGCAACGCTACTACGGCGGTTCGCTCAAGGCCTGCACAGACCCCGTCTACGTGCAGCCGACCGATCCGAATATCACATTGCCATCTGGGGCATGCGGATGGTCACAAGGAATCAGCCTGTACGGGGATAACCAGGACACCCACTTCAACGCGATCCAAGTTACGCTGGCTCAAGCAACGTGGCATGGGCTCAACGCCAACTTCAACTACCAGTTCGCGCACGCCACGGACTACGCAAGCGGTTACCGCACCTGGAGCAAAGCCGTTACATTTGGCAACGACTCGCAGGTTCGCCATCAATCGGCGACGCTGTACGGAACCTATGGACTGCCAGTCGGCAAGGGCAAGCAGTTCCTGACCAGCGCCAACCACGTTACCGACCTGATTGTGGGTGGTTATGAGCTGGGTTGGACCGCGAACCTTTCCAGTGGCCTGCCTTTCTCGCTCACCCTCAACTCGTGCGGTGGCGACGTCCCGAGCGATGCACCCTGCCAGCCGAATGCAACTGGCCGCCTGCACACCAGCCTCACAAAGTATGTCCCTGGCACAGGATGGACGTTCTATCAGCCGCAGACCCTTGGCGGCACGTTCACCGACCCTGGCCTGGACAACATTGGCAACGTTCAGCGCAACACGTATTTCGGACCGAAGTTTTTCAACGCGGACATAAACCTCCAGAAGAGCTTCAACATCTGGGAACACTACGACATGAAGTTCCGTATGGATGCACAGAACGCCTTCAACCACATCAACGCAGGCAACCCTGGCGGCAACATCGAGTCGGCTGGAACCATCACCGGCGAAGCGCCTGGACCGGGACCCCGTCAGCTTGAGTTCTCGCTCAAGCTCACCTTCTAATCCAAAGCGCGATGTTACACCCGCGAGTGGGGGGCTTCGGCTCCCCACTCGCATTTTGTGGGGATAAACTTAAGTTGAGCGGTGCCATGAGATTCTTCGGTTTTCTTCTTATTTTGGTTGCAGCATCGTCCGCTGCGGCGCAGGGAAACGATTCAGCGCGCGTTCCGGCTGTTACCGCTCCAACGCTGGCCGATGCCAAGGCGCTGGCGGCGAAGGGGCGTCTGGACAAGGCGCTTGAATTGTTGACCGTCCTGGCCGCTCAGCAGCCAGAAGAAGGGGGCGTCGAAAGCCTGCGCGGGATGATCCTGTATCAAAAGGATTTGTTGCCGGAAGCCGAGAGGGCCTTCGCGCGTGCGGTTGAACAGGTTCCGAACGATCACGAGTCGCTGGAGATGCGGGGGGTGACCTTGTACCGGCTGGGCAAGCCGACGGAGGCGATCCCGCTACTGGAGAGGGCTCACGCGGCAGTAGCCGACGCCAACCTCGACCCCCAGTACGTGCTCGGACTCTGCTATACCGACACGAAGCGCTACGACGACGCCCGGCGGGCCTTTGCGGCGCAGTTTGGCTTCGACCCCGACTCGGCTGAAGCCTACCTGGTCGCTGCCCGGCTCTTCCTGCGCAGGGAATATGCGGATGAGTCGGCGCTCTACGCGCGCAAGGCTCTGGAATTGAATCCCAATC
>Ga0302278_10005192_pt1 | contig 13022 bp, 12 predicted proteins | sample III_Bog_N3_2_FD_194543 | JGI IMG/M metagenome (GOLD analysis project Ga0302278, IMG submission 194543) | Peat permafrost microbial communities from Stordalen Mire near Abisko, Sweden - III_Bog_N3_2 | ecosystem: Environmental > Terrestrial > Soil > Wetlands > Peat | place: Sweden: Abisko... | reverse complement strand
GACCGAGGATGTGCGGGCCAAGATAGTTTCGCTCTCTTTGTGGGTTACCAAATATTCCCGCAGCGTGACGCGTGAAAAAGCGCCGATTGATCCGCTGATCGAGATTAATCGCACCATCATGCAGGGACTGCAGAGCAGCGCCGGCTGAAAAGTTTCGAGGGGGCTTTGCGAAACCCGGCGCGAAATTCGCGCCGGGTTTTTCTTATTTTGGTCACGCGGCCTACGGAGTTGCCTAGGCCCGTAGCGCCAGCGTACGGGCGCGCAGGCAACCGCGAGGCCGCGTCCGGTACGCTGGCGCTACCGAACTCCCGGCCGTCGCTCCGGCCGCACTCGGCAAGAAATTCCGGCCCGGCAAATCATACCTAACAACAGCCCGGCGACCATTCAAATTATGTCATTACAATCAATGAGATAAAACGTTAAAGCGATGGCACGGCCGTTGCAAAAGTTTCCCCGGGTCAACTCGGCCCGCGGGTCCGCAGAATGCGGACCCCCACCAGAAGTAACGGAGAATACCCATGTCCTTTAGCGTCAACACCAATACCGGCGCCATGACGGCGCTGCAGTACCTGCAGCAGACCCAGGGTCAGCTTAACCAGACCCAGTCTGCCATCAACAGCGGTCTCAAAGTCGCGACGGCAAAGGATGATGGCGCAATTTATGCCATTGCCCAGAACCAGCGCGGTGCCGTGGCCGGTTACTCCTCTGTCATTAGCAGCCTCAACAATGGCTCTTCCGCCATCGATGTCGCCCTTTCCGCGGGCCAGTCGATTTCGGATCTGCTGATCCAGTTGAAGCAGAAGGCGCTTTCCGCGGCTGATACCTCGCTCGATACGGCGAGCCGTCAGGCGCTGAATGCGGACTTCACGGCCCTGCGCGATCAGATTTCCACGATCGTGAAGAACGCTGTTTTCAACGGGTTCAACCTGGTCGATGGCTCGACCACCAAGGTCCAGGCTTTGGCCTCGGCCGACGGTACGCGCCATGTTACGACCCTGGCGCAGAATCTGAGCCTGTCGGGTGCGATCGTGACTATCGCGACGACGGCCACGGTTTCGACCCAGGTCAAGGCTTCTGCCCTGATCGCGACGATCCAGACCTCGCTCACCAATGTCAACTCCGCGCTTGCGAAGCTGTCGGCTGGTTCGGCAAAGTTCTCGATACAGGCGACTTTCACCCAGAAACTGTCCGATACGCTGACGACCGGCATCGGCAATCTGGTGGATGCCAACATGGCGCAGGAAAGCGCGATGTTGCAGTCGCTGCAGGTCAAGCAGCAGCTCGGTGTACAGGCTCTGGCAATCGCCAATCAGGCGCCGCAGACAATCCTGTCGCTGTTCCACTAAGTCTGCAATTTCGAGAGTCCAAGCGGGGCGGCATGCCAATGCCGCCCCTTCTTTTTGCCCGCGCCGCGCCGGCCCAGGCGCCCCGCCGCGGCGATTTTAAGGCAAAGTGGAATTATTTGCCGCCTGACCGGCAAAATCTGCCCAGCCCCGGCAGTTTCTGCCCAGTCACACCTGCCCCGCGGCAAACCCCGCCGGGTCCGATTTTCCTTGTCGCCGGAAAATCGATGTTTAAGCAAAGCTGAATCCGTTTCGGCACAAGCCTTGCCAAAAGGACAGCGGGCAAAATGCCCAAGGCACGTCGTTCAAACAAAAAGAACGGCGGGCATACACCAGAACGGAGAGACCCCATGTCCTTTAGTGTCAACACCAATACCGGCGCCATGACGGCGCTGCAGTACCTCACCGCGACCCAGGGCCAGTTGGCCCAGACCCAGTCCGCCATCAACAGCGGCCTGAAAGTAGCCAACGCCCGTGACGATGGCGCCGTATACGCCATTGCCCAGAACCAGCGCGGCCAGGTTGCGGGTTATACCGCCGTGATCAACTCCATCAACAACGGCACATCCTCGATTGACGTCGCCCTGTCCGCGGGCCAGTCCATCTCGGATTTGCTGATCCAGTTGAAGCAGAAGGCGCTTTCGGCCGCTGACACCTCGCTTGATACCGCGAGCCGTCAGGCGCTGAATGCGGACTTCACCGCCCTGCGCGATCAGATCAGCACGATCGTCAGCAATGCGACCTTCAACGGTTTCAACCTGGTCAACGGTACGACCACCAAGGTCCAGGCCCTGGCCTCGGCCGACGGTTCGCGCCATGTCACGACTTTGGCTCAGAATATGAGCCTGTCGCACAGCATCGTGACCCTGACGCAGACCGCCACGATCTCGACCCAGGTGAAAGCCTCGACCCTGATCGCCACGCTCCAGACCTCGCTCACCAACGTCAACTCCGCCCTGGCGAAGCTGTCGGCTGGTGCCGCGAAGTTCTCGATCCAGGCGACCTTTTCCCAGAAACTGTCCGACACGCTGACGACCGGCATCGGCAATCTGGTCGACGCCAATATGGCGCAGGAAAGTGCCACGTTGCAGTCGCTGCAGGTCAAGCAGCAGCTCGGCATCCAGGCTCTGTCCATCGCCAATCAGGCGCCGCAGACGATCTTGTCTCTGTTCCATTAAGCCATGGCAGGGCGGCGGGCTCTCTTCGATCAGGAGAGTCCGCCGTCCGGCGCCAATCGTCGCGGATGACCGTAAGAATGCGGCATCCCCCCGAGGCGAAGGGAACTTCTGGTGGGACAATAAGCGAAAGGTGGGCAGCCGGGGGGCAGCCCGCCTTTCGTGTTTTGCGCTGGTCTTTTGCCTCTTGCCTCTTGTGTTCGCCGCGCGTCCATTCGCTGCCGCTCATGGACCTCATATGCGTCTTGCACACTTCGCTGGGCGCTCCCATCCTCGCCGCGCTCCGCTAGTGCCAGCTTTTCTAAGCTCGCAATGCTCGCAAAGAAAAGCTAAGCATGCTCAAGGAACAAAATCCCTGGCGCAAAAAAGCCGAGGTTTCGGCGGCGCTGATGGAAAAACGGAAGCGGCCCCGGGCACGGATGCGCCCAAAAAGATTAAAGCTCGCCGCTACGCTGCGCTAACACTGAAACGAAACCGGCGGGCACCCGGGGCATAGACGCCCGGCTTTCTGGTGTCATCCAGTTCCAGCGCCGAGAGCACGAACTGGCAGAACAATTTATTTCCCGACATGCGGTGGGTGAGAAGCCCTAGCAAAGGCGCGGTGGCGCGGTCGACTTCGATCTTCAGCCGCGTATGGGCATCGCCGATCACCGCCCAGCCTTCGGTCATGCCAAACCCATGGCTGGAGGAGACCAGGAACGACACCGGCGCGCCTTGTTCGATGGTTTGGCCGGCCAGGGCGAAACGTTCCGGTCCGCCGCCATTGCAGGTTTCCAGCATCAGGCTTTGCGGTTCGAAGGCGTCCGGCAGCAGGGTAAAATGGCCAAGCCGCAGCACCCCTCTGCCCCAGTCGTTCCAGTGAAAAGTGAGGTCGAATTCGACCCGCGGCGTTCCGGCGCAGAAGCGCAGGATTTTCTCAATCGGACCATTGGGCGTTTCAATGCAGGCGCGGGCGATGACATCGCCATTGCTGTCCGTCGCAAGTTCGGCCTCGCACCACTCCAGATCGGTGAGCTTGTGTTCACCCGGCGCCTCGAACACGCTGTCGCCGGTGTACCAGTCGGCGGCAAGCGCAATTTCGTCGAAAAAGCCGTGCGGCAATCCCCCCAGTGCCGGTTTTTCCTGACCGGTGAAATGCAGGCTTTGCAATGCCAGGCCGCGCCGCCGGTCCAGGGTGGCGCGCAGGGACGGAGTCTGAACCCTGAAATGCCGGTCCGAAATATTTTTGCCGGCGATCTGCACCCGGGCGGGCGGGGTGGCGCTCCACCGCGCTTCCGCCGATTTCAGGCGGGCGCAATAGTCGGTCCAGCGCTTTTCCGTCAGATGGGTACGGAAGTCGCTGGCCCACAGAAAACAAAGCTCTTTCCAGTTGGCGCGCGCTTCGTCGCCCAGCATGCCTTCATAAATGCGCTGGCAGGCGGCGTTGATCGCGGTGTTGTCGCGGCCCGTCACCGCCCAGCGTGCCAGATTATATTTGCGCTGTTTCTTGACCGGCACCGGGCAGGCCGGGCTTTCCAGCGACAGGCGCTGGCCTGCTCCGGCCTCCGTCATCAGCGGCAGGATATTGGATGGCGCCGTCATTAACGCGCCATCCGCAATCACGGCGGCAAATCCCTGTTCCAGCTTCGGCCATTCGCTTTGGCCGGACAGTTTTTCCTCGCTGCGGAAGCGGCCGGGGCGAAAATCGAAAATCTCCGCGTCACTGGCATAAAGGCAAAGGGCACGCGGATGATCGTCATGCTTGCCGCGAACAAAGGCGGCATAAGTCTCCAGCGAAATATCGCCATGCGCCAGGCGCTGCAATTGCTGGAACAGGGTGGTGTTGCTCCAGATAAGGGCGATGGTTTGCCCGTCCGGCCCGGCGGCAAGCTGTGGCAGGAAGGCGGTCCCGGCCGGCCATTCGGGATGGCTGGCCGCCGGATTGTCGAAATCCATGATCAGGGCTTCAAACCCGGCATCCAGATATAACGGCACCAGCCCGCTGGCATAGGCCTGCTCATTGACCAGCGCCAGTTTCGGCCGCACGCCCAGATATTTTTCGTAGGCTTCAAGGCCCAGCCGCAGATTTTCCGCTGTCACCCGCGCCGGCACCAGAGGCGCGATCATCTGGCTGTAGCCAGAGCCGATCAGCTCAATGCGCCCCGCGGCGATCAACTTTTTGGCGACCTCTATCCAGGCGGGATCGCGGGCGGCGATTTCTTCCAGCGTATAACCCGACATTTCCACGCCCAAGGGTCCAATCCGCTCGGCCAGCTGGAGCAGCGGCCAATAGCAGCGCGCGATAACATCGGCGCGGCATTCTTCGGCAATGGAAGAGAAAGCCAGGTTCAAATGAAAGAAAGCGAAAACCCGCAGGGCGCTGCCGGTATTGACTTCGCTCTGGTTTAAAAGCGCTTCTTTGACGGTCGCTCTGATGTTCATCAAGGCTCCGTCACGCGGTTTCGATCCGGATCAGGGCCAGCGCGTCATTGGCCGCCGTCAGCGCTGCCTCGCGGTTGGCGCCGCTGGCAAGAACCATGGCGCCAGATGGCCGCTTGTCGCCCGCCGGGGGAATGATGTCTCCTTCCCGGGCGGTCACGATCACATCGGTGATACCGGGAATCCTGCTGGCCTCTTCCGCGCCGCTGATGCTGACCACGGTGCCGGGAGCGGGGAAGGCATAGCGCTGGACCACGGGGACGAAATGTTTGGGCGCCAGATCGGCCTCATCCACCGTCTCGCCCAACGCGATCTTGATCGCCGCGCCGATGAAATCCACGCCGGTGTTAAGTGGAATTTCCCGGGTGCAGAAAAATCCGCCCGATAGCCGCGCCGCCAGCTCGATCATGTAAGGCTCGCCATCATGCACGACGATGTCGCCCTTGACGGTGCCATCGGTAATGCCCATGGCGCTGGCGGCCCGCGCCACGAGATCGCGCACCTTGGCCTGGACCCCTTCCGGCAAATGACTGGGCAAGTCGCCGCCATTCTCGATAAAGAACGGCGCATAGCGTTCCAGATATTCGTAATTGCGGTCGGAAAAGCCCGGCGTGAAACAGCGTCCGCCCATAACGACAGACTCGGTGGAAACCTGCGGGCCGCTGAGATACTGCTCCACTATCACCCGCTCGGTGGGGGAATGGGAGCGGGCCAGCAGAAAGGCGGCGGTGAGGTCTTCCACCTGCGCCACTCGCTGGACGCCGCGCGAACCGCGGCTGTCGGCCGGCTTGATGACAAGATCGCGGCCGCGTTCGATGGCGACGCGCTGCAATTCCTGCGGCGTGCGGACTTCGGCGAACCAGGGCACCGCCACGCCGGCCGAGACAAAGCATTTCTTCATCGCCAGCTTGTCGCAGGCCAGCTCTGCCACATGGATCGGCAGTCCCGGCAGGCGCAGGCGCTGCGCCACCGTCGCCGCTGTGATCGGGGCGTCGGCGGCGACACAGATCACCCCATCAATCTTGCGAATCTTGCGGTGATAGCGTTCGGCGGCGGCGGCGGTTTCCGTGGCGCCATAGACATCGGCGATCAGGCAGGAATCGGCCAGGGCAAAGCCCGGCGCATGCGGATCGCGGTCCGAGACCACCACGGTATGGCCCAATTCCTTGGCGCGCTTGACGGCGTCCACCGCTTCGATGCCGCCGGAGATGATCAGAATTGTTTTTCCCGAGAGCTCGCTTATTTGATTTTCTGGCATCAGAAATAAAGCCCCCCATTCACATTCAGGGTCTGGGCGGTGATATAGGAGGCGGCATCGGAGGCCAAAAACACGACGGCATCGGCAACTTCCTGCGGCGTGCCCATGCGCTTGAGAATGATGCTGTCCGCCGCTTTCTGGACGGCGGGTGATGCCATGGCGCCGGCTGCCATTTCTGATGCGATCAGGCCCGCCGCCACCGTGTTGGAGCGAATATTATGCGCCGCGCCGAAACGGGCGATCACCTGGCCCAGCGAAATCAATCCCGCCTTGGAGGCCGCATAGTGCGCCGTGCGCGGCCCGCCATATTGGCCGCTGACCGAACCGATATGGATGATGGAGCCGCCGCCCGCTTCCTGCAGCAGCGGCAGGAAGGCCTGCGCCACCATGAAGGGGCCTTTGAGATTGGTGTCGAGTACCGCATCCCAGTCCGCGTCGGTGACAGCGTCGAAATCAGCGGGTTTGTTGATGCCGGCATTGTTGACCAGGATGGCAATGGCGCCAAAGCCCCGCGCCTGCTCCACGGCGTGGCTAATGCGCAGCCGGTCGGTGACATCCATCGGCGCCGCCTCGGCCCTGCGGCCCAGCGCCTTGATCCTGTGAACCACAGCCAGCGCCTCGTCATGGCGCTCGCGATAGGTCAGCAGCACATCGGCGCCGGCCTGCGCCAGGCCCAGCGCGATGGCCGCGCCCAGGCCGCGGCTGCCGCCGGTGACCACGGCATTTTTGCCGTTCAGGGAAAATCGATCTGTCATTTCTTGCGCTTCAAGACACGCCGCGCCGCGGCGGCAATGAAGGGCGCGCTGATTTCAAAGGCATAGGCCAGCTCTTCGGGCTCGCCGGAAGCGCCGAACACATCCTTGACGCCGACAAATTCCACCGGGCAGGGCACGGTGGATACCAGCGCCTCCGCCACCGCGCCGCCAAGCCCGCCGTGAATATTATGGTCTTCCGCCGTGACAATGGCGCCGGTTTCCCGGGCGCAGCGTGCGACCAGATTGGTGTCCAGCGGCTTGATGGTGGCCATATTGACCACGCGCGCCGAGATGCCGTCTTCCTTGAGCAGATCGGCGGCGGTCAGCGCGCGGGCTACTTCCGTGCCGCAGGCAATGATGGTCGCTGCCATCGCGCAGAATCCGTCCCTTGCCGATTTCGAAATTGTGGTCATCGCCGAAAATGCGGGGGCAGGGGCTGCGGCCGGTGCGCATATAGACCGGACCGTCAAACTCCAGAATGGCACGCGTGGCCAGCGCCATCTCGATGGGATCGGCGGGCGAGATCACGGTCATGCCGGGAATGGCGCGAAACGCGGCCAGGTCTTCCAGCGCCTGGGCCGAACCGCCATCGGGACCGACATCAAGCCCCGGATGGCTGGCCACGATCTTGGCATTGCGCCGGGCATAGCATAGCGACAGCCGCGCCTGTTCAATGGCGCGCAGGCAGAATACGGCAAAGGTGGTGACCACCGGAAGCAGGCCGACGGCCGCCAGGCCACCCGCCGCCGCCATCATGTTCTGTTCGGCAATGCCGAACTGGATCAGGCGTTCGGGATGGGATTTGCGGAAATGATGCACGCCGGTGCCGCCGGCGATATCGGCATCCAGCACGACCAAACTGGGGAACTCATCGCCCAGCTTCGACAATGCCTTGCCGAAGGCTTCGCGCAGGGAATCGCTGTTGGCGATTAATGCAGGACTAGACATCGAGCAGCTCTTTCATTTCGGCGTCGCCGGCGCCCAGCGCTTTGATCGCCTCTTCCGCCTGCGCCCGCGTGAATTTCACGCTGCCGTGCCAGGCGGGAATATTTTCCATATACGGCACGCCCTTGCCCTTGATGGTATGGGCGATGATGACGGTGGGCTTGCCCGTGGTGGCGCCGGCCCGGCGGAAGGTTTCCAGGATCGCGGCAATGTCATGGCCGTCAATCTCGGCCACCGCCCAGCCAAAGGCGCGCCATTTGTCGGCCAGCGGCTCCAGCCGCATGATGGCGTCGTTGCTATTGTCGCTTTGCAGCTTGTTGTAATCAATCAGCACACAAAGATTGTCGAGCTTGTGATGAGCGCCCGACATGGCGGCTTCCCACACTTCGCCTTCCTGCAATTCGCCGTCGCCCAGCAGTGTATAAACCCGCGCCGGAATCTTCTGCAGCTTCAGGCCCAGCGCCATGCCGATGGCCACGGAAAAGCCCTGGCCCAGAGAACCGGTGGAGGTCTCCACAAAGGGCAGATCCAGCACATGGGGGTGACCCTGGAAAGGACTGTTCAGCTTGCGCAAACTCAGCGCCGCTTTTTTATCGCAGAAGCCATAATAGGCGCCCACGGCATACAGCGCCGGCGCGGCATGACCCTTGGACAGCACAAAGCGGTCGCGCAGCGGATCGCTGATCGAAGCGGGCCAGACATTCATTTCGGCGCCATACAGGCAGGCAAGCAGGTCGGCTGAGGACAGCGCCCCACCCGGATGGCCGGAGCCGGCGTGATAAATGCTGGCCACGGCATGGCGGCGGACAAAGGCAGCGGCCTGCGCCAGCTGGTTTGCCAGATCAATGCCGGTAGCCGGCGCGGTCACTTTCAGATTGGGGTGCATCGCGGATCCTTTGCGGTCAGGCGGCGCTGGTCATGCTGCTTGGGCTTGGCGGGCACGCGCCAGCAGGTCGGCGTAGAGAATGATCTGGGCCTGGGGCGCAAGCTGCCGCGCTTCTGTGACAATTTCAGCGGCAAAACCGCGCGACATGATGACAATGATGTCTACCGGCGTTTGTTTCATCGCGTCGGGCACGACTGGCCGTGCGCCATGGCGTTCGGGCACCAGCGCCGCCAGATGGGCATCAATCAGCAGAGTCAGGCACTTGGGATCAAAGCCGCCCGCCAGCACCAGGGCATCGAACAACCGGCCCGCGCCCCACAGCGCGACGCGCTTGCCGGCAAGCCTGTGGATCTCGGCCGCCGCTTCCGCCAGCGCCGCCAGGTTTTCCGCACGGGTGCGGGCATAGCGCCCAAGCAGCATCTCGCTGTGCCCCACTTCTGCCGCATCACCGGCAAATTCCGTTTTTGGCGCGCCGGTCTTGCGTGCGACATAGAGCAGATTGATGGCGTCGTCCGGATCGGGATGGGCGATGATGGAAAAGCCCGCCGCTTCAATCATGCGGGGCAGGGTGACGTCACTGAAATGGAAAAGATGCTTGTCGATGAACCATTCTTCCAGAATGTCGTCGCCGCCGATCAGCGCGATATTGGGGGCGTCGATCACCAGCAAGCCGTCCTCCTTAAGGACGCGCGCATGATCCTTCAACGCCGCGAAAGGCTCCGCCAGATGTTCAATGGTGTGACAGGAATGGACGATGTCGAATGCGCCGTCTTCCAGCGCGGTATTTTCGATCCGCGCCTGTATCAGCGTGGTGCGCGGCAGATCGGCGCTGAGATCGGCATAGCGTTCGTCCGGTTCGACCGCTGTGAGGCTGGCATTGGGCGCGATGTCGAGAAAAGCCTTGGCGAAGCGGCCGCGATTGGAACCGACATCCAGAAGTTTCAGCGGCGCACCAAAGGAAACAAAAGGCACCAGCGCAGCCATCGCCTGTGTGGTGCGAAAGCCCTTGCCGTAACGGACATTGCCCCAGTCGGCACCGCCCGACACCGCCATGGCGTCACGCTGCTTGGTGCGGGCGATGCGCGGCAGGCTTTGCACCAGGCCGCAGTGACGGCAGATGTAAACCTTCAGGCCGCGGCTTGAGCGTTCCGGCGCATAGGCAAAGGCGAGATCGTCATGGCCGCACTGATCGCAGGAAGGCATGGTCTGTCCTGGCAAGATTCCAGTAACCATAATTTGCCGATCGGCGTTAATAATTCACTACATACTCGGGCCGTCCGGCATAGCCCAGCCGCGCATGCATCGCCCCCGCAATCGCCTCAAAGGCATCGCGCTGGTCTGCGTCCAGCAGCCTGTCTTCCGGGCGGTTCACATTGTGGGGGCGGCGGAAAACCGCAAAGTCTTCTTCCCGGTAAGGAAGGTTAAGAAAGTGATAAAGCCCCGATGCCGCCTGGGGGCTTTCGCGCAAATCTTCCAGCCGCAGAAACAGTCTGCGCTCAGGACTTAGGCGATCCAGCGCTTCCATCGCCACAAGGTTGATCTCGGCCCAGTGCCAGCAGATGCGCTCGAACTGGGAAAAGCCGCGGAACCGCGCGGCGTCAGGGCTGCTTTTGCGGGGCAGCGGCCACCAGTATTTCTTTTCCGGCGGCGGCGGGGGAACTGCCAAATCGTCGAGATGGGCCTGAAAAATCGCGGTCGAGCGGTCGTCGTAACATTCGTCCGCCAGCTTGTGGAAATAGGAGCTTGCGACCTTGCGCCCGTCGCGCACCAGATGAACAAAACGGGCCTCGGGAAACAGTGCCGCCAGGTCGGCAATCAGCCAGGACAATTTGTTGGAGGAATCGCCCCAATGGGCCGCCTGGCTGTAGGCCAGCGCGGCGCCATAGGTTTCGGCGATGGTTCTGCGGCATTCTTCCTCGCCGATCAGGCCCTGATAGCGCTTCACCGCCAAGGGCTGGGTGATCTGGACCATATATTCGTGATGCATTTCCACGCCCGGCACGGCGGCCAGCGCCTTGTGCAGCATGGCGGTGCCGGAGCGGCCGCTGGAGACAATGAAGAAGGGCTGTGCCGCCATCAGCTTTTCCGGGCAATGACCACGGCTTCGCGGCCAATGCCCAGCCCCGCCAGGGCGCGGTAAAAGGCGCGGCGCGTTTCCTTCAGTCCGGCAGCGTCAAAGGCCTTGTCGAATTTCTTGCGCTTGTTGTGGCAGGCACGGCCCAGCGCCGCATCGGTGATGTAATTTTCGCCCATCATCAGAAAGGCTTCCATCGGAAAACTGGTGGTGCGTTCCAATACGGTAAATCCAAGCCGTTCCAGCAGGGCGCTCAAGGAATCGAAATCGAAATAATTCAGATGATGCGGCGGCGCCACCCACCAATCGCCTGCGCCAACCGCCTGCCTGCCCGCGATCTGAAAGGGCGAAAAATCGTTGGGCACGCCCACACAGATCAGCCCGCCCGGATCCAGAAGGTCTTTGGCCTCTCGCAGAATTCCGATCGGGTCCGGCACATGTTCCAGCATGTTGGTCAGCGTCACCACGTCGAAATGGCCCAGCTTTCCGGCGGTTTCCGCGCCGAAGAAACCTTCGGTGACGCTGGCGCCAAGTCCGCGCGCATGGGCAGCGGCTTGGCGTGACGGCTCGATGCCGCTGGCATTCCAGCCGCGCTTGATCGCCGTGCCGATGAAAAAACCTGGTCCGCAGCCGATATCGAGCAGGCGGCGGCGATCCGGCGGCAGCAATGTCTCGAAGATCTCCAGCCGGTCGGTCTGGCCAAGCTCGAACCATGGCTGGTCCTCGCCGGCATGCGCCAGAAAATTGGGTTTTTCCTCGGCATAATAATTTTCGCGATATTCGCGCTCCAGCGCGGCCGGGTCCGGCAGGGGCAGGGCATGGCGGAAGCCACAGGCTTCGCACGCGACAATGTCATGGCCATTGGCCTGCGCCACACAGGCGCCGTAATGGCCAGCGCCCTGAATAGGTTTCTGTCCGGCGACTGCGCTCATGAATCCACGCTTTTCCAAGTCCGTCACATTGCTACAGGAGGTCTGTTAACCGCTTCTTAGCCATATGCTCTTTAGAAAGCGTTAAATGGAAACGCAGCCGCTTTTCATCGCCGAAGCCTCGAGCAACCACGGCCGCGACCTTGCGCGCGGACTGGCCTTTGTCGACGCGGCGGCTGATGCGGGCTGCGGCGCGGTCAAGTTCCAGCTTTTCAAGATCGAGCGCATGTTCGCGCCGGAAATCCTTCGGCAAAGCCCGAAGCACCGGGCGCGGGCAGAATGGGAACTACCTCTCGCCCATCTTGGCCCCCTGGCGCAGCATTGCCGCGCGCGCGGCATCCAGTTTTCCTGCACGCCCTTTTATCTAGAAGCGGTGCGCGAGCTGGAGCCTTTTGTGGATTTCTACAAGGTCGCTTCCTATGAGCTTCTGGTCGGCGGTCTTTTGCAAGCCTGCGCCGCCACCGGCAAAAGCGTGATCCTGTCCACCGGCATGGCGACCATGGACGAGATCATCACCGCCAGCGACACGCTAAAAGCCGCCGGCGCGCGCGATGTCACCCTGTTGCACTGCGTTTCCGCCTATCCCACGCCTGCCGCGGAAGCCAATTTGTCGGCGATTGCGGCCATTCGCGACGCGACGGGACTTAAGACAGGCTGGTCCGATCATACGCGGCGTCCGGCGGTGATCGAGCGCGCCGTGCATCGCTGGGGCGCCAGCGCCGTGGAATTCCATCTCGATCTTGACGGCAAGGGCGCGGAATATGCCAGTGGCCATTGCTGGCTGCCGCAGGAGATCGCACCGGTGATCGCCCGCATCCGTGAATCGCCGATTGCCGACGGCACGGGCTTCAAAGGCCCACAGCCATCCGAATTGGCCGACCGGGAGTGGCGCGCCGATCCTGCCGACGGCATGCGGCCGCTGAAACATGTTCGCCTGGCCTATAAAGGCGAAGCCGCGTGAGCAGCAGGGAGCATCTTCGCATCGTCGCGGTGATTCAGGCGCGGATGGGCTCGACCCGCCTGCCGGGCAAGGTTTTGCGCCCCGTAGCGGGCAAGCCGTTGCTCTGGCATATCGTCCATCGTCTCAAAGCCTGCCGCCTGATCGAGGATATCGCCATCGCCACCACCACAAATCCACTCGACGAGGCGATTGTCGAATGGGGCGCCGCCGCGGGCGTCACCGTGGTGCGCGGTCCGGAAGACGATGTGCTGGCCCGTTTTGCCCGCGCTGCCGAAGTG
>Ga0302278_10005191_pt1 | contig 13022 bp, 7 predicted proteins | sample III_Bog_N3_2_FD_194543 | JGI IMG/M metagenome (GOLD analysis project Ga0302278, IMG submission 194543) | Peat permafrost microbial communities from Stordalen Mire near Abisko, Sweden - III_Bog_N3_2 | ecosystem: Environmental > Terrestrial > Soil > Wetlands > Peat | place: Sweden: Abisko... | reverse complement strand
CACCGCAACCGTGGGTACGGCTATCGCCGCTGATACACCCACCGTTACCGGCACTGTCTCCGCTTATTCCATCTCCCCTGCTCTGCCCGCAGGTCTCAGCTTCAGCACCACTACCGGCGCCATCGCGGGCACGCCAACCGCAGCCTCGTCCCAGACCGCCTACACCGTCACCGCCACGAACTCCAGCGGTGCCACGCAGACCAGCGTGCAGATTGTTGTTGCCATCGCTGCCCCCTCGAACCTCACCTATCCCACGACTACGATCACCGCAACCGTGGGTACGGCTATCGCCGCTGATACGCCCACCGTCACCGGCACTGTCTCCGCTTATTCCATCTCGCCTTCTCTGCCCGCAGGTCTCAGCTTCAGCACCACTACCGGCGCCATCTCGGGCACGCCAACCGCAGCCTCGTCCCAGGTCAACTACACCATCACCGCCACGAACTCCGGCGGTTCCACGCAGGCCAGCGTTTCCATCACGGTCGCTTCCGGTAGTACTCTTACCTATCCTCAAACCAGCATCACTACAACACCAGGCACAGCTATCGTTACAGATGTTCCCGCTGTCACAGGCGCTGTCACTTCGTTTGCCATCTCGCCTTCTCTGCCCGCCGGCCTGAGCTTCAGCACCACTACCGGCGCCATCTCGGGCACGCCCACCGCCGTCGCGTCCCAGACCACCTACACCGTCACCGCCAATGGCACGGCGGCCACAGCGACAGTTCAACTCGCAGTCAACAGTTCATCCGCAGCCGTGCTGCTCGATCTCGGCCACGCCAAGAGCATCACCTATCTCAAAGATCTATCCACCACTTTGTTGAGTCAGGATTCTTCCGGTCACTGGGTGTACTGGAATACCACCACGGCTTCGCAGATTGCCTCCGGCGAGGCCATCGCATCTCCGGGCTGGCCAGTGGACGTAGCCGGCACGACCCTTGCCACAGGCGTCACCAATGGCGTCGAGATCCGCTCCGCGGTGAACGGCTCCATCTCCCGCATCATCTCCTCACCCTTGCTCGATCCCGCATCCACTGCCACAAAAGCCTGGTGGAAGCTGTCGCTTGACGGCAGCTACATCTGTGCCGGTTCCACCCAGGGTCTAGCCATCTGGAGCACAAGCGGCAGCCTGATTGCCACGCGAACGGGCGATTACTCCGCCGCCAAAGTCGCCGCCGTGTCCGGCCAGTTGCAGATTGCGCTCGGCGCCGGCGGTTCCAGTGTGATTGAAACCATCTCCACCACCACCGGCCAATCCACGCTGAGTCCCGCCTTCCTCGGCACCTTCTCCTTCTGGTTCGCCGATGGCGGCCGCTTCATCACCATCCAGAACAGCCTCAACGTCTACACCTACTCCGCCAGCGGGGTGCAGCAATCCGGCTACACCATGTCTACGAACCTTACTGGCGGCTATGGCAACTGGGCCTATTATGTGTATCCGCCTTCGGAAGCGATTGAGATCTACGCCGCCAATTCCAATACGTTGGCTTATATCTTCGACTTAATCGGATTTGGACCATTCCCGAATTCATCCACCGGTATGCTGTGCTCCCAGGACTATGCCGTCGACATGAACGCTGGTTCTCTGAGTCAGGCGTTTTTCTCATACTCACCGACCATAAACGCCACCATCTGTTCGGCAGCTTCCACCACCGAGATGGCAGTGGGCGATGCCAATGGCGCGATCCAATTGCTGACGCAGGGCACTACCAAACCTATCGTGCTTTCCTATGGCAGCGTGCTATCCGCCGCAGGAGCGAGTTACAAGGCCGCCGTGTCTGTAGACGGAGGCGCCACCTTCGTATTCGATCCCGCGACCAGCATGCTTCAGAATAGCTTCCCCTGGGGAGTGTCGCTTCTCTCCCTGTCGTCCGATGGTACCGTCCTCGCCGCTGGAAGCTCTCTGTACTCGCTGCCTTCCGGTTCCTCCATCTCCTTGTATGACCAGAGTTCTTATGGTTATTTGCTTACGGATGCTCAGCTTTCAACCTCTGGAACCGCTCTCTCTTCGATTTGGTATCCAGAACACTCCACGGTCAAGACATTGAGCGGTGTAATCACCAGTCAGAGCGGCAACCTTCTCTGGTCGTACAGCACATACTTCCCGGCACTTTCAAACAACACTGCAGCCGCACCGCTCTCACCCGACGGCACCGAGTACGCCTTCTTTACGCAAGGAACTGCAGGAACCTGCGGCACAACCAACAACTTTGTCTGGCTTGCCACCATCTACCAGAACGGCGTTCTCCAGACTCCTATCGCTCTTTTCGGCGCCCCCATCGTCTGGCTCGACAACACCCACTTACTGGTGGATACGTATGCCTCCTCCTGTAACGGCGGAGCCTATACCGGAGCGGTAATCTATAGCCCCACAGGCGTTCAGCTTTCTACTCCTTCGCTGCCGGATATGTTCCTGAACTACCGCCACATCTCAGTCGTCTCTCCCACCAGCATCTACGATCCGCTCACCAATACCATCTACTCCACCTCCACCGGCAGTGCCACATTTACCGGCAGCCTGCCCACTTCCGGTGTAGGCGCCGCCACTGCAAACTATGCGATCTACGCTACGGGCCATCGCGTGGTCGTAGAGCCGCATAACTAAATCAGAGATGGAATTGGCCAAATAAAAAAGGCCTCGCATCGCGCGAGGCCTTTTTTATTTGGCAGCCGGATTACTTGAGACGGTTCATGACCTCGTCCAGCACTTCTTTCTTGGGACGGACGCGATCCTGCGTGAGCTGGCCCAGCGGCTCGTCCACCAGGTTCAGCATCTCGGTAAAGCTGGGCTTGTCCGTCTCGACGTAGAAGACGCCGGTCAGCACTTCGCCCTTGGCGTGTGCCTCCATCAGCTGCTTCACCGCGCCGATGCGGTCGGTCGGGTTGTACTCCTCATGCAGCTTGCGCAGCTGCAGATGGCTGCCGTCGTGCATGGTCACATCGTAGGACGTGCCGGGATCGTAATCGACGGCGATGTCCTGGAAGTGGGGCACAAAGCCAACTTCGGTGATCGGCTCGTCGTGCTCCTGCATGTACTTGTAGCTCTTGGTGGAACCTTCGTGATCGTTGAAGGTCACGCAGGGCGAAATCACATCGAGCAGCGCGGTGCCGTTGTGCGCAATCGCGGCCTTCATCATGGCGGAGAGCTGCTTCTTGTCGCCGGAGAAGGAGCGGCCCACAAAGGTCGCGCCCATCTCAATCGCCAGGGAGCAGAGATCGATGGCGGGCAGGTCGTTCACCACGCCGGTCTTCAGCTTGGAACCGATATCGGCCGTCGCGGAGAACTGGCCCTTGGTCAGGCCGTACACACCGTTGTCTTCCACGATGTAAATGATGGGCAGGTTGCGGCGCAGCAGATGGACAAACTGGCCCATGCCGATGGAGGCCGTGTCGCCGTCACCGGAGACGGCCAGCGCCTTCATGGTGTGGTTGGCCAGCAGAGCGCCGGTGGCCACCGCGGGCATGCGACCGTGCACACTGTTGAAGCTGTGCGAGCGGCTCATGAAGTAAGCCGGGCTCTTGGACGAGCAGCCGATGCCGGAGAGCTTCATCACCCGCTCTGGCTGTACGCCCATCTCATACATAGAGTCGATGATGCGCTCAGAGATGGCGTTGTGCCCGCAACCTGCGCACAGGGTGGTCTTGCCGCCGCGGTAGTCCAGCACCTGCAGGCCGAGACGATTGGTCTTGGGCGCCGGTGCGGAAGGTGTGGGAGTTGCTGTCGTGGTTGCCATTAGATTCCCTCCTGCGTGACGATCTCGTCCGTCACCGATCGTGCATCCAGCGGAAGGCCGTTGAAGTGCCGTACGCTCTGCAGTTTGGTAATTTCCTTTGCGGCCAGATCGAGCTTCAGCAGGCTCAGCATCTGGGCATCGCGGTTCTGTTCCACCACGTATACGCGCTCATGCGATGCCACAAACTCATGCACCTCGCGCGAGAACGGGAAGGCGCGCAGGCGGAGGTAATCCGTCTCCAGCTTGTACTCGCTGCGCAGCTGATCGCGGCTCTCGCGGACGCCGAAGTCTGACGTGCCGAAGGCGATGATGCCGACCTTCGATTTGCCGGTCTGCACCACTTCAGGGCGCGGCACCAGCGAACGCGCTGTCTCAAACTTCTTGGCCAGGCGCTCCATGTTGTGGATGTAATCGTCAGGGCGCTCAGTGTACTGCGCCTTCTCATTGTGGCCGGAGCCGCGGGTGAAGTACGCCGCCAGCGGATGGTCCGTGCCCGGCAGGGTGCGGTAGCCGATGCCGTCGCCATCCACATCCTTGTAGCGGGCAAAGCCGCCCAGCTTCTCCAGCTCTTCCTTGCCCAGCACCTTGCCGCGGTCAATCGGCTTCTCAGGATAGTCGAAGGGTTCGCTCATCCAGTTGTTCATGCCGAGATCGAGATCGCTCATCACGAAGACGGGCGTTTGCAGGCGCTCTGCAAGATCAAACGCCTCCAGCGCCATCTCGTAGCACTCCTTCACGCTGCCGGGGATGAGCATGGGATGCTTGGTATCGCCGTGCGAAAGGAATGCGACCGAGAGCAGGTCGCCCTGCTGATTGCGCGTCGGCATGCCGGTGGAGGGTCCGGTGCGCTGCACGTCAAAGATGACGCCGGGCAGCTCAGCATAGTAGCCCAGGCCGGCGAACTCCGCCATGAGCGAGATGCCGGGACCGGAACTCGCCGTCATAGCGCGTGCGCCAGCCCAGCCCGCGCCCAGTACGGCGCCGATGGCGGCCAATTCATCCTCAGCCTGCACAATCGCAAACGTCGCCTTACCGTCCGGCTCAATGCGATACTTCTTCGCATACTCAATGAAGCTCTCGACCAGCGAGGAAGACGGCGTGATGGGATACCACGGCACCACGGTGCATCCGGCAAAGATCGCACCCAGTGCGGCGGCCGCATTGCCATCAATGATGATCTTGCCAGCGGTCAGATTCATCGGCTCCAGCTTGTAGCCGCTCTTGCGCGCCAGCGTCTGCTCAGCGTATTCGTAGCCGGCCTTCACCGCGCCCCAGTTCAGGTCAGCCGCCTTCACCTTCTTCGCAAACTGCTGGCGCAGCGCCGCTTCAACCGCGGCGAGATCCATATCCACCAGGTAGGCGACCACGCCCACGTAGATCATGTTCTTCACCAGCTTGCGCAGCTTCGCTTCCGGGCAGACCGCGGCAGTGATCTTGTCAAACGGCACCGGGTAGCAATCCACATCGCTGCGGAACTGCTTCAGGTCTGCCGTCTCTTCATAGATGGCCATGCCGCCGGCGGGCAGCGAAAGAATATCTTCCTTCGCCGTCTCCGCATTCATCGCAATGAGAATGTCGATCTCTTTTTTGCGCGCGAGATATCCGTCCTTGCTGGCGCGGATGGTGTACCAGGTAGGCAGGCCGGCGATGTTCGACGGGAAGAGGTTCTTGCCGCTCACGGGAATTCCCATGCGGAAGATGCCCTTCAGCAGAACAAGATTGGCGGACTGCGAGCCGGAACCGTTCACGGTCGCAATCTGGATGGTGAAGTCGTTGACGATGCGGTTCTGCGCGTTTGCGCCGCCGCCTGAGGATTGTGTAGCAACGCTGCCGTTGCCGGCATCTTGATGCGCCATTGCGGGAAACTTCCCTTCTACGAATCGGCCTGAGGCCATTTAGTCCAACCGGTCAATTTTAGCGAATCCGCACGCTGCTGATGGCGGCATTTTGGGCAGAACGGCGAAATGTGCCGCTTTCTGCATGGGCGGTTATCAACTTCGCGTTCGATTATCGAATTTGAGCGCAAACCGGTTAGTTTCCGCCGAACAGCACCTGAAAGCCCGTGTACGCGATCCAGCTCGGCTGGCTGTTGTTGACAGAGACCGCCTGGAAGCTGCGGCCGCCCATCAGCAGAAGATTCAGCGTCTTGTTTTTGTTCAGCGAGCGTCTGCCGCCCAGCCCAAGCGTGGCCTGCCGCTTCTTGGGCGCGCGCGTTCCATTGCTGGCATACACGCGATTCGCGTCCTGCTGATCATAGATCTCGAGGTAGGCCTCTGTGCGGTCGTTGAACTCATGCCCGACGAGCAGACCGCGAATCCAACTCTGCGGAACCGTCTGATTGCCGAAGGAGTAGCCGAAGTCCCCGTTGATGCGGATGGGCCCGATCCTGGTGCTGAACTCCAGCGGAAGAAGAAAATTCGGACCGGCATCGACCAGCCCGCGGGCCACAGAGCGCGCGGAGCTATCCAGGTACAACTGCGGATAAGTGGAGACGCTGAAGTCCACCGGAAGCTCCGTCTTATGCGCTTCAGGTCCCGGCTGCTGTTGATTACGCTCAGAAGGATCGCGGCGAGTGAAGGCGGTGAGCAGCCCAGTGCCGAAGGCGTGGCCCATCCACGGCTCGCCGGGGTGATGCTCGTAGAAGCGCAGTTTAATTCCGGGAATGCTGCCGCCGATTCCGCCAATGACGTGTCCCGGGGTGGCGGGGTCGGTGCCGCTTGCAGGCTGCGGACGCGTCTCCTGCACGGCGATGGGAATCTCAAACTTCAACTGAATGCGCGCGCCGAGTCCGTAGTTGATATCCAGGTCAGGCACCTGGTAGCTGCCTGCGGCGGGGTTGCGGTCACCAATCCAGCCGAAATTAATCTCCCAGTGCTGCTTTCCGGGGGTGTCAGGATCGTCTGTGAGGAACGGCGGGCCGCCCTGTGCCCGCAGCGCATGCGCCGCGAGTAACAGCAGGAGCGCCAGCAGGTGTGGCAGCGCACGGCCATGCAGCCGCGGCCACGTCCAGTGAATATCCTCCGCAGCAAGCCACTTCAATCGCAAGTACCGATCCTTTTACCGGCGGTGACGCCGAACGCCGTATTCCTGCTGTCTTATTATCACCGGCCCATTGCACGGCTGCTGCTCGCGAACCTATGGTGATACGGGTAGCACTTGCCGGGCCAGCAAATTTCTCCCCCAACTGCCGCGCCGGCGCGTTACTGTAAAGAGAAAGATTGCACACGTTCCACTGGAGTGAGGTAAGGATTTCGATGCCACCGATCGGCGAACAAACTGGCGGCAAGTCCCCCGGCGAACTTGTGGCCGAGGCCTTCTGGTTTTTTGCGCATACCTTTATCAGTCTGGCGGTTTACGCCGCGCTGGTGATTGCCATTCAGATGGTGCGCCCGGAATCTTTCTCGCAGCTGCTGGCCACCGTCATGGCCTTTACCGTGCCAGCCATCGCGGGCTACATCATCGCGCTGATCTGGCCCAATGAGATTGCGCGCTACGTGTGGATCTTCGGCCTGATCTGGTTTTCCATTGTGTGCGTGTACGTGCTTGACCTGCCCACAGGGCCAGGACTGTGCGAACACTGCGGCGCGGTGGACAAACTATGGCAGACGCTGGTCACGTTCGATCATCCCAGCGGCCTCTTCTACGGCAGCGGCAATGCCTTCGGAACATGGCCGGCGCTGGCCAACATCGGCTACGCGGTGGGCGCAAAGTTTGGTCTGAAGAATACTCCTGAGGAAGCCTAGAGCATTTCCGGAAAGGTATAGACCGAATCCGAGGGTGCAAGCGCCATTTTCTATCAAGGAAAATGGCATTCTCGACTTCATCCGGTTCACAGTATTCCGGAAAATGCTCTAAACCTTCTCCGCCTCGCGCTCCGCGTGCAATGTCTGCAGCGCATACACCGTGAGTTCGCCGTGCTGGATGGCTTCGATGCCTTCAATCGCAGCGCGGGCCGCCGCCAGGGTGGTGATGGTGGGAATGCGCGCCAGCACCGCCGCGCGCCGGATCGCCTTCTCGTCAAAGTACGGGTCCTGCCCCGCGGGCGTGTTCACGATGAGCTGAATGCGATCGCCCTTGATGAGATCGACCACGTTGGGGCGGCCCTCTTTCACCTTGTAGACGCGCTCTGCCTGCAGCCCCGCCTCAGCCAGCACATCGGCTGTGCCATGCGTGGCTACGATGTGGAAGCCGCGCTCCACGAAGGTGCGCGCAAGAGCCACCACGTCCTGCTTGTCGCGTTCGTTCACGCTGATAAAGACGGTGCCCTTCATCGGCAGTATCTGTCCGGCGGAGAGCTGTGCCTTGGCGAAGGCTTCGCCGAAGTTGTCTGCCACGCCCATCACTTCGCCGGTGGAGCGCATCTCCGGCCCGAGCACCGTATCCACGCCGGGGAACTTGCCCCAGGGAAAGACGGGCGACTTCACAAAGAAGTGCGCGCCGGTGTCCAGGTCCTTGCCGCTCTTCACATACTCCGGCAGGAACTGCACCAGGGTGCCGCCGGTCATCAGGCGCGACGCAATCTTGGCCAGCGGTATGCCCGTCGCCTTGGAGACGTAGGGCACGGTACGCGACGCGCGCGGATTGACCTCAATCACGAAGACCTTGCCGTGCTGAATGGCGAACTGAATATTGACCAGGCCGATCACATTCAGCCGCAGTGCGAGCTTGCGCGTGTATTCGCGGATGGTCTTGAGCACGTCGTCCGCCAGATCGACCGAAGGCAGCACGCACGATGAATCGCCGGAGTGAATGCCGGCCTCTTCAATGTGCTGCATGATGCCCGCGATGACGACGTCCTTGCCGTCGCACAGTGCGTCCACGTCCACTTCCGTCGCGTTCTCCAGGAAGTGATCGATCAACACTGGCCGCTCCTGCGAATACTCGATGGCGGTGGACATGTAGCGCACCACGGCTTCATCGTCGTAGGCGATGACCATGGCGCGTCCGCCCAGCACGTAGCTGGGGCGCACCAGCACGGGATAGCCCACGCTGTTCGCGCCTGTGATGGCCTCTTCCACACTGGTCGCCATCGCGCCCTGCGGCTGCGGAATCTTCAACTCGTCAATAAGCTTGCCGAAGCGCTTGCGGTCTTCCGCCAGGTCGATGGACTCGGGCGAGGTGCCGATGATGGGCACGCCTGCATTCTTCAATGGCAATGCCAGGTTCAGCGGAGTCTGCCCGCCGAACTGCACAATCATGCCGATCTCCGCGCCGCCTGCAGCCTCGTGCTCGTAGATCGCCAGCACATCTTCAAACGTGAGCGGCTCAAAGTACAGCCGGTCGCTGGTGTCGTAATCGGTAGAGACGGTCTCAGGATTGCAGTTGACCATGATGGTCTCGTAACCGTCCTCACGCAGCGCGAATGCGGCATGGCAGCAGCAATAATCAAACTCAATGCCCTGGCCGATGCGGTTGGGACCGCTGCCCAGGATGATGACCTTCTTCTTCGCCGTGGGGATGGCTTCGTCTTCTTCGTCGTAGCAGGAGTAGAAATACGGCGTGAAGCTCTCAAACTCCGCCGCGCAGGTATCCACCAGCTTGTACACCGGCTGCACGCCAAGCTCTTTGCGCAGCGCGTGCAGTTGCGGGCCGGCATCCTTGCCCTCAAGCCCCCAGGCCGCGGCCAGACGGATATCGGAGATGCCCATCTGTTTGGCGGCGCGCATCTGCTCCGCCGTTACATCCTCCACCGTGAGATCTTCCAGCGCGGTAATCTCATCCGTGATCTGCTTGATCTGGTAGAGGAACCATGGGTCCATGCCGGTCATGCGCGCCACTTCACGCACGCTCATGCCGCGTTCAAAGGCGTAGCGCAGATAGGTCATGCGATCAGGATGCGGCGTGACCAGCCGCTGCGTGAGGCGCTTCGGCTCAATGTCTGCCGCGCTGGCCTTCTTGCCCGTCTCCAGCGAACGCACCGCCTTCATCAGCGCTTCCTTGAAGGTGCGGCCAATCGCCATCACTTCGCCGACCGACTTCATCTGCGGCCCCAGGCCTTCATCGGCGCCGGGAAATTTTTCAAACTGCCACTTCGGAATCTTGACGACCACGTAATCCAGCGTCGGCTCAAAGCAGGCAGGCGTCTTCTGGGTGATGTCGTTCTGCAGCTCGTCGAGCGTGTAGCCCACGGCCAGCCGCGCAGCGATCTTGGCGATGGGAAAACCTGTCGCCTTGGACGCGAGCGCCGAGGAACGCGAGACGCGCGGATTCATCTCGATGACGGTCATGCGTCCGTTTGCCGGATTCACGGCGAACTGCACGTTGCTGCCGCCGGTCTCCACGCCAATCTCGCGGATCACGGCAATGGCCGCATCGCGCATGCACTGGTACTCGCGGTCCGTCAGCGTCTGCGCGGGGGCAACGGTGATGGAATCGCCCGTGTGCACGCCCATCGGATCAAAGTTCTCAATGGAGCAGATGATGATGACGTTGTCCGCCAGGTCGCGCACGACCTCAAGCTCATACTCTTTCCAGCCGAGCACGCTCTCTTCAATCAGACACTCATGCACCGGCGAAAGATCGAGCCCGCGCGAGAGAATCTCCATCAGCTCTTCACGGTTGTAGCCGATGCCGCCGCCCGATCCGCCCAGCGTGAATGACGGACGAATCACCACCGGGAAGCCGATCTTGCTGGCGAACTCCAGGCCGTCGCGCAGGTTGTTCACCAGCGCGGAACGCGGCATATCCAGACCGATCTTGTGCATCGCGTCTTTGAAGAGCAGGCGATCTTCGGCCTTCTTGATAGCCTCCAGCTTGGCGCCGATCAGCTCCACGCCGAGCTTGTCCAGCACGCCGGAATCGGCCAGGTCGACGGCGAGGTTCAGCGCTGTCTGCCCGCCCACGGTGGGCAGCACGGCGAACACGCCCTTGTGCCCGGACTGCTTGAGCAGGTCCATCTCCACGCGCAGAATCTCTTCCAGATACGCAGTGGTGAGCGGCTCAATGTAGGTGCGGTCAGCAACCTCAGGATCGGTCATGATGGAGGCCGGGTTGGAGTTCACCAGCACCACTTCATAGCCCTCAGCCTTCAGCGCCTTGCAAGCCTGCGTGCCAGAGTAATCAAACTCCGCCGACTGCCCAATCACAATCGGCCCGGAGCCAATCACCAGAATCTTCGCGATGTCATTTCTGCGCGGCATTTCGATACACTTCCTGTCGTTTTATCTTGATCCCAAAATCATCGTCTTGAGGGTACAACTGCAGCTATGACCTGTGCAGGCAACTTAATATCTGGCATCTCGTGAAGCGATTTTTTATCCTCTGGCGCCATCTTCGGTATTGCGATCCGTTGACCTTGCAAATTTCTAAACGCTGATCGCACTAGCGTTAGCTTCTCAGTTGCATTTACGGAAAAGCGTCTTTCGTATACCCATCCAACTACAGAAGGATCATCTGGAATCATGACATAGCTGGATTCGATGAAACGTACCCTGCTTTCAGTATCCAGGCAATACATCAAATGAAGTTCGCCTCCACCAATCGACCAGATATTGACGATTCGTGATTTTCCATTTTGTAGCCAGATTTCAGCTGTAGAAAAGAAGTCCGTAGCTTCATCCGGCGAACTGCGGGTTGGATCCTTCGTCCGCTTCCATTTGTCATTCAAATTCACGCCATAGAGTGGGCGGTTTCCTTCAATTGTGTAGCCACACTCCTCAGCGAAGTTCTTCAATCCTGGCGCAATCTGATGAATGCATGTATGCGCTATATGGATCGCTGGCTCTGGCATAAATACTGCCAAATAAAAACGCGGTCAATATTGCGATTTTTTTCACTTCTTCCACTCTTCCATCATGGTGCGAAATTGTCTGAACAGGTAATGCGAATCGTGCGGGCCGGGGCTGGCTTCCGGGTGGTACTGCACGCTGAACATCGGGTCTGTCTTGTGCTTCAGGCCGGCCAGCGTATTGTCATTCAAATTGATATGCGTCACCGCTACGTCTGCGGGCAGCGAATCCGGGTCCACGTTGAAGTTGTGGTTCTGCGCGGTAATCTCCACCTTGCCTGTCTCCAGGTTCTTGATGGGATGGTTGCCGCCGTGGTGCCCGAACTTCAGCTTGTAGGTCTTGCCGCCCAGCGCGATGCCGAAGAGCTGGTGCCCCAGGCAGATGCCGAACATGGGCGCCTTGCCCTGGATCTGGCGGATATTCTCCTGCGCGTACTCCAGCGGTTCCGGGTCGCCGGGGCCGTTGGAGAAGAAGACGCCGTCGGGATTCATGGCCAGCACATCCGCCGCCGGAGTCGTTGCCGGAACCACGGTCACGCGGCAGCCTTCGCGCGTGAGCATGCGCAGAATATTCTGCTTGATGCCGAAGTCGTACGCCACCACATGCATGGGCGCGCCTTCACCGCTCTCATCCGGCGGCAGCAGCATATCGCCGGTCTGGTTGCGCGGATCTTTCGCATCCCACTCATAGCGCACTTTGGTCGATACAGCGCTCGCCAGGTCGGTGCCGTCCATCTTGCGGATGGCGCGGGCCTTGGCAACCAGAGCGTCGGTATCTGTCTCCATGGTGGAGATGACGCCGCGCATGACGCCGTGGGTGCGCAGGTGGCGCACCAGCGCGCGGGTATCAATGCCGTCAATGACGGGCACGTTGTAGCGCTCCAGATATTCATCGGCCACCTGGGTGCTGCGCCAGTTGGAACTCACCGGCGAAAACTCACGCGTGACCAGGCCCTCGATATAGGGGCGCGTAGACTCGGCATCCGCCGGGGTGGTGCCGTAGTTGCCGATCTGTGGATTGGTCAATACCACGATCTGCCCGGCATAGGAGGGATCGGTGAAGATCTCCTGGTATCCAGACATCGATGTATTGAAAACGACCTCGCCGTAGCACTCAGCTTTTGCGCCGAAACCTCTACCGCGGAAGATGCGCCCGTCTTCGAGCGCGAGTATGGCCTGCATTGCCTCTCCAAAGGAGTGGATTTTATAGATTTTAGCAGTCTTGGGGGTGCTGCGCGGCATGGGAATGGCCCAGCGGCGCGAAAAGGCGTTGAAAACTCGTCAAACCCTGCAAATCCAAGTAATTTCGGAGCACTGCCTGCAGCCTGCTTCATCAAGCGGGCGCGTATTTTTCACGTGCTCTCTTCGCAGCTATTCCCTGACCGGTGCACGTCGCCGCAAGAAACCCCAACTGGTGGCTACCGCAATGAACACCCAGACCGCAACCATCACCCAATCGAAGATATCGTGATGATGCAACGCTCTTCGTACATTCAAGCCAATCACGCCACACCACAGCACCACAAAAATCGCTGTAAGCCACCAGAACGGCGCAGTATATGCTG
>Ga0302278_10005188_pt1 | contig 13030 bp, 8 predicted proteins | sample III_Bog_N3_2_FD_194543 | JGI IMG/M metagenome (GOLD analysis project Ga0302278, IMG submission 194543) | Peat permafrost microbial communities from Stordalen Mire near Abisko, Sweden - III_Bog_N3_2 | ecosystem: Environmental > Terrestrial > Soil > Wetlands > Peat | place: Sweden: Abisko... | reverse complement strand
GACCGATACGGGTGCGCCGATTGTGCCGATCGTGATCTCGGGCACGCAGACGATGATGCGGAAGCATAGCGCGGCGATCCGGCCGGGGGTGGCGAAGGTGAAGTTTCTGGAGGCGATTTACCCGGGGGGATTTGCGACGCGGGAAGATCTAATGGCGGCGGTACGGGCAGCTATGATTGCGGCCCTACCGGAAGACATGCGGCCAGTGGGCTAGTTGTTGGTTGGCTCGGGTACTCGGCGATCCGAGAGCAAATGCCGAGATTCTGGCTTCGCTAGAATGACGACGCATCCTGGACCCGCTCACTGACCTACTTGACGATGGCATTGAAGCCGTCGGCCAGGACGCGTTTTTGCATGGCTTCCGCTTGCTTGCGGTCGGGGAATGGGCCGATCTGGACGTGGAGGAGTTTGTCCTGTGGCTCGTGGCGGACGGCGACGGTGTAGCCTTTTTTCTCGAGCGATGAGGTGAGGATGTCGGCTACGTCCTGGCTGGAAACGGCCGCGACCTGGACAACGAAGGAAGTTGCAGGTTGCGGGTTGGAGGTTGCAGGTTGAGGTGCGGATGCGGAGGGTTTGCCGGCGGCAGGGGCTGCGGCGGGTTGAGGATTGGAGGCTGGCGCGGCAGGCGGGCTGAGCGGGACAGTCGCGGTCTGGACAGGAGCGAGCGGTGCCGGGGTGTCGGCGGGCGGGGGCGGAGTGGGGATGTAAGGCTGACCGGACGTTCCGGCGGAGGGTTTGGAGGCTGAGCCTTGGCTGGGCGCGAGCGTGGGATCGGCGAAGACGGCGGTCGGCTGAGCGGAGCGGCGGCCTAGCGTGTAGCCCAAGCCGAAGACGGCAGCGAGGGCCAGCGCAAGGGCGAAGAAGATGCCTAGGATGGTGGGCATGCCAAGCGATATCTCGCGGTCGGCGGAACCAGGATCGGCGCGGCGGCTGGAGTAGCTGTCGTGGGTATCATCGTCATCATAGGAGTGATTCGCGCTCATCCTTTGGGCTCCACAGGAGGCGCAACGGGCGAGGCCGCGGGGGCGATGGCGCCTACGGTTTTATTGAACATGTTGACGAGTTCCATGGGCAACGGGAAGACGATGGTGGTGTTCTTCTCAACGCCGATTTCGGTAAGGGTTTGCAGGTAGCGGAGTTGGAGCGTCATTGGCTGAGTGGCCATCAGGGCTGCAGCGTCTACGAGTTTGGCCGCGGCTTCGAACTCGCCTTCGGCGTGGATGATTTTGGCCTTTCGTTCGCGGTCTGCCTCGGCCTGTTTGGCCATGGAACGGAGCATGGACTCCGGCAGATCGACCTGCTTCACCTCGACGGAGACGACCTTGAGGCCGAAGGGCGCGGTGTGGCCGTCGATGATGACCTGGATACGCTGGTTGAGCTGGTCGCGGTGAGCGAGGAGTTGGTCGAGCTCAACCTCGCCGAGGACCGAGCGGAGGGTAGTCTGGGCGAACTGCGAAGTCTGGTAGACGTAGTTGGAGACTTCGATGACTGCCTTGACCGGGTCGACGACGCGCATGGTGATGACGGCATTGACCTTGAGGGTGACGTTGTCGCGGGTGATGATGTCCTGCGCGGGAACTTCCATGGCCTCCTGGCGGAGGGAGACTCGGACGATGTTGTCGATAGGGCGGAAGACCAGGATGATGCCGGGGCCGGAGGCGTCATGGCGGACACGGCCGAGACGGAAGACGACGGCGCGCTCGTACTCCTTGAGGATCTTGATGGAGTTGAGGATGTAGAGAAGGACGATGGCGATGGCAATGAGGAGCGGCATGGAGGACGGCATAAAGGGACAGCTTTCCGGCTGGGGCAATTTCAGCAGCCGCAGTGATTGTAAATGGTGGGGGTTGCTGGTTGTGCGTCCTTCGCCGCGTGTGTGCGTTGTTCGGCAATATGCGGGAGAAAGTTGGGGGCAGGCGAGAGGCTTTAGGTAAGCGTTATACTTGCGGTCGGGAATGGTGAAGCGAGTGGTCAGTGGTTAGTAGAAGTGGTCAGTAAGGGGAAGTACGGAAGCAGATTCCCTTCGGGAATGACAAGCAAGAACGACGAGAGCGAAGGCAGGGATGATGGAATATCGGCAGTTGGGTGAGACGGACTTACGGATTTCGGTGCTGGGGTTTGGGGCTTCGCCGCTGGGGGATGTGTTTCGAAAGACGACGCCAGAAGAGAGAAACGGCGCGGTGCATTTGGCGGTGGATCGCGGAATCAACTTCTTCGATGTGTCGCCGTACTACGGGATTACGCTGGCGGAGGCTCGGCTGGGCGAGGCGCTGGAAGGCAGGCGCGAGAAGGTGGTGCTGGCTACCAAGTGCGGGCGGTATGGCGGCTCGGAGTTCGACTTTTCGGCAGCGACGATTACGGCGGGGGTTGAGGATTCGCTAAAACGGCTACGGACGGATTATGTTGATCTGCTGCAGGCGCATGACGTTGAGTTTGGGCAGGTGTCGCAGATTGTGGAGGAGACTCTGCCCGCGATGCGGCGGCTGCAGGAGCAGGGCAAGGCGCGGTATATCGGGATTACAGGCTATAGCCTGAAGAATTTGATGGAGATTGCGGGCAAGGTGAAGGTGGACAGCATCCTGAGCTACTGCCGGTACAACCTGCTGATTACGGATTTGGATGCGGCGCTGGTTCCGTTTGCGAAGAAGCATGGGATTGGCGTGATCAACGCCTCGCCGCTGCATATGGGGATCATTACCGAGCGGGGCGCGCCGGAGTGGCATCCTGCTCCGCAGGCGGTGCGGGATGCGGGGCAGCAGATTGTGGCGCTGTGCAAGGCGCGCGGGGTGGATGCTTCGGAGGTGGCGCTGAAGTTCTGCCTGGAGTATGCGGGGGCGGCCAGCACACTGGTAGGGCTTTCGTCGCGCGAGCATGTGGAGCGGAATTTGAAGGCGCTGGAGATGAAGGTCGAGCCGGAGTTGTTGCGTGAGATTGCGGAGGCGGTGACGCCGGTGAAGGATTTCGTGTGGCCGTCGGGGTTGGCGGAGAACTACGGCTGAGAAACGGCGGCTGATAGACTTGGGCCCGGGAAGCGGCGGCGGATGCGGGATGCGATGAAGTTCGTGGCGGTTGATCTGGGTGCGTCGAGCGGCCGATTGATGGCGGGCGCGTGGGACGGGCGGCGGTTTGCGCTGGAGGAGTTGCACCGGTTTGCGAACGGCGGGGTAAGCGTGCGCCGGAGCGTCGAGTGGGACGTGTTACGGCTGTGGCAAGAGATCCAGAGTGGGTTGATGAAATACGCGGTACGGTTTGGGGATACGCCGGCGGGCATCGCGGTGGACGCGTGGGGCGTGGACTTTGCGCTGCTGGACAGGGACGGACGGCTAATCGCGAATCCGACTTGCTATCGCGATTCGCGAACGAATGGGATTCCGGTGAAGGTGTTTACGAAGGTGAGCGAGGCGGAGATATTCGCGGCGACCGGCGTGCAGACGATGCAGATTAATACGCTGTTTCAGCTCGCGTCGATGGAGGACGATCCGCGACTGGAGCGCGCGGAGACGTTGCTGATGATTCCGGACATGTTCAGCTACTTTCTGAGTGGGGCGAAGGCGGTTGAGTATACGGAGGCTTCGACTACGCAGATGTATGCGCTGGGGGCGAGAGATTGGGATCGCGCGATGCTGCGGAGGGTGGGTGTGCCAGAACGGATTCTGCCGGAAGTGGTGCAGCCGGGGACGGTGCTGGGCGAGATGAGCGGCGAGGTGCTGGAGGTGTGCGGGCTGGGTGGGACGATTCCGGTGATTGCGGTGGCGTCGCACGATACGGCGAGTGCGGTGGCTTCGATTCCGGGGCTGGATGAGGAGAGCGCATTCATCAGCAGCGGGACTTGGAGTTTGATGGGAGTGGAACTGGACGCTCCAGTGACGAGCGAGCGGGCGCGAGCGCTGGGCTTTACGAATGAGGGAGGGTGCGGAGGGAAGACTCTGCTGATGAGGAATATTACGGGCTTGTGGATTCTGCAGGAATGCGTGCGGCAGTGGGAGCGGGAAGGCAAAAAGTGTGGGTGGGGCGAGATTATTTCGGCGGCGAAAGAGAGCGCGACATTCCGGCAGGTGATCCTGCCGAATGCACCGGAGTTTGGTGCGCCGGGCAATATGCTGGAGGCGATTCGGGGCTTCTGCAAGAAGAGCGGGCAGACAGAGCCGGAGACGATGGGCGAGTTTGCGCGATGCTGCTTTGAAAGTTTGAGTCTGGCGTATTGGAGTGCGCTGACGGCGCTGCGTGATCTGACAGGTAGAGATGTCCGAACGATTCGGGTGGTGGGCGGCGGATGCTTGAATACGTTCCTAGGCCAGATGACGGCGGATGCTTGTGGATGTACGGTGGTGAGCGGGCCGGCCGAGGCGTCGGCGTTGGGAAATGTGATGCTGCAGGCGGTGTCGGTAGGCGAGTTGGAGGATGTTGCGGAGGGGCGGGCGGCTGTGGGCGATTCGTTGGAATCGGAGTTGGTGGTGTATGAGCCGCGGCGAGGCGAGGGATGGGCTGAGGCGCGGGCGCGCTATGGGAGGCTGGCAGCGACGTGATTTGAGAAGCGAATCACAGAGGAAACGGAGAAACACAGAAAGCACAGAGATTTCGAACAGGATAATCAAGAATTGGACGATCAGGAGACAAGATGGCAACGTATTTGATACCCGAGATAGAGGCGCCGATTCCGGCGGTAGCCAACGAAGTGGTAATGATTGCAAACGGCGATTTGCGGCAGTCGGCGAACCAGGTTTGCTGGACGGCGCAGGCTGAGGTTGAGGCCGCGGTGACGAAAGCGTTTGCGGCGGAAGGCTGGAAGGTAAGGCGCGCACATGCGTATCGCGAGGACCTGAAGCACGGGTTCATCTTCAGTCAGCGGATGGGCATGGATGTGTTCACAGGCATCGATCCGACGGCTCCAATTGTGGTGGTGGAGGCGGTGTGGCAGTACAGCCACCACATTCTGGCGGGGTTGGTGAATCATCGCGGGCCGATATTGACAGTGGCGAACTGGTCGGGACAGTGGCCGGGCCTGGTGGGAATGCTGAATCTGAATGGCTGCCTGGCGAAGGCGGGCGTGAAGTTCTCGACGATCTGGAGCAAGGACTTCGACGATGCGTTCTTTGTGAAGGGGCTGAAGCAGTGGATCAAGGAAGGCAAGATTGATCATGACACGAGCCAGGTGCACAGCTTCGACGCGGCGAAGATGCCGGCAGCGGAGCGGGAGCTGGGCGTGGCGTTGGCGAAGGCGCTGAAGGGCAAAAAGGCGATATTGGGCGTGTTCGACGAAGGCTGCATGGGGATGTTCAACGCGATTATTGAGGATAGCCTGCTGAATGCGACGGGTGTGTTCAAGGAGCGGCTAAGCCAGTCGGCGCTGTTTGCGGGAATGCAGGCGGTGACGGACGCCGAGGCGGACAAGGTTCGCGCGTGGCTGGATAAGAGCGGGATTACATTTGCGACTGGGCCGAAGGAAGAAACAGACCTTACCGATGCGCAGATTCTGCAGCAGTGCAAGATGTATATTGCGGCGTTGCGGATCGCGGATGAGTTTGGATGTGACGCGATCGGGATTCAGTATCAGCAGGGGTTGAAGGACCTGGCGCCGGCATCGGATTTGGTGGAGGGGCTGCTGAACAATGCGGACCGGCCCCCGGCTTTCAATGCGGCGGGGAAAGAACTATACGCGGGCAAGCCGCTGCCGCACTTCAACGAGGTAGATGAGTGCGCGGGGCTGGATGCGGTGATCACCAACCGCGTGCTTACGGCGATGCGCCTTGATCCGGCAACGACCCTGCACGATGTTCGCTGGGGCGAGCACTACAAAGGCGAGGGTGTGGACGACTTTGTGTGGGTCTTCCAGATTTCGGGCGCGGTGCCTGCATCGCATATTGCGGGCGGATATAAGGGGGCGAGAAGCGAACGGCAGCCGCCAATGTACTTCCGGCTGGGCGGTGGGACGCTGAAGGGCGTGTGCAAGCCAGGCGATGTGGTGTGGAGCCGGATCTTTACTGAGGGCGGCAAGCTCCACGTCGATATGGGACGGGCAACGGCGATCGCACTGCCAGCAGCGGAGACCGAGCGGAGGCTGAAGTCAGTGACGCCGCAATGGCCGATTATGCATGTGCTGCTGCATGGGATTTCGCGGGACCAGTTTATGGCGCGGCATCATGCGAACCATGTGAATGTGGCGTATGCGGATTCGGCTGAGAATGCGGATAAGGTGCTTGCGGCCAAGGCGGCGATGATGGCCGAGATGGGGATTAAGGTGCATCTGTGCGGGAAGTGAGGGGGATGCCACAGAATCGATAGGGGCTTAAACAAAGAGGCGCGACCAGCAATCTGGCCGCGCCTCTTTATTGAATAACAAGTTGATTAGAAGTTGAAGTTAGCCGAAAGCGTGATGTGCCGGACCGCATTCGAGCCGCCAAAGCCGCCGCCAAGGGTAGTAACCTTGCCGAAGTAGGCTGAAGATAAGGTTCCTCCCGGAGCCCCATAGGGAACTTCGTTGAACAGATTCAGCGCCTGCAGCCCGATGGACAGGTTGTACTTGCGCCCGGTGTTGGAACCACGACCTCCTCCGCCACCACCACCACCGCCGCCGCCGCCACGTCCGCCGCCGCCACCACCGCCAAAGCCGCCACCACCACCACCACGTCCGCCGCCACCGCCTGGACCACCCGGACCACCAGGTCCACCTGGACCACCCGGCCCGCCACCAGCTGCTGCTGCAGCCGCGTTACGGGCGTCGCGCGCGAGACCAGCTGCCGTCTTCGGACCAAATCCAAAGGTTCTTGAAAGCCGCAGATTGAAGCTGACGTTGTTTGGCCCGGTGCAGAAGTTTACGGGAATCTCGTTATTGTCCGCGCTCGGCGTATAGGTCGTTGCCGGCGTGTTCACTGAGAAGCTGTTCGCATTGGTGCAGCTTGCGTTGGCTGCCGTGACACCCGGCGCAAACTGCGGACGATCGTCGGTGACTCCGTCGAAGTTGGTGTCCTGTCCCGTCGTGATGCTGTACGGACGGCCTGAAGACACGTTGACGATCGGGCTCGCCGAAATCAGCCAGGGCAGCGGAATCGTGCCCAGCAGCGTCATCTGGCTGCGGACATCGAACGCCGCCCGCCCATAGTCCGTAGCTGAGTTATACGGGTTGGTGATGCCGCTCAGGTTGGAGTGCGCCCAGTTCGCCGAATAGAACCCCGTGATGCTGATGCCCTTCGGAGTCTGCAGGCGGATGCTGGTGTTAATCTGGTCCTGCCGGTAAATGCCTTCCGACTGGTTGCAGGTCAGGTAACCCACCGTAAACGAGGTTGGGTTGGTGCAGTAGCCCGACGTAATCGGGAACACGCGATTCAGGTACTGATGCTCGCCGCGAATGTTCGTATACGTTACGGAGACACTGGCGTACTTGCCGACCTGCTGTTCCACGGTACCCGCGCCCTCCATCATGTAGGGGGAGCGAATGCCGGGGCCAGTAACCGGGATCTGTACTTTACCCACGTTGGCGCCCCCCCCCGCGGTGCAGGCTGCCGTGGGAGTGCCCGCCGCGGTTAACGTGCAGGCTGAGGTCAGATTCTGGTAAAGCGTCGTGGTCTGATTCGTCGGGTTGTTCTGGATGATGTTCGTGATGCTGCCTAGGCCGAAGCGGTCATAAAAGATGCCGAATCCGCCGCGCAGCACGGTGATCGTCTTCTTCCCATTCTTCCGCGGAACGCCGAATGCCAGCGACACGCGCGGAGCCAGGTCGTGCATGCTGTTGATATAGTTCTGCGCCTCGTACCGAATGCCATAGCTGATGGTCAGGTTGTCCCTGGCCTTCCAATCGTCCTCCGCATACAAGCCGACATCCGTCTCCCGCGCACTCACTCCCAGGTGATTGATGGTGGTTATCGAAAACTGGAACGGAATGCCGCATTGATAGGACGAGATGGCTGAGTTCGCGGCCGCGCACGGGGGCAAGTTAAGGGTGCAACTACTCGGCTTATTCGTGATCGTGGAATCGGAGCATGGATCCAGGAGGAAGGAGTAGTTTAGCGATCCGTTCACGTTGCCGTTCTGAGTATCCGTGTTGGATGAAGTGCGCAGGCGTCCGCCCAGCCGCACAAAGTTCTTGGCCAGTTGCAGCGACGTGTAGTTCTGGAGTTCGATATGGCCTGAGGTCGACGAATTGATGTTGCCGCCGCCGCTGCCGTGCGCGCTGAAATATCCGGAGACGGAAACTGAGGTCGCGGGATTGAACGGGGAGGTGCTCGAGGAGTCGCGCTGATACTCAAAGCGCGTCTCGTTGATTACCCGATCGCTCAACAACTGCGTATCGCTGATCTGAATCGTGTTTTCCGAACTGCTCGAAGTGTTTCCCTGCGTGGGCAGCGAATTGCCGCTTCCCGGGTTCGTGTCGGTGCCCGTCTCATAGGCGTAGCGACCCGTCAGTGTGTTTTTCGCACCGACCATGGTATCGATGCGCGGGTTGATCTCCCAACGCGTCCGCGGAGCCGCTACGGCTCGCGCTGTTAGCGGATACACATACGCGGTGCAGGTGAGATCGCCAGGGTTGCAGACGGTGGTGGATGTAGCCGAACTCGCGTAGATCTCGGGCGGATTGATGATGTTGTTGTTGGCAATGTCGCGGTAGGTGCCGGCAACGGTAAACGACGTACCCGTCTTGATGGGCCCCGTCAGATTGCCCGTGATGAAGTCCTGGTGATAGTTAGGCTGGACATTCGCCGGTCCCAGGAACGGCGTCGACGTGTTGAATATCTTGTCCTGGAACTGAAAGCTGCCGCCGCCGTGAAACTTGTCGGTCCCGGGCTTGGTGATGATCTCAATCCGCCCATAGCCCGGCTGATCGTACTGCGCCGAGAACGGGTTCGAGTTGATGCGAATTGCCAGGATAGATGCCTTCGGAGGCAGTTGGCCGCCCGTAAAGCCGTCAATGTAAATTTGCCCGCCATTCGGTCCCGCCGAGGGCCCCGCCAGCGCCGTAAGTTCCGCCGAAAGCTCGTCCGGATCATCTGAGAGAGCATTCAACGCGTCGCCCGTGATCACCGTTGCGCTCGCGTTGTTGTCCGGATCGACGCTCAGTTGCACCGTGTCTGTCGTGACGTTCACGGTCTGCGTCGTGTCCTGCAGAGTCATCTTGATGTCCGAGCTCACGTTCGCGCCCGCGGTCACCGCAACCGCCGGATTGGAGAAACTCGCGAACCCCGGTGCCGTCGCCGTCAGCGTGTATGTGCCCGCAGCCACTCCGCGGAACGTATAGGTGCCGTCGCTCTTCGCGGTGGTGCTCTGGGACTTGCCGGCAGCCGACGTCAACGTCACTGTTGTACCCGGAATCAACGCATCATCCGGATCTACGACCACTCCATGTACTGTTGCACCGGTGGGCGCCGCCTGTTGTGCCACTGCAAACGGCAGCGAAGCGATGAGTAAAACCAAGAGCATAGACAGACAATTTCGAAGAGACATCCTCACTCCTAAGAAAATCCAAGCAACAAAATGAGCAGCAAAAAGGGGAGATAGCATTATTGTTCGCTGCCGCCCCCGCCCCCGCCGCCAAGACTCATGGACAAATCCATGCCGCCGTTCGGATTGGCAGTCAGAATCGGGTCGACCCCCGTCAACACAGTCACCGCGGTTAGGGTGGTTGCGCCGGGCGTCGGTTCAGAAGCCACAATCATCACCGCATCGCCTTTTTGCAGATCGGCGAGCGTAATCGTGGGAAAACGAGCAATCATCTGCGATAGATCCGCACCCGCGGAGCGCCGCATGCCCGCGGCGTCGCCGCCCGGGGCGCCGGCTACAGCGGGAGCCGCTGCTGCCCCACTACCACCCCTGCGGCCGCCGCCCGTTGTCGTGGCTCCGCCGTTGGTCCGCGCTGCGAACATCGTCGCCGTCTGCAGCGGCATCTTGCGTACGTCGGAGTTTGCCGTCACCGTTATCGTCACAACTTTCTTGGTCGCAAGGTCCCTCAGCGTGATCTTTCCCGCCGTCGCATCCACGGTAACCAGTTGACCAGAGAGATTCTCGAACGATCCGCTGATCACTTCTTCCGCCTGCATCGTCGTTCCGTCGTCGGACTTGGTGCCGCGTGCCTGCAACTGGTCCTTGGGCTGGATCTCCGCGATCGTCCCTGGCTTCGCATCCTGATACTTTACAGAATCGCCCGCGAACCGCTTGAACGCCGTCTTGCTGGTTGTGCTGATGACCAATTTCTTGGTGCCGGACGTGACCGTGATCGTACCGGCAGCCGGATCAACCGCACTGACAATGCCGCCGGTCCCGCGCGACTTCCAGTCGGCCTGCTGCCCAGCCTGCATCTGCGCGATGTCGGCGGACTTCATCACCACCACTTGTTTCGCCACAAAACTGTCGGGCGTATCGCCAGCCTTAACCGCTGCCAGAACCCGGTCGCCCACCGCGATGTCAGAGAACTGCGCAGGCTTCGCTGTCTTCAAATCGGTGCTGCCCACCGCGAGCTGTTGCACCTTGGCGGTGGCGGGGATGGCGATCGTCACCGACGCGCCCGCGTCGGTGGTCAGGGTGACGGTAGTGCCGGATATCGTCTTGACGGTGCCAAGCTTGGGCGGGATCGTGGCCGCCGCAGGAGCCGGAGTCTGGGCCGGGAGTACGGGGCCAACCCCACCTGCAAACGTGAAGAGAATTCCTAGACTGAACGCGATCCTGAGGGAAAGCGAGTTGTGCCGAGCTGCCATTTCCATCCTCATCTAATGCCCGCTCCCGGAAGCACTTCCCCGGTCAGGGATTCGGCGAACTTTCGCATCCAGGCATTGGATTTGCGTTCCATTGGCAATGGGAAAGTTTGTCTATCTAAGAATACGAGCCCGCACCCCAAAAGTTTCGAGGGATTGCAAACATTCCAGTCGGGAACCAGGCTTTCACCCCGGCGAACATTCGGCGAATACGCAATCCTGCCGCACCGTCGCACGCTCCGATCTCAACCCACTCAACCATTCCAGTCTATAGGGAGGGCGCTTAAGTGACCCTGAACCTCGCGTTTCGCAGGAAAAACCCGCCATTCGGGTTCGCTCGACAGCACCGCCAGAGAATTCGGGGGCACAACAATCTTGCCAGCATCCGGCCCAGCCATCTCGCGCGAGACCAGCACAACGCGAAACCCGTCCGGCACCTCGAAACTCGCATCCTGCTGCCCCAGATTCGCCAACACCCGAACAGTTCCTCGATCCATCATCAGCCAGCGGTCCACCTCGCTCGATTGCACTTTCGTGTGCCCCAGGTCGCCATCATTCAGCGCAGCCGACCCGCGCCGCAGACGGATCAGCGCGCGATACCACTCCAGCATTTCCCGGTGATGGCCCTCGGCAGTCTCCTGCCAGTTCAGCCGGGAGCGCTCGAACGTTGCGCGCGCCGCCGGATCGGGAACCTCCTGCTCGGCGAACCCGAACGCTGCAAACTCCCGCCTGCGCCCCTCGCGCACCAGCCTCGCCATCTCCGCGTCGTCATGGTCCGCGAAATAGAGAAACGGCGTCGACGCCGCAAACTCCTCCCCCTGAAAGAGCAGCGGTACAAACGGGGCCATCAGCACAATTCCAGCCGCCACTTTTGCCGTATCCATGCCCACAATCTGTTCCACCCGGTCGCCTGTCGCCCGATTTCCTACCTGGTCATGGTTCTGGATGAACCCGATAAAGTGGTGCGCGGACAGCCCCTCCACCGGCCTGCCATGCCGCCGCCCGCGATACTCCGAGTACTGCCCGTCATACACAAAAACCTGTGTCAGCGCCTTCGCCAGCTTGTCGAACGAGCCAAAGTCCGAATAGTAGCCCCAACCCTCCTCGTGATGGAGCACGGTGAACAGCGCATGATGAAAATCGTCGCTCCACTGGGCGTCGATGCCGTATCCCCCGGCCTCACGCGTCCGCACCACGCGCGGATCGTTCAGGTCACTCTCTGCGATCAGCACCAGCCTTCGTCCCAGCGTCGCGGCCAGCACCTCCACCTCGGCCGAGAGCTGCTCCAGAAAGTGGATCGCCGAGCGGTCGACAAGCCCATGCACCGCGTCCAGCCGCAGCCCATCCATGTGGAAGTCGCGCATCCACATCAGTGCGTTGTCGCAGAAGAATCGCCGCACCTCGTCGCTGCCGCCCTCCTCCAGGTTCACTGCATCGCCCCACGGCGTGCCGTGGCGGTTAGTGAGATACGGCCCAAATTTTCCCGCATAATTGCCAACCGGGCCAAAGTGGTTGTAGACCACATCCAGAATGACTGCCAGCCCCCGCGCATGGCACGCATCGACAAAGCGCTTCAGGCCATCCGGCCCGCCATAGTGCACGGCCACCGCAAACAGATCGACGCCGTCGTACCCCCAACCCCGATCGCCCGCAAACTCCACCACTGGCATCAGCTCCACATGCGTGATCCCCAACTCAACCAGGTAATCCAGCCGCTCGATCGCGCTCGCCAGCGTCCCTCCCGTCGTAAACGTGCCCACATGCAACTCGTACTGAATCGAACTCTCCAGCGGCAGCGCGTGCCAGAGCGCATCGTGCCAGGCAAATGCCGCGTGGTCGTATATCCGCGACAACCCGTGCACTCCCTTCGGCTGCCACGCACTGCGCGGATCGGGATATACCGTAGCATCGTCGTCCAGTACAAACCCGTAGTCCGAGCCGGGCCCCGCATCCTCTACAGTCCCCTTCCACCACCCCCGTGCGTCCGGACCATCCAACGCGTACGAGCGATCTCCCACCTTCACCGAGACCTTCTTTGCCTTCGGTGCCCACACCGTGAACTCATGCATCGCCCGCCGCCGTTTCCCTCACCAGCAGCGCCACCGGAAACTCCCGCAGCGCCTCCTCTATGGCAAGCTTCCCGCCCTCCATCTGTGCTCCTGTCAGCCGGTTCGTCCACCGGCCCGGAGGCAGCTCAACCACAGTCTGCCGCCAATCGCGACCCACTCGCTTGTTGCCCATCGAAGTCACAAGCCGAGGCACGACTGTCGCAACATCTTCGCCACGCAGGTACGCCACCACGTGTGCCGCCTGAAGACCCTCCGCCGGCAGCGGCGCATAAGCCGCCTGCG
>Ga0302278_10005185_pt1 | contig 13033 bp, 11 predicted proteins | sample III_Bog_N3_2_FD_194543 | JGI IMG/M metagenome (GOLD analysis project Ga0302278, IMG submission 194543) | Peat permafrost microbial communities from Stordalen Mire near Abisko, Sweden - III_Bog_N3_2 | ecosystem: Environmental > Terrestrial > Soil > Wetlands > Peat | place: Sweden: Abisko... | reverse complement strand
CGGGATGGACGCGCGAGTACACCATCTCGACCGTGCCATCGCTGACTCGCGTGGACCGAGGCAAGGTGGTTGTCACCAGCAAAGTGTTGGTTGCGACCGCCGTCACAATCATTCGGCTGGGCAGCCACACCGGCACCGGAGAAGAGTGGGCGGACAAGGAAAACGCCGTGACCGCGGCAGACGCGCAGGCCTTCAAACGCGCTTGCAGTTGCTTTGGCCTTGGGCGGTATCTCTACCGCTTCGAGGAGACCTGGGTGCATTTGGATCAGCGCGGAGAACCGGTTGCGATCCCGATATTACCGGCCTGGGCGCTGCCGCCGGGAGTGACAATGGCTCCCGCGAACGGCCAAGCCGTCGATGCGCGTGGCCCTGTCGATCACAAACTGACGGCCGAAATCGAAGGCTATCGCAATACAGTGGGCGAGCATATCTACGTAGAGATCTTGCGGCGGGCCGGCCACAGTCGCGACGCACGGACGATCCCGAATGCCGAGCGGCAGAAGAATGTCGTGGAGTGGATGCAGGCAACGACACGCGGCTTTGATCGACTTCACACGCTGGCAGAGATGGCGGGCGACGCGCAGTTCACCGCTATTCTGCGTAATCTGAACATCGCTTCCGCCAGGCACCTGCCCAGTCTTTCCACATTGAAGCAACTGGTTGCGGATCTCGAAGCCATTTCCGACCAGCAAGTGGCGTAGAAAATCAGTTCACACAGAGAGGTGCATCATGGCAGAGATCAGCATCCTGCGTCCGAAGCGCAACCTCATAAGCATCCCGGTCAACGAGGCCGTCTACTGTGAGAGTTGCGCCTGCGTCTCGAACTCTGTTGGAGGCTGCTGCGGCCTTTGTGGCAATATCTCGGTTTGGCCGCTGGCTGAGTTTGTCCCACAACCGCCAACGAGCCCGAGCCCCGGAGCCGTATCGGCTGGGAGGTCTGTTCCAAGCTGGTACGGCGGGTTGGCCAGGGCAGCGTAAGAGTGAACCATCGACAAACCCCAATAATCCAGGAGGCACCATGACCATTTTGGCTGACGATATTGCGGCCATTTCGTCTTACAATGACGGTATTGTTGTGGAGACTTCCCCCATGGCCACGGCATTGGAACAATACTGGGCAGCGCGCAAGCGAATCTGTGATGAGACTGTTGGCCAGTTACAACAGTCCTCCACGGATGTCGATGCCGAGCGTGCCTGGGACTATTTCTGCTCCCATCACACACCATTTCTGCGCGAGTATTTGAAGCGCAGCGTGAACGATCTGGGCGCGCCCTTGCGCCGATTGTGGGGGTGGCACTTCGGACTCATTCGCGAAGCTCGACGCGCTTTCTTGAGAAATGCAAGAGTCGAGCTATGGATACCGCTTGCGCACAACCCAATGAACGTGGTGCGCGTTCCAGGAATGACCGGCAAATACGATGTGGTCGATTTGCCGGACTATGACGGCAAGGAATATGAGCTGGGAAAGCCCATCGTTGCTGTTCACTGGCGCAGCGATATCTTATTCATGATTTATCCATCGGGCGCATATGTGAATTTCAAGACGTTCACTTACACCAAGAACGGTGTCACTTGGAATATGCAGGAGGCGCCGCACAAAGCCTTTGTCCAGCAACTTGCCAGCTTTCAACCTGAGTTGCGGTTTGCGGAAGAAAGATTCGCAGCGCTTCGTGCAAGCTGGGACAAGAAGAATCAGTTGACGCGCGCCACCGCGAGTTCACGGCGGATCGGAAAGGCGGCAGAGTCATGGAGCCAAGTTCATATTCCCGAACGCCAGAAACTAGACATCCTGCGCAGGGCGGAACTATTCGAGCGGAATGACGCAGCAGCGCCACGCGGTCTGCTGCTGACTGGGCCTCCGGGCACTGGCAAGACTTTCGTCGCCCGCACGCTTCGAGAGATGATGGGCTGCGATTTTCAGATGCTCTCGCTGGCCGACCTGAAGCAGCAGACCGTGGGGGCAAGCGGCAAGCGCGTCCGCGAGGTTTGGGATCGGGCACGAAAGCATCAGCCGGCGATCATTTTCATCGACGAGTGCGAAGGGATTCTTGGCCGCCGTGGCGCAGCCGAAACAGATGCGTTCGCCACTGACATCGTCCACGCTTTCCTGGCCGAGTGGGATGGCATCCGAGGAAACGCGCAGGTCTGGGTGATCGGAGCCACCAATCGGCGCGACATGCTCGATGACGCCATTCTCTCCCGGTTCGGCTGGGAGATCGAATTGCAACTCCCCGGCGTGGAAGATCGGCGCCAGATACTTTCGCAGGAAGTCAAAGCTCTGGGGCTTTCGGTGGAGGTTCCCGAGGAAGCGGCGGCGCTGACGCAGGGAATGAGCGGCCGGGATCTCAAGCAACTCGCGCAGTCCGTGCGTTCGGTTGCGTATCCCGCGGAACCCACGCAAGAGCATTTTCTGGACGCCATCGGCGCGGCGAGGAAGTCGCACAATACCAAGGTGGACCGCAAGGCCGGTTGGGAAACGCTGGTGCTTGACGATGCGATTCTTGATCGGCTCAAGCTGGTCTGCGCGCTGCTCCGCGACACGGAGAAGTGGGAGGCACAGGGAGTCTCGATTCCCCGGAGCCTTTTGTTGGCCGGTCCATCTGGCGTGGGCAAGACACAGGTCGCCCGTACGCTCGCCAACGAAAGCGGGCTGACATTTATTGCGGCAACCACAGCCGATGTGAAGGCCAACTACCTCGGCCAGAGTGGCAACCGAGTGAAACTGCTCTTCGAGCGCGCGCGGTCCAGTGCGCCGGCGATCCTGTTTCTGGATGAGTTGGACGTTATCGCGCCTGACCGTGCGGCGACGGGCGGCAATGACCAGTTGACGGATGAGATCGTCGGCCAACTGCTCCAGGAGATGGACGGCATCAGCGCCCATGATAGCCACGTTTTCCTAGTCGCAGCCAGCAATCACCTTGAGCGTATCGACGCCGCGGTTCGCAGCCGATTCCAGGAAAAGCTCGTCATTCCATTGCCGGACTATCAGGCCCGCATCCGTCTGCTTGCGAATCTGTTGGCCGGGAAGAAGATCGGATTTCCGTTGAACGACGGCGCCGTTCTGCTGGCGGACCAAACCAAGGATCAGGCATTGAGCGGGCGCGACCTTGAAGGCTGGGTCCAGGCTGCGGAGCAGAAGGCTCTGCTTCGGGCCTTGCGGGATGGTGGCCCGGAAAACTTCGCCATTGGGTTGGAGGACTTTGGGGAACAGAACCAGGGTCAATGAGTGCATTGAGCTGGCCACAGTTGAAATCCGAATTTCTGAATACTGGGCGACATTTCGGGAGTAATATATGCTGGCAGAAGCACTTGAGCTTTCCCATGTCTCAAAATCGAGACCTCTTCCACCCGCCAAACGCCGAAGATTAGGTGTCAATTATGGTTAGCCCGGAAGTTCGTCGGATCGAGATGGAGATCGACCTCTTCATTCAAAACTTGCCAATGTGGTCGACTAAGAGAGATGTTCTGCTTACGAAGTTGATGACCGTTTGGCGAGATGGGTTGGAACTTCTCGGTCTGACCACTGCGCACTCACTCATGTTCAATATCGAGGGTGGCCTCGAAAAGGCCGTGGCACAAGAACATCAACTCGTGACTGGCGTATATCAATCGTTGAAATGGGCAATGATGTATGCACCAGAAGACGGTACAGAGCAATTGGACGACAAAGCTCTGACTGAACTGGTGATGAAAACATCTGCGTACTATCAGATTCTTGTCGACGCACTGAAGATGGGAGCCTACGGAAAAGTCGACTTCGTAGTTGACGACAACACGAAGACGCTAACGATATATGAAGGTGGAGACATTACAGGCCACGACAACGAGCTTCTTCGTCGCGGTCATCTGACAACACCTTTCCAGTCCCAAAGCCCACTCATCGCCGATAGCGACCAGTTGACCACAGATTGGACCGCAGGACAATACCGTGAATATTGGCGCTGGTTGAAGAAGATCGCTGAGACGGCAGAGACTGAAACCATCATGGCACAAGCAGGCCCCCTTGCACCGATGCAGGATGTGATGAAGAGGCCTCTAGTAATTGAGCTCCCCACGCCGCCAGCCTTGCTAGAGACAGTTCAGCGTGACCTGACACTCACTGTGGCAAAGGTGCGCGGCCCGCTCAAGTGGAAGATTGACAGTTGGCATGATTGCCCGCTCATCGAGATAGGAGGGCGAGTGCTTGGCGTGACCCTGGCGCTCAGGACAATCGCGGGAATGGATGATTATATGCTGCGCGTGGCTCTTCTTAGCGATCCCGGACAATACGAAAAGGTCAGCGGGCTTCGAGAGGAGCGGATGATTGCCGTGTGTAAGAAAGCATTTGAGAGTAAAGATTGGGTGTTCACGCCACATTATCTACTCTCAAATCCGGATCGCGAGATTGATGGATATGTCACCCGAAGTTCAGAAATTCTCATTGTGCAACTCAAATCCACGCTTCGGCCTCAATCCCCATGGGAGGTTCTAAAGAGAAATACAGACGTTATCGAAGGTATCCGCCACACTTCCGACATCGTGAAACGGATTGGATCAACCACCAAAGGAATAGTCATAACAGATGGGTATGGCGGCGACTACATGACGTGGCAAGAATCAATAAAGACAGGAATTCCGGTAGCGACGCTTGATGACTTAACCTTGATAGCTGAAGATCCATTAACAGCTTTCTCAACCCTCGCCGCCCGGGCAGGTATCGATGAGATCCAATCTTCAATGAACACAGCAGAACGTAAAGTCAGCCTCGGAGACTGGACAATCCGAATGGTTGATGAGCCGTTACCGAAAATGAATGTTTAAGCTAACGTGCTCTAAAAGTTGGCCTCTCTTGTTCAGATAAGTATCGGCAAACGCCGATTGCGCCAGGATGCATTCTGGAATGACGCGAAATCGCGGATGCGCTCAGCTAATACCAAGGAACTCCAAACTTCCGGGTTCCGGCGACTCAAGCGAAAAATCCGCGACATCAGCAATTCGCAGCGCCTGGATAGCTGTGTTGAGTCTTGTGACCACACCCTCGCTGTCCTTCAGGCGGTGGCCTTCGCGGTTTTCTTCTTCGACTTCGACAATGGAGCGGCGGTGACCTTGGCGGACTGTCTCACTGCGGCCCAGCGCTTGATCTGTGCTTGACGGACGCGTTCGCGTCCCTCTGCACTCATCTTCTTACGCTTCTTTGCCTTTTGGGCAACCGGAACGACGATGGCTGCTGTCTTGGACGGCCTGCCCGGCTTGCGCTTGATTGCGGTCGTTCCTGCGGAACTCAAAAGTGCCTTCGCTTGCCTGAGACGAGCAATCTCGGCATCGATCTCGAAAAGAATGGATTTCGCCATGGTGCGGTCAGCACCTCCCCAAGCAGGATAAGCGATAGACCGATTGGTTGGCACTAACCTTGCCATGCGGTGACCTCTGGCGCTTCGCATTGTTGCCAGTCATTTCAATCAAGACCCGACAGAAAGGAGGCTCGATGGCCAGGAGTGTCGCGAAACTTAAGATGGGTTTTTACCCGCTCCCAGTGAGTGAAGGCGCCAATCTTCGTCAGCTTCTCAGCTTCACAGGACCGGCATCGGTGGTCGATCCCTGCGTGGGGCAAGGAGTGGCTCTCCACCTGATTACCCAAGGCGCCGATGTGCGCCGCTATGGTGTGGAACTCGATGCCGAGCGGGCACTGGCCGCAAACTCCACGGGGATTGAGACGATCCAGGGTAATACGTTTGACTCAGTGGCCAAGCCGGAGTCCTTCTCGCTGTTGTATCTGAATCCGCCCTACGATTCCGAGATCGGCTCGATTGGAAACAGCCGCATGGAGCGCCTGTTTCTGGAACATACTTTCCGCTGGCTGGTGATGGAGGGCGTGCTGGTGCTGGTCATCCCGTTTGAGCGGTTGCATGAGTGCGCCGGGGTGCTCAGCTCGCATTTCGCCCGACTGAATATCTTTCGCATGACTGATGAAGAATCGGTCCGCTTCCGGCAGATTGCTGTCCTGGGAGTTCGCTGCAATGTGCGGGGAGTGGCAGTCGAGGAGTCTCGGCGGCAACTTCAGCGCATCAGCCCGTATGGCAGCGTCAACGCGTTGCCGGAGTTGGCGCCGGGCGTGTGTGAGCCGTATTTCGTGCCTCCAACAGGAGAGGCAACGCTGAGTTACCGCGGGCTGCCGTATGACCTGCTGGAAGACTTGTTGCCGCTGTCGGGCGCATGGAAGCAGACGTTGCCGTTTCTGATGCCGCGCGAGGACGTGGCCACCGGGCGGCCGATCACGCCGCTGCATGGAGGCCACGTCGGACTGCTCTGTACGGCGGGCCTGCTGAATGGCGTCTTCGGCCAGGGCGATGACCGGCACATCGCGCGATGGAGATCGGTCAAACATGTGACCACCTTCGTCGAAGAGGACGGCGATGAGCAGATCATCCATCACCGGGAGCGGTGGGCCAACGAACTGCGATTGGTCTATGCCGATGGGAGGACCCTGAAGCTGACCGAAACACCGGCAAAGCAGGAAGGAGAGGAAGATGCAGAATGCGCACCTGAGGCTCGGGTTGCTTGAGTACCACCGCATGACGGAGAAGACCTCGACGCGGATACGATTGCGGGTGGACCGCTATGTGGGGGAAGACGAACAGGCGCATCTTATCAGCGTCTTTGGCAACGATTCCGACGTGGGCGCGATCACCGCAGCGGTTCACGAGAAGGCCACGTTCACGCTGACTTTCCCGGACGGCGAAGTGAAGGAGGTCTCACTCGGCGAACACGCCTCCTGCTACAAGGGAGCTGTGAGCTTGCAGGACCGAAAGCATCCCGTGCGGCATCTGGTGGCTGTCTCGGAAGCACTGTACACCAATGGCGGCGTGGGGCGGACAATTCTGCTGGGGTACCAGCGCGATCAGGCCTGGGCAACGCTGGTGAGCTTTCTTGGACTCCCTGCCGAACCATCGTGGGCTGAGCACGTTCTCGGCGTTGTGGAGGCGGAAGAACGCATCAAGCAGCTCGACGGTGTTGGGTGTAAGCCAGTGCTGATCTCGGCGACGACCGAGGAAGTGCTTGCGTGGATCGGGGATGGCCTAAAATCTCAGGTGTTGCGCTTTCCAGTAAAGAATGGCCCCATCATCTGGCCTAGCCGCTCATGGCAACAGGTCATGAGTCCCGAGTTGCTTGCTGCATGACATCACATTTCCTGTAATACCCCCACTGGACATTTTCACCCAGATTCCACGAGGTATCTCAATGGAGACCACCTTCCAATATTTAAGGACTCACGCCACGGAGCTCGGGTCCAGAATTCTCGAAACTTATCCCCCGCTTCAAGGCACGAAAGACCCTGTCGCGCCGCGCATTTCAGCGCTTCTGCGAAAAGCGCTGCCTGCGCAGGCACTCGCGATCACGGGCACGGCCAAGTACTTGCTCAAGGCCAAGGCGGCGCGGATCGTGGCCGAGTGCGGAGCTGGCAAAACGTATATGGCGCTGGGCACGATCCATGTGCTGGCGGAGGGGCGGCCCAGCACAACGCTGGTGATGTGCCCTTCGCATATTACGCACAAGTGGGCGCGTGAGGCTCTGCTGACTGTGCCGCGCGCCAGAACCTTCTTGATTGAAGATATGCGCAACGGCGGCGATCCCAAGAAGCCGCACGGCATCTGCGAGGTCAAGTTGCGCAAGGGCAAGATCGTATACGAGGGGTTGCGCCTGTCGCTCGCCGAGTTGCGACGCATGGGCCGCAAGGAGTGGAGCAAGCGTTGCTCCGGCCCAGCCTTCTTCATTACTGGCAAGGACAAGGGGAAGCTGGGCTACTACTGGGAGCACGCCTTCCTCAAAGCAAAGTCTGGGCCGAATCTGGGCGGCGTCATCAATCCCGACACCGGCGCTGCGATCCTGGACTCGGAGCGGCAGAAGCTCACCCACCTCGACTTCGTTGACAAGATCAAGCTCTTTGAATCGCTGACTCTGCCGCAGGGTGGCACGATGCGCTATTCGGCACTCTGGCAGGCGGACCGTGAACGCATTCAACGCATGGCACCAATTGAGTACATCGGCCGGTATATGGACGGGTGGTTCGACTTTGCCATCGCGGATGAATTGCACCAGTTAGCTGGCGACACGGCACAAGGTAACGGTCTCGGCGTATTGGGACGCGCGGCAAGAAGGCTGATCGCGCTGACCGGAACTTTGATGGGCGGCTATGCTGACGATCTCTTCAACATCTTCTACCGCATGGAACCGCACACGATGGCTGGCGAGGGCTTTGCCTACGGCGGTCAGGGCAGGCGCGACTTTCAGCAGCAGTATGGTGTGCTGGAGACCATCGAGAAGGTGCGGGAGACAGACAACGCCTGCTCGCGGGCGACGAAGAAGACGATCCAAGTTCTGAAGAAGCCGGGTGCATCGCCGCTGCTGTTCGGAAAGTTCCTGATGAATACAACAGCGTTTCTTTCGCTCGAAGACATTGCGGACAACCTGCCGCGATACGACGAGAGTGTGCTATCGGTTGAGATGGACGAGGAACTGGCCAAAGCCTACGAAGAACTCGAAGAGGACATACGGTCGGCCATTCGGTCGCATCGGGGCAACAAGAGCCTGATGAGCATTCTGCTCAACACGCTGCTGCTCTATCCCGACCACCCTTTCGGCTTCGAAGACATCTGGGCGCGGGCCTTTGACGCGGAGACCAAAGAGTATGTGAAGTTCCTGGTGACGACGCCCCAGAACCTCAAGGAGGACGGTCTCTATTCGAAGGAACGCGCGCTCATCGCCGATGTGCGTGAGGAACTCAGCCAGGGGCGGCGCTGCCAAGTCTATGCGACTTACACGGGCGAGAAGGATGTTACCCTGCGGCTGGAGTCTGTGCTCAGGCAGGCTGGATTCCGGGTTGCCGTGCTGCGCTCTTCGGTTGCCACAGACAAGCGTGAGGATTGGTACGAGCGGCAACTGAAAGGCGGAGTTGAAGTCGTGATCTGCCACCCGAAGCTGGTGGAGACGGGACTCGATCTGTTGGCCTTTCCGACGCTCTATTTCTATGAGACCGGTTACTCGCTGCATACGTTGCGGCAGGCCAGCCGCCGCTCCTGGCGCATCGGCCAGCGACACGCGGTGCGCGTGAAGTTTGTCACTTATGCGGGGACGATGCAGGAGACCTGCCTCCGATTGATGGGCAAGAAGATGCTCGTCGCACTGATGATGGAGGGCAAGTTCTCTGGTGAAGGTCTGCAATCACTCGATACTGACGAAGATCTGATGAGCGCCATGGCGCGCGAGTTGGTCGAGAAGGCCGGAGTCGGGGCAAGCGCCGATCAAATGTGGCGTGAGTTAGAGAGAGAACGGGAGCGGGTGTTGCCGCAGCCGCCTGCGTTGAAGGCTGAGGAAGACGATAATCCAGTCTTCGACTTGTCTGCCACCGAACCGATTGGTCCAGCAACCGAACGCGCTGGAATTCATCTTGTCGATCCCCCAACGAGCGCAAAGGTACGGAAGAAGCCTTCGCCATGGTCCACGGGCACAGGACCGGCCGTGCAACTCAGCCTCTTCGGCTGAAGTTGTCTCCCTGGATTCTGTTGATCAAAAGACTTCCCAAGGTCTGTGAACGGTGATAGCGTATCCAATGGGAGAATCGTTCCAGCGATACCGGCGTTAGCCGGTGCGCAATCAAAGGCAAGAAAAGGGTCGGCGCGAGCTGGCCCTTTTTCTTGGTGGAGACATTCCATGCCGAAAGGACCGTTTCATCCCTCTGAGTTTGTGCCGACGAAGTTCTCGAAGGCTCAGGACAAGGCTGACTTCGGAAACACTTTCTTGCACTTCATCGAGTTAGAGTGGGCGCGGACAGCCTTTTCCAAGAGCTTCTACAACCGCCTTTCGATGTGCTTTTCACACATTGCGCACACAGACCGGGCGGGCTTCTATGAAACCTGGTTTACATCGGATGCCAACCGGCTTGAATTTCTGCGCCACACGCTTCAATGGCCGTGCTGGGGCGATCCAGAATATACGTTTTGCGACGTTGAGCGCGCCATTCAGCAAGAGATTCGCAAGCGCAACTACCTCGCTCGCTATGAACTTCGTGCTGCCGAGGCTGTGCGTTCCGGCGAAATGGAGACGCTCAAGCGGCTTGAGGCGAAGTATCGAACGGTAGCCACCCATCAGACGGATGCGGACTCTGCACCCTCGATTCCACCAGCGGCTGCACAAGAAGCAGCCAGGACAAGGATGCCCGTGCAAGCCAGCCTCTTCTAACCAACATCGATTCATCCAAAAACCCGCAGACAAGGAGACAAACTGCAATGGCCAAACTCCAAGCACAAGTTCTGTTGCGAGAGTTCAACTACAACGGCGTTCGCATTCCCGACCCGGCGCCGCAGATGAGCGTCGAAGAAGTGCGCGATTTGCTGGTTCCATCGTATCCGGAACTGGCTACCGCAACCCTCACCGGCCCGGAGGATACCGGAACCACTCTGCGTTACACCTTCAGCCGCGCCATCGGCTCGAAGGGGTGATCCGTGCCCACGCCCGCATTGTCGCAAGAAGAACTGGTGGCGTTGTTTCTCAGGAAGGCCGCAGAACCGCCACCGGAGGCCAACTTGATCCTGGCGAGGCACCTCCAATGCAAAGAATCCCGCGATCTCGCACAAGCCGTATCAGAAGCTATCCGGCAGTATGCCGCGCCAGGCAGTTATCGGCTCCCGACGCCGCAAGAACTACTTCCGCCACTGGGGTAGCAACGCTTGCACCAGCCTTCGGTCAGGCATTGCCGTTGCTCGCCGAAGTTCGCGCTGAGTATAACCATGAGGTCAATGCCGAACTGGTTTATGAACTCTGCGCCGCACTGGTGAGAGAGGGATTGGGAACTGCGGAGACTTGGAAGAAATCTGGTGGCAACGCGCTCGCATTCGCGCAGCACGCCATAATGAGCGCGATTAACTCTGATCGCGGCGATATACTGCAACGCAATGTCGAGTATCACCTTGAAGTGAGCGATCAACTCGGCCGCGCTGGGAGCGATGCGGAACTCGAAAGCGGGCAACTGGTTGTCACCGTCGAGTGTGGTGGATCGGGGTACTTCAGGATTGGGCCAGCGCTTGATGCGCTGGAAGCGGAGGCCGAGGGGCTGGGAGCGGCGTTCTATTGGGCACTGACCTTCGCACTCTATCGCGTGATGTGGATCTACAACCACGACAATGCGCTGATGTACGAAGAGCGGATGCGCGATTATGCCGCCGAGGACGACGCAGAGAACCAAGGTCAGTATGAGTTTCCAGAAGTGGAAAAGGCGCTGCCAGAGTGCATCCGAAAGACACAGAAGCGCGAATATCTTGACTGGAAAGCACGAGACCGCGATCTGCTGCGCAGGTTTCGGAATAGCAAATACAGTTCTTGGTTTGAGCGGTTGCGGCGCATTCAGCGTCTGTCACGGGTTCCACTCAAGCAGTCGCGAGAGTTCCTCGAACTTGGTTACTACGACGATCCTCCTCTACCGTCTTTGCTTGTCGTTTTCAAAGAGCATGACGCCATTACCGCCTGTTTCGACGAAGAGGGACAGTCCATGATGGAGGGCACCGCAGAGCCGGCCGTGTGCGTTGTCTTTTCGCCGCGTCAGCCGGAGCAGGTTCGGCACGCTATTCGGATCGTGGATCGCTTCATCGCATTGAATTGCGAGTTATTTCGATTGATCGAGGAAATTCAGGAGAGTTATCATGCAGACGCACCTGTCGATCGGGGAGAACCATCGCTTCGAACTGCATGAGGCTCTGCTGATTTATCGCGACCGCCAAAGCAGTTTCATCACCCGCCACGACGTGACCACCCGCAAGGATGCGCCGCCCACGCTCGGGCCAGCGCAACCGCTCACTTTTGCATTCATCGAGTCTCTGGCGCGATCGCTCAGCGGCAGCGTTCAGGCCGAGGTGCTACCGGCCAACGTACTTGCCAAGGCGGGCCGCATGATCGTCTGGTGGACTCCCGCAAGGCGTCGCCAGATGTTCTACGAGAACTCCGAAGGCAAGGCAGCGGAGTTGAATGGCTGCATCTTCTCGCAACCTCCATTGGTCTGGCGGGTATCGAATGGAGAACTCAACATTCGTGCGCTCACTGGGAACAAGCGGCCCGATAGTTCAACGAAACTTGCCGTTGCGCCCTTCTGGAATCTCTCGGACGATGGGCGCGTTTGCACCGGCACCATGCGACGCCCGGACAGCGCGTGTGTTGCGTCGATTCCGGCTTGGGAACGCGGCTTCTACGAGAGCGCCTTCACTCACGCCAACGTTGGCCGCTTGACACGCCATGACGGTGGATTCGATGGGCTGTGGAGTGGCCTGACAGGCAAGCGCCAGAAGTTCCCAGTCGAAACACTCATCGCCCTTCCGCAGACGCTCACGCAGTTCGTACGCGGAGAGAGAGGCTGATATGCGCATCGAGCACGCGCTTCCAAGTGAATTGTTGGGCCAAAAGCCGGTGCGCGTATTGGTCGTCGGCGCGGGCGGGACCGGCAGCGCCATCGTCATGGGCCTGCCTTATCTCGACCAGGCGATGCGAGTCTGGGGCCGGTCATCCGGGCTCGAAGTGGTTATGATGGATGCCGACACAGTCTCGGAGACGAACTGTGTGCGCCAGCCATTCTCGGTCTCCGACATCGGACAGAACAAGGCAACCGTCCTCATCAATCGCATCAACCTGTTTTGGGGAACGCGGTGGCGGGCCGAGCCGACTTACTTTGATGAGCAGACCTTCGATCGGATCAATGACCGGTCCATCGATCTACTGATTGGCTGCGTGGACACCAGGGTGGCGCGCTGCATCATTGCGCGCACACTGACCAAGGGCAGGAACCGCACCGCGTACTGGCTCGATCTCGGCAACAACGCCTCCAGTGGCCAGTTTGTTCTCGGCCAGCCATTGAATGCGCGCAATCGCAGGAAGGCCGCACGTTTGCGCACAGTCGGTGAACTGTATCCAGAGATCATCGACGCTGAAGCTGGTGAAGACCCGCTGCCCAGTTGTTCTGCGGTCGAGGCGCTGGACCGGCAAGAACCATTTATCAACCAGACTCTCGCATCGG
>Ga0302278_10005183_pt1 | contig 13035 bp, 7 predicted proteins | sample III_Bog_N3_2_FD_194543 | JGI IMG/M metagenome (GOLD analysis project Ga0302278, IMG submission 194543) | Peat permafrost microbial communities from Stordalen Mire near Abisko, Sweden - III_Bog_N3_2 | ecosystem: Environmental > Terrestrial > Soil > Wetlands > Peat | place: Sweden: Abisko... | reverse complement strand
TGGAGATGCTGGGCTACGTACCGTTTCCCACCATCACCCAAGCTCCTTATGTTCTGAGCCTCGCTCCGTATTCGTTCCTATGGCTCGAACTGCAGCCGCCGAATGCAAAGACTGAGCCGTTGCCGGAACACCGCCTGGAAGAGGTAGAAGACAATACAACGAACCAGTTCGTGGCGCTCGGACTGCTAGCCAGGGGATGGTCGGCGTTACTCGCTGGGCCCGGGTTGTTATTACTGGAAACAGCTCTGAAAGACTGGTTGCCGCGCCAGCGCTGGTTTGGAGCCAAGGCCCGCAAAATCCAATCGGCACATGTACTCGAATGGGTCGAGCTTCCGGCCACAAACACCCCAATTCAGTCGACGGCTAAACCGCCAGTCGACGGCAGCATCTCTCCGGCCGTGTTTTACTTCGAAGTTGCCTATCTCGACAGCCCTTCCGACATCTACCAACTCCCGCTGGCCTACAGCACTGCGGCGGACGCCGAAGAACTCACCGTCAGCAACCCTCAAAGCATCCTGGCGATGCTTGCCACTCCCACCGCTCCAGGAGTCCTGCACGACGCCACTACCCGTGAAGATTTCCGCCAGAGTCTCCTCTCGCTGATAGAGCGGAATGCCTCACTCGCGCTGTCCACACCAACTCCCACCGCCCTTGACGTTCCGGCCTCTCATCCTGCGTCTCCAGCCAGCCCGCCAACCATTGAGCTACACGAAGTGGACGCGCCGTCCGCGCATGCCGCCGATCTTCCCGTCGCCCCGATTCCCATCACAGCACAACCTGGAGAAGCTGCGGCGCCGCCGCTATCTGATGAATCAACTGGAGATTTTTCAAACGTTCAACAGCGGAATTTGAGCGCGTCGTGCTCTCCAGGCGATCCATTCCCAAAAGCCGGACACCTTGAAGCCCGGGCATCGAGCGCGTTCCCGAAAGCCGGCGCCTCCAAACATCCGTCGTCGCGCGTCGGTTCCGCTGAGCAATCGAACACTTCAATCATTTACGGCAAACAAATGATCCTGAAGTTGTTCAGGCGGCTCCAGCCCGGAGAGAATCCCGACGTCGAAATCGGACGCTTCCTGACAGACGCGGTTCACTTCCCCCATGTCGCGCCTTTCATGGGCGAGATTGCGATTGCGGCGACGAACGGTGGAGAGAGGACCACGGTCGCCATGCTGCAGGGGCTGGTAGCGAACCAGGGGGATGGCTGGCAGTGGATTCTTGAGCAGCTCGCTGAATTCTTTACGTCCGTTGCCGCTCTCCCTGCTCCCCCTCAAGTGCCCGCTCCCAGTTTTCTGGATGATCGCGATCCGCTGCGCGAAACCATGGAAAACGCCGAGGCGTCGATGAGAGCTGTTGCGCTCCTGGGCCGCCGCACCGCGGAGATGCATCTCGCCCTGGCAACCCCAACAGGCGACCCGGCATTCGCCTCGGAGCCGTTCACCGCGGAGGATCTGGTCCGCGACGCCCATCGAATCGAAGCACAGCTTACTGCCGCGCTGGATGCGGTGAAAGCACAAATCCCAACCCTGACCGATCAAGCCGCAAGCGATGCCGGCCTACTGCTGTCGCGCAGGCTTGCCCTCCTTGCTCGCGCGAATTCAATCACCAGCATGGCTGCCGCTGGCCAGCGCATCCGCATCCACGGCGACTACCACCTGGGGCAAACTCTCAGAACCAGCGGAGCGTCGAACGAGCTCGCGAAAGAACCAGCAACAGAGGACGGCGACTTTGTTCTGCTCGATTTTGAGGGCGAGCCCGCCCGTTCCCTCACCGAGCGACGTCTGAAACAATCGCCTTTAAAGGATGTTGCGGGGATGATTCGCTCACTCTCCTACGCCGCGCATTCCGGCCTCGATCAATTCCTTACCGCAAACCAGGCAGGCGAGCATGGAATGGACTCAGAAGACTTGGCCGCATGGGCCGCCTTCTGGCAGAATTCAGCTTCCTGCGAGTTTCTCCGCGCCTATCGAAGCACCATCGCAGCGAACCCAACCTTGCTGCCCCCGGCGCAACAGGCACAAGCGCTGCTTGAGGCTTATCTGCTTGAGAAGGCGCTGTATGAGCTGCTTTATGAGCTGAACAATCGCCCTGCCTGGCTACGCATTCCACTTGCCGGCATCTTAGCCCTATAGGGACTTTTACCCGCCTGCACTGGCTGGACGAAGAAACCAGACCTTGAATCACCGCACACACCGAGAAAGGGACGATGGCAACTGCTGATTCAATTTCCGAAATCTCGGCTTCAATCATTCCCCGCGACCCGGGCCTTCTTGTCTTGCTTGCCGGCATGACCCCTGAACAGCTCGAAGATGTGCTGGCAAATCTGACTTCCTCCTATCCTGCGGAAGGCTTGATCGTTGCTACGCCCGATGTGGTCCCGGCCGAATCCTGGCCCAATCTTCGCGTTGTCCCTATCCCGGAAACAGTCGCTTCCTGGACGCTTACCCCCGCTGACTTTGTGAATGCTTACCAACTCGCCGGACAGAACAACGCCCGCGCCATCCTGATTCTTGGTCCAGGCGCCGCGTCGCTTCGGCCGTCCGCACTCCGCGAACTAGGTGACGCCGTGATTGATGCCACCACCGACCTCGCACTTCCCTGTTACGACTTACCACCCCACGGTGGCCTCGCCAACTCCGCCATCCTTTATCCACTCACACGCGCGCTGTTTCCATCGCAAGCACGGTTTCCGCTGGCCATCGATCTTGGTCTCTCGCTCCGCATGGCTGAGCGGCTTGCCGTCGCTGCGCAACGTTTTACCGCGCTCAACCAGGGCGATGCGCTGCTTTGGCCCAATAATGAAGCCACAGTCGCCGGATTCGCGGTGAACGAATTCCCGGTTGGCCGGCGCGAAATTCCTCAGCCTGCCGAGACTGACATCAACGCCATCCTGGCCTCGGTCACTGGCTCCCTCTTCGCCGATATCGACGCCAAAGCCGCGTTCTGGCAGCGTCCTCGCCAAGTGCCGCATGTCCGTTATCCCGCTCCTCAAGCGCCGGCTTCCGATGCTGCCCCGGATATCGGGCCTATGCTCGACTCTTTCCACCTCGCCTATGCCAATCTGCAGGAAATCTGGTCGCTCGTGCTGCCGCCCAATTCCCTTCTCGGGCTCAAGCGGCTCTCGGCCGCCAGCGCAGCATCGTTCCGCATGCCCGATGGCCTCTGGGCCCGTATCGTCTTCGACTTTCTGCTCGCCTACCGTCTCCGTACCATCAATCGCGGACATTTACTCGGTGCGCTCATTCCCCTTTACCTGGCCTGGGTGGCCAGCCACTTCAACATCGTTGCGTCCGGAACCGATCCTGAACGACACATCGAGGCAGTCGCCGCCACATTCGAAGCCGAAAAGCCCTATCTCGTTTCGCGATGGCGATGGCCCGACAGGTTTAACCCATGAACGACCCAGTACCGATGATGCAACAGATACCAATCCACTCAGTCGGAGAAACAAATCAAGGAGTGAGTTCCATGCAAAAAGTCCTTGCCATCATGCTCCAGACCATTCCAGACAAGATGACGCAGGTTGCGTATACCGACAACGCTTCGATCTGGCACCATATGTCCGATGCGCTTCATGAGTCGCTCTATCGCGTTCTCACGCTGCTCATCGCCATTCTGCCGGGAATCCTCGCAATTTTTGTGGCCTTGACCGTGTTCACCTTGATCGGCATGGCAATCTCCGCGCTGCTGCGACGCGCACTTTCGATCGCAAAGTTTGACGATTACCTCGCACGCACCCGCGGCAGCGACGACTGGACCCCGTCATCTTCTCCGACGGGAATCATCGCCCGAGCGTCGTTCTGGGCCTTCGTCCTGCTCGGACTCATCATCGGCGTTTCTGCTTTTGACGCCTCCTATGCAACAGCCGCCGCCCTGCCCATCTCGCTTCTGCCATATCTCACCCATGCGGTGGGAGCCATTTTCATTCTCATTGTAGGCACACTGGTCGCGCGTTTTCTGGCGCGCTCGGTGCTGATTGGAGCCGTCAATGCGCATCTCCAATACGCGCGATTCCTTTCGCTCGGCGTCAAGTGGCTGGTGCTCGTTCTCACTGCCGCCATGGTCCTTGACCATCTGGAGATCGGTGGCGTCGTAGTTGAACTGGCATTCGGCATTCTTTTCGGCGGCATTGTCCTCACGCTCTCTTTAGCCGTTGGCCTTGGCTCTCGAGACCTCGTGAGTCGCTCCCTGGAAAGCCACGTCGAACGCCCCGGCGAGCACGGCGCCGCCCCGCCGGGCTCTGCATCCGCCGCACCCGGTGAAACTGTCCGCCATTTCTGACAGGCAATTATCAACTTTGCTCAGGCTATTCCCGAACCCCATCAATGCCCTGCCGCTGTATTTCAGGGCACGACTAAACAGCTTGCGGAAAACTCATTCCCAGTCACAAGAAGTATCAGGGCACGTCTTCACAGGTTGAAGACTCATTCGGAGTCGCAAAAAGTGTCAGGGAACGACTTCACAGGTTGAAGACTCATTTGGAGTCGCAAGAAGTGTCAGGGCACGACTTCAGTCGTGCCGAAAACGCCGCAAGATGAATGCGGGCTTTAGCCCCTGCCAAACGCTGGGGTAGCTCGAAGCCGCCTTCGAAGCCAACCGGTTCGCCGGAATAAGATTGATATTCATTTTCTGATGATCGCCGGAAACAATCTGGAGCAACGAGCACCTTACTGCAGCGATTCCAGATATTCTGCGAAGCAGTCATTAAACAGCGCACCCGGCCGGCGTTCCCGTATTCCTCTCACAATATCGGGTCCGGACATACCAAGTTTGTGAAGGATGATGCCGGCCAGGAGCGCCGAGCGGTTGAAGCCCATGCCACAATGAGACAACACGCAGTGGCCTGAAGAAATCAGGCTCGCACCCAGGTTTCCGAGCGCGTTCAGCTTGTCCAGGTTCGGCAAGTCTTCGTCAAAAATCGGAAAATATACATAGAGGCAATTATTGGGAAGTGTCGGCACGCCGCTGTCAATATCACCATCGAGGTCGATAACTATATCCACCTTATGGCAAGCCAATACCTCCCAATCTGTTATCACAGGTGAGATAAAGAGCAGGTGCTCATCGTGAACCTGAAATAATTCCATGGAGCCAGCCTATCAAAGTCGCGCCGAGATGGACGAAAATCGGTAGTTTTTTACGCGCCGAACCCCGGTGGATGCTCGCCCGCAACTCCGAATTCCCTTTCCAGAGCCATCCCCGCCTGTGCCAGCGTGCCTTCATCGAAGAGCCGGCCAATCAGTGTCACGCCATGCGGCACGCGGCGTTTTGGCGAGAACTTTGGCAACGGATGCTTTGGGTCCGGCGCCCAGTCGCTGCGCGCCTCCGCCACTTCAACAAATCCGGCGCGCAGCGTCAGCGACGGATGCCCCGTGTTGTTGGTAATCACCAGCATCTCGTCGCGCAGCGAAGGCACCAGCAGCAGATCGACCTGCGAGAACACCCGCGCCATTTCCTCGGCCACCTTGCGGCGAAAACGGTCTGCCTGAACAAAGTCGACCGCCGAGAGAAACCGCGCCTGGCGGAAGCAATTGGGCCACGCATCCGGAACCTGCACCTTGAGTTCGTCCACTTTGTGGCTCAGGGTCAGTTCCTCAAAGGCCGCTGCCCCTTCGGCAAACAGAATCAGGTTAAGAGAATCATAGGGCCAGTCCGGAATCGATACCTCAACCGGCACCATTCCGGCTTTCTTCACCGCTTGCAGCGCAGCCCGGTCCACATCGGTTGCAGGATCCTCCTTCATCCATTTTGGAAAGTAGCCAACACGCAAGCCATTGACGCTTTCCGTTGCGTCAAAAGCCAACTCGCTTGGGACACTCGCAACATCGTGCCCGTCGGGACCGGAGATAGCGTTGAGCACCATGATCGTATCCTCCACGCTGCGCGCCATGGGCCCCAGTTTGTCGAGCGACCAACAAAGCGTCATGGCGCCCGTGCGCGGCACCCGGCCAAAGGTCGGCCGCAGTCCGGTAACGCCGCACCGCATCGAAGGACTCACGATGCTCCCTCCGGTCTCGCTTCCGATGGCGAAACCAACCAGGCCCGCTCCAACCGCTGCACCCGGTCCAGCGCTTGATCCGGAAGAGCCTTCTTCCAGCAGCCAGGGATTCATGGTCTGCCCGCCAAACCAGATGTCGTTCAGTGCCAGCGCGCCCAGACTGAGCTTGGCCACCAGCACCGCGCCCGCCGCGTTGAGCCGTTCCGTCACGGTTGCATCCATTGCCGGAATACGATCTCGAAAAGGCTCCGCCCCATAGGTCGTCGGAATGCCAGCCGTATCGAGAAGATCCTTCGCGCCCCATGGAATGCCATGCAGCGGGCCGCGATACTTCCCCGCAGCAATCTCGGCGTCCGCCCTCCCTGCCAGCACCAGGGCATGTTCACGTGTGAGCGTGATGATGCAGTGCAACTGGGTGTTATAGCGCTCCAGCCGGCGCAGGTAGATCTCTGTTAGCCGCGTTGAGGTCAGTTTCCGGCTTTCAATCCACCGTGAAAGCTGCCAGACGGGAGCAAACGCGATTGCCTCTTCGCCTTCCGGGAGAGCCACCTCCGGATCGTTGCTGCGGACGAAGTGATTGCCGCTCTGCCGCACCTTCACAAACGCCGGCAGCGCTGGGTTCCAAAGCGTAGCCGGTGCCAGTGCCGCCTCAAGTTCGATCTTTCGTGGACCGGTTCTCCTTTCAAGCAACGGCGCCATCTGCATACGCCAGTTCCCTGCAGCCGTCGCACGATCCGCCGCGGTCATTTCCAGTTGCACCAGCTTTTCCGCCTCCGCAAACGTTGCGGGCGATACTTCAGGCCCCACCGGCGCGGACGTTCCAAAGGCCGGCGGAGCGCCGGGCGGCAATCCTTGCTGCGTCTGGCCCGCTTGTGCCGTTGCCGTTGTCTCCAGGGCTGCGGCCAGAATTCCGACTGAAGAATAAGCGAGAAACTCTCTACGCGAACTGGGCATGGATCTCCTTGATAATTCAATGAAGGGGTTTTGCCTGATCACTCGCATTCATCATATCCGGCCTTTTGCCGGGTGCGGCAGCAATGGTATATTTCCCCGACTGGCACCAACGCAAAATGAGCGCGTCCCTGCGCAGCGGGAACAAAATCGAACAGGTTCGAACGGGAGCGGAAAATGATGGCAACGAAGGAAAGAGAGACTGTGACGGTTCGTCTTCTATGCGCCGTACCTTTGATTCTCATGACGGCTGCAGTTTGCCTTGGCGCAACCCTGACATGGGCCCAGGCGCCCTCGGCCCCGCAAACCGTGCCGCCGGCCCAGGTCCCTGCGCATCCGGTGCGTCCAACGCCTCCCACACGCGACCCCGGCACGCCCGGCTATGTTCTAGCAAAAGATTTACCTGACGGAGCGAATGCGCCCGCAAATGCAGATGGAAACTTCATCATCGGCCCCACGCATACTCCCGCGCCGGAGGCATCCGTGCAGGACGGCGTGCCGCATGGGACGGTTGTCGAGTTCACCATGGATTCGGCTGACAGCAAAATCTATCCCGGCATTGCGCGAGACGCCGGCACCTTTGGCACGCCGGATCCAGCAGATCCGAGCAAGTTGATCTTGACCACCAGCCATCCCGCTCCCTACACGCGCCACGTCGCGGTTTACGTTCCCAGGCAATACGTCCCCGGAACTGCCGCGCCTTTCATCGTCGGGGCGGACGGCCCGGACAGGCTCTTGTTTACGGTGCTGGACAATCTGATCGCCGAGCACAAGGTGCCTGCGATGGTTGCCATTTCCATCGGCAATGGAAGCGGCGACGCCCAGGGCAGCGAGCGGGGCCTGGAATACGACACCATGTCGGGACTTTATGCCGAATGGGTTGAAAAGGAAGTACTGCCCCTGGTCGAGGCTCAGGCCCACGTGAAGCTGACGCACGACCCCGATGGCCGCGCGACTACGGGGGGCAGTTCAGGCGGTTCCTGCGCGCTGATTATGGCCTGGTACCACCCGGAGTTATACCACCGCGTGCTGACTTACTCAGGCACGTATGTGAACCAGCAGTGGCCGCATAGCGAGAAGACCCCTCACGGCGCGTGGGAGTTTCATGAGCACCTGATCCCGGAAAGTCCGGTAAAGCCCATCCGCCTCTGGATGGAAGTTGGCGACCGCGATCTGTTTAATCCCAACCCCATGGGCGATCATATGCACGATTGGGTGGTTGCCAATGAGGAAATGGCCAAAGTGCTTGCGGCAAAGGGGTATCGCTACCAGTTTGTTTTTGCCCGCAATGCTGGACACGTCGACCACGCCGTGAAGCAGCAGACGCTTGCCGAGGCGCTTGAATACGTCTGGCAGGGATACCCGACTGCGGGAGTCAAGCAATGACCGGTGTGGGCCTTCGATACCTGTTTGCGAACGCAACAACCGTTGCCGCGCTCGCCATAGCCTGGCTCTCCATTCCGGCGAATGCGGCAGAGACCGCTGACAACCTGCAACTCGCGAACCATGCCATCAGCGCCACGTTCCATGTTGCCGGGAGCACCGTGGACGGCCTGGTGATTACAGACCGCATCCATAACAAGACGGTCCCCATTGCGATGCCCTTCGCCATTCTTCTGAAAGACGGCACAATTCTGAATCCCGGCAAGTTGGCGATAGCAGGAGCGCCGTCACGGCGCGAACTCACCCCGCATCCCGATGCATCGCGCCTGGCAGATCGATTGATGGGGAAAGAGATCGATGTTCCGCTGGAGAGCGCCGATCATTCCCTGCGCGTGGTGTGGTCGCTGGTGCTTCTTGACGACTCGACATACCTGCGGCAGGTTCTGACGATCAGCGCCGTGGACAAAGACATTCCCATTCGCAGGGTCCAGTTGATCGATCTTGTGCTTCCTGATGCACATGTCAGCGGCTCCGTCGATGGTTCGCCGATTGTGGCCGGCGATCTCTTTCTTGGATTCGAACATCCGCTCTCGCACAGCGAAGTCCGGGGCGACCGCGCCACCGCGTGGATCGATCGCGATCTGCCTTTGCGGAATGGCCAGACCATCACGTACTCCTCAGTGATCGGCGTAGCGCGCTCCGGCCAAATGCGCCGCGAGTTTCTCGCATACCTTGAGCGGGAGCGTGCGCATCCTTACCGGACCTTTCTGCACTACAACTCGTGGTACGACCTTGGCTATTTCAATCCATACGATGAAGCCGGAGCGCTGGACCGTGTGAACACATTCGGTCGCGAACTGACAGAGAAGCGCGGGGTCACGCTGGACTCATTCCTCTTCGACGATGGCTGGGATAATCACAGATCGCTCTGGAAGTTCAACGATGGATTTCCCAATGGCTTCACTCCGATAACGCAGGCCGCCGAGCAGTACCGCGCCCATCCCGGTGTCTGGATGTCTCCATGGGGCGGCTATTCAAAGCCCAAGCAGGAGCGCATTGCGTTTGGAACCGCCGCGGGATACGAGATCGTCGAAGGCGGCTATGCACTGTCAGGGCCGAAGTATTACGCTGCCTTCCGCGATGTGTGCATGGACATGATCGCGAAGTATGGCGTGAACCAGTTCAAGATTGACGGCACCGGCAATGTGGATTCCGTTTTCCCCGGAAGCCGGTTCGACAGCGATTTCGATGCCGCCATCCATCTGGTCGGCGAGTTGCGCGCAGCCAAGCCCGACATCTTCATCAACCTGACAACGGGAACCTGGCCATCGCCTTTCTGGCTGATTTATTCCGATTCCATCTGGCGCGGAGGCGAGGATGATTCGACGGCAGGCGTGGGACCCTATCGCGAGCGCTGGATTACTTACCGGGACGCGGATACCTATGAGCACGTGGTGCAGCATGGACCGCTGTATCCGCTCAACTCGCTCATGCTGCATGGCATGATTTATGCACAGCATCACCACCAACTCGACAAGGATCCGGGTAACGACTTCCGCAATGAGATTCGCTCGTACTTCGGCACCGGCACGCAACTCCAGGAGATGTACATTACCCCTTCGCTACTTTCCACGGCCAACTGGGATGACCTTGCCGAGGCTGCGAAGTGGTCGCGCGCCAATGCGGATGTATTGAAGGATACGCATTGGATCGGCGGCGATCCAGCATGGCTTGAGGTCTACGGATGGGCATCGTGGTCGGCACAAAAGGGCATTCTCGTGCTGCGCAATCCAAGTGACAAGAACCAGGCTTTTTCCATCAAGCTGCAGGATGCTTTCGAACTGCCGCAGGAAGCCGCCCAGGTTTATCAGGCGAAGAGTCCCTGGAAAGAAGATGCAGGCCAGCCCTCGCTCCTGCTTCGCGCAAAAGAGCCGCACAAGTTTCAACTGGCCCCATTTCAGGTGCTGACGCTTGATGTAACTCCGCAATGAGCACACCATCCAGCAGATACAACCTCGACGCCGTGATCCCGCAATTCCAGTTCAGCGGTAATTTCTCAGCCGCGACGCCGTACGGCAGCGGTCACATCAACGACACATGGCGCCTCATGTTTCTTGAGGTGGGCGCACCGGTCGAGTACATTCTGCAGCGCATCAATCACCACATCTTCAGGAACCCCGTTGCGCTGATGGAGAACATCGAACGGGTAACGACTCATCTGGCCGCGCAGGTTGCCCATGAGCCGGATACCGAGAGGCGCGTACTGACATTGATTCCAGCACGCGACGGAAAGAGCTGGCATCGGGATAACGAGGGGAGTTATTGGCGCGCATATCGATTTATTCAGGGAACACGCACTTATGACACTGTCGAATCTCCCGAACAGGCATTCCAGGCGGCAAAGGCCTTTGGCAAATTTCAGCAGTTGCTGGCGAACCTGCCCGCACCGCGATTGCACGATACGATTCCGGACTTTCACCACACTCCCAAACGGTTCATGGCCCTGGAACAGGCGATCGAGGCCGACGTTGCGAACCGGGCAAAGTTCGTTGAACCTGAAATCGTATTCGCCCTGACGCGTCAACCGATGACCAGCATCCTGCTGAATGCCGGCCTGCCGGAGCGGGTCACCCACAACGATACGAAAATCAATAATGTGCTACTGGACGACACAACCGGCGAAGGCATCTGCGTGATCGATCTCGACACTGTCATGCCCGGTTTGATTCCTTACGATTTTGGGGACATGGTGCGGACGGCGACCTGCCCTGCAGCCGAAGACGAGCGGGACCTTTCCAAGGTGAATCTGCAGTTCCCAATGTTCGAAGCTTTAGTGCGCGGCTATCTAACTTCTGCCAGCGGCTTTCTCACTAAGCCGGAGATCCGGCACCTTGCCGTGAGTGGTAAGTTGATCACCTTCGAGATGGGCATCCGCTTTCTCACCGACTTCCTCGCCGCCGATGTGTATTACAAAGTCCATCGCGACGGGCATAACCTCGACCGCTGCAGGACACAGTTCAAATTGGTTGAGTCCATCGAGCAGCAGGAGGAAGCAATGGACAGACTTGTGCAGTCCATTGCATTATGAGATACAAGTGCATCTAAAGTGGGGGGCGTAGCGCCGATCTCCAGATCGGCTGTCCTGAGGGCCTCCCGGCCCTCAGAAGCCTCGCCAGACTGACGACGTTATGTTGCCACGCCGCCAGCTGGAAATGCTGCTTAGCCCTTTGGTTCATCCTCCGCCGGATGAATCGTCCGGTAGCTGGCGTTCCCCTTCGACCAGACCAGGATCAGAAGATCCTTTCCATCCTGATTCTGGTGCACCTCGTTGGCAAACTGAGCTGCCGAATCCGCAGGCTTGCGGTTGACTTCCATGATGACGTCCCCCGGCTGAATTCCGGCATCTTCCGCGGGGCTGGCCGGACGCACGCTCTGGACCACCACGCCATGCACCTGCTCGGGCGCGTTGATCTGTTGCCGCGCGTCCGCTGTCAGATTGCTCACCGCCAGGCCCAGCTTGCCGGTTTTCGTCCCGTCCGAATCCCCCTGGCTGTCATTGCCGGCCACTTCCGAGTTTCCGTGGAACTGGCCTACCGTAAGGCTCAGCGTCGCGGGTTTGCCGTTGCGAATCACGCCGAGCGAAAGCTTTGTTCCCGGAGCCATCTCGCTCACCGCAACCTGCAATGCGCTATCGTTCGGTATCTTTTCCCCGTTGACCTGCGTGATCACGTCGCCCTGTTGAAGACCGCCGCGACTTGCCGGCGAATCGGGAGTGACCTGGGAGACAATGGCGCCGCTCGCGTCTTCAAGATTGAAGAAATGCGCGTTTTCCGGCGTGACGTCGTTCATGCCGATGCCAAGATATCCGTGTTCCACTTTCCCGCTCTTGATCAACTGCTCAGCGCTCGCACGCACAATCTGCGAAGGAATCGCAAACCCTGCGCCCGCAAAGGATCCGTTGTTGGAGATGATGAAGGTATTGATGCCAATCAGCTCGCCATGCGCGTTCACCAGCGCCCCGCCTGAGTTACCGGGATTGATCGCCGCATCGGTCTGGATGAAGTTACCTGGCTTGCGCGGGTCATCCGAATAGGGGTTTGGCCGGTTGACCGCGCTCACGATTCCGCGCGTCACCGAGAACTGGAAATAGCCGAATGGGCTGCCGAAAGCCAATACAGTCTGACCTGGCTGCAGTTTGGTCGAGTCGCCCCAGGCAATGCTCGGAAGGTTGGTCGCGTTCACCTTGATGACTGCGATGTCGTTGAGCTTATCAACGCCAACGACTTTCCCATTCAGGATGCGTCGATCGTTCAGCGTGACCTTGATGTTGGTTGCGCCATCCACCACGTGATCGTTGGTCACAATATAGCCATCCGGCGAGATGATAATGCCGCTGCCCACGCCATGCTCAATCTGCGGCTGAGAAGGCTGTTGTGGCTGCATCTGGCCGAAAAACTGTTGCAGTCCCGGAGGCAACCCATGCATCATCCCCTCGGGGGCGCCCTCTTCGCCGGCAACCTTTGAAGTGACCGCAACGTTGACCACCGCAGGAGTGACCCGCGAGGCAACTGCTTCCATGGCGCGGTCGAGCGAGGTGAGCGCCGACACGCTGTTATCGTCAATCGCCGATGCGGCATGAACATTGCCGCGCCCGACAAACAGCGCCGCGCCCAGTGCAAAGGCGCCAACAACCGCAGCAGGTGCGG
>Ga0302278_10005163_pt1 | contig 13066 bp, 10 predicted proteins | sample III_Bog_N3_2_FD_194543 | JGI IMG/M metagenome (GOLD analysis project Ga0302278, IMG submission 194543) | Peat permafrost microbial communities from Stordalen Mire near Abisko, Sweden - III_Bog_N3_2 | ecosystem: Environmental > Terrestrial > Soil > Wetlands > Peat | place: Sweden: Abisko... | reverse complement strand
GTAGATGAAGCCCAGTGACGACGAGCTCTCGCCGAGTTCTGACTGATTGGGGCGCCTATTGATTTAGACTCGCAAGAGTGTTTCTTTAATCGCCAATTAATTGACGTAAGTACAACAAAATAGATTACTTACCTATGAGGATAGAGATCCGAATCGCCTCATAATAAAAGAGTTACTTGCGAGATTTCTGAGAATACACCCGCAAATACATCCCGGGAATTGACTCTGAAAGGGGCTGGAAATCTCTCATTATTTAGAAGAGTCGAGAATCTTGATCATTCCAAGTCAGAGCTGCCACTCCGTTTTCTCTGAGAGAGAATTACTCGTGGACAGGGACCCATCTTCCAACCCCACGATGGAACGGTTAGCTCCCCGCCAAATGGGCACGGGTGAAACTTTTCCATCGCGAAGTTCCGGGAAGATGCCCGAACCAGTAAGCGTAAGACCATATAGAAAATGAACTTAGAGTATAGCGCTCGTGCCTGAGACCACCAGCCGCTCATCCAAGTTTGTTAACTGACATCCATCGTGACAGCTGTCACTGTCTCCCGGCTCAACCTCAATCTAGACTCGCTATATGGTTATCGATATAAATTTATCGACTCCACTACAAGTCAGACGCTTGGAGGCACCCTCGATACCGCAGCCAAGCTTGGCGCGCTTACCCCAATACCACCACTACCTTGTCGATCTTGCGGCCAAGGGGATTACACAGACCACGTGCAGCGTGATTGGCCGGGATTTGGGACTGATCCCGGTGCAGGTGCGAAAGGACCTGCAATATACGGGGATTATCGGCAGGCCGAAGACCGGCTACTCGGTGGCGGAACTGATCCAGGCGATCGAGACATTTCTGGGCTGGAACAACATCAACGAGGCGTTTCTGGTGGGGGCGGGGAACCTGGGAACCGCACTGCTGGGGCACGAACGATTCTCGAAGTTCGGGTTGCGGATTGTAGCGGCCTTCGACACGGACCCGGCCAAAGCGGGCCAGTGGATCCATGACAAGGCGGTACTACCGCTCAATGAACTTGCCGACCTGGCGCAGCGGATGAGCATCCACCTGGGGATTATCACCACGCCACCTGAAGCTGCGCAGGCGGTGGCAGATGAGATGGTGAAGGGCGGCATCCAGGCGATCTGGAACTTTGCTCCCGTGAGGCTCAGAGTTCCGGAGCACATCATCGTTCACAATGAGGATCTTTACTCGACGCTGGCCACACTCTCGTGGAAGTTGGCGCGGCGGTTCCGGGTGTCACTCGAAGAGAAGGAGGCAGTCTAGATGGCGGCGTTGCCGGTTGTTGTGGATGATGCAGAAAGATTTGAAAACGTTTGCAGGATTTTAAGCCGCTTTGGGCGGCGGCCTTCGGGGCTGATTCCAATACTGCAGGCGATTCAACACGAGTATCAGTATTTGCCTGAAGAGGTGCTGACGTTTGTGGCCACATCGCTGGATGTTCCGCCGGCGCGGGTTTTTGGAGTGGCGACGTTTTACGCACACTTTGCGCTGGAGCCGAAGGGCAAGCACGTGATCAGGATCTGCGACGGAACGGCGTGCCATGTGAAGCAGTCACTGCCGGTGTTGAATGCGCTGCGCGAGAAGCTGGGGACGTCAGAGAAAAACAAGACTACGCCGGACATGATGTTCACGGTGGAGACGGTGGCCTGCCTTGGTGCGTGCGGACTGGCGCCGGTGGTGGTGATTGATGAACAGGTGTATGGACAGGTAACGCCAGAGCGAGCACTTGGGTTGGTGGACGACATCAAGGCGGCGGAGATGCTGATGGCGAGGGCCGGTGCGACTACGGCTGCGGAGCCTGCGTTGGAGGAGAGCCATGAGTAGCGCGGAACTGGTGCAGGTGGGACCGGCGAGCGGGAGCGCGACACTCAACCAGTTGCGCCGGGTGGTGATTTGCGCGGGCACGGGATGCATGGCGAATGGCGCCATGAAGGTGTTTGAGCAGTTCAAGCAGGCGACGGCGGAGACCGGTCTGCAGGTGATTCTGGAACTGCGCGAGGAAGCGGCCAGCGATGAAGTGCGGCTGTCGAAGAGCGGATGCCAGGGTTTTTGCCAGATGGGGCCGCTGGTGTCGGTGATTCCGGACGGGATTCTTTACACCAAGGTGCGCAGCGAAGACGTCGCGGAGATTGTGGTGAAGACGCTGACCGAGGGGCAGGTTGTGGAGCGGCTGCTCTACAAGGATCCCTCGACGAGGAAGAGTTGCAGGGGACTGGAGGACAATCCTTTTTATTCGCGGCAGAACCGGCTGGTGTTGCACGAGTGCGGATTTCTCGATCCGGAAGACATTCGCGAATACATGAAGCATGGCGGATACGAGGCCGCGAGGAAGGCATTTGTGGAGATGGCCCCGGAGGAAATCTGCAAGCTGATTACGGAGTCGGGATTGCGGGGCAGGGGCGGCGGCGGTTTTCCGACGGGACGCAAGTGGGATGCGGCGCGGGTGCAGAACTCGACGAAGAAGTACGTGATCTGCAATGGCGACGAGGGCGATCCGGGCGCGTTCATGAACCGCTCAGTGATGGAAGGCAATCCGCACAGCGTGATTGAGGGGCTGATGATTGCGGCACGCGCGATTGGCGCGAGCGAGACGCTGATTTATGTGCGAGCCGAGTATCCACTGGCCGTGGAGCGCGTGCGGCGCGCGGTGGCGGACGCGGAGCGTGAAGGGATTCTGGGAAAGAACGTGTTCGGCACCGGGCTCTCGCTGAAGTGCGAAGTGATGGAAGGCGCCGGGGCATTTGTCTGCGGCGAAGAGACGGCCATGATCGCGTCGATTGAGGGGCAGCGTGGAATGCCGAGACCGAAGCCGCCGTTCCCTGCGCAGAGCGGGCTGTGGGGCAAGCCTACGATCATCAACAACGTTGAAACGCTTGCGCACGTTTCACGGATTCTGAAGGTGGGTGCGGAGGTTTTCAAGAGCATTGGCACGAAGGATTCACCGGGGACGAAGACTTTTGCGCTGACAGGGCACGTGGCAAATACGGGGTTGGTGGAGGTTCCGTTTGGCACAACGCTGCGCGAAATTGTGTTGAACATCGGCGGCGGCATTACGGACGACGCAGGAAAGATTTGGAAGACCGGATTCAAGGCGGTTCAGATTGGCGGGCCTTCAGGCGGATGTTTGACTGAAGAGCATCTGGACCTGCCGCTGGCTTATGAATCGCTGCGTTCGGTTGGCGCGATGGTGGGGTCGGGCGGCCTGGTGGCGATGAACCAGGGAACCTGCATGGTGAGCATTGCGCGGTTCTTTATGGAATTTACGCAGCGCGAATCGTGCGGCAAGTGCGTGCTGTGCAGGGAGGGAACCAAGCAACTGCTGGCGCTGCTGGACGACGTGATTGAAGGGCGCGCGGACGTAGGCACGCTGAACCTGCTGGAGAAGCTTGGCCACGCGGTGCAGGTGGGATCGCTGTGCGGGCTGGGAAAGACGGCGCCGAACCCGGTGCTGTCGACGCTGCGCTACTTCCGCAAGGAATATGAGGAACACATTTTTGAAAAGCGCTGCCGCGCGGGGCGTTGCAGGGCGCTGTTGAGCCCGGAGATCAACGAGGTGAAGTGCAAGGGCTGCGGGTTGTGCATCAAGGCGTGCCCGACAAGCGCGATTACCGGCGAGAAGAAGAAGCCGCACCATATCGATGCGGAGCTTTGCATCAAGTGCGGCGCTTGCGCAACAGCCTGCAAGATTCACGCGGTCGAGGGGATATAGCGAGATGAACAAAGCCACCAATTCAACATTGACCATCGACGGACGGACAGTTGCGATTGAAGGCGAGCAAAATCTGCTTGAGCTTGTGCGCAAGGCCAACATCGATTTGCCGACATTCTGCTATCACTCCGAGCTGAGCGTGTATGGCGCGTGCCGCCTGTGTCTTGTGCAGGTGGAGGGGCGCGGGATTTCAGGCGCGTGCTCGACGCCGCCGGAGCCTGGATTGAAGGTGCTGACGACGACGCCGGAGATTCGCGAGATTCGCCGGATCGCAGTGGAACTGCTGCTGGCCAATCACGATCAGAGTTGTCCAACATGTTCGCGAAGCGCCAACTGCCAGTTGCAGAGCCTTGCGCAGCGCCTCGGCATCAAGAAGGTGCGGTTCAAGTCAGTGCATCAGCCGATGCCGCTGGATGAGTCTTCGCCGTCGCTGGTGCGCGATCCAAACAAGTGCGTGTTGTGCGGTGACTGCGTACGCATGTGCTCGGAGATCCAGGGGATTGGGGCGATTGATTTTTCGCATCGCGGGCACGAGGTGATGGTGCAGCCCGCGTTTGGCAAACCGCTTGGAGAGGTCGAGTGTGTGAACTGCGGACAATGCGCGAGCGTTTGCCCCACTGGCGCGTTGACCATCAAGTCAGAAGTGGACAAGGTCTGGGAACTGATTGCTGACAAGACAAAGACGGTGATTGTGCAGATCGCTCCGGCGGTGCGCGTGGGGCTCGGCGAGTGTTTCGGCCTGAAGCCGGGAGAGATCACGACGGGACGCATTGTTGCGGCGCTGAAACACCTGGGCTTCGACCAGGTCTACGATACTTCGTTTGCCGCCGACTTGACGGTGATTGAAGAGGGCACAGAGTTTCTGGAGCGGAAGACACAGGGCGGAACGCTGCCGATGCTTACCTCGTGCTGCCCAGGTTGGGTGAAGTACGCTGAGCAGTATTTCCCTGAGCTGCTGCCGAATCTTTCCACGTGCCGTTCGCCGCAGGCGATGTTTGGATCGCTGGTGAAGGCCATGCTTCCCAACCAGATGAAGATTGAACGCAAGGATCTGAAAGTGGTTGCGATCATGCCGTGCACGGCCAAGAAGTTTGAAGCGCAGCGGCCGGAGTTGAGCGTGGACGCCGACCCGGATGTGGACTACGTGCTGACCACGCAGGAACTGGGGCACATGATTCAGTCGGCAGGCATCATGTTTGACACGCTGCAGCCGGAATCGTTCGACATGCCGTTTGGTTTCTATACGGGCGCCGGAGTGATCTTTGGAAACTCGGGCGGAGTGATGGAGGCCGTCCTCCGCTATGCCGCGGAGAAGGCGACGGGCCAGAAATTGGAGCGTGTCGAATTCCAGCAGGTGCGCGGCGATTCAGGGTTGCGCGAAGCGACGATCACGGTGAATGGCGCGGAGCTGAAGCTGGCCGTCGTTCATGGACTGCGAAATGCCCGCGTAGTTGCCGAACAGGTGCGAGCAGGAAAGAGCCGCTACGACCTCATTGAAGTGATGGCGTGTCCCGGAGGCTGCATCGGCGGCGCGGGACAACCGGTGAGCACGACTCGCGATACGCGGGCGCTCAGGACCAAAGGGCTGTATCAAGCGGACAAAATGTTGCAGCTGCACAAGTCGCAGGACAACGTGTTCATCACGGAGTGCTACGCGAAGTTTCTGGGAGACATTGGCGGAGAGAAGGCCCATCACTTGCTGCACACGAGCTACCAGAGCAGGCGGCGCATTGCTGATGAATCGCTGGCGCTGATGCGGTCAGAGAACGTGGACAAGCTGAAGGTGAGCGTGTGTTTGGGAACGAACTGCTTCCTGAAAGGCTCGCAGGAGGTACTCAATCGAGTCCTGCGCCACGGTGAGCAAAGCGGGATGGAAGGCAAGCTGGATGTGCGAGCGGGATTCTGCTTTGAGAGATGCGAGAGCGGCCCGACCGTCATGATTGGCGGCGAACACATCGAAAACTGCACTGCGGCGAAGGCTATTGAAGAGATCAACCGGCGGATTGAGAACGATGAGCCGGCTGAGATGTTTTGCGCGCATTCCTGCAATCACTGTGGCGAGTGAACGGCAGGGGAGGAGACGATCTTGATAACACCAGAACGGGCAGACTTCATCAACGAGCAGGAGATTGAAAGTATACTGACGCCTCGACGGCGCCCGGCACCTGCAAAGGTGCATGAACTGCTGGCGAAGGCGCGGGAGATGCGCGGCCTCTCGATGGAAGAAGTCGCTTGTCTTTCGTATGTTGAGCTGCCGGAGTTGGTCGCTGAGATTCTGGCTGCTGCCAAGAAGATCAAGGAAGAGATCTACGGGACGCGCCTGGTGCTATTTGCGCCGCTGTACATTTCAAACCGTTGCTCGAACGAGTGCACTTACTGCGCGTTTCGAGCAACGAATACAGCGCTGAAGCGGAGGACGCTGAGCCAGGAAGAGATTGCCGAAGAGACGCGGACGCTGATCAAGCAAGGGCACAAACGGGTGCTGATGGTTTCTGGCGAGGCGCTGCCGGAAGAGGGATTCAAGTACATTCTCGATTCGATTGCGACAATCTACAAGGCGAGAGTGGGGCCGGGCGAGATCCGGCGCGTGAATGTGAATCTCGCACCGCAGACGACGGAGCGCTTCAGGCAACTGAAGGAAGCGGAGATCGGGACCTTCCAGCTTTTCCAGGAGACCTATCATCGGCCTACGTACGCGGCGGTTCATCTGAGGGGCGCGAAGCGCGATTACGATTGGCGGACAACGGCATTCGACCGGGCGATGGAAGCGGGTATCGATGATGTGGGCATTGGCGTGTTGTTCGGGCTTTACGACTGGCGTTTTGAACTCATGGCGATGATGCAGCACATTCGGCATCTAGAAGAGAAGTTTGGAGTTGGGCCGCACACAATCAGCTTTCCGCGCATGGAACCGGCAGCGGGATCCGATATTGCTTCGCGGCCTCCGCATGCGGTGACCGACGCGGAGTTTTTGAAGATGATTGCGATCATGCGGCTCGCGGTTCCGTATACGGGGATGATCATGTCGACGCGTGAGACGGCGGGGGTGCGCCGTGCAACGCTGGAACTGGGCATCTCGCAGATTTCTGCTGGGAGCCGCACCGATCCGGGCGGGTACAAGGATGCAGAAGCTGATGAAAACTTCGGACAGTTTCAACTGGGGGATCATCGCACGGTGGAAGAAGTTGTGAATGATGTGGTGAAGCTTGGATTTCTTCCTTCGTTCTGCACGGCGTGTTACCGCACCGGGCGCACGGGTCATGACTTTATGGATTTGGCCAAGCCTGGAGAGATCAAGTATCACTGTCATCCGAATGCGCTGGCGACGTTTCAGGAGTACCTGTGCGACTACGCTGGGCCGGGAACAAAGTCGGCCGGTGAAGATCTGATTTCGATTGAGCTGAACAACATGGACGGGAAACAGACTGCCACCGCGCTGCCGATGTTGAACCAGGTGCGCGGCGGCGAACGCGACGTTTTCATTTAGATCCGTTAAGGAGAAAGGCAACTATGCTACGGGCAACATCGAAAGGCTTTCGGACGCACATCGGATTGTTTGGGCGGCGCAACGTTGGCAAATCGAGCCTGCTGAATGCTATTACGCAGCAGCAAGTCTCCATTGTGTCGGAGGTGCCTGGCACTACGACCGACCTGGTTGAGAAGCCGATGGAGCTATTGCCAATAGGTCCTGTGCTCTTTTTGGATACGGCAGGAATTGACGATGTGGGCGCGCTCGGCAAGCAGCGCATCGCCAAGACGCAGAAGGCGATCGGGCGATGCGATATCGGCGTGCTGGTGGCCGAAGCAGGCGTGTGGGGAGAGTTTGAAGAGAAGCTGATGGCCGAGCTCGGCGCGCGGGGGATTTCTGTGGTGGTGGCGCTGAACAAGGTTGATATGTGCAGGCCGGACATCGATCTGCTGATCCGATTTGAGCAGGAAGGGATCAAGTATGCGAAGGTGACAGCGACGACAGCCGAAGGGATTGAAACACTGCGTGCCAGGCTGGCGGAGGTTGCGGCGCCGGCGGAGAACGAGGCTGCTGTGATTCTGCGCGACTTGGTTGGGCCGGAGGAAACGGCCGTGCTGGTGATGCCGTTCGACAAGGAGGCGCCCAAGGGCCGCATCAAACAATTGCAGGCGCAATCGATTCGCGAACTCCTGGATGGAGAGGCCTGCTGTGTGGCTGTGAAGGAGACGGGGCTCGCGAGGACGCTGGGCAACCTGATGACTCCGCCGCAGTTGGTTGTGACGGACGCCGCAGTGTTTGAGCAGGTTGCGAAGGCGACGCCGGATTCGATTCCGCTGACGGCGTTTTCGATTCTGTTGTCGCGCTTGAAGGGCGACCTTGTTGCGCAGACGCGTGCGGCGGTCGCCGTAGAGCGGTTGAAGCCAGGCGACCGGGTGTTGGTGGCGGAGTCCTGTACGCATCATCCCATTGAAGAAGATATCGGACGCGTGAAGATTCCGCGGTGGCTGCAGAAGTACATTGGCGGAGAGCTGAAGTTTACGACGGTGAAGGGGCGGGATTTTCCGGAGGACCTGTCGCCGTACAAGCTGGTGATTCACTGCGGAGCGTGCATGTGGAATCGCAGGGAGATGATGAACCGCATTCGCGAGTGTCATTGCCAGGGAGTGCCGATTACGAATTATGGGCTGGTGATCGCGTATTCATTGGGGATTCTGGAACGCGCGCTCGAGCCCTTCCCGGAGGCGCTTGTCGCCTACAAGGAAGAACGGCAAAAGTACGCGGGGTCGCGTTCATTGCGCGCCACGAAGCAACATGACGAGGTAGGTATGAGGCTCGTGAGTCAAGCGTGAAGTCGTTGACACAACCCGAATTGCTTGAATGGCTCTATGAGAGTCGGCCAAGCCGATTGCAGGAGCTATACGGCTGGGCCGACCGCGTGCGCAAGCAGTGGGTGGGCGACGCAGTGCATTTGCGCGGACTGATCGAGATATCGAGTTACTGCACGCGGCAGTGCATGTATTGCGGGCTCCGCGCAGCGAACAAGCAACTGGCGCGCTACCGCATGGAGAGGGAAGAGATTCTTAATTGTGCTCTCGAGGCGGAACGGCTTGGTTATGGCACCGTTGTAATGCAGGCAGGTGAAGACGAGCAGATCTCGGCTGAATGGATGGCCGAAATCGTGCACTGGATCAAGCGCGAGACGCGGCTCGCCGTGACGCTGAGCCTGGGCGAACGAAGCGAAGACGAGTTGAAGGCGTGGCGCATGGCGGGGGCGGACCGTTACCTGCTTCGCTTTGAAACTTCAGACAAAAAGCTTTTTCGCGCGATTCACCCGAGCCGTAATCAGGCGGAAACAGACCGCATCGAACTGCTGCGAAAACTGAAGGCACTTGGCTATGAGGCGGGCGGTGGGGTGATGGTCGGCATTCCGGGGCAAACATTCGAGAGCCTGGCCGAAGACATTATGACCTTTCGCGCGATCAATCTCGACATGATCGGGATCGGACCATTTATTCCTCATGCGGCAACGCCGCTTGGTTCAGGCGCGCTCCGGCCGCGGATTGAGAAGGGTGAGCAACCGCCGAATAGTGAAGAGATGGTCTACAAGATGATCGCGCTGACGCGGATCACTTGCCCCGAAGCAAATATTCCAAGCACCACGGCGCTGGCTACGATCAACAAAACGGAAGGGCGCAAGCTCGGGTTGAAGGCCGGCGCCAATGTGGTGATGCCGAATTTGACGCCGATAAGATACCGGCGTCTTTACGAAATCTATCCCGCGAAGGCTTGCATTGAGGAGAGCGCTTCCGATTGCAACCAGTGTTTGCGCGGACAGATCCACGCGCTCGGTCGTTTTGCAGGACGCGGCGTGGGCGGAAGAGGCGCATTGGAAGCTCGGGTGCGTGCAGTAGAGAGTGCAGGTATGCAACTTGTGCAGCTGCCGTAATTGGGAGACGAATGATGAGCCCGGATGAAGGCCCAGTTGAAATTGTGGTCTGCCTCGGCAGTTCCTGCTTCGCGCGGGGCAACTCAGAGAATCTCGCCCTGATCAACAGCCATGTGCAGAGCCACGGACTGAAGGCCTCGGTACGGATGACAGGCAAACTCTGTCAGGACGAGTGTATGCAAGGTCCGAATCTGAGCATTCGAGGCGAGGTCTACCATGGCGTGACGCCTGCGCGATTGCAGGGACTGTTGGAGCAGCTTGGCAGGCCAGAGCGGGAGCAGCATGGGACAAGCTAACTTTATCAAGACCAGAAAGCACGAGTGCCAGGACTGCAATAAATGCATTCGCGGTTGCCCGGTGAAGGCGATCCGCGTGCAGGATAATTGCGCTCAGGTTGCACCCGAACGCTGCATTCTTTGCGGTAACTGCACGTTGACTTGCCCCAGTAACGCGAAACAAGTGTGCGACGACCTGCCAAGCGCAAAGGCCCTGATCAATTGCAGGCGCGCGGTGGTCGCATCGCTTGCTCCTTCGTTTGCGGCGCAATATCCAGGAGTCCGGCCAGGGCAGTTGATTCGCGCACTCAAGATGTTGGGTTTCTTTGCCGTGTCCGAGATGGCGCTGGGCGCGCAAGAGGTTTCAGCGGGGGTGTACGGGTTGATGCAGAGCGAGACGAGAGGCATCTGGATTTCTTCAGCGTGCCCCACTGTCGTGGACTTCATCCGGAAGTTCCACCCGGATTGCCTTCCGCATGTTTGCGGCGTTCTTTCGCCTCTGCTTGCTCATTGCAAGATGCTGCGCGCGCAATATGGCAACGATATCGCAGTCGTTTCCATCGGACCATGCATCGCGGAAAAGAAGGAGGCTGAAGAGTATCCTGCGCTTCTGGACGTGGCGCTTACGTTTGAGGATCTTGATTTCTGGTTGGCTGAACGGCACATCAAGCTGAGCGAAGTTGTGGATTGCGCTGACGACCGATTCGAACCGGAAGCTGCGGAAGAGGGGGCACTGCTGCCGATCGTGGGAGGAATGGCGCCAGGGCTCACGGGAAAACTTGAGATCGACGATGTGGGCTTTATCGCGCTTTCGGGAATGCAGGATGTGGAGCAGGCACTGAAGGATATTCCCGCGTGGAAGCGGGAGCACGAAGTTTTCTTTGAGATGAGCGCCTGCGCAGGAGGCTGCATCAACGGACCGAAGGCGGCTCGCGGCGCCTCGATTGCGCGACGGCGCTACGAAATCATTCGCAATGCAAAGGCGGCTTCGGAATTCCCGCGCAGGCCGTCGATTGGGATCGGCGAAAGCTATAAAGCCGCTCCTGCGACGCGCAACGAGTATGGAGAATTGCAATTGCGGGAGGCATTGCGCACGGTTGGCAAGTACTCACCAGAGGACGAACTCAACTGCGGAGGGTGTGGGTATGACACTTGCCGCGATTTTGCAGGCGCGCTGATTTCGCGCAATGCCGAGCGCATGATGTGCGCAACGTATACGCGCAAGCTGGCGCAGAAGAAGGCCAATGCGCTGCTGCAGAAGATGCCCTCGGCGGTTGTGATTGTGGACGACGAGTTGAAGATTATCGAGTGCAATTCGAATTTTGTGCGGCTGTTTTCCTCGGAAGATGAACCAGCGAAGAATCTTGAGGGCAGAGCTCTGAGCGCCGTGATGCCGTTCTCTTATCTCTTCAGTCGTGTGCTTGAGTCGAGCGAGGACATTGTGGGCCACGACATTCGTTACGATCGGAGCATTCTGACTTCGAGCGTATTCACGATCGAGCCAAATTCGGTGATGTGCGGTATCTTTCGCGACATCTCAGAGCCGCTCTTCCAGAAGGAGCAGATTATAGATCGCGCCCGAGAGGTGATCCAGAAGAACCTGAAGACGGTGCAGCAGATTGCTTACCTGCTGGGTGAGAATGCGGCGGACTCCGAGATTATTCTCAACTCGATCGTGCGCTCGTTTACGCCCAAGGATGTTGAGGACCACGGCGGAGGCATGAGTGAACGGCGCTGAGAGCTTTATCGAAGTCGATTCATGCCAGCGGGCCAAGAACGGCCAACTGATTTCAGGGGACGTGTTTCTTTCGCAGCAGGTAAAGCAGGAGGGTCGCGTTGTCTCCGTGCTTTCTGACGGGCTGGGCAGCGGCGTGAAGGCGAGCGTGCTGGCGAGCATGACGGCGACGATGGCGCTGCGGTTTGCATCGAGCGCGATGGACATTCGCCGGTCGGCCGAGATCATTATGGACACGCTGCCGATTTGCAGCGTGCGCAAGATCAGTTATTCGACATTCACGGTGGTGGATATGGCCAGCAGCGGCGAGACGCGGATTATTGAGCACGGAAATCCACCGTTCCTGCTGATTCGGCCGGAGGGCAGGTTGAGCGTGGAGAAGACGGAAGTCCGTCCCGAGCGCTGGCAAGACCGGGTGATCGGCTTCTCCAGCTTCGATGCTCAACGCGAGGACCGCATCATCTTCTTCTCCGACGGCATTACGCAGGCGGGGATGGGTGAGTATCGAACGCCGCTCGGATGGGGATTGGAGAATGTGGAGAAGTTTGTCCGCGAAAAGATAGACCGCCATCCGCACATCTCCGCGCGCGTGTTGTCGCGCCTGCTGGTGGCGAAGGCTGAAGAAGTGGACGGGCTTAGCGCGAAGGACGACATCACGTGCGGAGTTGTTTACTTTCGCAGTCCGCGCAAGCTGTTGGTGATCACGGGTGCTCCTTTTAATCGGGCACACGATTGCGACCTGGCCAAGATGGCGGAGCGGACTCAGGGGAGAAAAGTGATCTGTGGCGGAACGACGGCCAATATTCTCTCGCGATTGTTGAATCGCGGAATCCAGATTGATATGCGGCAGCGGCTACACTCCAAGATTCCGCCATCAGCCAATATGGAAGGGTTCGACCTGGTGACAGAAGGCACGCTGACACTGGGCGAAGTGCTTCGCCTGCTGGAGGAGGGATTTGCCCCGGAAGAGATGGAGTCGAATCCAGCTGTGCGGCTGGCGGCGATGCTGTTGGACAGCGATATTGTGAACTTTGCCGTCGGCACGAGGATCAATGAAGCTCACCAAGATCCCAATATTCCTGTCGAACTCGATCTCCGACGGAACATCGTTAAGCGTATTGCGCAAATTCTGGAGAGCAGGCACATGAAGCGAGTTCTCATTGAATACGTCTGAGCAATTGATTGGCGCCCAATCCGCATCATCGAGACGTCTGTGGGGGCAAAACTTTTGGCATGTCCAGAATCGACAGATCCAGAAGTCTGCCTTGAGGGAAGAGTGGACTGGTATCTAGGGTTTTCTTTGGCATGATGCTCCGGAAAGACATTCGAACTCTCAGTGCGTTATTTTTATTAAACTAGACCCGGTATGGCCGAAATGTGCGGGAGAACTTCTCACCAAAGCAGGCCTCGGAC
>Ga0302278_10005161_pt1 | contig 13071 bp, 9 predicted proteins | sample III_Bog_N3_2_FD_194543 | JGI IMG/M metagenome (GOLD analysis project Ga0302278, IMG submission 194543) | Peat permafrost microbial communities from Stordalen Mire near Abisko, Sweden - III_Bog_N3_2 | ecosystem: Environmental > Terrestrial > Soil > Wetlands > Peat | place: Sweden: Abisko... | reverse complement strand
TTCCGATTCTGTGCATGAGAACAACGGATTTCCATCAGCGTCCAAGTAATCGAATCGAGTGTAGATCTTATTCACTTTGTGACCATTGAGCAGGATTGCGACTTCATTTTCCTGCCCCAGTTTCAACGGCTGAGATTGGTGTGGTATTTCGAGTCGATCATGCACCATCCTTGTGACCCTGTAAGCGGGCTCGGAGGCAACGGTTTGCGCAATCAATGGTGAGCCTGCACAAACGAACAGTGCGGCGCACGAAACGCCACTGCCAAGCAGGAGCAACCATCCCGGATGCCTGTGCATTTCCATCGCCTCCCGCTTAAGGTCTCGTCAAACCTTACGGAATTTCTATTTTTCCGTGTATCAAAAACAAGCGTGGCCCGGCTTTTCCAATTTGCCGTCGAGTCGTTCGCGCAGATCCGGCCGCAGCACCGCGCCCGAAGCCAGAACCAGCCTTCCCGTCCGGCTCAACAATGGATCGATGGCAAAATTAGCGTCCGCCGGGGCTCCGCTGATTGCCTGCGCGCAATACCAGTCTCCGGCGGTGGGCTTGCCATTGCGGTACCATCGCTGGCAGGCGATCGCGTCTCCATCCAGCCCGCATTGATACCACAGATACAGCGGCTGGAATTCGCCGCGGCCAGGACCGGCGATAGCGATGGCGCCTGCCGGTACTTTGCCGTGCGGCCGGGAATGCGCAGCCAGCGCGATGATCGGCCGGTGCACTTCGCGGATGCAACCGCTGTCCTTGAAGTCCTCATAGAGGGAGCCGCGCCGAAGCTTCACCGAGGGCCGATCCGCAGCCCTGAGCCACACCCATCGTCCGCCGAGCCGAAGCGGGATCTGCTTGCCGGCAAGGTCTTCCATGTCTTCGAACTTGTTCTCGTGAAAGTAGCTCTCTCCATCCGCAACCAGGAACTCGTCGCCCAGGCGGAAGCAGAAGGCACGCACCGGTTGGGTGGCCGCTGAGCAGCCGTCGCGGCAGGGAATATAGGACGCGGTCTCGACCAGCGTTATCGTCACAATGTCTTTGGGAGGGCGCTTGAAGGGAAGAAGCGGGGAACTCATGGCTGCCGGGGCCGCCAGCACCATAGTCAACAGCACAAAAGCTGCCTTCAATCGATTTCGACTTGGCTCAAGGAAAAGAGAAGCAATTGCCATGCGAATAAAGGTACAACCCGCCGGTGGGAACGGCAAAAGGCGTGGCAGGGCGGCACCTTGCTCCTGTGCTGCTGTTATCCTTGAAGGGTGAAGCAGCCCTTTAAAGTCCGCGGATTTCTGTGCCTTGCCCTGCTGCTTCCTGTCGCGCTTGTTGCCTGCCACAAGGAAGAGCAGGCCGTAGCCAACGTGGCCCAGGGCGCCGTAAACGCGCAACACAAGGCCCAGGCCGCAGCCACAGAAATCGATAGCCAACGGGCTGAGCTGGCCCGTATCCCCTTGCCCACAAAGAGCATGTATGTGGATGTTCACGAGCCCGGCGCATGGCTCAATCCGTTCATTTCCGTCGACGCCGAAAACCTCACCCTCCGCGTGACCATGGAGGATGCGAATCCCAGCACCGTGGGGCAAGGATCGCTGCTGCGTCCCGATGCGGCCCGGCGCCAGGAACTGCAGTTGCGTTCCGGCGACCTGACCCCGGCCTTGATTGCGTTGCCTGCTGGCGCCTGGCATTACGGCCGCGTGATCGCGGTGGCGGAGTCGCCGCTGGCTGCGCGCAAAGACAGCCCCAAAGTTCGCCGCAACGTCGAGGCAATCATCCAGCGGCTCAACGACCTGGGCATTGTGGTGGAAGAGTGGCCGGCGCGTTGACCCGGTAGACGATCGCGGCAGCACAATCCGCACCCAAAAGGACTCGTTCCGTCATGTGGGACGTAAGTGCGCTCTGTGATTTGGCTCACGACTTCCCCTTATTCATTCCGCTAGTATTCCCCCGTGAATGACAAGCTTTTTTCCGACCTGTTGAAGCAGCCGCCTCTCGATCACGAGGCCTTTGACGCCCACAGCCAGCTTGAGTCCCTGCTGAAAAGCACGCTGCGCGGCGATGTACGTTTTGACCTGGGCTCGCGCGCGCTTTACGCTGCCGACTCCTCAAACTACCGTCAGCTTCCGGTGGGTGTGGTGATGCCCCGCGACGCTGCGGACGTTGAAGCAGCTCTTGCGGCCTGCCGCAAAACGGGCGCCGCCGTTCTGCCGCGTGGCGCGGGCACCAGCCTCGCCGGCCAGTGCGCCAATGTGGCGGTGGTCTTCGACTTTGCCCGCTACATGAACGGCCTCAACTCCATCGACAAGGTGGCGAAACTGGCGGTTGTCGAGCCGGGCATCGTTCTCGACCGATTGCGCGAGGCTGCGGAGCACCATCACCTGACCTATGCCCCGGACCCCGCAACCCATAGCCGATGCACCCTGGGCGGCATGATCGGCAACAACAGTTGCGGCGTGCATGGCCTGCTTGGCGGCAAAGTCGTCGACAACGTCGAAACCCTGGATGTCATCCTCTACGACGGCACACGCATGACTGTCGGCCGGACCGATCCCGACGAGATTGAAAGGCTGATCCATGCTGGAGGCCGCATTGGGGAAGTCTACTCGAAGCTGGCGGACCTCCGTGACCGCTACGCGTCGCTGATCCAGGACAGATTCCCCCGCATTCCGCGGCGCGTCTCCGGCTACAACCTGGACGAACTGCTGCCCGAGAACGGATTCAACCTGGCCCGCGCGCTGGTCGGTTCTGAAGGCACGTGCGCGACGGTGGTCTCGGCCACGCTCAACCTCACTTCAAGCCCGCCATTCCGCGTGCTTACGGTCCTTGCGTTCCCTGATCCCTTCCTTGCAGCGGACGTGGTGCCGCGCGTCCTTGAGTTTGGCCCCATCGGCCTGGAGGGATTTGACGGCCTCCTGGTGGAGTTCATGAATCGCAAGGGACTCGCCGTGAACGATGTGGCTCTTTTGCCACCAGGCGGCGGTTTCCTGCTGGTGGAAATGGGAGCCTGGGACCCGGCGGAGGCCTTTGAGAAGTCAGAGGCCCTGGTGCGCGCCGCCAAAACATGGAAGGAAGCGCCGTCCGCTCGCATCTACAATCACGAGGACGCGGAACGCATTTGGCGCGTGCGCGATTCATCGCTGGGCGCAACCGTTTTTGTTCCGGGCGAGCCGGAGCGCTGGGAGGGCTGGGACGACGCCGGCATTCCGCCCGCAAATCTCGGAACCTACCTCCGCAAGCTGACCGTCCTGATGGCCGAGTACGGTTATCGCAGTCCGCTTTATGGGCATTACGGGCAGGGGTGCGTTCACCTGCGCATTAATTTCGACTTCCGCAGCCATGAAGGCGTTCGCAAATTCCGCGAATTCATTGATCGCGCCGCCGACCTTGTGGTCTCGCTGGGCGGCTCGCTTTCCGGCGAGCATGGAGACGGCCAGGCGCGCGCTGTTCTGCTTCCCAAGATGTTTGGGCCGGAGCTCATCCAGGCATTCCAGGAGTTCAAGGCCATCTGGGACCCGGAAAACCGCATGAATCCTGGCAAGCTTTCTGATGCTGTGCGCCTTTACGACCCGGTGGAGAACCTGCGTCACCCGCTTCCCATTGTTGGACAGGAGTCGAGACCCGCTCATTCCACGCTCGAAACGCACTTTGTCTTCGGCGCCGACGAGGGATCGTTTGAACGCGCCACGGAACGCTGCGTGGGAGTGGGCGCGTGCCTGAAGCAAGATAGCGGCGTGATGTGTCCCAGCTACCGCGCCACAGGCGAGGAGCAGCACTCAACACGCGGCCGTGCCCGGCTGCTGTGGGAGATGCTGGCCGGAGCCCTGAAGAAAGAGGGCTTCCAGAGCGAAGCCGTCCATGAGGCGCTGGACCTTTGCCTGAGCTGCAAGGCCTGCAAGACCGAGTGCCCGGTGGCCGTGGACATGACCACCTACAAGGCAGAGTTCCTGTCTCAGAAATACAAGGGCCGCCTGCATCCGTTGCACCACTACGTTTTTGGATTCTCCGACATCTCGGCCCGGCTTGGTTCCATGACGCCGGCGCTGACCAATTTCATCCTGAATGGCCCCCTGACAAGCCCGATGATCAAGGCCATTGTCGGCGTTGCCAAGGAGCGCAAGCTCCCGGAGCTGGCTGCGAAGCCTTACCGCCAGGCCAGGCCGAAGCAGGACGAAACAGCCAATGTTCCCCGGTCCGCGATTGAAAAAAAGCCGGCGGAGGCGGTGGTGCTTTGGGCTGACACATGGAACAACTACTACCATCCGCAAACCCTCGTAGCCGCGGAATCCGTCCTTACCCAGGCCGGCTTCCGCGTGCAAACCACCAAGGGCCACATCTGCTGCGGTCGCGCGCTTTACGACTTCGGCTTGCTCAAGAACGCCAAGGGCTATCTCACCAAGGTCCTCGAAAGCATCGCTCCGGAGATCGAAGCCGGATTGCCTTTCATCTTCCTTGAGCCGAGTTGCGCCAGCGTCTTCAAGAATGAAGCTTTGGACTTTTTCAAGGATGGGCGTCTCGCCGAACTGGCCAGGAAAATGAGCGGCCAGGTCTGGCTTCTTTCCGACTGGTTGGCGGCAAAGGCGCCAGAGTGGGTTACCGGGCGGCTGCAGGGCGCGCAAGTGCTTCTTCACGGTCACTGCCACCACAAGGCGGTGTTCGGCGGGCCGGTGAACGAGATCGCGCTGCTGCGCAAGGCGGGGGCCGCGGTCGAGCTCATCAACTCCACCTGTTGCGGTATGGCGGGTCCGTTCGGCTTTGAAGCCGACAAGATCGAAGTTTCCAAAGCCATTGCGAATCTGGGACTCCTGCCTGCGGTGAACGCCGCGCCAGCCACCACAATCATTGTCGCCGACGGATTCAGTTGCCGGGAGCAGATTGATCAGCTTGGCCACCGCCATGCCCTGCACTTCGCGGAGCTCCTCGATCGGAGTTGAGGAATGGAAGGTCCGCGGCGGCTGCGAGTCTCCGCTGCGGAGATTTCTCCTTTTCTTTGCTTATGGGAGGTCAAAAGCGCTCACCAGATACATCTGAAACGGGGAAAACTCGCGACCTCGGGGCCACACCGGGGTTCCTACAAGCTGCTGGGTCCTCTAATAGAGTGACCATTGGGCTGACGCCTGCGACTTTAGAGTCCTGGAAGGTCTGGCCGTTGAAGAGGGTTGTGGCATCGGGATAGTTCGTCCTTGGTTCCGCTGCAAACAGGGAGGAAAGATCCATGGTACGGGTGCCTCGGCAAACCCGCGTTTTTGTTGTTGATGACGAAGCCAACATTGCATCGACTCTTGCGACGATCCTGCGCATTCATGGCTTCGATGCTCGATTCTTCACGGAGCCGCTTCAGGCTTTGAGCGCCGCGCGTTTTGAGTGTCCCGACTTCCTGATCTCGGATGTCGTGATGCCTCTACTCTCGGGCATTGACCTGGCGATCCAGATGCAGCAAAATTGCCCGCTATGCAGAGTCCTGCTGTTCTCAGGACTGGCTGGGAATTCCGACATGTTTCAAACCGCACGCGACAGCGGCCACGCTTTTGAACTTCTTGCAAAGCCGGTGCATCCGAACGTTCTTCTGGCCCGGATCCGGAAGGTGAAAGGCGAAGATTGATACCTGGAGCACGAGAGAACCGGACTTGTAGCTGTGAAGAATAAAATTTACGCTGTTTGCGGGGCAGGAATCGAGTGAGTCCGGCGCGATTCGGTGGACCCACTTGCACAGCCCATTTGCAATGTGGTTGACTTGCTCCGGCGGCGTTGCAACTCCTGGTACGCGTTGGCATCCAACCGACAGGGTTGCAGCAGAGTGATTGCGAATCCTGAATCAGCGCCCGAGCCGGATTCCGGCGCTGCGTTTGTCGTGCAATTTGCGGCTTAATGGTTTAATTTGATACGCTCAGGCATTCTTCACACCGGATAGACTGAGCAAAAGGAGAATTCATCATGGCAGAAGAAAGCAATACAAACGGCCTGGGATGGTTTTTGGCAGGGTTGGGCGTGGGCGCTGGCGTTGGCGCTGTGTTGGGCATTCTTTATGCTCCGAAGAGCGGTCGTGAGACCCGTGAAGACCTTGCGGTCGGCGCCCGCGAGGGAACCGAATACCTGCGCCAGCGCACCCAACAGGCCGCCCAGGAAGTAAGCGCCCTGGTAGACAAAAGCAAAGAGCAGGTCAGCGCCCTGGTGGATAAGAGCAAGGAGCAGGTGACCGAGTACGTGGAGCGCGGCCGTGAGGCCGTAGACCGCGGCCGTGCGCAATGGGAAGAATTCGTGGAGCGCGGCAAGCACCTGGTCGCCGACCAGACCAACCGGGTAACCGCGGCAGTGGATGCGGGCCGACAGGTCTACAAGACGAACACTGGCCCTGCTGACCCCTCGCAGTACTAGGGCACTCAAGTTCCCGGGAGCAGATCCCGGCGATTTTGCGCTTTCCACTTCATGCTTCCGGAGCTGATAGCGAGCGAAACGCGGCTCGAAGCAGGCTCCGGAAACCATTTGTCGTGGAAGGTGCGCTCAAGAAAGTGGTCGCAGGGGATTTGCGTTCCCTGCGCGAGATCGATCCAATGCATAGTGTTGACACTCAAACCATCCAGCTCATCATCATCGGTATTGCCGCTCTGGCTGTGGTGATGCAAGCGGTGGTCCTCATCGCGATCCTGGTGGCGTTGAAGAAAGCGGCCACTTCAATGCACGCGGACATCCAGGAACTGCGCACTTCTGTGACGCCGCTCCTACTGGATTCTCGCGATTTCATCACCAGGGTTGCTCCCAAGATTGAATCGACCACGAACGATGTGGCGGAGATTGTGCACACTTTGCGCGAGAAGACTGAGGCGCTTGATACCACCGTGACGGAGATCATGGGACGGGCGCAACGGCAGACCACGCGGGTCGACGGGATGGTGACCGATGTCCTGGATTCGGTGGACAAAGTGGGCGATTTCGTCGCCAACGCCGTGAGCAAGCCAGTGCGGCAGATTTCCGCCTTGGTCGCCTCTGCCCGCGCAGTCGTCCAATCGCTCAACGAAACCGCGCCGCGTTCCCATGCCGCCCCCGGTCCTGGGGATCCCGATCCTTCAGCTTAGTCCTCCACCGGCGTTGCCGACCCGCAAGAGATGAAACTGTGCCCCATTCATCGAGCGTTTTTTGCTCGATGAGTGGGAGTCCTCGAAGGCCAACGATCGAACAACTCTCATTCTGTTTCTCATCGGGGAATCCGGCCCTCTCGGAGGTTGTGGAATGAATCTGCGCAGCTCCTCGTTATTTGCCATTGTCGCCATCGCCGTTGCTGGATGGGCTGGCGCGCAGTCCACTCCCGGCACGGCGCTTCTGGCTTTGTCCAAGCAGGATCACTCGCTCGCGATTGTCGATCCTTCCAATCTGAAAGTCGTGGGCACTGTTCCGGTGGGCGACGATCCGCATGAAGTTGTCGCTTCAACCGACGGCAAGACTGCGTACGTTTCCAACTATGGATTTGGGGCTTTGCACACCCTGGCCGTCATCGACCTGGTGGGTCAGAAGCAGATCAAATTCATTGACCTGGGCGCTCTCCGGGGGCCGCATGGACTGGACTTCAAGCAGGGCAAAGTCTGGTTCACGGCGGAGGCTGCGAAGGCCATCGGCAGCTACGATCCGGCAACAGACAGGATTGACTGGATCATGGGAACGGGACAGAACCGGACCCACATGGTTTACGTTTTTCCCGATGCCAAGCGGATTTTGACCACCAATGTGAACTCGGCAACCGTGACCATTCTCGATCACACCGAAGGCCGGCAGGGAGGGCCACCGCCGGGAATGCCACCGGGTGGGCCAGGTCAAGGTGGTCCAGGAGGACCAGGTGGACCTCCTCCGGGGATGCCGCCGGGAATGATGCCGGGGCCTCCGGGTGGGGATTGGCAGGAGACCGTGATTCCAGTAGGCCGCGGGTCGGAGGGCTTTGACGTTTCGCCGGACGGTAAAGAGGCGTGGGTGGCCAATGCGCAGGACGGCACCATTTCCGTGATTGATTTGGCAACGAAGAAGGTGACGGCGACTCTGGCGGCGAATGTTCCCGGCGCCAACCGGGTCAAGTTCACGCCCGACGGGAAGCTGGTTCTGGTTACGCCGGGGTCAGCGCTGGTGATTCTGGATGCAGCTACGCGGAAGGAAGTGAAGCGACTGCCCACTGTCCATGGATCTGGCGGCATTCAGATGCAGCCGGATGGGGCGCGGGCTTATGTGGCCTGCGGGCGAGACAACTACGTTGCAGTGATAGACCTGAAGACGCTGGAGAAGGTCGGGCAGATCGACGTGGCGAGCCCTGATGGGCTGGCCTGGGCCGTGCGGTAATTGCAGCGCATTTGGACGATGATAATTTTGCAGTTTCCGAATAGGCGACGATCCGCCCGCAATGCCGCGCTCTGCCCACATCCGCCACCCCATAGCAGTGTCATCCTGAACGTAGTGAAGGATCTGCGGCTGCTTTTAGTCGCCCTGAATTGGCATTACTTCCGAGTTGCCGACAATCCAACCGGAACCCATTCGGCACTATCATCTTCCACAGCAGCACTGTCATCCTGAACGCAGTGAAGGATCCTCGGTTGCCTTTGATGTTCTCATCGTGGCGTTACTTCCGAGTTAGCGACGACACTACCGCAACACTCGTTATGCAGCATTGCTGTATGGCAGCCGCTCTTTCTTACCAAGCGTGGAAGACGAAGTGCATGACAAAGTAAAAGATCAGCAAATATGCCGCCACGATGCCGAACCTATTTCGGCCTTGCTTTGACTTGGGCCACCAGAGCCAAGTCGCAACCCACCCAAGCAGTCCATGAGGGACGACGACAAGATATTGCAACCATTTCGGCCACTCGTTGAAGGGTGTGATCACACTGCAATTTTACTTCTACTGCTGCTCTGGACCTCGCTTCTCGGAATTGCTATCCTATCACCGTCGATCCGGAAATAACCCCGATCGACAGCACCAGTCCAAACCGCCGTGCGAGCCTCCCGCGAGAGTCTGCCGCACTGCAAGTGCCGTCTGCCCCACCGCAGGTGGTTTGCAGATTATTACCCCCTCCCAGCGCACAATAGAAACAGTGAATCCATGTCCAACATCGTCCATGTCAGGTGCCGCGCAAACAACTCGCTTCTCTGGCAGAATCAACCATAAACCTTTCCACAGCAATGACTTCCGCGCAATTGTCGTTGCAGACTCCAGACCCAGGGTTAGCTTCCGCTTGTTTCGGAACCTTCCAGGGTTTGCCTTCATCAGGTTTCCGTACTTTCTTAGGTTAAATACGGTAAGTTTTCTAACCATCGAAGGTGAGATTTACCAGCTTCTGAGCAGTGTAAGCATATGAAAATAAGTTACTTAGGTTCAGATGAGTCGAAAAACAGCGACCCCCCCGTTTTCGGGCTGTGAAACTGTGAGACCTGCTAACACATTCAAACTAAATAGCTTATAAGACAACAACTCACAGAAACACAGCCCCTGTCATCCTGTGAAACTGTGGGCCTTTTTCACTGGGGCTTCTACGATTCCGGCGGCTAGCTAAACGATCCATCCGCCGCCGACCACTTCGTCGCCGTCGTAGAAAACAGCCGACTGGCCGGGGGTGACGGCACGCTGCGGCTCGTCGAAGGTGGCAATTACCTCACCTGGCATCTCAGCGGGCTCAAGCGTGGCCCAGGCCGGCTCGTGCCGGTGGCGAATCTTGGCTCGGACCCGCATCGACGCGGTCAATTCAGGAATGCTGATCCAATTCAGATCGCGAGCGCGCAATGTCCGCATGGCCAGTTCGGCGTCCGCGCCGACGGTTACGCGGTGGCTTGCCGGGTCAATATTCAACACGTAGAGCGGCGAAGGCGAACTGACGCCCAGGCCCTTGCGCTGACCCACAGTGAAGTTGGCGATGCCCTCGTGGCGGCCCAGCACCTCGCCGTTCGACGCCACCAGTTCGCCCGCGCTCTCCGGGGCTTGCTCGCCCTGCTCCTCGAGATAAGCCGCGATGAACTGCTTGTAGTCTCCGCCGGAGATAAAGCAGATCTCCTGCGAGTCGGGCTTCTCCGCGAGCGCGAGACCGCTGCGGCGCGCGACTTCGCGCACTTCAGGCTTGGTCAGATGGCCGAGGGGAAACAGCGTTCGCGATAGTTGATCCTGCGTCAGTCCAAACAGGAAGTAGGTCTGATCCTTGGCCAGGTCCGCGGGGCGCTTCAGAATCCAGCGTCCGCGCTCGGCGTCGAACTCATTCACCGCGTAGTGACCGGTGGCAATGCGGCTGGCGCCGATGGAGCGTGCGGTCTGGAGCAACTGGTCGAACTTGAGGTGGTTGTTGCAAAGAGAGCAGGGAATCGGCGTGCGACCGGCTAGGTACTCGTCCACGAACGGACGGACCACATCCTTCTCGAAGCGGTCTTCCTGGTTGACGACGTAGTAGGGGATGCCGATGTGCTCGGCTACGCGACGGGCGTCGTATACGTCATCGAGCGAGCAGCAGCGGCCGGCCTTGGGGGCTTCCGGGATGCCGTGCTTGCCGGCAAGGCGCGTCTGGTCCCAGAGTTGGAGGGTGAGACCGACGACCGTATTCAACTGAGCGCCCGAGGTATCCGTTTCATGGGCGAGCATAGCCGCAACCGTGGAGGAGTCGACCCCTCCGGACATGGCTACGGCGATGGTTGTGCTGTTACTCATGGGGAAGCTTACCGGTCGTGCTTTTTTATCCAAGCGTTCCCGCAGCAACCGGCGAAAGCGCTCGCAAATGTTCCACCGCCTCTGGAACCACCTGCAATACATAGTCGATGTCGGCGTCCGTTGCGGTCTTAAGCAGGCTGAAGCGGAGGCTGGCGCGGGCACGATTCTTGTCGACGCCCATGGCCATCAAAACATGACTCGGCTCGGTGGCGCCGGAGTGGCAGGCCGAGCCGCCTGAGACCGAAACGCCCTTGAGATCGAGAGCAATTACCAGCGCCTCTCCCTCAAGCTGGTCAAACCAGATATTGGTGGTGTTGGCCACGCGGGGAATGTATTCGCCTTTTGCTCCGGCCCCGTTCAAGCCGGTTCCGGGAAGCTTCAGTAGCTCCGTTTCCAGACGGGTGCGCAGGCCGGCGAGCCGGTCGATGGTTCCATCTTCCAGCGAGTGCATAGCCAGCTCCGCCGCCTTCGCCAGTCCCACAATGCCCGGCACATTCTCAGTGCCCGCGCGCTGCTTGCGCTCATGGCTTCCACCAACAAGCAGTGGCTCAACGGGCGTTCCGCGGCGCACAAACATGGCGCCAATGCCCTTGGGCCCATGCATCTTGTGCGCGCTAATGGAAAGCAGGTGGCAGCCGAAGCGGCGCACGTCAAACTCGACCTTGCCCGCTCCCTGCACCGCGTCGATGTGGAAGAAGATTCCCGTGTCCGCTGCAATCTTGCCGATCTCCTCCACTGGCTGGCGCACGCCGGTCTCGTTATTGGCGAGCATGACGCTGATCAGCCGGGTCTCCGGCCGAATGGCGCGCAGAATATCTGTTGGATCGATGAGCCCGCTGGGCTGTGGCGCCACAAAAGTGGTTTCCACGCCGCGATGGACAAGCCGCTTCGCAGCTTCAAGGATCGCCGAGTGCTCTATCGAAGTAGTGATGAAGTGATCGCCGGGGTGCAGCAGGCCGAAGATTGCCGTGTTGTCGCCCTCGGTGCCACCGGAGTTGAACACCACCTCGGCCGCATGGCAGTTGAAGAAGCGGGCCATGGTCTCGCGAGCCCGGTCGACGGCGGCGTGGGCCTGTTGTCCGTGCAGGTGAATCGAAGAGGCGTTGCCGAAGTGCTCTGTCCAGTATGGACACATGGCCTGCACAACCTCGGGTAATAGAGGTGTGGTGGCATTGGAATCCATATAGACTCGCATGGCGTGCATCTCCTTGCTTAAATTGTACGGGGAATCTGGATTTTCTGCGCAGTGGGTTGCGCTGAATGGAGCGGTCAAAAGGTTGGGCAGTATCGAATCGATGCTGATTAGAGAATGCGGCCAATTTGGGCCGCGCTGTTTGGCGGCTTGAAGCGGCCGGGTACCGCTAGGTTCGCTTGGCATCCCGCGGGCGAGCGAGCAGGCCGGACTTTGCGGTCTGATTCAGGAAGCTTTGCCAGTCCGTTCTGGCGCGGGAGCCGCCGTATTCGACGATTCCCGCTCCCTGCCTGACAAGGTCAGCGGTTGCGGCCTTGTCACGATTGCGAACCATGACCTTGCATTTCGCGATCAGATCTGGAATCGCCCTGTCGGCTACCGCTTGCATCCTAGCGCGGAAGGAGCCGGCAACCGAGTCGGCAAAGGGAGATTCTCCCAGCGCGGAGACCACCCACTGCATGGTGCTTTGGGCTGCCGGGAGCTCTGTTTCAAGAATGGTATAAGCTCGGCCCAACATGCGGAATGCAGCCTGTTGCTGCTCTTCCCGGATGGCGGCTTCTGCCGTTTGCACGCGGATCGACCGCAGCACTGCAGCCGGCTGTCCTTGAAGGAACTGGACGGCGTCCTCGAACTTGCTCGCGCGAACCAGTTTTCCCGCAGAGGCGAGGACGGCTTCAACCTGCTTGAGCAGCACGTCCCGGCCATCGACTGCCTGATTCAAGAGCATACGCAACGGCGCCTCTTCAGACTGTTGCAGAGCCTCGTTCAAAAACTCGATTGCTTCGTCAAAACCCGAATCGGCAATTAGCGACTGCGCGCGAATGACTCGACTGTTCAGAAGCTCCTGCCGTTGGTGCTCGCTCTCTTCGTGGCGGGCAAATTCCAGCAGGGTATCGATCTCGCTGGTCGCAATGCCGTCTCTCTGACAGCCTTCAAGGATGCGAACGGCTTCCGCGTACACCTTATTGCCGATCGCTTCGCGGGCCTGGGCCAGGTACTCATCGCGCCGCTCTTCGGCAGTCTGTTTCCTCACCCGCTCGGTCAACAGGCCTTCGAGCGCCAACAGTCGCTCGTCTCCCGGCAGATCGCGCCGTGCTTTTTGAACCAGTGCCAGAGCCTGGCGCGGGAGCAGGTTGCGGCAAGCCTGCGTGGTGTCATCCACGAGCCGGCGCTTCTCCCGTTCCCGGATCTCTCTATCGATCTTGCCCAGCAGCATGACGAGCGAGGTGTCCGTCGGCATCG
>Ga0302278_10005157_pt1 | contig 13078 bp, 7 predicted proteins | sample III_Bog_N3_2_FD_194543 | JGI IMG/M metagenome (GOLD analysis project Ga0302278, IMG submission 194543) | Peat permafrost microbial communities from Stordalen Mire near Abisko, Sweden - III_Bog_N3_2 | ecosystem: Environmental > Terrestrial > Soil > Wetlands > Peat | place: Sweden: Abisko... | reverse complement strand
CCTCCATGGCTCCACGTCCACGCCGCGATCCCAAAAACCTGGCTCCGTAGCTGTTACTTCCACGCTCACTGGCCCGGTAATGTCGAAGCTGGCAAACTCCAGGCTGGCGGCGGCGTGCGCCACGTCCACAACCTTGCCGTTCACCTTTACCGTAAAGGCTTCGGAGCGCATCTCCCTGGGCACCGGAACCGGCTCCACGCGCGGCGATGCGCAAAGAGCGCCGCAGGCTGCGGAGAGCGTTATTACCATTACACCCAGCGTACGAGAGACCAAACAACAAGCTCCAATGGGGGAAGATTGCCGACCAGACCACTCTAGCACCGCGCCCTGTTGCCGCAGTTACTGTTAGACGGCGCAACGCGGAGCTATACTCTTCGCCATGCGTTACTCCACACTTGCAGCACTTTTCGCGTTCTCCCTTGCACACGCGCTGGCAGCAGCCCAGCAAGCCGCTCCCGCAGTCCAACCCACCGTGTCCGAGGCGCAGGCCTTTGTTGACCACGCCAACACCGAGTTGCTCAAGCTCTCCACCGACGCACAACACGCCGAGTGGATGGTGGAAACCGACATCAACGGCGACACCGAGGCCACCGGCGCGCTCATCAACGAGCAGGTTACCGCGCGCACTCTGGCGCTTACCGCCCAGAGCCATCGCTTCGACCATCTCGATCTGCCGCCCGCGCTCCGCCGCCAGATGATGCTGCTACAGGTGAATGCGCCCGCCGCGCCCGCCGATCCCAAGCTGCTGGCCGAGCAGTCCGAACTGGCCGCCCAACTCACCGGCATGTACGGCAAAGGCAAGTTCTGCGTGGATGGTCCGGACAAGCGGTGCCTCGGCATCGACGACCTTTCGGACATCATGGCCAAGTCGCGCAACCCTGAGGAGCTGACCAGGATCTGGGTCGGCTGGCACCAAATCGGCGCGCCCATGCGCACCAAGTACGCGCGCTTCATGGAACTGCAGAACATCGGCGCCAAAGAGCTCGGCTACAACGATACGGGCGAGCTGTGGCGCGCCGGCTACGACATGAGCCCCGCCGAGTTCTCCACCGAAATCGAGCACGCCTGGCAGCAGCTCCAGCCGCTCTACAAAGAGCTGCACACCTATGTGCGCACGCGGCTGATCGCAAAATACGGCAGCGCCGCCGACCGGCCCGATGGCCTGATCCCCGCGCAGTTGCTGGGCAATATGTGGTCGCAGGAGTGGGGCAACATCTACGACATCGTCGCCCCCACCGATCCCAAACTCGCGCAGTACCAGCCCATCGATCTCGAATCCGCACTGAAGAAGCAAATCGCCAGCCGCGAAAAGGTAGCTGCTGCCGCTTTTGCTCCCGGCGCAGACCTCAGCTCCGATGCGGGCCACGGCGCACAGATGGCCGCTGCGCTCGACATGGTCCATTACGGCGAAAACTTCTTTACCTCGCTCGGCTTTGAGCCCCTGCCCAAGACCTTCTGGGAACGCTCGCAGTTCGTGCATCCGCGTGATCGCGACGTAGTCTGCCATGCCTCGGCATGGGACCTTGACTCCGTTGACGACCTCCGCGTGAAGATGTGCATCGAGGTCAACGAGGACTACTTCACCACCGTGCATCACGAGCTGGGCCACAACTTCTACCAGCGCGCTTACGACAAGCAGCCCTTTCTGTTCCGCAACGGCGCCAACGACGGCTTCCACGAGGCTATCGGCGACTCCATCGCGCTCTCCATCACGCCCGCCTATCTGAAGACACTGGGCCTGGCCGGCGACGAGCCGCCCGCCGAGGCTGACATTCCGCTACAGTTGCGTACTGCGCTCGACAAGATCGCCTTCCTGCCCTTCGCTTTGGCTCTGGACGAATGGCGCTGGGAGGTCTTCGCGGGCCGCATCAAGCCGGCCGACTACAACAAGTCGTGGTGGGCTCTGCGCGCGAAATATCAGGGCATTGCGCCGCCCGTCGAACGCACGGAGGCCGACTTCGACGCCGGCGCCAAGAACCACGTTCCCACCAACATGCCTTATGTACGTTACTTTCTGGCGCGCATCTATCAGTTCCAGTTCTACAAGGCGATGTGCGACGCCAGCGGTTACAAGGGCCCGCTGAACCGCTGCAGCTTCTACGGCTCAAAGGCCGCGGGAGACAAACTGCGCACCATGCTCGAAGCCGGGCAGTCGCAGCCCTGGCAACAGACGCTCAAACAGATGACCGGCAGCGATCATCTCGACGCCAAGCCCATGCTCGACTACTTCGCCCCGCTCTACGCGTGGCTGAAGCAGCAAAACGCGGCCAGCACAAAGTAGTGCGCGCAGATCCCGCTCCAGCATTGTCGATGTCCCACCCTTTCGCCAATAAAAAGGCGAAAGGACGGGGCACGGAACGTTGTTGAAATGGCCAGATCGTACGCTACTGCGCGCGTACCGCTAACTCGGCTAACACGCGCCGCTGACTCGCCGACTTGCTAACCCGCTGACTTGCTGCTTTTCAGATTCCCTCGCCCATCGACACATACACGCGCAGCCGGTCCAGTTCCTCGCGATAGGCGGTTCGCTCGGCTTCTTCGGCGGCAAACGGTTCCGAGCTCGGCTCTTCGGAACCGAGCCGGGCTTCGAGCTCGTCCACGCGGGCTGCAAGCGCAATCAACGCATCGGAGAGGGGGTCCTTGATGTCGTGCGGATCGGTGACGAGAATGCGCTCGCCGTTGCGATAGACAATGTGCGCGGGCACGCCGACTACGGTCGAGTTCGGCGGCACGTCAGAAAGCACCACCGACCCTGCGCCGACGCGGGAGTTCTCACCGACCGTAATGTTACCCAACACATTGGCGTTGTTGCCGATGAAGACGCCGTCGCACACCGTCGGATGGCGTTTGCCGTGCTGCTTGCCGGTGCCGCCCAGCGTTACGCCCTGGTACATAGTTACGTCGTCGCCCACAATCGCCGTCTCGCCAATCACCACGCCGGTGGCATGATCGATGAACAGCCGCCGCCCCAACTGCGCGCCGGGGTGAATGTCAACACCCGTGAAAAAGCGCGCGAGTTGCGAAAGAAAGCGTGCGGGGAGAAAAAGCTTTGCGCTCCACAGAGCGTGGGAGACGCGATAAAACCAGACGGCCCACAAACCCGGATAGCAAAACAAAACCTCCAGCCACGAGCGTGCGGCCGGATCGCGCTCAAAGATCGAGCGGACATCTTCGCGGATGCGGGCAATGGGAGACATGACGTACTCGATGGATGAGCGAGGCAGGCGAAGAGATGCAATCTCCGCCGGCCTCGCTCTATTTTGCTATGCGTTGATCGCTTCGGTCGGCAGAGCCAGAGCCTTCTGGCGCAGTGACTCGAACAGCGGAGAAGACAGATAGCGTTCGCCGAAGTCGGGCAGGACAGCAACAATCAGCTTGCCCGCGTTCTCAGGCCGCGCAGCCACCTTGAGCGCCGCAGCCACCGCCGCGCCCGAGCTGATGCCCACGAAGATGCCCTCTTGCAGCGGCAGTTCGCGCGCAGTATTGATGGCTTCATCATTGGTGATCTGGATAATTTCATCCACCAGCTTGGTGTCCAGCACGCTCGGAACGAATCCGGGACCGATGCCCTGAATCTTGTGCGGTCCGGGCTTGCCGCCGGAGAGCACCGGGCTGTCGGTTGGCTCCACGGCGATGGCGGGGTTGGCCGGGTTGTCAAACTGCTGCAGGATGTAGCCGTGCGGCGTCTTGGCCAGAATCTCGTTGGCCTTGGCGATAGCGCCCTTCATGCCGTTGGGGCCGGGGGTCAGCACGATCTCGGCGCCAAAGGCCAGCAGCAGCACGCGCCGCTCCAGGCTCATCGTCTCCGGCAACGTTAGGATCAGCTTGTAGCCCTTCACTGCGGCCACAAACGCCAGCGCAATGCCGGTGTTGCCGCTGGTCGGCTCGATCAAAACCGTCTCCCCCGGCTTGATCTTGCCTTCCTTTTCCGCAGCTTCGATCAGCGCCAGACCGATGCGATCTTTCACGCTGGCTACCGGATTCCGGCTCTCCAGCTTGACCAGAACTGTCGCCGGCAGTCCTGCCGCCAGACGGTTGAGCCGCACCAGCGGAGTCTTGCCAATCAATTCAGTAACGTTCGCAGCAATGTGCGCCATGATGATCTCCTTTTTCCGGGCAATGCCCGGCGGCTCTCGGCCATGTTGGGGTGATTGGAATTTTTGAAGGGAAATGTGGACGGCGCTATTCGGGCGCACATCCGCATCGGGCTTGGCACCAGGACGGTGTTAGCGACATCGACGCATGAAGATAGCGTAGCCGCACCGGCCGGAAGATTGCAAGTGTACTGAAAAAGAAAGCGGAAAAACCGCCGTCTCTCATCCGGTATTGCGCAGTCCCGCTGAAATTCCGCTGATGGTCGCCGCCAAGGCGCGATTCACCTCCGGCGTGTCCTCGCCTGCACGCTTGCGGCGCAGCATATCCACCTGGATCAGGTGCATGGGGTCCACGTACGGATTGCGCAGCTTGATGGAGTTGGCCAGCACGCGGTTGCTGGTGAGCAGATCTTTTTGCCCCAGCACCGCACGCAACGCCTGCACGGTGCGATGGAATTCCTCTTCAAATAGGGTATAGACGCGGCTGCGCAGTTCCGGATCGCCCACCAACTCGGCGTAAAGACTGGCCGTTGCCATGTCCACCTTGCCCAGCGCCAGCTCCACGTTGCGCAACAGATCAATGAAGAGCGGGAACTCATGGGCCATGGTCTGCAGCAGCGCCAGATTCGCACCTTCGGCCGCACCCGGCTTCTGCATGAACTTCTCAATCGCCGTGCCCACGCCAAACCATGCCGGTATTAGCAGCCGCGATTGCGTCCAGCCAAAGACCCACGGAATGGCGCGCAGGTCAGCCAGCCGCATCGAGGCGCTGCGCCGCGAGGGACGCGAGCCGATCTTTGCGTTCTCCAGTTCGCCCACCGGCGTGGACTGCTCAAAGTAGGTGATGACGCCCGCGTCTTCCAGAATATGTTGACTGTAAAATCCGTACGCGGTCGCCGAAAGCTCGTCGAGCGCCCGCTCCCACTCCGGCTTGAGCACACCGGTAAAGTGGCCCTTGGGATCGCGCGCATTGGGCCGCGACAAGGCATCGAGCGAAGCGGCAATCATCAGCTCCAGGTTGCGCTCGGCCAGCACTTCGTCGGCATATTTAAAATTGAGCACTTCGCCCTGTTCGGTGATGCGGTACTGGCCTTCAAAGGAGTCCATAGGCTGGGCAAAGATGGCTCGATGCGTAGGTCCGCCACCACGGCCCACGGTGCCGCCACGACCGTGGAAGAGGCGCAGCTTCACGCCACACTCGCGGGCCACCGTATGCAGGTCGCGATGGGCGCGGAAGATCTCCCATGTCGAGGTCAACATGCCGCCGTCTTTGTTCGAGTCCGAGTAACCGAGCATGACCTCCTGCCAGTTATCCCAGGACGCAACCAGCTTGCGGTAATCTTCGCGGTTCCATAGCTCGCGGCAAACAGCAGGCGCGTTGCGCAGATCCTCGATTGACTCAAACAGCGGAACCGGCATCAGCCCCGGGTCACGGCCACCGCCCTCCACATGCACCCCGCCCAGCCGCGCCAGGCGCACCACGGCCAGCACGTCGTCCACCGTGGATGCGCCCGAAATCACATACTGATGAATGGCCTCCGGCGAGCAGCCGTTCTTGATCTCGGCTATCACGCGGAAGGTCTCAAGCACGCTCTCGGTCTGGGCGGAGAGCGGGCCGGGCAGCGCCGAAGCCGCCGTATCGTCGATGGCTTCCTTCAGAGCGGCCGCATGAATGCGCGCATGTTGGCGCACGTCGAGCGTATGCAGATGGAGCCCGAAGGTACGCACCTGCAGAATGAGCGGATCGATGAGCGTGCGCGCGATGCGGATACCCTTGTTGGCTTCGAGCGAGGCACGCAGCGTTTCAAGGTCGTCGATAAAGTCTTCCACCGAGCAGTAAGCCGGCAGCGCCTGGGCCAGCTTGTCCTGCCCGCGTGTCAGCGTGAACGGCATCACCGGCAGCGTCGCGGCCGACGCGCCGCGCTGTTCGCCTGCCTGCTCCAGCGTGCGCTGGATGCGCGCCTTCACGCAGATCAGGAAGCGACGATAGTACTCGAACTCGTACTGCTCCCCAAAAACCTGCGCCTCAGGTGTGTGCACCTGCGCCACATAGTCGTTGAGGCGGCTCAGCAACTCATCGCTGACATGCCGTTGCTGCGCGCTGCTGGTCAGCAGATCGATAATGGCGTCAAGCCGCTTCTGGTAATACAGCAGCAGATGGCCGCGCGCCAGGGTAATGGCTCCGCGCGTCACATCTGGCGTCACAAAGGGGTTACCGTCGCGGTCGCCGCCAATCCACGAGCCGAAACGCAGAACCAGCGGCAGCCGGTGCGCCTCAATCTCCAGGCCGTAGGCGTCCTTCAGCGCTGCGGCTATCTCGCGGTAAAGCCCAGGCAGGGTTTCAAAGATCGACACATCGTAGTAGTCCAGGCCCATCTTCACTTCGTCGAAGACCGTGGGGCGGCGCGAGCGAACCTCGTCGGTCTGCCACAGGCTGGTGATCTCGGCCAGGATCAACTGCTCAAGCCGCGCCAGATCCTGCTCGGGAACCGGGATGCGGTCCAGCGTCTCAAGAAACTCGCCGATGCGGCGGCGCTTGAACATCACCGAGCGGCGCGCAACCTCGGTAGGGTGCGCGGTAAACACTGGAATAATCAGCACCCGACGCAACCACGCCATCGCCTCTTCGGCAGTGATGTCCACGCGGCGCATCTCAGCCAGGGTACCGGCCAGCGAACCGCGCTGACGACTGGCCTGCCCGTTCAAGCGCAAAGCCACGCGGCGGCGTTTGCGGTGGTTGGTCTCAGCCAGATTGATCAGCTCAAAATAGAAGGCGAAGGCGCGGGTCAGCAGTGTGGCGCGCTCCACCGGCAGCGAATGGATCAGCTCGAGCGCACGTGCACCCTGCCGCGCAGCCTCTTCGCTGTCGCCACGAGCTTCGGCGTCCCGGCGGCGGATGGTGCCCTGCCGCAAGGCCTCGACGTGCTGGAAAAACTCCTCGCCTGCCTGCTCGCGCAACACTTCGCCCAGCAACGTACCAAGCGAACGGACGTCGCGCCGCAGGGGCGCTTCTTTCAGCTCGCCGGATTGCGCTTCCAACTCCGCCAGCCGCTGCGGCCAACTCTCGGGATTCCACAAAAGAACCATCGTATTTTGATTATGCACGATGAATTTCTGCCCGGCGGGTCCAAAAAGTCACCGCCAGAGACAGGAAACCAAAGCGGCACCGTCGTTGCCGCAAAGAACAACACGCTCTCTTCGTCTGTTCATCGCTATCGGGGGGACTTGCCTTCCGTCCAATCCGGAATTGGAAAGCAAAGATCTTCACGCGCTCTCAAGCTGCATCATCAGCTCTTCCCACTCGGCTGTAAGCGTGGCCTGTTGGGCACGCAGATCCTCGGCCAGGGCAGACAGCCGCTGCGTCTCCTCTGCCGACATATACACGCCCAACTGCTGCTCGGTGAGCGCCAGCGATGCCTCGACACGCGGCACCTCTTCTTCGAGGAAGGCACAGCGCTCTTCCATCTGCTTCTGCTTGATGGGATTCAGACGGCGCGCTTTTTCTTTCGACGGGGTCTCTGCATCTACCTCAGCCCCAGGCGCTGTTGCGGCGGTTGCGCCCCCCTGCGCGCGAGGCTTCGCGTTGGACTCAATCCCGCCGCCGGCAGTGGCTGCGGCCAATGCCTCCTTGCGGCGCAGATAGTTCCCCTCATAGCTGGTGACGGTTCCGTTCTCCACTTCGAGAACGCGCGTCGCCAGCCGGTCAATGAAGTAACGGTCGTGCGAGACAAAGACCACCGTGCCGGAGAAAGCCGCGATAGCCTCCAACAGCACGTCTTTGGCGCGCATGTCCAGGTGGTTGGTCGGCTCGTCGAGCAGCAGAAAATTCGACGGCGACACCAGGATGCGGGCCAGCGCGTAGCGGTTGCGCTCGCCGCCCGAGAGCACTCCCAGCGGCTTGAAGACATCGTCGCCCGAGAACAGGAAGCAACCCAGCAGCGAACGCAGTTGCACCTCGGGAATCTTCAACGCGGCACGGCTCATGTCATCCAACATGCGCGCCTCCGGGTCGAGCACCTTGTACTGGTCCTGCGCAAAATACTCGGCTAGCACGTTGTGGCCCAGCTTGATCTGGCCGGCGGTAGGCAGCTCGTCGCCCGTAAGCAGCTTGATCAGCGTAGATTTGCCCGCGCCGTTCACGCCCACCAGAGCCACGCGGTCGCCACGCTCGATACCGAAGCGCACATTCTCGAGCACCCGCTTTCCGTCGTAGCTCTTCGACAGGCCCTCAGCCTCTGCCACCATACGTCCCGAGGGCGGCGGCTGCGGAAACTTGAAGTGGATCACCGGCTCTTCTTCCGGCACTTCGATGCGCTCGATCTTTTCCAGTTCCTTGATACGCGACTGCACCTGCTTGGCCTTGGTGGCCTGGGCGCGGAAGCGGTTGATGAAGGACTCCAGATGCTCGATCTGGTCGCGCTGGTGACGGTAGCCGGCCATCAACTGCTCGCGCCGCTCGTCCTTCTGCCGCAGATATTTGCCGTAATTGCCCTGGAAGATGCTGAGCCGCTTGTTCCATATCTCCACGGTGCGGTCGACCGTAACGTCGAGGAAATAACGGTCGTGCGAGATAAGAATGTAGCCAAAGGGATAAGAATGCAGATAACCCTCAAGCCAGTTGCGGGTTTCGAGATCGAGATGGTTGGTGGGCTCGTCGAGCAGCAGTAGATTGGGCCGCGCCAGCAGCAGCTTGGCCAGCGCAATGCGCATCTGCCAGCCGCCGGAAAACTCTTCCGTCCGCCGCGTCCAGTCTTCCTTGCCAAAGCCGAGGCCGGTGAGCACGGCACCCACCTGCGCATCCAACGCGTAGCCGTCCAGCGCGTGAAAGCGCTCCTGCACCAGCGAATAGCGCTCGGCGGTCGATTCGTATTCGGGGCTTTCGTGGTCCAGTTCGGCCATCTGCGCGGCCAGCTCCACAGCCTCGCGCTCCATGCCGCGCAGTTCGTCGAAGACCGTCAGGCACTCTTCAAAAATGGTGCGGCCGGTCAGCGCCAGCCCCTCCTGCGGCAGGTAGCCGATGCTCATGCCGCGGGTCTGCTGCAGCTCGCCGTAGTCCAGCGACTCCAGGCCCGCGAGCACCTTCATCAGCGTGGACTTGCCCGTTCCGTTGGCGCCTACCAGCGCTGTTTTTTCCCTGGCCCGGATCAGCCAGTCAGCCTCCATAAAAAGCGTGCGGGGGCCAAACCGCTTTCCGGCATTCTTGAGTGAGAGCATTCCTCTTTAGTGTACCGTTGATGGGCGGCGGTATAACCAAGATGGACTCCTCTTACACTTGCTTAATCAGAACCATAGCCGCATCGGCAAGATCCACCAGCATGCCGTCCGCATCGAGCTTTGCATATGAAGAAGCTCCGACTCGCTTTTGATATATGTCTTCTAAGTAAAGTAATTTATGAACTTCTTCGTCATTTGCAATCGAGAAACTGACGAGCCTTCCCGTAATGCTCCCTTGATTCTCTTTGAGCACAAGCTCTACAAAAACCTCTTTTTGTACTCCGTACTCATCCACCTCTGGAAATAGCGCATCGTATGTAATCGGGCGGCCAGTAATGAGATATCTTTCGACGTGCTGCGACCAAATACGTCCAACCCGTGAATTAACGATTCCAAGCCTTTTTGCAATGTGGTCGATTGGATGCCAGACATCGAATAGGCCTCGCCACAACCCAAGAAGCCAGCCAACACAAAGCGAGAATAGAAGATAAATTGCGAGGTAAATTACAGGAACTTTAGCTGACGCGCTCAACACCCCGGACGGGGTGGATTCAAACCAGCCTCTCGTGTAATACCAAGCGTCTTTTTGGCTCAATTGACCAACCAGCATCCAGATCACGCTATATAGGAGCGCTGCCACAAAGTGCGCGACGATACTGAAAATCAAAAATTCAGCTATTTCTTCGGTTGCGCCTTTTTTATGCTGGGTACTAGGTATCACCCGCGCACTTCCTCTAAGCACAAGGTAGCCCGGCAATACGGCCAGGATGATTAGGAGCACCTTGGAGAGGTCGATGTCCATTTCGGATTATCGTGCAGCGCGACTAGTTGGTGCATGTGCGCCTTGATTGGGATTTGGCGCATTGGTTGTTTCTACTGTTTCCGCAAACTTTGCCCGCTCTTTCCCTGTATCGACAAAGGGATTCTCGACTTTCTTGGTGACGATGAAGCGATTCGCCGAACTAAACACCTCATTGAATTTGCTGGGCTTTCTTTCGGAAATTGGAAATGTCATACATCCTCCTTGCTGCATCCGCGCAACACTACGATTTACTTTGCGGCGGCAAAGTGGGCTTCGGCTGATTGACCGGCACTTGCGAGGGTGCCACCTGAGCCTGAACAAATGGATTCAATTTGGAAGGGTCTGCCGGTCCTTTCGACCAGTGCGCATCTCTCTGCATCCAAATTGCACTATCGTTGGCCATCGCGCTCTCGATTTTCGGAGGCCTTTGGGAATTGTCATTCTTGGTAGCCACCAGTACCTCCATATTGCCCTATTGATATTCTAGTACGACCTAGAATAGGCATGATAATAAGCATGTTGCAAGTGTAATTGCTGATTTTATGCGCCTTTGAAGCCTTCTTGGCAAACAGATACGATAAGCTGTTTTCGGCAACACGAGCGTGCCACAATGCGCACCCTACGGAGCAATTTCCCATGCAGACTCTCACTTTTCGCCTTTCTTTGTTACTGCTTGCTTCCCTTTGTATTGTTTTCCGAACGCCTGAGACCTATGCCCAAGGCGACAGGACGATCCGCCTCAACCAGATCCAGGTCATTGGCACCCACAACAGCTACCACGCCGGCATTGCGCCTAGCGAGATGACCATCTGGAAGGCGAAAAACGCCGAGGCCGTCAAAGGGCTCGAATACAAACACCAGACCCTCAGCCAGCAGCTAGACAGCGGCGTACGGCAGATCGAGCTCGACATCTTTGCCGACAGCAAAGGCGGCCTCTACGCCGACCCCAACGGCCCTCACATTGTGGCCGCCGCGCACTTGCCCGCCGATCCGCCCTTTGACCCCGAGGGCGTGATGCAGAAGCCGGGCTTCAAGGTCTTGCACATGCAGGACATCGACTATCGCAGCACCTGCCAGACCTTCGTGGCATGCCTCAAAGAGGTGCGCGCGTGGTCCACATCGCACCCGAACCACATTCCTCTCTTCATTCTGGTTGAAACCAAAACCGAGCAGCCGCGGCCCGGCGTGCAGAAGACGGTTCCCGAGCCCTTCACCAGCACCACCTTCGATGCGCTCGACGCCGAGATTCGCTCTGTCTTTCAGCCCTCGGAGCTGATTACGCCGGACGACGTGCGCGGCCGCTACGACACGCTGAACCAGGCCGTGCTGGCCGGCAACTGGCCCACTTTGGCCGCAGCACGCGGCAAAGTCGCCTTCCTCATGGATCAGAGCTGGGCCGGGCCGATTTATCGCGAAGGTCACCCCTCGCTGCGCGGACGCATTCTGTTTACCAACGCCACGCCGGGCGAGCCGGATGCAGCCTTTATCGAGCGCAATGACGGACCTGCCGCCGAGATCGCTGCGCTGGTGCGCCAAGGCTACCTGATCCGCACCCGCACCGACGACTCCACCCGCGAAGCCCGCACTAACTCCACCGCACGCCGCGACGCCATGACCTTGAGCGGCGCACAGATACTCAGCACCGACTACCCAGCCAGCGAACCAGCCGAGTGGGAGGGCCACTACTCCGTAAGCCTGCCCGACAACGTAGCTGCGCGCTGTAATCCGGTGATTGCGCCAGCGAGCTGCAAGCTGGACTGATCACACAGCGAATGGGCAGTAAGCCAGGAAACATCCTGTGAACCGAAGTGCACTGGCTTCATGGTCGCGGCAATTCGAAGCCAGAGCAGAAGCATTCCAACTAGCTGCACCGCTCCCTTACAGGGCGCGTAACTACGCAAGATGGACACATACCCAGGACTGCCCCTTCGCTCCGCGTCGGGGTTGTCCTGGGCTATTCGCAGATCGCCCTTACAGGGCGTAGGCCTTCACCCCAGCTCCGGCAAATCGTACTCACCCAACTCCAGCGGATACACACCATGCTCGCGTACCAGCTTCACCACGTAGTCGTAACTCTCCGGCGGCACGTTGGTGGGCACGGAGTGGTCTGACTGGAAGATGAACCCGCCGCCCTTGGCCGCGTTCAGCTTGGTCAGCGTGGCGGCCTTGAGCTGCTCCTTTGTACCCGCCGACCACAACTGCACGTCGAAATTGCCGCAGAAGCCGATGCGCTGCCCGAAGCGCCGGCGCAGATCCACGGCGTCCATACCGGCCTTGAACTCCAGCGGGTTGTAGGCATCCACGCCTATCTCGATAAAGTCCTCAAAGACGCGGTTCACGTTGCCGCAGCCGTGGTAAATGACCGGGATGCCGTGGCTGTGGCACTCGTCGATCATGGCCTTCACGCCCGGCTTGAAGTGCTTGCGCCAGAAGACCGGAGAGAACAACATGCCTTTATTGAAGGCCACATCGCCCCAGATGACCATGCCCGCCAGTTTGCCGCCAGCCGCCTTGATCTGCCCGCGAATCAGCCCGAGGTTGTACTCGTGCAGCCGCTCGACAAAACGCGCGATGGCATCCGGGAACTCGCCCATCCACATCAATACGTTTTCCTGGCCCGCGATGCGCCAGATCATCTCGTGCGCCTCGCAGACTGAGCCAAAGACTGGAAAGTCCTCGTAGACGGCGGCAACGCGCTCGACAAACGGTGCTGTGTTGCGCGTAAAGCCGTCGCCCACACCGTTGATTTGGTCATCGCCGGCCTTGAAGTAGCGGCGCTCGTCAAAGGGATCGTCGAACTGAAAGGCCTCCATCTTCTCCACGGTATCGGTCTCAAACCCGGCAAAGGCGGGCATGGGCAGGTCAAAACGCTTGCGGATGATGGCGCCAAAGCCGGTCTTCACCGTCACTTCCTGCTCGTTCTCGCTCAGAATCTCGAAGGGCTGGATGTGCGGGTCCATGTTGGGGC
>Ga0302278_10005152_pt1 | contig 13091 bp, 15 predicted proteins | sample III_Bog_N3_2_FD_194543 | JGI IMG/M metagenome (GOLD analysis project Ga0302278, IMG submission 194543) | Peat permafrost microbial communities from Stordalen Mire near Abisko, Sweden - III_Bog_N3_2 | ecosystem: Environmental > Terrestrial > Soil > Wetlands > Peat | place: Sweden: Abisko... | reverse complement strand
ATGCGACTTCGCGTTGGCGCGCGGGGCGCTAAGGGCGGGCGTGGAAGTAGCAGAAGGAGCAGCCGCGCATGGCGGGCGACTGGCAGTGGAGCCCGCCGGGCATGACCTGACGACATTCGTTGAGCACGAGGTCCTTTCTTACACGGGAACGGGGGTACCCCCCCATCCCCCCCGGTGGGTTTGGAGGAAATTGCCTATTTTCAATGCGCTGGAAGCAGAGTTCTACCGTAAGTAGTCTGTTTTGAGGAATCTGGAAGCCAGATTCGTGAAAACAGAGGACTTATGCGGAGTGGTGCGCGGGGCGCTGCCGGGCGTGATGACCCGACTGATTCGCGCACAAGATATAGCTCTCAACTACAGGTTAGCGGATTGGGGAGAAACTATCGGCAAAGGGCTATCGGCGGAAGACTTTGATAATAAAGTGGATACATTGAACCCAGACGGAATAGGGCTTGACATCGGTGTGAAAGTTGTCAGTTTTCAGTTGTCAGAATCGAAACCTGGGAACCCGGCGGAATCCCGGGAAGACATCGCGCAGGGGCTGAAGGGGCTGCGGAAAAAGGCCTGATTACGAGCAAAGATTCCGAAAAGCGCTGCTCCGGGACTGAAGCCCGCGCTGATTCTGCTGGCTTTATGCGCGGGTTGAAACCCCCGCCTCCCTCCGAGGTGAGTTTTTCCGCGGTCTGTTTAACAGCGAAGGAGGCCTCGATGGGGCGTGATTCTTCTTACTCCTCGGGCTCTTTCGGCTCCGGCGGAAACACGCGCAGCCGATCCACGCGCCGGTCGGTTGACGCGACCACTTCGATCCGCAGACGAATCGGCTCAAGCATCACGACTTCACCGGCGTGCGGAATGCGTCCTTCCACTTCGCTGACCAGGCCGCCGAGCGTTGTGGCTTCGTAGAGGTTGCCCAGGTCGGCTGTCTCGCCGAAGAGGTCGGGGAGCTGGTCGACGGGAAAGCTGCCGGGCACCAGCCACACACCGCCGGATTCACGCTGCGGTTCTTCGATGGAAGCTTCCAGCTCGTGCTCGTCGCGGATGTTGCCCACGATCTGCTCCAGCAAATCCTCGATCGTCACCAGGCCGGCCACGCCGCCGTACTCGTCGATGACGATGCGCATGTGCTGTTTTTCGCGCTGCATCTCGCGCAGCAGCTCGTAGCCGCGCTTGGTCTCGGGCACAAAGACGGCGGGCCGCTTGATGCTGGCCACGGTGCGCGTGCGCGCCTCTTCATCGGTAATCTGCAGCAGGTCGTGGGCGAAGGCGATGCCGGTCACGTTATCCAGCGAGTTTGAATAAACGGGTACGCGCGAGAAGTTGTGTTCGCGCAGCGCATCGAGAAATTGTTCGAGCGTGATCGACTCAGGAACCGCGAAGACCGCCGGGCGCGGGGTCATCACTTCGCGCACCAGCTTGTCTCCGAATTCAACGGCGGAGCGGACCAGGTCGATATCGTTTTCTTCGAGAATGCCTTCCTCTTCGCCGGCTTCAAGGAGCGCCTCGACATCAACGGCGGTTTCCTCTTCAGGACTGGCCGGCGCTTCAGCCAGCGATGCGACTGAAAAGAAGAAGCGGACGAAGACGGTAACCGGCGTCATGAGCCACAGCAGCAGGCGAATGGGCCAGACCAGGCGCCGCACCCACTCGCCCTTCGTGCGGTTGAAGAGCAGCGAAGGCAGAATCTGGTTGCAGACCACCACCACGAGAATCACGGCAAGAACGGCCTGTGCAATCTCCGCGTAGCTGGGCGGGCCAGTATGCGCGCCGCGATCGAAGAGCACCGCGCCGAACTCGAGCGCGATGATGCCGAGGGCGAGTTGCTGCAGCACGGCTGCGGAGATGGCCGCGTGTTCACGGGTGAGGCCAAGCTGCGGCTCAATCAGTTCTTCCCACGCGTCGAGGTTCTCCTCGATCTCGCGGGTGAGAATCTTGCCGAATTCGGAGTAGACGCGACTGATGTAGGAAGCCAGCGTCTCGACTGCGGCCAGCAGTAGAACCATTGTGATGGCGAGGGCGCTCATGGGCGTTTGGCCCTGGGCACGGATTTGGGAGAGGTGGAGGGCTGTTTTTGGGGTGCTCGGCCTGCGCCGTCCGGGGCTAAAGCCCTGCCGGTTCTTGTCAGCTTTTTGCGGGGGTTGAAACCCCCACCTCCCTCCGTGGCAGCGCGCTCGATGAGACCCTGCGGCAACTTCAGTTTTGTGCGTAGCAGGCGCTCGCGGCGGGCCATCTTGCCGTCGTCCACTTCATGGTCGTAGCCGGCCAGGTGCAGCAGTCCGTGCAGGATGAGCACCTTGATCTCCGTCGAGAGCGAATGGCCCTGCCCGGCAGCCTGGCTGAGCGCAGTGGTCACGCTGATGGCGAGGTCGCCGGCCATGCCTTCGGTTCCCAGGCCTTCGGCGGGAAACGAGAGCACGTCGGTGGCTTTATTCTTGCCACGAAAGCGGCGATTGAGCCCGCGAATCGAAGCATCGGTGGTGAGCAGCACGGTGACCTGACCTCGCAAACGCACGGCAGCCTGGGCGACGGTGAGAAAGCGGGATAACGCGCGCGCGGAGGGCAGCTTGAAATCGCGGTTCACCGCTTTGGATGTGGAGATAGAGGGAGACGCAGCCGAGGGCTTCGCCGATTTTGTCTTCGGCGAGGGGTCAGGTTCCAGATCTGGGTCGAGGAGGATCATCGTACTCGGAGTCGTACGGTGCACGATTCCGGTTCATCTTCAATTCTACGCTAGGACGAAAATGACGCCTCGATTGTCTTCATCGGCAAGATAAGGCGCTTAGATTCCGGCAGCTGAATGAATCCGTGTGCGGCGTAAAACATCGCCGCCCGCTCGTCCAGTGCATCGACCACGACCATTGAAGAGCCAACCTGCGCCGAGCTGTCATAGGCGCTGCGGAGGGCCTTGGCCAGCAGAACTGCACCCAACCCCTGGCCCTGAAATTGAACATCGACCGCAAGCCTGCCGAGCAATGTGGCGCTGACCATGGGATAGCGGGGAATCAGCTTTCGCACCGCATCGGGAACGGCTCCGGGAGCCAGCCCGTATGCGCAGAGAGTAAAGTAACCGGCGATGCGGCCAGGTTCCCCCTGCGGCACAAGCACAAACACCGCGTTGGCCTTGCGCCGCATGTCTTGCGAAGCCTGAGTTTTCAGGTAGAGATCGAGACTCTCGGCTCCGCAGTGAAAAGCGGCCCGGTCATGTCGTTTGGTCAGCGGTTCAAGCCGGTAAAGAGTTCCCTGCTGCCCGCCCATCAGGCGCCAACTCGCTCCTCAGCCGAGCGGAAGGCTCGTCGAAGCCGCGCATTGGGCTTCGGGGGGTGGGCCAAGGCGTCGAAGAAAGCTGCGCGGTCCCTTTCGCTCAGGACCAGGCTTTCATGCCGCAAGAAGGTTGCCCTGGCGGCCTCTGCGAGTGCCGCAAGGCAAAACTCTGTCAAGCTGCGCCGTTCCAGCGCCGCCGCGCGCTCTACCTGACGCTTGGTTTCCGCATCCACACGAAAACCCAAGCGGTGGGCTCGTGCGCGGCGTTCGGCGGTTTGTGCGACGGTTGACGAGGGCGGCATGGGTCGCTCCTGGGCTTTGTCCCAGTTCAAGTGTACGTCCAATGGGTGTACAACGCAATCTTGATGCGCGGGGGCGGGCTCCAAATTTGAGTCGAGAGGGATCATCGTACTCGGGAGCCGCATGGTGCGAGGCCCCCGGTTCATCTTTCATTCTGCTTAAGTTTAGATAGGACTCGCCTTACATGCCAGTCAAAGACCAACGAGATTAGCCCGCTTCCTCCAAGGAGCACAAACGGGATGAGCCCATACGCCATCGGCGCCAAACCAGCTCCCATGGCAATGTCGTCGGCCTTCCAGTGATCCGTTCCGGCTGGAATATCCCCGCGAAGGAGCTTTTGTCCGAAATCTGTTATCCCAATCGCAAAGAAGCCCAGGAACGGGAGACTGAGCACGAGTAAGATTGCGGTCCGGATTCTCACGTCTTAGTGTCCTGAAGTTTTCGGCGCAGGATTCAAACTGACTGAAGCACTGCGCCGTCTCAAGAATTACTGCGGTTTGGGTGCGTGCAACTGCTGCGGCTGGGCTCGGTCTTCGCGCGGCTGCGCGTTGACGTCGATGGCTTCGCCGGTGCCGAGTGGCAGCTCCTGCTGCTGCGGCTTGACCGACTCGTAGGCGCGGACGATGCGCTGTACCAGCGCGTGGCGCACCACGTCAGTGTCTTCAAAGTGGCAGAAGTGGATTCCCTCGACTCCGTCGAGCACGTTGATCGCGTCCACCAGGCCGGAGCGGCGCGGATTGGGCAGGTCGATCTGCGTGATGTCGCCGGTGATGACCGCCTTGGAGTTCGAGCCCATGCGGGTGAGGAACATCTTCATCTGCTCGATGGTGGTGTTCTGCGCCTCGTCCATGATGATGAAGGCGTCGTTGAGGGTGCGGCCGCGCATGAAGGCGAGCGGCGCAACCTCGATGACATTCTTCTCCAGCATCTTGTCGACCTTCTCCGGCTCAAGCAGGTCGTAGAGCGCGTCGTAGAGCGGGCGCAGATAGGGGTCAACCTTTTCCTGGAGGCTGCCGGGAAGGAAGCCGAGCTTTTCGCCGGCCTCGACCGCGGGACGGACGAGGACGATGCGACTGACTTTTTTCGCATTCATGGCGGCGACGGCCATGGCCACGGCGAGGTAGGTTTTGCCGGTGCCTGCCGGGCCTACGCCAAAGGTCATGTCATTCTGCTCAATGGCCTCGACGTATTTGCGCTGATTGATGGAGCGCGGCTGGACGGTGCGCTTGACGCCGGCCGAGCGCTGCTTGCCGCTGTCGGCCAGCGAGCGCAGCGTGGTAGCCGGATCGGCTACGACCAGGCGCAGCATCCCGTTGAGTTCGCCATTATGCGGGTTGATGCCCTGGCGGCGCAGCGCTTCGAAATCCTCAAATACGCGCTTGACTCTTGAGACGCCGTCGTCGTTGCCCTCTACATGCACGGCATCGGAGCGAAGATCGATCCGGACACCGAGTTTGTCTTCCATCAGCCTGAGATTCTCATCGCGAGTCCCGAACAAGGGCTCAAGGTTGGGCGTGATCTCCAGAGCGATCTTCAAAGGATTCGTTGGCCTCCAGTGCGGCGTTGACGGGTGAATGGAATCCGGCAGCGGCTCGATAAAGATGGAACTGCAACCGGGGTGTATAGGGGAAGGTTATCGGCTAACTGGGATGGTTTGAGCACAACCATGCTGCTGAATAGAGTCGAATTCAGGGATGCGGGATGCCCGGAGAAATGCAAAGGTACGTTGGGAGTCGGAGGTAACCGGGAGGCGCGAGGGAGGGCCGAGCCGAAGCTCTGGGCTGAGTGGCGAAACCGCGGGATGGCGTTGGCGACCAAATCGGGTATCTGGGCTTGAGAGTAGCGCCTATGCTGTCCGGCGTCAATGCACCGCAAGATGAATTTCCATTCGACCTGTGCCTAGGCAGGTACCCCTGACCCGAAATGGGCGACTATCGACAAAGCAATAGGCGCGCGGCCCAGTGCCGATCAGCAAGCGCAGCATTGACCCGCCGCCCGGTTTCCCGTAGACTAAGAAATTGCGAGGGATGCGGCTGTGGTTGCATTCTGGCCCGCATCATCTTGAGAGATTAAGGAACAACAATGGCAAACCATGTATCGTCGCTGAAGCGCGCCCGCCAAACCGTGACACGCACTGAAGTGAACCGCGCCAACCGCAGCCGCGTGCGCACCAGCCTGCGGGCTCTGCGTGAGGCTCTCGTCAAGGGCGACGTGAAGGAAGCCCAGACGCAGTATCGTGAGACCGTCTCCACCCTCGACAAGAGCGTGCAGAAGGGCATCCTGCACGACAACACCGTTTCCCGCTACAAGAGCCGCCTCAATGCGCGGCTGAAGGCCCTGGTTCTGGCCAAGGCGTAAAGGCAGGGACTTAGGGACCAGGGAATAGGGACTAGAAAAACAGCGGCTGGGAGCGATCCTGGCCGTTTCTGTTTTCTGTCGCAAAACCATCCGTGGATCTCTATGGTACAGGATCGAAAGTTCCCATCTTTACGCTGGACCGGCAGGAGAGGACGCGGCGCGCTCCCATCCATCCCCCTTTGGCGATGCCGTATTTGCGCACCGCCTCAACGGCATACTCTGAGCAGGTTGGCGTATAGCGGCAGCGGATGAACCGGCCCGTCAGCGGATGAAGATAGCGATGATAGCCCTGGACGGAAGCGGCAAACAGGCGCACGCTAGCCTGGTTCCGGGGCGGACGCATCGCATCCGCCCCGGCAAGAAGTGCCAGCACCAGAAGAGCTGCCAGCCAGATTTCAGGCCTTAAGAGCCGATTCCGCAATGTGGGCATCTCACGCTCGCCTGCAAGCGGCTGTTGCCGCAGTTAGGGCACGGCACCGTGATCCCTTGCGGCCTGGCAAGCAGATAGATCACCAGGCCCAGAACATTCAGGAAAAAGACCAGCAGCATCCACAGAACCGCGCTGTCCATCCCGCGCGCTTTGGCATCGCGAGCCACCCAAACCAGCAGGGCGACGCTAATCGCCAGAAAAATGATTGGAATGAAAAAGAACGTGCCGCAACAGGCGCAACCCGCGGCGCCGCCAGTTGGGTCGGCCACGAATTGTGCCGAGGCTGCAAGCGGGCAGAACAGAGCAAGAGCAGCCAACAGCCTGAAGGACTTGATGCAGGATTGCATAGCTTACCGGCTTTCAAGATGGATTGATTTGGCCCTCATGGTAGGCAGGGAGATGCGCAAAGTCAATCAAAAACCTTGAAAGCGAGGCAGTTACGATAGCAGTTCAAAGATTGCAGCCGCCCCCATGCCGCCGCCGACGCACATGGTGACCATTCCGTAGCGGACCTGGCGGCGACGCATTTCGTGGAGCAGCGTTGCCGTCAGCTTGGCGCCGGTGCAGCCCAGCGGGTGGCCGAGGGCGATGGCGCCTCCATTCACATTGACACGCTCCGGATCGATCTCGAAGCCGTTGCGGGCCAATTCCCGGAGCACGGCCAGCACCTGCGCGGCAAAGGCTTCGTTCAGTTCGATGAGGCCGATCTGGTCTATCGTCAGGCCGGCCTTCTTCAGCGCCCTGGGGATCGCGGTCACGGGGCCCATGCCCATCTCTTCCGGCAGGCAGCCGGTGGCGGCGTAGGCCACCAGGCGGCCAAGCGGCTGGATGCCCAGTTCCTGCGCGCGGGCTGAGTCCATGAGAACGGTCGCGGCGGCTCCGTCGGAGGTTTGCGAGGAGTTGCCGGCGGTCACCGACCCCTGCGCGGAGAATGCGGGCTTGAGCTTGCCAAGGGCTTCGGCGGAGGTGTCGGCGCGCGGGCCTTCGTCGGCGGAAAAGATCGCTTCCGTGACGACAGGCTTGCCGGCCTTTGTGCCGGGAACCGCAGTTGTGACCGTAACCGGAATCAATTCGTCGGTGAAGCGTCCGGCAGCCTGTGCGGCGATGGCTTTCCGGTGACTGGCAAGCGAAAAGGCGTCCTGGTCTTCTCTTGAAACGGCATAGTGCCGGGCGACGCGCTCGGCGGTGAGGCCCATGGTCAGCAACGATGCGGGGTAGTGTTCAGCCATGTACGGGTTGGGGCTGGGCTTGAGGCCGCCAAACGGGAGCAGGCTCATGGTCTCGGTTCCGCCGGCTATCACTACGCGTTCGCCGCCGCCGCGGATGCGCAGGTCGGCCAGCGCGATGGCCTCAAGGCCGGAAGAGCAAAGCCGGTTGACGGTGACGCCGGGAACATCGACCGGAAGCCCGGCGCGCAGAACGGCCCAGCGGGCCACGTCCCAGCCCTGTTCGCCCTCCGGCTGGGCGCAGCCGAGGATCACGTCCTCGACTTCGGCCTTGTTCAGGGCAGGGACCTTTTCCAATGCTCCGTTGATCGCAATTGCGGCGAGGTCGTCAGGGCGGCTGGTGGAAAGAGCGCCCTTGGGGGCACGGCCAATGGGGGTGCGAACGGCACTGACGAGAACGGCTTCCGGCATGGTGCAGGCTCCTTGAGGATCAGGGCGGTGGGATCATCTGAACCCACCCTAGCCCCAAAAACAAAAACGTGGCGAGGATGGGGCACCCATCGCATTCATACAACAGGCGGTTGCTACGGCATTTCCAGCACAATCCAGGCACTCTTTGCGTAAAAGCGGTAGATGGTTTTGTGGTCGACGACCGAATCGGCCAAGGCGTCGTGGTCCAGCTTTGCCGGGCGGGGCGCAAGGCCGATCTGGGCTTCGTGGATTTGCTGCGGCGACGCGGGGTCGATGCCCCAGTTGAAGCCGAGAACACCGGTTGAGGGGTGGGACTGCAAGCGCTGGGTCTCCGGCGCAGAGGCCAGCAGGAAAGGCTTGCCGGGCGCGCTCGAGAAGAAGACCAGCAGTGAGACCGTTCCCTGCGCCGAGCAGAGAACCGCCCAGTCGAGGGACTCCGCACGCTCGAACCCCGCGTGAATCACATTCTCCGGTTGGTGGGCTTCGTAGGTTTGTGGGATGAGACAGCCGCGTTGGTTGAGCAAATCCGCGACCGAAGCGGGCAGATCGGGAAATGAGCTGACTGGGAGATGGCGAATGAGGTAAGGGGTGGAGCGGCCGTCAACTACGATCTGGCCGGACTCATTCAATTGCGGGGACAACGGTTTCGCGGGTTGGGCTGGGAGCAGCGCACCGACGCAGAGCAGAATGCCCCACAGAGTTCCCGGTCTTTTCAAATCAGTGCTAAGCATTTGTCGAACTCAAGTTCATCGGAACAAATCAGTGGCCGAAACGAGGTTTCACAGAACATTCCATTTTCCTCAGAAGGCGTCCCCAATCATTGCTTCCGCCCATTCTTCGGCTTCCATTTCGTGCTCAGTGTCATCTGCCATCTGTCGGTAGCCTTCCGTCAATGCAGCTTGGCTCATCCGTCTGGCCGCTTGCGCACCGTCCTCGCGATCCATGGAAGCCCCCCTTGCTCGTCATAGTCCCACAATACTTCGACTTCAGTCCTAGTTCCGCAGCGGCTTGCCGGTTTTCAGCGTGAAGGCGATGCGCTCCTGTGTCTTGCGTTCGCCGCAGAGGGAGAGAAACGCCTCCCGTTCCAGATCGAGCAGGTACTGCTCAGTGACCAGCGTGCCTGCCGTTACGCGGCCGCCGGCCAGGATGTAGGCGACCCATTTTGCTACCTTCTGGTCGTGTTCCGAGGCGTAACCGGCCTCGCCCATGAGAAACGCGCCGGTCTCGAGGGCTGCCAGCGCTGCTATACCGGGAGCGGGAATCTGAGTGCGCGGCTGCGGGGCGATATAGCCGGCCTGGGCCAGCGCCGCAACGTGCGCCTTGGCGTCGAGCAACTGCCGTTCGCGGTTCAGGGTGATGCGGTCGGCAGGCCCCAGCATGCCGAGCGGACGAGCCTCGGCGCCCGAGGTGGAGACCTTGGCAGTGGCGATGGTTTCAAACACTTTACGCAACGCCGTGTTCATTTCCGCGGATTGTGCAAAGCGCGAGGACGGGTCTCTCGGATCTGGCGGCGCAAGGGCTGCAGCGGCGTCGACGGCGCGCAGCAGCATCTCCTTGGTGCCGCCTCCGGCTGGAATCAGGCCGACACCCGCCTCCACCAGGCCGATGTAGGTCTCGGCATGGGGCTGGCGGCGCGCCGCGTGCAGGCAAATCTCCGCGCCGCCGCCGAGCGTGAGGCCAAAGGGCGCGGCAACCACCGGGCGCGGGCAGAACTTGATGGCCGCGGTCATCTGCTGGAAGTTGTGGATGACGCCCGCCAGCTCGTCCCACTCGCCCTCCTGGGCAGCCAGCAGGAGCTGCATCAGGTTGGCGCCGACCGAGAAGTTTTCCCGGTCGCTGGCAATCACGAAGCCGGCAAAGTCGCGCACGGCGTCCGAGTCCGGCTTGAGCACCGAGGAAATCATCGCCAGGACGTCGCCGCCGATGGCGTTCTTGAGCGAATGCAGCTCGATGCAGCCGATGCCGTCGCCGATATCGATGAGCGATGCACCCGCGTTGGAGCGCACCACGCCGTTGGAACGCCGGAAGTCTGCGACCTTGGCGTGGCCGGGAACGGTGGGAACCGGCTCCAGTTTTTTCGTTGCCGGCTGGAAGCATTTCCGGCCATCCTTCGCGTACCAGGACGCCTGCCCGGCAGCCAGTAGCGCGACAGCAACTGGACTAACCGCAATCCCCAGAGCCCTCATGCGAGCCACAGTCGATTCCACTCCAGCCGCATCCCACATTTCAAACGGGCCCAGCTCCCAGTTGAAGCCCGCTTTCATCGCCTGATCGATTGAAGCCGCGTCGGCTGCCACTTCGCCTATGCGGTCGGCGGCAAAGTTCCACAGCGTGGCCAGAAACGGCCAGAGAAAGCCGGCGGCCTTGTCCTTGGCGGGATCGTTAGCCAGCAATAGCTTTAGTCGCTCCGGGGTCGTAGCCGCGTTCCTGGCCATCTCAAGGCCGGGCAGCGCGGGTTTCACCGAAGGGCGATACTCAAAAGTCGCCAGATCGAGCACCTGGCGCACATCTTTCCCATCGGCGCCGCGGCTTTTCTTGTAGAAACCCTGGCCGGATTTATCGCCCAACCAGCCGCGCTTGACGATCTCCGCCAAAACCGAAGAAAAGCTGCCTGGGGTTACGCCCTGCGGGAAATTCGCCGCTACGTGGGCCAGGATGTCGATGCCCACCATGTCGGCAAGGCGAAATGTGCCGGTGCGCGGCCAGCCGAGAGCAGGACCGGTCAGCGCGTCCACCTCTTCAATGGTCAAGCCCTTTTCCAGCATCAGCGAGGCGGCATTGAACATGACGGCAACGCCGATGCGGTTGGCGATGAAGTTGGGCGTGTCGTTGGCGAAGACCACCTGCTTGCCGAGATTGCGATCGGCAAAGGCGGCAAACGCGGCCACAACTTTGGGGTCGGTTTCGGCCGTGGGAATCACTTCGAGCAGCCGCATATAGCGTGGTGGATTGAAGAAATGCGTGCCGAAGAAGCGGTCGCGATGGCTGGCCAGACCCGCGGCAATCTGCTTCACGGGCAGGCCGGAGGTATTCGTCGTGAGCACTGCGTTGGGCGCTAGATGCGGGACAACGCGTGCCAGCAGCGCGGTCTTGATGGCCAGATTTTCGGCTACTGCCTCAATCACCCAATCGCAGTTGGCAAGTTTGGGCAGGTCGTCGTCGAAGTTGCCGGGGGTGATCAACGAGGCCAGCGAGGAGTCGTAGAATGCCGCCGGTTTGGCCTTGCCAAGGGCCTCAAGCGCGCCGATTGCAAGCTTGTTCCGCACGCCTTCGCCGGCGGGAACCATGTCGAGCAGCAGCGTCGGAATGCCGGCGTTGGCCAGGTGCGCGGCGATGCGGGAGCCCATGGTTCCGGCACCCAGGACGGCCGCGCGGCGAACCAAAAAAGGCAAAGCAACTGCGGAAAGAGACAGTGCGGAAGATAGTACTGAAGACGTCGTGCTCATGCGGGCACTCCCTCAAGCGGGCTGGAGGCGTGGCCCTCCACTACGCATAACCGCTCGCAGCATACGGAAGTGGGTCGCTTGCGGTCAAGGATGCGCCATCGAACCTGTGCGAACGCTGTCGAGTCCCAAGGTCAATTCACGTTGGCGCAACGAAGAAGCGGGCCGCACTAGAACTTTCTGCGCAGGTATTCAAACACCATGTACCCGATCAGTCCGGAGATAAGTGCGATTGCGAAGTTCGTGCCGGTGAAGATGTCGTTGAAGGCCAGGCCCCAGGTCTTTCCGCGCCCGTTGGCGACAGTGAACTCTCCCATGAGGAGATTCGAATAGAAGAGAAAGATGATGAACCCAATCTCAATGACGGCCCGCAGGGCAGAGATACCGCGAGGGCGATTTGGCTGTCTTGGGGTCATGGAGTGTCCATGGTATCAAGAATCGACCGCAGCGGATGCAAGGCATTCCATGAAAAGGGCCGGGTTGGCCGGTTTGACCCCCTCCGGGCAAGGGAACTAGCTTGAAGGAGTGCGGTGTCGCGATTTCGCGCCTCTCGTGCAAGGAGATTGGATGCAAATCGGAATTCGGTCCGCAGCCCTTTTACTGGGGCTGGCGGCGATGGCGGTCTACGGCGCGCAGGCGCAGGAGCTGAAGAGTTTTGAGCGGAAGATCGCCACCAAGGTGCTGCCTAACGGGCTGACCCTGATCATTTGCGAGCGGCCGGAAGCGCCAGTCTTCAGCTACACCACGTTTATCGATGCCGGAGACGTGAACGATCCGTCCGGCGAGAGCGGCCTTGCCCACATGTTTGAGCACTTGGCCTTCAAGGGGACCAGCCAGATCGGCACCACCGATTACGCCGCCGAAAAAGTGGCGCTGGCAAAAGTGGAAGCCGCCAACGATGCCTTTGAGGCCGAGTACCTGAAGGCCGTGGGACGCGATCAGGCCAAGCTGGATGAGCTGAAAAAGGTCTTTGTAGCCGCCCAGGCCGAGGCGGAAAGGTATGTGATTCCTAACCAGTTCACCGACGTGGCCGAGCGCAACGGAGCGGAAGGCCTGAACGCGGAGACCGGGTTGGACGATACGTCCTATTTCTGGTCGATGCCGGAAAATCGCCTGGAGCTTTGGGCGTGGCTTGAGAGCAGCCGTCTGGCTGATGTGGTGCCGCGCGAGTTCTACAAGGAGCGCTCCGTTGTAATCGAGGAGCGGCGCATGCGCACCGACTCCAACCCCGAAGGCAGGCTCTTTGAGCAGTTCGCGGCCACGGCCTACGTGGCCCACAACTACGGACGCAGCAACATCGGCTGGCCCAGCGAAGTGAGCCAGATTAATGCCACCGAGGCCATGGAATTCCACAGGAAGTACTACGTGGGCGCCAACATTGTGGTGGCCGTGGTGGGCGATGTGAAAGCGTCCGAAGCGATGCCGATGCTTGAGAAGTATTTCAGCAAGGTGCCGGCCGGTCCCAAGCCGGAAGAGATGACCACGGTCGAGCCGAAGCAGTTCGCCGAGAAGACCGTGACCATCCGGGAACAGACGCAGCCCATCTACATTGAGGGCTACCATCGTCCCGACTACCATGATCCGGACGACGCGGTATACGACGCCATCAGCGACATCTTCTCGAACGGGCGGGTCTCGCGGCTCTATCGCAGCCTGGTGCGCGAC
>Ga0302278_10005145_pt1 | contig 13098 bp, 8 predicted proteins | sample III_Bog_N3_2_FD_194543 | JGI IMG/M metagenome (GOLD analysis project Ga0302278, IMG submission 194543) | Peat permafrost microbial communities from Stordalen Mire near Abisko, Sweden - III_Bog_N3_2 | ecosystem: Environmental > Terrestrial > Soil > Wetlands > Peat | place: Sweden: Abisko... | reverse complement strand
GCGCTGCTTTCCGTAACCGACAAGACGGGCCTGGTGGAGTTTGCGCGGGCGCTGGCGAAGCATGGCGTGGAACTGGTGTCGACCGGCGGGACGGCGCGGGCGCTGCGCGAGGCCGGGCTGACGGTGCGCGATATCAGCGACCTGACCGGCTTTCCGGAGATGCTGGATGGGCGGGTGAAGACGCTGCATCCCAAGGTACACGGCGGGATTCTGCATATCCGCGGGAATGCGGAGCACGTGGCTTCGGTGGAGGAGCACGCGATCCAGCCGATCGACATGGTGGTGGTGAACCTCTACGCGTTTGAGAAGACGGCGAGCAAGCCGGGCGTGGAGTTCGCGCAAATTATCGAGAACATCGACATCGGGGGGCCGTCGATGGTGCGCTCGGCGGCGAAGAACTTTGAGGACGTGGCAATTGTGACGTCGGTGGCGGACTATGCGCCGATTGCCGCGGAACTGGCGGCGAACGCGGGCAGCCTGGGCCGGGCCACGCGGTGGCGGCTGGCGAAGGCGGCCTTTGCCACGACGGCGGCGTACGACGCGGGCATTGCGACGACGCTGGAGAGCATTGCGGAGCCGGCTGAGCATGGCGAGGCGGCGGTGTTCGACGTGGGGGCGATGCCGCCGGTGGTGCGGGTGATCGATCCCCTGGCGGCGGTGCTGCGGTATGGCGAGAATCCGCACCAGAAGGCGGCGCTGTATGTGGACGGCAGCGGGCGTGGGGTGGCGGCGGCGCGGCAGTTGCAGGGCAAGGAGCTGAGCTACAACAACATCGTCGATCTGGATGCGTGCTGGGAGTTGGTGAGCGAGTTCGACGCAGCGCAGGATGCGGCCGTGGCGATTATCAAGCACACCAACCCGTGCGGCGCGGCGACCGGCGGGACGGTGCTGGAGGCCTATCTGCGCGCGCTCGAGTCCGATCCGGTGTCGGCGTTCGGGGGCATCATCGGGATCAATCGCGAAGTGGATGGCGCGGCGGCGGAGGAGATTGCGAAGCTGTTTGTGGAGGCGATTGCGGCGCCCTCCTACACGCCGGAGGCGCGGGAGCGATTTGCCGCGAAGAAGAATCTGCGGCTGCTGGAGATCGTCTCCAGCGGGCCGGGCGCGGGCAAGGTGGAACGGACGTTGAAGCAGGTGTCGGGCGGGTTTCTGATGCAGGATGCGGACCGCGCCATCCTGACGGATGAAGACCTGAAGGTGGCGACCGAACGTGCGCCGACGGCGGAGGAGATGCGGGCGCTGAAGTTTGCCTGGACAGTATGCAAGCACGCAAAGTCGAATGCGATTGTGTATGCGCGCTTCAATGCAGGGCACGGCCAGGCGGTGGGGATCGGCGCGGGGCAGACCAGCCGGGTGGATGCGGCAAAATTTGGCGCTATGAAGGCGGTGCTGCCGCTGGCCGGCACGGTGGCGGCGTCGGACGCGTTCTTCCCGTTCCCCGATGGACTGGAGACGGTGGTTGCGGCGGGTGCGACGGCGGTGATTCAGCCGGGCGGCTCTGTGCGCGACGCCCAGGTGATTGAGGCGGCGAACCGGCTGGGCGTGGCGATGGTCTTTACCGGGGTGCGGCACTTCCGGCACGGGTAGGGGGTTGCGTCTGTTCCGGGCAGTTGGCGGGACGTTATAATCAGGGATTGGAGTGTGCCTGGAGCTGGGTCCAGCATCCAATTGAAGCCCCGCATCGTCTAACAAATGCTTGTGTCCTTCATCCCGCCGGATAGGAACCCGTGTCCCATGACAATGCTCTTCCGCGCTGTGCCGATTCGCTCTCTCCGGCTGGTTCCCGCTGTTGCCCTGCTGCTGGCTGCGCCCGTTCTGCTGGCGGCCCCGCCCAAGCCCGCGCCTGCGAAGGTGGATGCCCAGGCACAGGCCGACGCGGACCGTTCCAGCGCGTACTACCACTATGGATTGGCTCACCTGTATGAGGAGATGGCGGTGGGCGCGGGCCGTCCGGACTACGCGACGCAGGCGGTGGAGGAGTACAAGTTGGCACTGAACGCCGATCCGAACTCGGTTGAGTTGCAGGATGGGCTGGCCGACCTTTACTTCAAGCTGGCGCGGATTCCGGAGGCGGTCTCCGCTGCGAAAGAACAGATCAAGCGCGATCCCAACGATGTGGAAGCGCACACGCTGCTGGGGCAGGTGTACCTGCGGTCGCTGGGCGATATGCAGGGGACGCAGTCCGCGGAGATGCTGCAGTTGGCGATCTCGGAGTACGAGACGATTGCCCGGCTGAAGCCGGGGGACATGGAGACCAAGCTGCTGCTGGGGCAACTGTACGCTCTGAACCATGACTCCGCGAAGGCGGAGGCGGAGTTCAAAGACGCGCAGAAGCTGGACTCCGACTCGGAAGAGGTGGTGCTGAACATGGCACGGCTGTTCAGCGAAGAGGAGGACACGCAGCGCGCGGTGGATACGATTGCGGCCGTCCCGGAGAAGGACCGCACGGCGCGCGAGGAACTGGCGCTGGGCGCGAGCCTGGAGCAGTTGAAGAAGTGGAAGGAAGCGGCTGCGGCGTATCGCCGTGGGCTGGACATTGAGCCGGACAATACGGATGCGCAACGGGCGCTGGCGAATGCGCTGCTGGAAGACGACCAACTGGACGAGGCGCTGAAGCTGCTGACCGCGCTGGTGGTGGCGGACCCGACGGATGCGGCGTCCGAGATCCATATTGCGGAGATCCAGCGGCGGCAGCACAACTACGACGACGCGCTGGCGACCATTGAGAAGGCAAAGGTGCAGGCGCCGGACTCGCTGGAGTTGAGCTACAACGAGGCGCTGACCTACGACGCGCTGGGCAAGTACGACCAGGCGACCGAGGTGCTGAGCACGATTCTGGATTCCACATCGCGTCCGGAGGGCAAGTACTCCGATCCGGAGAAGCAGAATCGCGCGTACTTCCTGGACCGTCTGGGCGTGATCTACCGCGAAGAGAACAAGACGACGGAGGCGGTGGCGGCGTACAAGCAGGAAGCGGACCTGGGCGGCGACTATGCTGAGCGGGGCTACCAGGGCGAGATGGATGCCTATCGCGATGCCCACGAGTGGAAGGAATTGACAGCCACCGCGGTGGCCGCGGCCAAGGCACTGCCCAAAGACCATGCCATCCAGATAACGTACGCGCAGCAGCTTGCCGATACGGGGCAGGTGGACGAGGGGCTGGCGCTTGCCAAGGCGCAGTTGACGGGCACCGCGGATGACCTGGACTCGCTGCAGAGGCTCACCGAGATGTATATCCGGCTGAAGCGGTTCAAAGAGGCGGACGAGCAGTTGGAGAAGGCGAACGCGCTGGCCACCAAGCCGGACGACAAGCTGTTCCTCTACTTCCTGCGCGGCGAGTACTTTGACCGCCAGAAGATGTACGACCAGGCGGAGGAGCAGTTCCGCAAGGCTCTGGCTATCGATCCGCAGAATGCGGCTGTGCTGAACTACCTGGGCTACATGCTGGCCGACCAGGGCGAGAAGCTGCCGGAGGCGCTGAAGATGATTCGGCAGGCCGTGGACCTGGAGCCGCAGAACGGCGCATACCTGGACTCGCTGGGGTGGGCGTACTTCAAGACAGGCGAGTATGCCCAGGCGGAAGAGAACTTGCGTAAGGCGAACGAGCGCATCAATACGGACCCCACGGTGCATGACCATCTGGGCGAGGTGTACGAGAAGACTGGCAACCTGAAGATGGCGGTGGCGCAGTGGGAGCGGTCGATGACGGAGTACTCGCACTCGCTGCCGGCGGATGCCGATCCGGAGGACGTGCAGAAGGTGCAGCACAAGCTGGAGAATGCGCGCGTGAAGCTGGCGAAGCTGACCACTACGGCGGATAAAGACGCCAAATAGTGGGCGGGCCTTCACATCGCTGGGATAAAGTGCCCAGTGATTGTGCGGGCCTGGATGTCTGGAGGTGCCGGAACTCAAGTCCCGACCTCTCCAATGCCGGTTTTCGTTCTGCCGGTTACACTTAATTGTGATCTCAACTGAAGCGATGAAAGCCGATCTGCATTGCTGCGCCGTCTCCGCCGATGCGGACCTGGAGCTGATGGTGCGCGTGTACGACGCGCCGGAGCGTCCGTCGCGCAGTGCGTTCCAGCGCGACCGGGAGCGCATTGTGCAGGCGCGCGCGTTCCGCCGGCTGGCGGGCAAGACGCAGGTGTTCACCAGCCGAGCCTCCGACCACTTTCGCAGCCGGCTGACCCATACCATCGAGGTGATGCAGATTGCGCGCAGCGTGGCCGAGGCGCTGGGGTTGAATCAGGACCTGGCCGAGACACTGGCACTCGTGCACGACATCGGGCATCCGCCCTTTGGCCATGCGGGCGAGCGGGCGCTGGATGAATGCCTGAAGCGCCATGGGCTGCGCTTTGACCACAACCTGCACGCGCTGCGCATTGTCGAGCACTTTGAGCAGCGCTACGCGTCGCACCGCGGGCTGAACCTTACCCTGGGTGTGCGCGAGGGAATCATCAAGCACTCGCGCGACTACAGCGAGGACCAGTATCCGGAGCTGGCGCCGTATCTTCTGGACAAGCGGCCGCCACTGGAGGCGCAGATCATCGACCTGGCCGACGAGATTGCCTACCTGACGGCGGACCTGGACGATGGGGTAGAGTCCGGCATGCTGGAGATTGACCATATCCGCGCCAACGTGGATATTCTGGCCAACTGCTACACGCTGGTCAAGCGGGAGCATCCCGGCGTGGAGGCGAAGTTCCTGTTCAACGAGGCGCTGCAACTGATGCAGAACGTGCTGACGGACGACCTGATTGCCACGACGCTGGCCAATACGCGCGCGATTGGGGCAACGTGCCTGGATGAGGTGCGCGACCATCCGGCGCGGCTGGCCACCTTCTCCCCGCTGGCGGAGTCGCAGCGGATGCAGGAGAAGCGCTACCTGTACGACACGCTGTATACCTGCGACGCGCTGTCGCTGGAGCACGACAAGGCGGAAGAAGTGGTGACGACGCTCTTTAACTTCTGGGTGGCCTGGCCGCAGGAACTGCCGTCTGGCTATGTGGAGGAGATTGAGACCGAGGGGCTGGCGCGCGTGGTGGCAGACTACATTGCGGGCATGACGGACAGTTTCATCCTGCTGCAGTATGCGCAGGTGAAGCGGACGGTGCGCCGCTAAACAGTTTGGGCGCGGGTCGACCTGAGCGGCTCCCTGGGCATCCAATAGACGAACTCCAAGGAGCTCGCTATGACTCATACTTCGATTCCTTCGATGACCCATACTTCGGTACGCTCCATGGTGCGGGCGGCCATTTTCTTAGCGCTGCCCTTGGTCGCTCACGCCCAGGCGACCCAGCAGAGCCTCTCCATCGCCGGACAGCAGGAACAGGCTACGCTGGTCAAAATCAATGGGAAATCCTACGTCGATCTGGAGTCGCTGGCGCGCATCACGCACGGGTCGCTTCGGTTTCAGGGCAGCCAGACGATTCTGACGCTGCCGCAGACGGGTGGCGCGGCGGCCACTGCAACGGCTGCGCCGGCAAACAAGCCGCCCCAGCTCTCCGAGGGATTTCTAGGCGCGGAGATTGAAGCGCTGACGCAGATTCGTGAGTGGCGGGTGGCGCTGGTGAACGCGATCCAGAATAACTATCCGGTAACGGATGCGTGGGTGGACCGCCTGCGCCGGTCGGCCGACGGCAAGCTGCAGCTCGCGGTCGCGGCCACCAATACGGAACCCGACCAAAGAGCGCTGGAACTGTTGCGCAATGAGTTTGCGGGCATGCAGGCCATGAGCGATGGATTCCTGGCGATGCAGGCGAAGGATAACTACATCGCCCCAGGGACCTTCGACAACAACTCGCAGGACCAGAAGATTTTGAGCTGCGAGCATGCGCTGGTTTCCATGGCTGCCACCAAGCAGTTTCAAGACGAGACCTCCTGCCATTGAGCAGCGTTCTATCCCCAAAATGAGCGCTTCTTAGGGATTCCCCAGCGGGAATCCCTGTGTCATTTAGAATCAGTAGTTTGCGGGCATCTGTTAGGTTTATATCTATCTGATTGTAAATGACTTACGCACTATTATGAGCCATCTCCTAGAGTTCTAAGAGTTTCTGCCGATAAGGAGGCTACCGCATTGGAGCCACATTGTGTGCTGCTCCGATTCCGAGTCAAAGACGTTTCAAGAAAGACGGACCCCCTCATGAAGTTCTCTCGTATGCTACTTCAGGCTGCCACCGGCATCGGCCTGGCGATATCTGCCGCGCTCATTGCCCAGCAGCCATTGCACCTCGTCGCAACCGCACCGTTGGCCAACGCGGCAACCGCCGGCCTCGATTCCTCTGTGACCTCGCCTGCCAGTGTCGTATCTGTTCCTGCTTCCGCGCCCGCGCCAGCAGCGAAGAACTCGTCGTCGCTCACTGCGCGCTGGCTGGACCTGAAGACCTTTTCGCACACGGAACGCTACCGCAACGCCTATTCGGTCGGCGACTATCGTATGTTCGATAATGCGCAGCAGCGTTCCTTGATCGAGGGCAAGATTAAACTCGATCCCCAGGGACGCTACGCCATCGGTTTCCGCGCTTCGTCCGGCGGCTACTTCAACTGGGCCTTCGGCAGCTATACCGGCGAAAGCTTCCTCGCTCGCCTCAGCGACCCAGCCTTTGCTCTGAAGTACTGCACGCCCGCGGAATACTACGCACTCGCCCAGGCCGAGTTCGCCGATCCGGCAGGTAGCGTCCTCAGCCAAGCCCTCGTGTCCAACGGTTGGCATTTCTACATGCGCGAACTCTACTTCAGCGCCACGCCTGTCAAGCCCGTAACCGTCGAGTTCGGCTCGTTCGGATTCGAACGCGGGCTTTCCACCGAGATCACCACCTTCGACGAGGACGGCTATCTCTCCGGGGAGCGCATCCGCTTCCATGACCCCAAGCACCTGTTCTTCGACGAGGTCGGATTCACAAACGCATATTTCGGCGACATCGCGACTCCCAACCTCTTCGACCGCGGGTCGAGCCTGACCAAATTCAACTACCGTCAGGCGTTTGCCAAGAAGCAGCTCAACAAGTGGCTCGGCTTCTCGGGGGAGTACACCTGGCAGACGGGCATCGACACCCTGCGCGAGGCGGCTGTGATTGCAACCAAGGAGTCCAGGGTCGTCGATAGCGTTCGCGTGGAAGCGTACCACCGCCTCAACACGATCACATATCCTGGGGTCGCGCAGTCGCCCATCGGCCCCATTCCCGCCGTGGCTGTCCCAGGAGCTTCGGGGTTCGCGGTCGCCGCCGAGAAGAGCCTGGGCAGGATGAGTGGCGATCTCGGTTACGCGTCCGTGGATCAACACTACTCGGTCTACAGCGATGGTCGCCTCTTTGAGGCTGGCTCCTTCCCGCTCAATGGAGACGCCTACGGCCAGGGCAACCGGATCTTCGCGCATGCTTCCTACAAGATCGCACCGGGTGTGACTGCCTTCGGCTTCTATACCCACGAGGTTGGCAGCGACCGCGTGCTTACCTTCAATCAGCAGGGACTGAACGCCGGGGTCACCTTCGATCTGAAGGCGATGGTCAATACCGGAAAGAAAGTGTTCTAACCTTTGCAAGACCGATGATGCCCCGGGGGGTAATGTTTCCACCCGGGGCTCGATCGGGGTAATGAAAGCGGGATCAGATGAGCAGCATGACGGTAGGCAAGAAACTGTTGGCGGTGTTCTCGGTGATGCTGGCGCTGATCCTGGGGCTGCTTGTTCTCTATGTGCTGCAAGCTCGGAGCAGCAGCCGGCAGCTCGACCAGGTACTCCACACATTCAGCCGGAAGCTGGAAATCGGCAGCGGCATCGAGTTGGCGACCACTGAGATGCAGGGCGCGCAGCGCGGACTCATGCTCTCCTACGAGGCTAAAGACGCGGCTTCGGCTCCACAGTATATCGAGTTGTACAAGAGCTCAGGCAAGAAGATCGACGACCTTCTGGAAGAACTTGAACCGCTGGCCAGCGATGCAACCGAGCGCGCGGCGCTGGCCAGCGTCAAAGAGAACCGTGCGACGTGGAGTCCAAGATTCGACCAGTTGGTCACGATGTGCGAAGCGGGGAAGATCGAGGATGCATACCAGCTCCGCAGCCAGAACAAGTTGATCTCCGCGGCTATGCACACGGCGGCGACAGCGCTTTCGAACGAGCAGCAGAAGTCCTTCCGCATGGCTGAAGAGGATTCAGCGGCCAGCGTGAGCTGGTCGAACTGGATGTCGGGGATTGCCCTGCTCATCTCGCTTGGGGTGGGTGTGGTGGTCTTCCTGCTGGTGGACCAAATCACCTCCAGCTTGCGCCGCGCAGTGGACGAGATCGACGAGGGCGCCGGCCAGATTGCAGAAGGCGCGCATCAGATCTCATCCTCGAGCCAGGCGCTGGCCGAGGGCACGCAACAGCAAGCCTCTTCGATTACGGAGACTTCGTCGGCGACGGAGGAGATCAGCTCGATGACGCAGCACAACGCCGACAATGCGATTGAGGCATCGAAGCTGATGAATAATGCGACGGCGATCATCGATGATGCGAACCGGTCCCTCGGATTGATGCAGAGCGCGATGAACGAGATCCACGGTTCGAGCGGCAAGGTGGGCAAGATCATCAAGACGATCGACGAGATTGCCTTCCAGACCAACATTCTGGCGCTGAATGCCGCGGTGGAAGCGGCGCGTGCGGGCGAGGCCGGGCTCGGCTTTGCGGTGGTCGCCGATGAGGTCCGCAGCCTGGCTCAGCGCTCCGCGCAGGCGGCGAAGGACACAACGGTGCTCATCGAGGAGTCTATCTCCAAGTCCGATGAGGGGTTGACGCGATTGGGACTGGTGGCCACGTCCATTGGCGCGATCACGCAGAACTCGGCGCAGGTACGGCGGCTGGTCGAAGAGGTGCGGTCTGGCAGCGCCGAGCAATCGAAGGGCATTGGGCTGATTGCGAAACAGATGACCGATATGGAACTGGTGACGCAAGGGGCAGCGTCCAAGGCGGAAGAAGGCGCGGCCACCGGGCAGGAAATGCAGGCGTACGCCGAGTCGTTGCACGCCATAGTCAAGAATCTCCATGCCATGGTCGGCTAGTCTGCCGGCTTTCAAGGTCAACACTCACGACAGATTGGGCTCTAAGAGAATGAGGCAAGGCGTATGCATCCCGGGCTCGAACTTAAGAAGGAAATGGCAAATGGTGGGCCGCTGCAGCCATTTCTCGGAGTGTTCGACTGCTTCTCGGCCAGCGTGGCGGCACCGTACTCCCAGAACCTGTTCGTGTCGGGATTCGGCATGGCCGCCAGTTTCTATGGACTGCCGGATGTAGGCTACATTGCCTGGTCGGACATGGTGCAATCGGCGTGGCGGATCCGGCAGATTCTGCCTAATCACCGGCTCCTGGTCGACATCGACGATGGATACGTGGATTCCAATACGGCCTGCCATGTGGTGCGGCAGCTTGACCGGATGGGAGTGGCGATGGCGATGCTGGAAGACCAGGCACGGCCGCGTCGCTGTGGTCATGCCGATGGCAAACTTATCCTGGCGCTCGATGCCTATATTGGAAAGCTGAATGCGGTGCTCGATGCCAGGGAAGATATGTTGGTGCTGGCGCGCACCGATGCCAGCGGCGATGATATCTTCCGCCGCGTTGACGCCATCTCAGCTACCTCTGCCGATGCGTTGATGGTCGATGGGATCAGTTCCCTGGAGTGCTGGAGCAAGTGCGCGACCGCACGGACAAGCCTTTTCTCTTCAATCAGATGTGCGGGGGGAAGAGTCCCCGCCTCACCTTCGCACAGTTGCGCAATGCAGGGATCAACATGGTGCAGTACTCGACGCCTCTGCTCTTTGCCGCGCAGACAGCGATGGCTGCGGCTCTCGATGACCTGTTCCTAAGCGATGGATTATTGCCGGATCCTGCCACGACAAAATGCATTGGAGTGAAAGAATGCACCAGCCTCCTCGCCGCCAACGTGCCGTCAACGAGCCGGCACAGTCTTGACGAGCCGGTCTGCCGCTAGGGGTACCCGAGGGAAGCATTGGTGATGGCTGCGCAAGGTCCTTTGCGCGGCAAAATCCCAGTTCTTCCGACCGCGAGAACCGGGCTCCAGGTGTAACCGTTACAACGTTTTGCCCCGGCGCGACTTACTTACAGGATGATTGGCAGTCCGATGGATAGAGTTCTGCAGGCAGGATGCCGATAGAGAGTTTGGAGCCGACACTTTCCAAAGCGCGCTACTCCTGGACCAAAAGATGCAAGGGAATGCCCTAGACGTAGGGTGCCAGCATGCCGATAGTTGCAGGACGTTCAACTTCCTGCGCCTTCAGCCTTCCAGGCGAATCGCTAAGGGCGACGGCAAGCAAGGATTGATCGACAGAATTTGCGGCGACGCAAGGATGGGGACCAGATGGCCATGAGTGCTGTAGCTAGACCGATACCGATGAAGGCGGGCTTTCCAAGTGAGGCACTAGCTGGAAGTGACCAGCGTGCGGGCAAGTATCTCATTTTTGAACTGGGCAATGAGGAGTTTGGAATCAGTGTTCTGCAGGTCAAAGAGATCATGAAGCTGCAGGCAATTACGACCGTTCCCCAGACGCCGGCCTTTCTGCAGGGTGTCATCAACCTGCGTGGCAGGATTGTGCCGGTGGTGGGCCTGCGCAGCAAATTCAACATGCCCGATCAGGAGGCTACCGACCGTACTTGCATCGTGGTCGTCCGTGTGGAGATGAAGGGCGGAGAGCAGCCCATGGGAATCATCGTCGATGGTGTGGTGGAGGTGCTGTTGCTTGGCGCCGAAGAGATTGAGGATACTCCCGACTTTGGCCGCGATGTAACGACGTCCTACGTGCGCGGCATGGCGAAGAGCAAAGGCAAGGTCAAGATTCTGATTGACATTGATCGAGTGCTCAGCAGCCAGGAACTCGGCAGCCTAGCCTCAATTAGCTCTTAGATCCAAGATCACCTGTACGGAAAGGTTCTCACGATCATGAACATGAACTTGACTATTGCCAAGAAGCTCGCCATTACCTGCGCGACAATTCTCTGCTTTCTAGCCGCATTGGCGGGCGTATCCATTTACAGCATGTCCAACATCGACGCGAATGTGCATTCGTTGGCTTCCGATACGCTACCGGGCCTCCATTACGCCTCCGCCATGAAGGCGGAGTTTGCCGAGTACCGCGGCAACTGCTGGAACCACATAGCAAGCAGCGATGACAGCGAGAAGAAGAAGTCCGAGGCGGACAACTCCCTGTTGCGGGAGAAGTTTCATGCCGACCAGAAGGCATATGAAGATAGCATCACGCAGCCGGAAGACCGCATTCAATTCGAAAAGATTGGGCCAGCATTCGATCGTTACGAGCAGGCGTGGTTTCAGGTCCGGGATCTCAGCCGCACTGCAAAGAACGCGGAGGCAGCCGTGCTCTATGACAAGACCGCTCTGCCGGCCTATAACGATTTCATGACGTTGCTGACGTCAGTCGTGGACTGGAACGTTGCGTCTGCGGACACCACTTCCAAGGAGGCCTCGGATTCAGTCAGCAGCGGCAGGACGATGACTTGGATCCTGGCCATAGTTGGATTTTGCTCGGGAGGACTGTTCGCCTTCTTCATGGTCAAGAGCATCAACGGTTCGCTGAGCGAGAGCATTGCTGAAATCCGCGATGGTGCGGAACAGATCTCAAGTGCGGCCTCGCAGGTGTCCTCTTCCAGCCAGTCGCTGGCGCAGGGTTCCTCGGAGCAAGCCGCTTCTCTGGAGGAGACTTCGGCTTCTTCGGAAGAGATCAATTCGATGGCGCGGAAGAATACCGATAACTCGCGCTCAACGGCCCAGTTGCTGTCGGAATCGCAGGTGAAGGTCACTCTGGCCAACCGGCAACTTGCCGACATGCTTGTGTCGATGAACGATATCAACGAGTCGAGCGGCAAGATCTCGAAGATCATCAAGGTGATCGACGAGATTGCCTTCCAGACCAACATCCTTGCGCTGAACGCCGCGGTGGAAGCAGCCCGGGCGGGCGAGGCTGGGATGGGGTTTGCCGTGGTAGCGGATGAAGTGCGCAGCCTGGCGCAACGCAGCGCGCAGGCCGCCAAGGACACCGCCATTCTGATTGAGGACTCGATCGCGAAGTCCAACGAAGGCAAGAGCAAGGTTGACCAGGTAGCCATCGCGATCCGCGCCGTGACGGAAGATACAGCGCGCGTGAAGGTGATGGTGGACGAGGTAAGCATCGGCAGCGAAGAGCAGTCGCGTGGCATCGACCAGATCAGCAAGGCGATCGTGCAGATGGAGCAGGTTACGCAGAGCACAGCCGCCAGCGCCGAAGAAAGCGCGGCCGCGGCTGAAGAGCTGAATGCGCAATCCGAGACGCTGAAGGACATCGTCGGCCGCCTGCAGGCGATGGTGGATGGCGAAGGGGTAGCGGCTTCGAGCTTTACCCACAGATCTGCACCCATCCACACGGGCAGCGCCATTCGCCCCACTCGCGCGCCGCGCATGATCCCGGATAAATCACAGTTGACGTCTTTCGCAGCAGGCGCGAAGAAAGTCGCATCCATCAAGGCTGAGGAGTTTCCGATGGAAGAGAGCTTTCAATCTTTTTGACATGCCGAGAGGCATCCGCGCACAGGTGCAACGCAGAAGTTAACCGCAACAAAGCGATCAGCGAAGGTAAGTTATGTTTGTCCATGAAGATGGTATTCCGGTAGAGGTCGCTGCAGCAGATTGGAGGTCGCGTGTCGACTTGTTTGCCACGCGGCTGATGATAGACGGCGGCAGCCCGGGAACTCTGGAAGAGCTGCGGGCCCTTGGAGCCGAAGCGAAGCTGCACGGAGCAGTCGCCTGCGTGGACGTGGTCAATGCGCTGATAGCGAGGATCAAGAAAAGCAAGAAGTCAGGTATTTCCTACCTGCTGAAGCATGGTCTGGATGAACTGCAGACATCGTTCCAGGTCACCCCGGCAGGTGCTTCGGTGCCCGCAGTTGTTTCCGCTCCCGTCTCGCTGAGCGAAGATGCGGAACTGGTCGCCGATTTCCTTGTAGAAGCGCGTGAACACCTCTCCAAGATTGAAGGCCAGATGCTCGAGCTGGAGCGAGATCCGTCCGACATGGAGGTTATCCATGCAGTTTTCCGTGCCTTCCACACGATCAAGGGCGTA
>Ga0302278_10005142_pt1 | contig 13106 bp, 9 predicted proteins | sample III_Bog_N3_2_FD_194543 | JGI IMG/M metagenome (GOLD analysis project Ga0302278, IMG submission 194543) | Peat permafrost microbial communities from Stordalen Mire near Abisko, Sweden - III_Bog_N3_2 | ecosystem: Environmental > Terrestrial > Soil > Wetlands > Peat | place: Sweden: Abisko... | reverse complement strand
TGTGACGATAAGAATTCGCTACGGTAGCGCCTGCAATATTTCCAGGCGGGACGACCGGCGCTGGTGTGACAACCTCGACCGGTGGTACCACAGCATCAGAACCCAGAACTGAGACCGGGGCCACGAATCGGTATCCGCGCCGCGGAATGGTTTCCACATAGCGTGGAGCCTCGGCGTCATCGTTAAGCGCGTCGCGCACTTTCCGGATGGCTACGCCAAGGCTGTTATCGAACTCAACGAACGTGTTCTCCGGCCACAGGCGTTGCCGGACTTCTTCCCGGGTGATGATCTCTCCCGGTCGCTCGACGAGCATCACGAGCAGCCGATAGGGAAGGTCCTGGACTTTCACGCGGGTGCCATTCCGCGCCAGCGAGTCCTCTCCAGTGTTCAATTCGAACGGACCGAAACGGTAGCGAGTCCCCTTTGGCGCCAGGCCAGGCATGCACTTCCCCCAAGTTGGAAGATGGTAGCACAGCCAGAGACGCCGCACCCCAGTTAAGGCCAGCCCGTAAGTTTATGTGGAGTAAGCATTTTCTAGTTAAGGAAGGCTTAAAACGCAGTTTCGTTGACCCGGCGGCGGATTTGAATCACATTCGCGTCCACCGGGGGCCGGATGTCGCGTTCAGGAAAGCAATTTCTAGGACGGGGGACGACGGGACGGCCTCTGGAGCCTCTTCGATAGCCGTTCAAGGAGAAACAAAAATGATCTGCCAAACTCCACTGAAATACACCTTAAGCTGCCTGCATCGTGCCGTCCGGGCATTCGGGCTGCTGCTCACGCTCGCCGCTCTGCCCGTCTTCGGGCAACAGATCCACCAATTGTCGTACAACGGCTCTACGTGGGCCGATCAGAATCTCAGCGGAGCGGCCGCCCAGCAATGGGCAATATCTGCTTTTTTTACAACTCCAAACGACCAATTCCATGTTTTCTATGGCGCGGTTGAATCCAACGATCTTCATCAACTTTTCTACAACGGTTCGAGTTGGGCCGATGAGGACCTCAACCAGTCAACTGCCTTGTGTGAATACTGCGGAATATCCGGTTTCTCAGTGGATAATTTTCAGTATGTTTTCTACACCGCTAGCGATTATGCCCTCCACCAAATGCTCTATAACAACGTTGGCTGGGTGGACACAAATCTGAGCGTCGCCTCCGGCGCAACCGCACTTCCAGCAGGCAACACGCTGGTCGCCTTTACAACCTCGCCTGCCTTGCACGTCTATTACACCGCAGACGACAGCCACATTCACCAGACCTATGCGACCGACGGCACCAATTGGCAGGACCAGGATCTGACTTTAGCGACCGGAGGGCCCTTGGCCTGCCAAGGGTGTCTGGGCATTACAGGATTCAACGTGGGCAACTTCCAGTATGTCTATTACCTGGACGCGAACGCCAGCCATATACATCAACTTTCTTACAACAACGTCTCTTGGACCGACGAAGATCTTACCGCGCTGACCAAATCTCCGCCGGCCTATTTCGCCGGCATGAGCGCGTTCCTAATTCCGGGCAGCAAGACAATGCGCGTTTACTTCGTCTCTGGCAAGAACCACCACATCATGCAACTCTCTTCGACGAGCAACGGCAAGTGGAGCAGTTCTGACGTGACGAGGAAGGCGAACGCCCCCGTGCCCGATGGCTACGCACCACTTGTGGCCATCCCGAACGCCACTGGTGGAGATGTGAATGTTTACTATGTGACCGGTCACGCTATAAACCGCCTTTATCAGCCTACCTCGAAAACTTGGGCCAACCAGGATCTCTCAGCCTTTACGAACGGCGCTAACCCCTACTCGCAGCTTGCTGGATTCTCTTTGAACAACAATCAGTACCTTTATTACGTCGTCGAATGAAGCCCCTGGGCGAGGGCGGCCCCTGGCGTCGCCCTCCCGGCATTCCCTTTCTTTCTTTGAAGATTGCACCGCAGCCTTAGGAGGCTTTCATGACCAGCACCGCTAACTATCCACGAACCGGAGACCACTTGTTTTTCGGATTATCTGTTCTGACGATTCTGTTTTCACTGGCCGTCATTCCCGCCTATGGGCAGCACGTCCATCAACTTTCCTACAACGGTTCCACCTGGGTAGACCAGAGTCTTGGTGGTGTCCAAACGTACGTCTTCACCCAAATCGCTTCCATTCTCACCACGCCCAACAATCAGGAGCACGTCTACTACTTCGGGGGCACCCCCTTCCATTTGCACCAACTTTTCTATAACGGCACAAATTGGGCTGACGAAGATCTGACGGCAGAAACGGGTGCTCCGGCGCCTAATCAGTATGCGGTTGCCGCCTTCTCGATTGGAAACTATCAGTACGTTTACTACACCGACTTAAGTGGCGATCTTCATCAACTGCTATACAACAACAGTAACTGGGCCGATACTGACCTGACACAAATCGTCGGCGGTCCACAAGCATTTGGGCAACTGGTGGCCTTCACCACGTCGCCCGCAATCCACGTCTTCTATAAAGACGTCAACACTGGTCACGTTCACCAAACTTTTAATACCAACGGCACGAACTGGCAGGACCAAGACCTCACCGTGGCCACGGGCGGCGGATCGGGAGATGGGAATCCCATGACCGGATTCAACATCGGGAACTATCAATATATTTATTTTCTAGATATTTCCGCTCATGTTCACCAATACCTTTATAACAATTCGAACTGGTCGGACGAAGATCTGACGGCCCTAACCCACAGTCTTCCTTCGGCGTACGGAAACGCCGTGGATGCCTTTGTAGTGCCTGGCACGAACAAGTTGAGAGTTTATGTCCAAGATGCCAACGATCACATCTTGCAGCTTGCTTCCACCAACAACGTGAAGTGGACCAGTTCCGACTTGACCAAGAAGACAAAAACTCCCCCAACATTCCCGCTCACATACATAGCGGGCCTCGATGCTGCGAATCAGCTGGGTGTCTACTACATGTCGGGGCAAGCCCACGTTGATCAGTTTCTGCTTCCCGCCCATGAAACCACCTGGCAAAACATCGACCTGACCGAGGAGAGCGGAGGCACGGGTGTAACTCCGTATGGCGGAATCTCCGTGCTGTCCCTGCAGAACCTGCCAGTTGTGTTTTATCTGGGCGATTGAAGCTGGGGTTGTGAAGGGTCGCCGCAGATGCGGCAACTTGATCTTGTATCTGAATCTCAGGAGGCAATCCCATGTTCTGCAATCGTCGCTTTGGTTCGACCATTATTTTGCTGCTCCTTGCCATCGCATTACCGCCCGTTTGCATCCAGGCACAGCTTCCGGCGAAACGAGTTTCCCGATTCGGCCGAAGTCTTGACTCGCAGCGGTCGCCCGTTTCACCTGCTCTTGCCGGGTCAGGAACGGTATACGCGCCGCAAGGCATGGCCTTTACCTTTGGACTCGTCGACTTTCCCCGTTCTCCGGATACCGTGGCGACTGGCTTAAATAGTCGTGGCGATATCGTCGGTCTTTACGGACCCAACCTTCCCCTCTACCAAGGAACGGAAGAGTCGTTTGCGCTGGAGGGAAATACCTTTCAGCAACTCATCTACCCGGGCGCCTCTTACACCCTCGGTCAGGGAATCAATAAGAGCCGAAACGTCGTAGGCTGGTATTCCAACACGGATGGCAACGCTCACGCCTTCCTGCGCAAGGGCAAGGAATATTCGAACATCGACTTTCCCGGCGCCGACAATACCATCGCGTCCAATATCAACGATGCGGGAGAAATTATCGGCATCTACTACCAGAACACCACGGGAACGGTCCACGGGTTCCTGTTGAGCAAAGGTGTCTACACCACTCTCGATCCGCCAAATTCGACTCTCACCCAGCCGCTGGGAATCAACTCAGATGGCATTATCGTCGGCGGCTACGAAGATCAGAACTCCGTGAGTCATGGGTTCATCTACCAGCGCGGGCAATTCACCACTGTCGATTACCCGGCGACCAGCAACACGCAACTCACGGGTATCAACGATCAAGGCCAGATGGTCGGCGGATACGGCGATGACGTAATCATCGACGGCGGGGATTGGCCAACTCCCAACGCGTTCTTCCTCGACCAAGGCATATTCACGCCGTTTCAGGTGCCGGTCGACGATGCGCAGATCACCTTGACTGGAACCCTGAATGGAAATCAGTTCGTCGGATTTTACATCGACAACCTGGGGAATTTCCATGGCTACCAGGTCTCGATCGGACAGTAGTAGCCGTTAATCATTCGAGCAATTAGAAAGGTACGACACTAAAGGAGAAGACGATCATGTCGAAACACAAACGTACCATTGTCATTTCATTCCTAAGTTTGCTCGCGGCGGGACTGCTCGCTGTTTCCGGCCAGGGCGCGCCTGCGACAGCGCGAAGAGCATCTCGGTTTGGATTCACGAAACATGCCAATGCACACGCGCGCCAAGCGCGCCACAATCCGAAGCCCGGAAGAAAACTGCAATTCGAGTCCGTCACTCTCACTTATGGGTTGATCGACTTCCCCCGCTCCCCCGCCAGCAATGCCTTCGGCATCAACTTAAAAGGAGATATTGTCGGAGGTTATGGTCCCCAGGCGCCGCCGCCCGCATACTATTTCGAAACCACTGGTTACTCGCTGAAGACGAATACGTATCGTACCCTCGCCTATCCTGGAGCAACTTACTCGGCACCGTACGGTATCAATGACAAGGGAGTGATCATCGGCTTCTACGATCTTCTGGGCGATCAGACCTTTCGTGGCTACATGTATAAAGGCACAGAATTTACCAACATCGATTACCCCGGCGCGCAGGCTACCGCACCGGCTGCCATCAACAACTCAGATGAAGTAATCGGCATTTACTTCGACAGTAGTAATGTTCAGCACGGTTTCGTCCTCGAGAAGGGTGTTTACACGTCAATTGATGTCCCGAATTCGTATGACACCGAGCCGTGGGGCATCAACTCCAAGGGCGTGATCGTAGGCACTTACTACGATTTCAACAATATTCAACACGGCTTTGTCTACCAAAGCGGCCAATTCACTACGGTGGACTATCCCGGCACCACCAACACGGTACTTACCAGCATCAACGACGCGGGCCAGATCGTCGGCACATACGGAGATGGAGTTATCGTCGCTGGCAATGAATGGGACACGTCCAACATTTTTCTTCTCGATCAGGGAACATTCACACCGCTCGCGCTTCCCCTGGGCGACATTCAAGTCACATGGTCGTACGCGATGACTGGCAATCAGTTTGTAGGTTTTTATGTCGACAGCACCGGAAACCTGTTTGGATATGTAGCACAGCTACCAAGCGGTGAGGCAATTCTGGCGGCGCGAGGCGAGTAGCGCGAGGTGTGAGCGGATGCCGCCCTGCACGTGCGGCATGTCTCTCAAGTCGCAACGAGATGCGGGAGTCTAGGGCGCCCTGTGTAGTTTGCTCCTGGCACACCTGAAACGAACCGATTAATAAGACAGCGAGACTCTAAGGAGAATGTTATGCGAAGGAGCAAAGAAGTCCTTTTTCGAACTCTGCTTGGCTTGGTATTAGCTTTGCTTGTCGCCTCCGTCGTGGCGGGTCAAAACGTCGGCACAGCTCCTTCTGCGGAACACCCTCGCACTCCGGTCAAGCAGCAGCTTGAGCAACTTCTGCAACGCCTCACACAAGCTACTCCCGAACCCGAAGCGCAATCGGCGCCTGTGCGCTTCGACCCTCGCTCACGCGATGACTTTGCGAAAGCATCTTCCATGCAGTCAGCCCCCGCCCGACTACCGGGCGCCCCCATGGCCGCCGCGAGGTACGTCTTTGGAAGGATGGATTTTGCGACCGGAGATTCGCCAGGCGCGGTTGCCGTCGGCGCCTTTCAGACCGGGGGGCCGACCAGCATAGCCGTGGCGAACACTTCCCCCAATGCGGTCTCGGTTTACCTGGCCAATCCGGACGGAACCTTCCAGCCGCGTGTGGATTACGCGACAGGACCGGAGCCTTCCTCCATTTTCGTAGTCGATCTCAATGGTGATCACAATCTCGACTTAGTGGTTTCGAATTGGACAGGCTCGGTATCGATCCTGCTCGGCAATGGGGATGGCACGTTTCGGCCGCATGTGGATTATTCGGTGGGCGGCGGTTTTGTTGCCCAAGTTGTGGCGGACGATTTCAATCACGACAATAAGCTCGATCTCGCCGTAGCTGTGGGATCTTCGTACTCTGTTTCGATTCTATTAGGCAATGGTGACGGCACATTTCAGCCGTCAGTGAGTTACCCGGCTGGCAACGGAGCTAGCGGACTGGTTGCCGGGGACTTCAATGGCGACGGTCAACTAGACCTGGCGGTCGCTGGGTCCTCCAACCAGGTGGCCATCTTGCTGGGCAATGGCGATGGTTCTTTCAAGCCACCTGTTCAGTATGCGACGGGCGCGGTCCCCACGGAGGTTGTAACGGGTGATTTCAATGGCGATCACAAATTGGACCTGGCGGTTACCAATGCCACGAGCAATGACGTCTCAATTTTGCTGGGTAACGGCGATGGCACGTTTCAATCACATGTCGACTACCCGGCGGGCGATGGTCCCTATGACGTGGTGGTGGCCGACTTTAACGGCGATGGAAAGTTAGACCTGGGAATCGCCAGCTTCTACGACAACTCTGTCTCGGTCTTGCTGGGCGAGGGAAATGGAACGTTTGAGGCTAGAAAGAGTTATGGCGTGGGCGTGAACCCCTGGAGCCTCGCCGCTGCGGATATAAATGGAGACGGAAAATCTGACTTAGTCGCTGTGAATTACGGATCGAATACTGTGACCCTTCTCGTGAACGAAGGCAAGGGCACATTCCAAGGCCATTCCGACCTGGGACTGGGGGCAGGGACAGTTCCTTTCTCTTTGGCCATCGCGGATCTAGGCACGGATCATATTCCCGATCTCGCAGTCAGCGATTTCGGATCGAACAACGTATCGATTCTCTTGGGCAAGGGAGCAGGCAAATTCCGGCCCGCCATCTCCTACCCCGCTGGCTTTGGCGTCTTACAAGTCAGCACGGGGGATTTCAACGGAGACGATGTAGCCGACTTAGTGCTGAGTAATGCAGGGTCCAATGCTGTGTCGCTATTGCCTGGTAAGAGTGACGGAACGTTTGGGGCGCCGATTAGTTTCCCAACCGGCGGATATCCAGTAGGGATTGCAACCGGCGATTTTAATGGCGACGGCAATCTGGACATGGCTGTCTCAAATGAAGATGATTCCACCGTCTCTGTCTTATTGGGTAACGGACATGATGGGTTCTCAGCCCACGTAGATTATCCGGTCGACTTCAATCCTGTTTGGATGACCAGTGCCGACCTCAATATGGACGGCAAGATCGACCTAGTGACCGTGAACGCCGGCGATGACAGCATAAGTATTTTACTCGGCAAAGGGGATGGAACATTCCTGCCTGCGGTTACATATCCGGTGACACCCGGGGCGAATCCATACTACGTCGCTGCCGGCGACTTCAATGGGGACGGCAAACCCGACCTGGCCGTCACGGATTTCTATACGAACAACATCTCAATTCTAATCGGCAATGGCGACGGGACGTTCCAGCTACATGTCGATTACCCCACCGGCCTCTTCCCGGATGGAATAGTGGTCGGAGACTTCAACGCGGACGGCGTTCTGGATTTGGCGGTGACCAACAGCGAATGTACCGTACCCGCCTCGAATTGCCCGGGGACGGTTTCCATTCTTTTCGGTAACGGCGACGGCACATTCGAACAACCTGTGGATTATCCAGTCGGGAGTTATCCGATCGGTATCGCCACCGGTGACTTGAACGGCGATGGCGGGAGTGACTTGGCGGTAGCCAATGCTTATTCCAATTCAGTCTCGCTCCTGCTCAATCTTCCGGTCATCGGGATCTTTCCGAATGCGCTGAACTTTGGCACGGAGAAGGTCGGCATCAAGAGCGATCGGCAGACGATTACCGTCGGCAACCCAAGCGGCACGCCAATCAGCATCAGTAAACCGAAGATCACCGGAGCCGACGCTGCAGACTTTTCGGAAACCACCACCTGCCCGACCGCGCCTTCCACGTTGGTCGCTGGTGCGAGTTGTTCAATCAGCGTGACTTTCACCCCGAAAGCGGCCGGAGCCCGAAACGCCACGCTCAGCCTTAAGGACAGCGTACCCGGAAGCCCGCAGCTGATCAGCTTATCGGGCACGGGGCAATGAATGCCGCGCGCCGCATTGGAAATGCAGAATCGATTACCCAAGAAAAAAGCGGAGGGAGAAATTCCATGAAACGATTTGCCACGTTCTCTGTTTTGTCACTTCTGTTGTTGGTTGTCTTCGCGGTATCTGCCCTGGCGCAAATTACGCCCAGTGACGACTCCTACACACTCACTAGTCAGCCGACGGCTAATTTCGGTGCCAAAAATACTTTGGAGGTGGAGAGCTCCGGCGCGACTACCTTTGTTCGCTTCGATCTTTCCGGGATTCCTCCGAGCGTGACAGGCTCGATGGTAGCCAAGGCCACGCTGAAGGTTTACGTCAGCACAGTATCGACCGCCGGATCGTTCAACGTAGACCTAGTCACCAGTTCGTGGACCGAGAGCACGATCACCGCCAACAATTCGCCCACTCTCGGTACCGCGATCGCCTCGGCGATACCAGTCACGACGGCTGACAAGAATAAGTATGTCTTAATCGATGTGACCGCAGCCGCCGTGGAGTGGCTGAACGGCACGGCCAACGACGGCCTCGCGCTGGTTCCGGACGGCACCGTTTTATTTGCGCTGAACAGCAAGGAGACAACCACCACCAGCCATCCGCCGGAGTTGGATATTGTCCTGACCGGGCCGGCAGGACCTCCAGGACCGATTTCGGGCGTTACGGCGGGCTCGGGCTTGACTGGCGGCGGCACGAAAGGAAACGTCACGCTAAGTTTGCTGACGACGTGCGCGAGCGGACAGGTTCTGCAATGGAACGGTTCAACATGGGCCTGCTCAGCGGCAGGCACCGGGACGATCACCGGCGTGACGGCGGGCGCCGACCTGACCGGCGGGGGCACCAGCGGTAATGTCACGTTGAATATTGATACGACAAAAGTTCCGCAACTGACGTCGAACAACGTCTTCAGCGGGAGCCAGACATTCTCAGGTAACGCCGGCATCGGAGTTGCCGCCAGTACCAACAGCTACACGCCGTTGACGGTCGGCACTGCAAACAGCTTTGGAACCTGGCTGGCAGTTGCCAACAGCAGTAGCGGCGGCCACACCTGGAACATCATCTCGGCGGGCAGCGGCAACGCTGAAGGCGCCGGGAATATTGGCATCACGGACCTCACCGGCAAGAGCACGATCTGGCTGGAAGGAAACACCAATACAAGCAATCTGACCGCTAGTATTTCTGCGGGCGGCGCGATTATCGATGCCGATGTCTTCGGGAAAAACAACGGTGCCTTCACCCCAGGACTTCGCTTCGGGGGTGCCGCGAGCGGAGAAGGCATCATTTCCAATCGAGTCGGTGGAATCGACGCTTTCGGCCTGCAGTTGTTCACGGAATTTACCCCCCGTCTCTCCATTGTTCAGGATGGCCGAGTGGGTATAGGGACGACTCATCCTGCCTATCAACTGGAGGTCGATTCAACCTCCAACGGATACCCCGCGATTTACGCGCAAGGAGCTGCGGCGGCAAACGGTTCCGGCCAGAACGGCAGCGACGGCATCAACGCCTATGGCAACAGCGGCGATCTCACCTCAGGCTCGGACTCCGGCGGCAACGGAATCTCGGCGTTTGGCAACTCCGGCAGCGGCACGGGCGGATATGGGGGTGTCTTCAGCGGAGGTGAACCCTATGGCTTCGGAATTTACGCCATCGGTGGCGGCAACAGCTCGGGTTCCTACGCTGGCTTCTTTAACGGGCCAATTTTCGTGGCTGGATCGATTGTTAATCCGGGTGTCATCACCAGAATTGACCACCCGCTCGATCCTGCCAATAAATACCTGTCTCACTCCTCTGTCGAATCGTCCGAGATGATGAACATGTACGACGGCGTGGTCGTCACCGACGCGAACGGTGACGCTGTAGTCTCGTTGCCGGACTGGTTCGAAGCTCTCAACCGTGATTTCCGCTATCAACTCACGACGATTGGTCAGCCGGCACAGGCGTGGATCGCTTCTAAGATCGCCAACCACGCCTTCACCATCAAGACGGACAAGCCGAACGTCGAAATCTCCTGGCAGGTGACCGGTATTCGACAGGATGCTTGGGCCAATGCGCACCGCATCCCGGTGGAAGAACAAAAAGACGCCCAGGAGCGGGGCCATTACATCCATCCAGAACTCTATGGGGCACCGGAAGAAGCGGGTATCCAGTGGGCCCTCCATCCCGAAACGATGAAGCGCGTGAAAGAAATGCGCGAGAAACAGAGCTTGCCGCATGCGTCGACGGCTCGGAAATCGGATCCCGCTGTGCCGGCAACGCGCTAGGCGGCGAAGGGGAGAACCGTGTCCTGGCGCGGTTCTCTCTTCCCGCAAGCTGTGATCGTGCCTTTGTGCAAAGCAAATTCTAAGCCACGGGAAAAGGGGAATCCCGACATGTTCAGATTCTTGGCCGCTGCGCTGATAGCTGTTGTTATGTCGTTTTCCGCAGAGAGTGTTGCCCAGCCATTGCAAATGGTTTCGGAGTCAAGAGTTCGCACCTATTACGTTGCTGCCGACGAGGTCGATTGGGACTACGCCCCCGGCGGCGTCAACAAAATGATGGGCATGAAATTCGATGGCTACTCGAAAGTCTTTGTCGAGCGCGGCCCGCATCGCATAGGGAGTATCTATCGCAAGGCGCTGTATCGAGAATATACCGACGAAACGTTTGCCCACCTTAAACCACGGCCGGCAGAGTGGGAGTCCTCCGGAATTCTCGGCCCGATTCTGCGGGCCGAGGTCGGCGATACGATTCGCGTGGTCTTCAAGAACAATGCCACGCACCCCTACAGCATCCATCCTCATGGCGTCTTCTATAAGAAGGACTCAGAGGGAGCACTTTACGAGGATGGGACGTCCGGCTCAGACAAAGGCGATGACGCTGTACCGCCCGGCAAGACTCACGTTTACACCTGGGAAGTGCCGGAACGGGCCGGGCCGGGACCGAATGATCCGAGCTCGATCGTGTGGCTCTACCACTCTCATGCCTATGAAATGAGAGACGTCCACAGTGGACTGGTGGGCGCAATCATCATCTCGCGTCGCGGTGCTGCCGATGCTGCCGGAAAACCTAAAGATGTCGATCGGGAGTTCGTCTGCTTATTCATGTTGTTCGATGAAAACCAGAGCTGGTATTTGGACTACAACATCCAGACCTACACCGGTGATCCCAAGGGCGTGAATAAGGGTGAGTTTATTCCCGTCGACACTAACGGGAATCTGGCTCCCGCCGGCAATGGCTTTTCGGTCGCTAATGGAAAGTTCGCGATTAACGGATACATCTACGGAACCGGGCCGGTCATGACTATGAAAAAAGGAGAGCGCGTTCGCTGGTATCTCGTGGGTCTCGGCGAGGGGTTTAGTCTTCACACCCCGCATTGGCACGGGAATGTCGTGCTTCAAGACGGCAAACGTACCGATGTGGTTTCTCTTATGCAAGCACAGATGGTCACAGTCGACATGGTCCCCGATGATCCGGGTACTTGGATGTTCCACTGCCATCTTGATGACCACATGGAAGCCGGGATGATGGCGTTCTATAAGGTCGAGCCCTGATTTCACATCTCCAAGCAGAAACACTTTTCAATCGGAAAGAAATTCTCATGAAAGCTAGTTATCCTGTCCGCACCTTCCGAACAATAGCGAAACTAATGTCCCGCCTAGCCTGCTTCCCACTCATGCTGCTTCTGATCTTGAACGCTTGTTCAAAGCCTGTGTCAAAAACGGGCGCCGCGGTCTCGCAAGGCGTCGGGAACACCGGTGCCAGCGTTCCCGCCGGCAATGCGTGCGACCGCAAACTGGTGACGTCGGCGGACGCAGCCGAGATCCTGGGCAAGCCGGTCGCATCGGAGAAGGCTCTGCAAGGCGATCCGCAGTCTTGCGTTTTCACCACGGCAGACTTCGCCACGCTGACGATCTCGCTGCGCCCGGGTCTCGGGCGAGCAACAGTGGATACATGGGCTGCGGGAAAGATGCCCTTGCCGGTGACCACCGTATCGGGCGTCGGCGAACGAGCAGTGTGGCAGTCGACGCTCAAAGAGATCATCGCGGAGAAGAACAACCTGCTCTGCGACATCGGGGTTGTCGGTCCCAGCCATAGTGCGGGCGCGACCCCCGAGAAACTAGGTGCCCTTTGCAATAAGATCTTCGCGGCCATGTGAGGCTGCAGCACCCAGCCCGCAACGCCAAGTTGTTTAGGCGAGGCAGTGCCCGCATCCGCAGAAAACGACACGATGAACCTGAGCGAGATTCCACGAGGGAGGGCGATGAACGAATCGAGAGGCTTTATGCAAATCCGGAAACGACGGGTGTTTTTGGGGACGATCGCGCTTCTACTAGGATTTTTCATCTTGCGTTTTACCTTACATGGACAAGGTAAATCCGGTTTCCCCGACGGTTTTGACGCCGTGCAAGCCGCTCCCAACAGCCACAAGGTAATCTTCGAAAACGCGTTCGTACGCGTGCTGGAAGTTTCGGTGTTGCCCAACACAACGGTGCCTATGCATCACCATCGCTGGCCAAGTTTGATGGTCAGTTGGGATACGGGTGGCAGGTCGCCACATGTGCGTTATCACCGCGCGGACGGCACTGTAAAGGACATTCCCAGCACGGACGTCCCCATCCATTCCGGGACCTGGGCTGTGAACTGGATGAAGCCGGAGCCGATGCATTCCGTTGAGATTCTTGACGCTCCGGTTGGAAATCCCGATCTACGCATCGAGATCAAGTGCCTTCCCTAACGAGAGCACGGAGGCTGTACGTGAATGAATAATTGGAACAGGGTCCCGCGATCCGCAGCAAAATGCTCGCAAGCGCTGCCTACGATCCCAGGTTCAGACGAAGCGGGCGCAACTATAGGCAACGGCCCGCGCGGCAGTCAACTCATCTCTTCGACAAATGATGATCCAGGTTCGCTTGACAGTCGCGGTCGGAGGCGGCCAATGAGAATTACGCCTTGTTTCGGATGCC
>Ga0302278_10005141_pt1 | contig 13107 bp, 12 predicted proteins | sample III_Bog_N3_2_FD_194543 | JGI IMG/M metagenome (GOLD analysis project Ga0302278, IMG submission 194543) | Peat permafrost microbial communities from Stordalen Mire near Abisko, Sweden - III_Bog_N3_2 | ecosystem: Environmental > Terrestrial > Soil > Wetlands > Peat | place: Sweden: Abisko... | reverse complement strand
ATCGTCGGGGGATGGTGCATCGCGACCTGAAGCCCGGCAACGTGATGCTGACCCGCAGCGGAGCCAAGCTGCTCGACTTCGGCCTCGCCAAGATGAACGAACCGGCCGGCCTATCCGGCACGGATGTTACCCAGCTTGCCCCGCATCGTCCGATCACGGTACAAGGCACCATCCTCGGCACGCTGCAATACATGTCGCCGGAGCAGCTCGAAGGCAACGAAGCCGACGCCCGCAGCGACATCTTCTCCTTCGGCGCGATGCTCTACGAGAGCATCACCGGGCGCAAGGGATTCACCGGTTCCAGCCAGGCGAGCCTCATCGCCGCCGTCATGACCACCGCGCCGCCGCCTGTCTCGACCATCCAACCGATGGCCTCGCCCGCGCTCGACCGCCTCGTCCGCAAATGCCTTGCCAAGTCGCCCGACGAACGCTGGCAGAACGCCGGCGACCTGCTCAGCGAACTCGAATGGATTGCCCAATCCGGCTCGGAAGCGGGCGCGCCCATGCCCATCGCCGTGAAGCGTCGCAGCCGCGAGCGTATGGCGTGGCTGGCGGCGGGATTGGCTGCGGTTCTGCTGCTCGTGCTGGCGGGCTGGGTCGCCCTCCGTCTGCGCAATGAGCCTGCGCCACCCGCGATGGTGCAGTTCGATATCCCCGTTCCGGACCAGTTGAGCTTCACCGTCTATCAGCTACCGACGGTGTCGCCAGACGGCCAACGCATCGCCTTTGCCGCGTCAGCCAGCGTCATTACTAACTCCAGGCTCTTCGTCCGTCCCCTGAATGCAGCCACTGCGACGGAGATCCCAATCCCAGGTTTTTCAGCCAACTATCCTTTCTGGTCGCCGGACTCGCAGCAGATCGCATTCCACTCCGGGTGAACCCTGCAGAAAGTGGACCTTTCGGGGGGACCGCCCGTCACCATCTGTAGTAGCGACTGCGGCGGATTTGGCGGGACGTGGAATCGCGACGGGGTGATCCTCTTCACAAACAGAACTGCGGTGCTGTACCGCGTCTCGGCCACGGGGAGCGAGGCGAAGCCGCTTCGGTCTCTGGCGCAGGGCGAAACTGCCCAGTGGTGGCCTGAGTTTCTTCCCGACGGAAAGCATTACCTGTATCTCTCCCTCGGCAAGGCGCCCGAGCAACAGGGCATCTACGTTGGCTCGCTCGATTCAAGCGATCGCACATTTATCGTAGCCACCAATACCCAGGCGGCCTGGCTCCAATCTGGTCAACTACTGTTAACCCGCGGTAGCGTGCTGATGGCCCAGCCGTTCGACATTGGGAGTCTGAAACTGTCGGGCGACCCGCGTCCTGTCGCCGATCACATCGAGCTGGCAACGCAGGTGGGCCAACTCCCGATCGCCACTTTCGCTGCCTCTCCCAGCGGCGTGGTGGTGTGGCGCCACACCAAGCCAACTCCACCGTCTTCGCTGCAGTGGTTTGATCGCAACGGCAAGAAGCTGGCGACCGTCGGCGAGCCCGCGGACTACTCCAACCCCGGCCTATCGCCCGACGACAGCAAACTGGCTGTCTGCATCCGCGATCCGCAGACGGGGACGCGCGATATCTGGATCTTCGATCTGGTGCGCGGCGGAAAGACGCGGCTGACCTTCGATCCCGCCGACGATATCGACCCCATCTGGTCGCCGGACGGGACCAGGATCGCCTTCACGTCCGACCGCTCTGGGCAGAGAAATATCTATTGGAAGCTGGCCGACGGCTCGGGCCCGGAGGAGCTGCTGGTGGGAGGCAAGGAAGCACAGGAAAACGTAGAGGACTGGTCACGGGATGGCAAATATCTTATTTACAACTACCCTTCAGGGAGCCATGCGGATCTCCGCGTGCTGCCTCTGGGCGGCGACCGCAAGCCTGTGGCCTATCTGGATACGCCGTTCTTCACCTCGCAGAGCCAATTCTCTCCCAATGGCCGCTGGGTCGCCTATTACTCGAACGAGTCCGCGACGAAGGAAGTCTATGTGCAGGGGTTTTCGCTGGACCCGTCGCAGCCGCGGGGCAAGTGGCAGATCTCCACGGGGGGAGGAGAGCTGCCCCGATGGCGCCGCGACGGCAAAGAACTCTACTACCACTTCGGCACCCAATACTTTGCCGTGGATGTAAAGACTGACGGGCCGTCCTTCGTGGCAGGAGTCCCCAAACCGCTGTTCGAAGCGCACGCGGTTGGCAGCACGGGGAGCGGCGGTAGCCCCTACGTCGTCACCAGCGACGGCAAACGCTTCCTGGTGCTCGCAACCACGGACGAGAAGGCGCCGAGTTCGCCGATTGATGTTGTGGTGAACTGGCGATAGCCGAGCGCGGTCATTGAGAGGGGATTCGAGGAAAATTGGGTCTTTCGGCAACTTCGTTTGCCCTGGTCTTCAAACTGACCCACCGGAATTCACACAAATTGGGATTTTTCGGGGGTAAGATATTATTGTGCCGAAATACTCCATCGTCGTGCCGTTCCACAACGAAGAGGAGAACGTCACGACGCTCTATGACCGGGTAAAGCTGGTGATGGAGCAGGTGGGCGAATCCTTCGAGATGGTGTTTGTGGACGATGGCTCGCGCGACCGCACCTACCGCCTGCTGGAAGAGATTGCCGCGGTCGACAGCCGCGTGCTGGTAATCAAACTGCGGCGCAACTTCGGGCAGACGTCGGCGCTGGCGGCCGGGTTCGACCACGCGCAGGGCGAGTTCCTGATTTCGATGGATGGCGACCTGCAACACGATCCCGAGGAGATTCCCAGCTTTCTGGCGCGACTGGAAGAGGGCTACGATGTTGTGAGCGGGTGGCGCTCGCACCGCGCGGACAACCTGATTTTCCGGCGCATTCCCTCGGCCTGCGCCAACTGGCTGATTGCGCGCATCTCCGGGGTGGACATCCACGACTTTGGCACCACCTTCAAGGCCTATCGCCGCGAGGTGATCCACAATATTCCGCTGTATGGCGAGATGCACCGCTTTATTCCCGCGCTGGCTGCGTGGTACGGCGCCAGCATCTGCGAGATTCCTATCTCCAATCCGCGGCGGCAGTATGGCCACAGCCATTACAATCTGTCGCGCACGTTGCGCGTCACATTCGATCTGCTGACCATCCGATTTCTGCTGAAGTATATGACGCGTCCGCTGCACTTCTTTGGCTCGATAGGATCGCTGGGAATGATCAGTGGTGGCGGGCTGGCGATGTGGCTGCTGGCGCTGAAGATCTTTACCGACCAGCATGTGATGGCGGTTCACGGACCAATCTTCGTGATCGCAGGCGTGCTGATTCTGGCGGGCATCCAGATGCTGGGGATCGGGCTGCTTGGGGAACTGCAGGTGAGGCATTTCCATACGCCGAGCCATCGGGCGCCGTATGCGATCGACCGGATTCTGCGGCTGCGGTCGAGCGAAGAGAGCCTGCTGCAATAGTCCTGCCGGACGGGCGGCGGTCACTTCGTGACTTGTGCTGGGCTTCGCCTAGTGCTCCCGATGGTCGCAAGCATGATTCCGTTGCGAATGTTGACGACGGTTGTATCCTGTTGGTCATGCTGCTGAAAGAACTTCGCACCGCTGTCCTCGATGCCAACCTTGAACTGGTGAAGGCTGGGCTGGTCCTCTATACGTTTGGAAATGCCTCGGGAGTTGACCGCGAGCAGGGCTTGGTGGTGATTAAGCCTTCGGGCGTTGACTATGACGATCTGCGGCCGGAACACATGGTGGTCACCGATCTGAACGGCAAGATTGTTGACGGAAATTTGAAGCCGTCGTCGGACCTGGACACGCATACGCTGCTGTACCGTGAGTTTCCGACGATTGGTGCGGTGGTTCATACGCACTCGGAATATGCGACCAGCTTTGCGCAGGCGGGGATGGCGATTCCGGCGCTGGGGACGACGCATGCCGATTATTTTTATGGGCCGGTACCGTGTACGCTTCCCCTCACAGACGAAGCGATTTCAGCCCGGTATGTGTTCGAGACGGGCATGGCGATTGTGGCTCGATTTGCGGCGACTGCCGAGCATCCGGCGATTGATCCGCTGGCTGTTCCGGCTTGTTTAGTGGCGGGGCATGCGCCGTTTGCGTGGGGGCGAGATGCGCACGACGCCGCGCACAATGCGGTGGTGCTGGAGTATTGCGCGAAGATGGCATACAAGACTCTGACACTCAAGTCTGAGGTGAATGTGGTGACGCAGGCGCTGCTGGATCGGCACTACTTCCGGAAGCATGGGCCGAAGGCAACGTATGGGCAGCCCCTAGAACTTACCGATGAGGAGCATGCCGGCGACCATTAGGACGCCGCCGAGGATGCGGCCGGGGCCGGCAGTGTGCTGCTTGAATCCGAGCAGCCCGTAGTGGTCCATGACCAGCGAGGCTACGATGGTGGCGGTGACGGTGAGACCGACGAAGATGCCGGAGCCGACCCTTTCCGCGGTGAGCACCATGCAGAGAATGTAGACCGCGCCGAGCGCTCCGCCAACCCAGCCCCACCACGGTACCGAGGACCACTGGGCAGCGCGCGGCATCGGCGTTCGGGTGATGGCGGCGTAGACCGCGTAAGCGAGGAGCAGTGCGGCGGTGCCGGCGCAAAAGCTAAGGAAAGCTGAGAGTACGGGATTCTGCAGCGATTTCTCCAATGTGGCGTTGCAGCCGGCCTGAATGGCAATCAGGAAACCAGTCATCGCAATGACGATATACAGCATGAAGACTCCTCGGACCAGTGTCCAGAGTCCACGCTAGCAGGCGGGAGGGCGAGGCGCGGTGACGTGCGTCATACATGTGTGGGGCGTCACATGTCCGTCAGATAGCGGCGACGGTCTTCGACGTGACGGTTTGGTGGGTGGTGGCGATGGCCTTCCATGGGTCTTTGGTGAGGCGGGAGCGCCAGGTGGGGAAGTCGGCGACGCGGAAGGTGGGGCGGGTGGTGGCAAACTCGCCGGAGGGAGCAATTTCAGTCCAGGCGAGCGGCATGGAGACCCCGGCTCCGGCGCGGGCGCGAGGGGAGTAGGCGGCTACGGCGGTGGCGCCGCGTTCGTTGCGGAGATAGTCGAGGTAGATGCGGCCGGTGCGGGCGGACTTCGACATCTTGGTGAGGTAGAGCTTAGGGTTGGCGCGCTCCATCGCGAGGCCGAAGCTGTGGGCGAAGTTCTTTGCGGTGGGCCAGTCGAGTTTTGGCTCGATGGGGATGACGACGTGAAGACCTTTGCCGCCTGTGGTTTTGAGGAAGCTGGTGAGGCCGAGTTTGCGGAGGCGCGCGCGGACATCGGTTGCGGCGGCGACGACGGTGGACCAGGGGAGGGATTCGTCGGGGTCGAGATCGAAGATGAGTCGGTCGGGATGCTCGAGGTTCTCGTTGCTCGAGCCCCAGGGATGGACTTCGAGGACGCCGAGTTGCGCTAGCCTCGCCAGTGTCTCCGGATTGTCGAGCGTGATGTAGGGCTCAATCACCCCTGTCTTCTTGTCCGGCACATCCACCGAGCCTATGCCCTTCGGCAGCGTCGCATTCACATGCTTCTGGAAGAAGCAGGGTTTGGCGGAGCCCTCGGGGCATCGCACGAGGGAAACGGGGCGGCCGGCGATGTGCGGAAGCATACGCGCGGCGACTGCCCAGTAATAGTCGGCAAGCGCCTGCTTGGTAAGGCCGGATTCGGGATCGAGGATTTTGGTTGGATGGGTAAGACGGACGGGGGGATGAGAAGTTGCAGGTTGCAGGTTGGAGGAGTGGATTTTTGCGGCGATCGGGTGCAGGACGTGGGCGGCGGTGTTCTGCGCGGTGGGTTCTGAGGATTTTGGGGTGGGGGCGGATGTTTCGCGGGTGACTTCGGCGGCTGGTTTGTCCTCGCGGAGTCCGAGGAATGCGGCCTGGCGAACGAGATTGTCTGCCGTCCAAGTGGCGAAGCGGACCTGCGCGACGAGCGCGGGCTCGACCCAGAATGCACCGCGACGAGCTTCGGCGGGTACGCTCTCGAACGGGCTCGAGGTCTGCACAAGAGGGTTCAGTTTGTCGTGGAGGAGCCTGTGGGTTTTCTGCGTGAAGCCGGTACCCGTTCGGCCGGCGTAGATGAGCTCGCCGCCGCGGTAATAGCCGAGCAGCAGTGCGCCGACGCCCTTCATTCCGGTGTGTCCGGCGCCCGGGAGGGTATAGCCGCCGATGACGAGTTCTTGCTCGTGGAGGCATTTGCATTTGATCCAGTCGGAGCTGCGGCCTGCGGCGTATTTTGCGGCGGCGCGTTTGGAGACGATGCCCTCGGCGCGCAGCTTGCAGGCGTTGTGGAAGATGGTTGGGCCATCGGATTCGAGGTGCTCGGATAGGTGGAGGGCGTGGGGGTCAGCACCAGCGAGGACTTCGGCGAGGAGGGCTTTGCGGTCGCGCAAAGGAAGATTGCGCGTGTTGCGGCCGTTGAGGTGGAGGAGGTCAAATGCGAAGTAGGTGAGCTGATGTTTGGCGCCATCCTGGAAGGCGGCCTGGAGGCTGGCGAAGCTGGTTGTGCCGTCGGGAGCGAGGACGACGACCTCGCCGTCGAGAGTGACTTGATCGATGGGGAGGCGGGCGACCTCGGCGGCGATGGCCTTCATCCGGTGGGTCCAGTCGAGGCCGGTGCGGGTGAAGAGCTGGACTTTCACGCCTGACTTGCGAGCCTGGATGCGGTAGCCATCGAGCTTGAGTTCGTGGAGCCAGCCGTCGATGGCGGGGGGCGACTCGGCTTGCTGGGCTAGTTGCGGCGATAGGAAGATGGGCTGGGATTCTTCGGGGAGGTTGGCGAGGCGTTTGGCGGAAAAGTGCGCGCTAATTTGCTGATGCGAGTTGGGTGGCAGGTCCTTCGACTTCGCGCTGCGGGCTTCGCTCAGGATGACGTCAGATGGCGATTTGGATTCCTGGCGGTACCAAGCCTGATTGCCGGAGCGCGTGTCCTTTGAGTTCCAGACGTGATCTTCGCTGCTGCCGATCTGTTCGAGCGAGCGGCCGGTGACGACGGAGTTGGGTTCTGCATCGGTGACGGCGGGGGCGGATGACGGGCGCTCGAAGTCGTCGTGCTCTTTGATGAGCAGCCAGTTTGGCTTGGCTTCGGAACCGCCGGACTTGCCGTGCATTCGGATGAGCGCCCATTTTCCTTTGAGCTTAGTGCCGTGGAGGATGAACTTCAGCGAGCCGGTGCGCAAGCCGGCATCGACATCCGGGTAGGCAGGCTGCGGCTCCCACGTTCCCTGGTCCCACAGCATGACGGTGCCGCCGCCGTATTGGCCCTTGGGGATGACGCCCTCGAAGCCACCGTATTCCATGGGGTGGTCTTCGACCTGGACGGCGAGGCGCTTGTCGGCGACAACGTAGCTGGGACCCTTGGCTACGGCCCAGGACTTGAGCACGCCTTTCCATCCAAGACGGAAGTCGTAATGCAGATGCGAGGCCGCGTGCTTCTGCACGCAGAAGGGGTATTTCCTACTGTTCTCGTTCTTAAGGGACTTCTTGCCGCCAGCAGGTTCTGCTGTGATTTTGAAGTCACGCATGGAGCGATAGCGTGCGAGCTGTTCATCGACGGCTGCCGAGGCCGTGTCGACAGATTTCTTCGACGCGGGCTTTCCGACTTTCTTAGCAGACCTTGCGGCTTTGGGCTTTGCGGTCTTCTTTGCGGCGACGGCGGCCATCGGCTCACTCCAACTGAATTGTCAGATGCGTTCGATTGGCGTTGCGTGCAGCTAGGCTGACCTGCGCTTTGATTGACCCTTAGCGGCTTTGGAGGCGGAACTACGCGACGATTTTGCCGGGGACTTAACTAGCGTGGGGCCGGCCTTCTCTTCTTGCTCTGGGAAAAGAGTGGCTGCGTGGATGGGCGGCTTTCTCTTTCCGGTGGAGGGCGGGGCATCCGCGCTGCTGACGCTCTTGCGCAGGGCATCCATCAGGTTGATGACCTTGCCGCGCTGCGGTTGGACGGGTTCGTCCTTCGGAATCGGCGCGTGCTTGATCTTGGCCTCGACGAGTTCCTTCAGGGCGATCTCATAGCCGTCGACAAACTTTGACGGATCAAATTTACCAGAGCGCTTCTTGATGAGCGTCTCGGCGAGGTCGAGGGAGTCTTCGTCAACCTTCACCTTCTTGATGTCACTGAAATATTCCGCGGGCTTGCGGAGTTCTTCCTGGTAGCGCATGGTGTAGGCCATCATACCGAGCTCGTCGCTGGGCGCGGCGGTGATGGCGAGGATGTGCTCGCGGCCGCCAAAGGCTATCTTGCCAAGGCCGGCTTTCTTCGATTTGGCGAGGGCGGCGCGGACGACGGCGAAGGCCTCCGCCTGGATATCGTTTTCGGGCACGACGAAGTAGGGCTTCTCGAGGTATTCGGGCGGAACTTCGTCGAGGTCGACAAACTGCTGAACCTCGACCGTGTGCTTGGATGGAACGCGGAGGTTGGCGATCTCGGATGGCTCGATGATGACGTACTGGTCCTTGCTGTATTCGTAGCCTTTGACGATCTCATCTTTTTCGACCGGCGCGGCGGCTTCGCCCGGCGCATCCTCAAGCGCGGAGGCCAGCACCTTCTGATGGCGCACACGCTCACCGGTCGAGCGGCTGATCTGATGAAAACGAATCTCGCCCTTGGCTTCGGTGGCGACGAATAGCTTGACACCGAAGGAGACGAGAGAGATTTGGATGTGACCGGACCAATACGGACGCGCCAAAAGACACCTCGCGGACAGCTATCCCAGATGATTTAGGTTTCTGAGCGGGCTGTCAAGATGTACGAAGGTGTTATTGGCGAAGAAGATACGGCTCGCGTGACGGGCTCCAGCCCCTGGTGTTGCAACCAGAAAAAGAATCGAAAAAGCGCTTGACATATGCCTATATAGGTATGTATTGTCTCGCTATGGCAAGAGCAAGCACCACTTCGGATGCCTTCAACGCGGTGGCTGAGCCCCGCCGGCGGGAGATCTTGAACTATCTCGCCGGGACCGAGCGACCGGTCGGAGACATCGTTACGGCGCTGGGCCTGGAGCAGCCTTCCGTCTCGAAGCACCTGCGCGTACTGCGCGATGTTGGGCTGGTTCGGATGCGCTGCCAGGGCCGGCAAAAGCTGTACCGGACCAACGCCGATGCGATTCGGCCACTGCATGAATGGGCCGGGACGTTCGAGCGGTATTGGCAGCACCAGTTGAACCGAGTGAAAGAACTGGCGGAAGCGACTATCCGCCAAGGCGCAGATGGGAATTCCAAAAAACTCTAGGAGAAAACAATCATGCTTGCGACCGAACAGACTCTCGAAAACCTGACCCTCACCATCAACCAGGAAATCCGTGTCCAGGCACCCCTGGATGTAACCTTTGCCGCGCTGCTGGAGCAACTGGGACCCGGCAATGAGACGCCGGACGGCAAGTCTATGAACATGAAGATCGAAGCTTGGCCTGGCGGCAGATGGTATCGCGACATGGGCGATGGCAACGGGCATTTCTGGGCCAATGTGAAAGCGATTATGCGACCCACGCTGCTGGAATTCGTTGGGCCACTATTCGCGTCGTTCCCGTTTGTCTCCAATGTGCAATACCGGCTGAGCGAAGTCGATGGCGGAACGCTGATCACCTTCAACCACACCGCGCTCGGTTTTGTTTCCGACGAGCACAAGGCCGGGATGAATAAGGGCTGGGCTTCGATGCACGACCGCGTTCGCAAGCAAGCCGAGACTCGCTAACAATATTTCCTAAACCGAAAGGATAAGAGACGATGAAAACTGAGGATTTCACCACTTCGTTCCTGGTAGACCAATCTTCCGAAGAGGTCTTTGACGCTATCAACGATGTTCGCGCGTGGTGGTCAGGAGAGATCGACGGCAGTACCGACAAGCTCGGCGAGGTGTTTACGTATCGATACAAAGACATTCACCGCAGCACGCAGAAGATTACCGAACTGGTGCCGGGGAAGAGAGTCGTATGGCACGTAACCGAGGCTCAGCTCAACTTTGTCGAAGACAAGAACGAATGGAACGGCACTGAGGTGGTCTTTGAGATCGCGGCAAGGGCGACAAGACCGAGGTTCGCTTTACGCACGTTGGCCTGGTTCCGGCGTTTGAGTGCTACGGTGGCTGCTCCGGCGCGTGGGGTTTCTATATCAATGACAGTCTGCGCAACTTGATTGCTACGGGCAAAGGGCAGCCGAACGAGAAGGAAAAAGGCGGCGAGCATTCCGGCGTCCGCGCTGCATAAAGTGCGAGAGTTGTTCGCAGACCACTGCCTGAAACCAACGGGATGCCACGGAGGGGAATATGTGCGCGCAAGGTGTTCATGACGAAGCCAATTGCCGATCCGAGAGTTCGATCCGCCTGGCGAATCTCGAGATGATGGTTTGCGAACTCCTTCGAACCAACCAGATCCTTCGCGAGGATTTGGCTCGCCACCGACAGAGGGCTAATGTGGACGGGATCGTGCCATGGGGTGAGTCCGAGCCGCGCTCGGTCGTCAGCTAGAACTTTTCGGCGGCGAGCACTTCGGCGTAGGCTGGAACGGTGAGGAACTCCGGGAAGGTCGGCGATTCGATCAGCTTGCGCATCAAGGTTGCGGCACGCTGGTAGGCGGAGAAGCGGATGTCGTCGACCTTGGGGCGCGTCACGCTGAGCTCGTCGGCGATGGTCTGCTCGACTAGCGCGGTCGTTACGGGTCGGCCGTCTTCAAGAACGGCGTGGTGGTGGACCCACTGCCAGAGTTGCGCGCGACTGATCTCGGCGGTGGCGGCGTCCTCCATCAGGTTGAAGAGGGGAACGCAGCCGATGCCCCGCAGCCACGCTTCAACGTAGCCCAGGCCGACGGCGACGTTCTGCTTGAGGCCGGCTGCGGTGATAGAGCCGGCGGGGATCTGCAGCAGATCTGCGGCAGTGGTGTGGTACTCGGGGAGTTGCTTTGAAATTTGATTCGGCTGAGGCATGACGCGATTGAAGACCTCAAGCGCGATGGGGACCAGGCCGGGATGTGCAACCCAGGTGCCGTCGTGACCGTCGGTGGCCTCGCGTTCCTTATCGGCGCGAACTCCGGCGATGGCTTTCTCATTCGCGACGGGGTCGGACTTGATGGGGATGAGCGCGGACATGCCGCCCATGGCAGACACGTTGCGGCGATGGCAGGTCTTGATGCAAAGCTTTGAGTAGCTGCGCATGAAGTGCGTGGTCATGGTGACCTGGCCGCGGTCGGGAAGCAGGACAGTGGGGTCGCCAGCGAATTTCTTGATGAAGCTGAAGATGTAGTCCCAGCGTCCGCAGTTGAGGCCGGCGGAGTGATCGCGAAGCTCGTAGAGGATTTCATCCATCTCGAAGCTGGCGAGGATGGTCTCGATCAGAACAGTGCCCTTGATGGATTTTGGGGGGATTCCAAGTTCAGATTCTGCCTGCACGAAGACGTCGTTCCAGAGGCGGGCTTCGAGATGCGACTCCATTTTGGGCAGGTAGAAATACGGGCCGGAGCCTCGTGCGAGGAGTTCCTTGGCGTTGTGGAAGGCGTAGAGTCCGAAGTCGAAGAGGGAGCCGGACATGGGTTCGCCGTCGACGAGGATGTGGCGCTCTTCGAGGTGCCAGCCTCGCGCGCGGACGAAGAGGACGGCGGGCTGGTCGATGAGTTTGTAACTCTTTTTGGTGGTGGGGTCTTCGAAGGTGATGGTTCGGCGGACGGCGTCACGGAGATTGAGCTGGCCGTCGATGAGGTTGTCCCAGGTGGGGGTGGTGGAGTCTTCGAAGTCGGCCATGAAGACCTTGGCGCCTGAGTTGAGGGCGTTGATGATCATCTTGCGATCGACGGGGCCGGTGATCTCGACGCGGCGGTCGAGCAGGTCTACGGGAAGCGGGGCGACGACCCATTCGGACTCGCGGATGTGTGCGGTTTCGGGAAGGAAGTCGGGCTTCTGACCGGCGTCGAGGGTGGCCTGGCGGGTGGTGCGTGCGGCGAGGAGTTCCTTGCGGCGGGCGTTGTGCTTGCGCTGGAGGCCGACAATGAAAGCGATGGCTTCGGGGGTGAGGACTTCGGCGAAACGTGTGGAGATGGGGGCGGTGATGGTGACGCCTGCGGGTAGGGTAGGCATAGGGTCTATGCTAAACGCTTTTTGCGGGGTCGCTGACTGTTGGGTTGTGGGTCGGGCATTCGCGCCGAAGGATTTTTCTTGCGCGGGGTGCAAGATTGTGAGATACCTACGTCATGCGTAGTACGCGAAACGTAGCTGATGACGATAGCGGCGCGGAGTTGGGCCATTATTCCGACCCGCCGATACTGGTGTTGGCGAGTCTGGCCAGCGGGCCGAAGCATGGCCACGCGATGATCGAGGACATTGCCGGGATGTGCGGAACGCGGCTGGGGCCTGGGACGCTGTATGGCGCGATCGCCCGGTTGGAGCAGCGCGGCTGGATTGAGCCGCTTGCGCCGGAGGACCGGCGGCGGCCTTACCGCATCACGGCGGAGGGTACGCGGGCTCTCAGTGCGCGGCTGCGGACGATGAGACGGTTCGCGGAGATTGGACTGGGAAGGCTGGAGCCTCTATGAATCCCAGACTGGCACGATTGTTGACACGGCTGTATCCGCCGGGGTGGAGGGAGCGGTATGGCGAGGAATTTGAAGCGATGCTGGAGAACGGCAATGGCGATTGGCGCGCGCTGCGGGACAGCGTCTGGAGTGCGCTGCGCGAACACGTGGTACCAACTTATCGAGGAGGCACTATGGATCAGGATCTCAATACATTTGGCACGTTGATGCGGAGGCCAAGCGCGTTTATTCCGGTGGCGATGTCGCTGGTGGCGTTGACTACTCTGCTGGTTGCGCTGGGTATTGGGCTGGCGCAGGGGGGCCATATCGTTCGCGATCCGGATGAAGGGTCGATAGCGCATATCTGGCAGTTGCTGATGACGGTGCAGATGCCGATTGTGCTGTTCTTCGCGATCAAGTGGCTGCGACGCGCTCCGGGATCGTCGGTGCGCGTGCTTGGGTTGCAGGCAGTGGCGTGGCTGGCCTCGTGCGCGCCGGTTTACTTTATGCATTTGTAACTGGATCAGGTACGTTTGTGGATGGCGAAGTAGGGCTGGTTGGAGAGGGTGGGGTTGAATGGCGGGTGGAGGGTGGCAGAGATGGCGGTGCGGAGCTCGAAGTAGTACTGGAGCGGGTAGGGGGAATTGG